>ENA-ORDG01000437-ORDG01000437.1-marine-metagenome-genome-assembly--contig:-NODE-437-length-18960-cov-4.149817_pt1 | contig 18960 bp, 16 predicted proteins | sample MGYA00248629_ERZ508524 | MGnify/ENA primary metagenome ERZ508524 (study PRJEB26194, sample SAMN05421901) | marine metagenome | isolation source: East of Rio de Janeiro, Brazil, South Atlantic Ocean...
GTTTTTATGATGAAGGTGAATTGACTGGTCACGTATATTATGATACCAACGGAAATGGTGTTCAAGATGTCGGAGAACCAAATTTACCAAATATAACCGTAACGGTAACCGATTTAATAGGTAATACTTATATTTTAGAAACAGACATCAATGGAAATTGGTCTGTAATTTTACCAGTTGGAGAAGCAATTTCTGAAATTGATGAAACTGATCCAGACTTTCCTGAAAATGTTATTCAAACAGAAGGTACCAACCCAACCGTATCCATGATAGATTCAGACACGGTCATTGCAGAAAATGATGGTTACCATAATCCTAATCTTATTATTGAAACCTTAACTGGTCATGTTTATTATGATGTGAATGGTAATGGAACGCAAGATGTAGGAGAGCCAGACTTGCCTAATATCTCTGTTCAGATAACGACAAGTAACGGAGGTATTATAGTGGTAGAAACTAATGAAAATGGAGATTGGGTTGTGCAGGTACCAACAGGTAACACGGTTTCTTTAATTGATGTAAATGATCCAGATTTTATTCCCGGAAATACACAAACAGAAGGGACCAACCCGACCACAACAAATATCGTTGAAAATGGCGATAATACAGAAATAGATGGATTTTTTGAGCCTAATGTAGAAACCACAACATTATCGGGTCATTTGTATTTTGATTATAATAATAACGGAGATCAAGATCTAGGTGATGCTAATTTACCAAATGTAGATGTTGAAATCACAAATGTTTTTGGGCAAACATCCATAGTAGAAACCGATACTTTCGGGAATTGGGAAATAACAGTTCCTGTAGGAAGTACAATATCAAACATAGATGAGTCAGATATTAACTTTCCAACGGGTTCAATACAAACTGAAGGTACAGATCCAACAGAAACAATTCTTACTGCAGGAAGTTCATTTGCTGAAACCGATGATGGTTTTTATTTACCAAATCTTACAAACGTAGAAATTAGCGGTCATGTTTATTACGATACTAACGGTGATGGTATTCAGCAAGATTCAGAGCCTGATTTAAGCAGTATTTCTGTAGAAGTGATCGATATTTATGGAGGGATTCAGTTTTTGGAAACAGATGCAGATGGTAATTGGTCTACTCAAGTACCAGAAGGAAATACAGAAGTATATGTAGATGAAAATGATCCAGATTTTCCAGTGGGCTCTATACAAACCGAAGGTACAAACCCAACAAACTTTAATGTTGTTTTTGGAGGTGATAACACTCAAATTGACGGTTTTCATAATCCAACATTAGATGTGAGTACAATATCTGGTCACTTGTATTATGATGTGAATGGTAACGGAACTCAGGATGTAGGAGAGCCTAATTTACCAAATGTAGAAGTCTTTGTAACAACTTCGTTAGGAAATCAAGTAACGCTAATCACAGATGAAAATGGAAATTGGGAATTAGATATTCCGGTTGGAACAACGATCACAAACATTAATGAAGCAGATCTGGATTTTCCTACAGGAGCTATCCAAACAGAAGGAACTAACCCAACGTCTTCGATAGTAATTGTAGGAGAAACTTCAACAGAAATTGACGGTTTTTATTTAGAAAGCATAGTTACATCTGTATTGTCTGGTCATGTGTATTACGATTATAATGGTAATGGTAACCAAGAAATAGGTGAAGCAAATATTTCTTCTCTAAACGTATTTATAACTAATGCTTTTGGTTTAGTGTCAACAGTTGAAACCGATGCTAACGGAGACTGGTCAATCTTAGTTCCAGTAGGGAATACAGAGTCTAAGTTAGACGAATTAGATGTAGATTACCCAACAGGTTTTATACAAACTCAAGGTACAGACCCAACTTTAACTACGGTTGTTTCAGGAGGTAATGTAGAAGAAAGTGATGGTTTTTACAGCCCAGATTTAGTTTTTGTAGATGCTACGGGACATGTTTACTACGATACTAATGGTAATGGTGTTCAAGATTCTGGAGAGCCTAATTTATCAAATATAGATATCATTATTACAGATTCATTTGGAGCAACCACAACAGTAGAAACCGATGATGAAGGAAACTGGTCGATCTCGGTTCCTGAAGGAGCAACAGAAGTGACAGTAGATGTTACAGATCCAGATTTTCCTGCAGGATCTATCCAAACAGAAGGTACAAATCCTACAGTTATAAATGTTTTAGAAGCAAATGATAATTCTCAAATTGACGGTTTTCATAATCCAGATGTTGAATTAGCAGAACTATCAGGACATTTATATTATGATACCAATGGTAATTCAACACAAAATGTGGGAGAACCAGATCTTCCTAACGTAGAAATTTTTATAACTACCTCTTTAGGTAATGAAATCTCAGTTTTTACAGACGAGAATGGTAATTGGTCTATCTTATTACCAACAGGCGAGACTATTTCAGAAGTTAATGTTAATGATCTAGATTTTCCTACAGGAGCTATACAAACACAAGGTGATAATCCAACCACAACTATGGTAATCGCCGGTGTTACTAACGAAGAAGTAGATGGTTTCTATTTAGAAAGTGTAGAAACCGCGGTACTTTCTGGTCATGTGTATTACGATTATAATGGTAACGGAAACCAAGAAGCTAATGAAGCTAATATACCTGAGTTAGATGTATTTATTACTAATGCATATGGTTTACTTTCAACTATAGAAACCGATGTGAATGGTGATTGGTCTATTTTGGTTCCACTAGGTAATACAGAATCTAAGTTAGATGAATCTGATCCAGATTATCCAACAGGCTTTGTACAAACCGAAGGAACAGATCCAACTATTACCGACGTGACTTCAGGTGGAAGTACCGAGATTTCAGACGGATTTTTCGATCCAGAGTTAGAATTAGGTACAATCGATGGGCACGTTTATTATGATACCAACGGAAATGGTCAACAAGATTTAGGTGAACCCGATATGCCAAATATCGATGTTCTAATTACTGATGCGTTAGGAGGTCAATTTACATTAGTAACAGACAACGACGGTAATTGGAATATAGATTTGCCAACGGGTTCTACAGAGATTTTAGTAGATGAAACAGATATAGATTTCCCTACAGGAGCGATTCAAACCGAAGGAACAAACCCTACTTCTATTGTAATTGTAGCAGCAACTACTATTTCTCAAATAGATGGTTTCTATATAGAAAATACTTCTTCAGAAGAATTGTCGGGTCATTTATATTATGATGTGAACGGGAATGGTACTCAGGATTTTGGAGAACCTAATTTGCCTAATGTTGATGTTCAGGTAACAAATTCAATAGGGCTTATTTCTACTATTGAAACCGATGCAAATGGTGATTGGTTTATCTTGGTTCCCGAAGGAAATACAACATCTTTAATCGATGAAAACGATCCAGATTTTCCAACAGGAGCTGTTCAGACAGAAGGAACAAACCCAACCGTATCAAATATAGTAACAGGAAGCCCGATAGAAGAAGCAGACGGTTATGTTTTACCAACATTATCTACAGAGATATTAGCAGGGCATTTATATTTTGATTTTAACGGAAACGGAATACAAGATGCAAATGAATCTGATATGTCTAATGTAGACGTATTAATAACTACTTCTTTAGGTTTACAAATAGTAGTAGAAACCGATGCAGATGGTAATTGGTCCATATTAACAACAGAAGGAAATACTGTAAGTGATATTGATGAGACCGATCCAGACTTTCCAAATGGTTTAATTCAAACTCAAGGAACAGATCCTACGACAACAAATGTAGTGAGTGGTTCTGCTATTAATGAAGTGCCAGATGGTTTCTTTAATCCAGATTTTAGTACAGCAACCTTATCGGGCCATCTTTACTACGATACCAATGGTAATGGTTCTCAAGATGTAGGTGAGCCAAATATTCCTAACGTAAATGTAACTATAACCGATTTCTTTGGAGGTGTGCAAGTGATTGAGACCGATGCAAATGGAGATTGGTCTATCGTGGTTCCCGAAGGTAATACGACATCTTTAATAGATGAAAATGATCCAGATTTTCCAATTGGAGCTGTTCAAACCGAAGGAACTAACCCTACCATTACAAATGTAACTACAGGAAGCACAAATGAAGAGGTCGATGGTTATACTATGCCATCTCTTGAGACAGCAACTTTATCAGGACATCTGTATTACGATGTTAACGGTAATGGCACACAAGATTTTGGAGAGCCACCATTACCTAATGTAAATGTAGAAGTAGTAAACTCTTTAGGTTTATTAGTTATTCTAGAAACCGATGCAAATGGAGATTGGTCTATTGTAGTTACCGAAGGAAATACAACATCTTTAATCGATGAAAATGATTTAGATTTTCCAACGGGAGCAACGCAAACCGAAGGAACTAACCCTACAAGCCATAATTTTAACGGTAATGATGTTGCTGAAGAGATCGATGGTTATACCTTGAGCAATATCAATACAGCAGTTGCTTCTGGTCATGTTTATTACGATTCAAATGGAAATGGTGTACAAGATGCAGGAGAACCAGATTTACCAAATATTGATGTAGAAATTGTAAACAGTTTTAATATTTCATTAGTGGTTGAAACGGATGCAAATGGTAATTGGTCACTTCTAATTCCTGAAGGAAATTTAACTACAACAGTAGATGAAAATGATCCAGATTTTCCAAACGGAGCCGTTCAAACGGAAGGAACAAACCCAACGACTTACACTGTGGCTGTGGGCGCCGATAATAGTGAAATAGACGGATTTAATAACCCAGATTTAGATTCTGGTGAACTTGCAGGACATTTATATTACGATACAAATGGTAACGGAACTCAAGATACAGGAGAACCTAACCTACCAAACGTTACAGTTACAATTACAGATGCTTTTGGAGCAATTTATACGTTAGAAACCGATGTGAATGGCGATTGGGTAATTAGTGTTCCAGAAGGAAATACAACTTCAGAAATTGATGTGCTTGATGTAGATTTTCCTATAGGAGCTGTTCAAACGGAAGGAACCAATCCTACTATAACAAATGTTTTAGCGAATTCTAACAATCAAGAAATAGATGGTTTCACGAATACAAGTTTAGGTGTCGCAAATATTGAAGGCCATCTTTATTACGATATAAATGGGAACGGAACTCAAGATACAGGAGAACCAAATTTACCAAATATCGATGTAGAGATTATAAATTCTGTAGGAGTTAGTCAAATCGTTGTAACCGATAGTAACGGTAATTGGTCGCTTACAGTTCCTGAAGGGACAACCACATCAATAATCGATGAAAATGATCCAGAATTTTTACCTAACCCACTGCAAACAGAAGGTGATAACCCAACAAACTCTGTTATTGCTGCAGGTGGTTTAATTTCAGAGATTGATGGTTATACAGTTCCTGTTAGTAGTTTAGGTACGTTAACCGGGCATATATATATCGATTCAAATGGAAGTGGAACTCAAGATACAGGTGAACCAGATCTAGCAAACATCGATGTATTAATTACAGATTTTTTAGGCGGTGAACAAATTGTTAGTTCAAATGCAACAGGAGATTGGACGGTAAATGTTTTACCAGGACAAGTAGTATCAGATATCGATAATTTAGATCCAGATTTCCCTAATCAATTTATACAATCTGAAGGAACAGATCCAACAACCACTCAGGTAACTGTAGGAGATACCTTCAATGAAATAGACGGTTATTTTGTTCCGGAGTTTTCTACAAATACGCTTACTGGTCATATTTATTTCGATACTAATGCTAACGGAACTCAAGATGTAGGAGAAATTGATATTGCTAATATAGAAGTAGAAGTAAGTGATGAGTTAGGATTAGTTCAAACGGTAGTTTCAGATGCAAATGGTAATTGGTCGGCAGGAGTTCCTGTAGGAGAAGTTGAAAGTTTTGTGCTAATTCAAAATTCACCTCTATTTAGCAGTGTCTTACAATCAGAAGGTACAAACCCAACACTTACTACAGTTTCTACAGGACAAGATTATTTTGAAGTAGATGGTTTTTATATAGACGAGATCGAGCCTAACGAGTTAGAAGTTTTTAACGCAATTAGTCCTAATGGTGATGGTCAGAATGATTACTTAAGAATAGAAGGAATTCAAAACTTTCCAGATAACACACTATTAATTTTTAACCGTTGGGGAACCAAAGTTTATGAAGTTTCTGGTTATGGGCAAAATGAAAAATACTTTAGAGGTTATAGTGAAGGTAGAGTAACAATAAAACATGACGCAAAACTTCCATCAGGAACTTATTTTTATATTTTAGAAGTTCGATCTAATTCGGGTGAAGTTTTAAATAGAGAAGGTTACTTGTATATCAATTAAAGCATTCTAAATGATGAATAAAATTTTAAATATTCTTATACTGATATTTTTGTGCTTTTTAAGTAACCAAACGGTCACTGCACAACAAGATGCTCAGTATACTCAGTATATGTATAATACGCTTAGCGTGAATCCTGCTTATGCGGGGTCGCGTGATATGCTAAGTGCAGTATTATTACATCGATCACAGTGGGTAGGTGTCGATGGAGCACCAACAACTCAGACACTCAGCGGGCATACACCATTAAATGAAAAAGTAGGAGTGGGTTTAAATATTGTTAATGATCGTATTGGTCCTGCAAGAGAAACTTATGTAGATGCTGCATTTAGTTATACGCTAGAAGTAAATCGAGATATCGAATTAAGCTTTGGTTTAAAAGCAGGCGGTCAATTGTTAGATGTCGACTACAATCGTCTAAATATCTATGATCCAACAGATGCAAATTTTCAGCCTAATAATGTAGATCAAAAGTTTTCTCCACAATTTGGCTTAGGAGTAATGTTGTACTCAGATAAATTTTACGTAGGTTTAAGTACTCCTAATCTTCTAGAAACAGAACATTTTGATGAGTCTCCAAATGGTTCGTCTGTTGCTAAAGAGAGAATAGGTTATTATTTAATTTCGGGTTATGTTTTCGATATATCTAGTGATGTTAAATTTAAACCGGCAATTTTATCTAAATTAGTAACTGGATCACCTTTACAGGTAGATGTGTCTGCTAATTTTTTACTTTACGATACATTTACTATCGGAGCCGCTTATAGATGGAGCTCTGCAGTAAGTGCTATGGCAGGCTTTCAAATTACAGATTCATTACTTTTAGGAGTAGCATATGATGCAGATACAACAGAATTTAGTGAATATAGCGGCGGAAGTTTTGAAGCCTTTTTGCGTTTCGATTTATTCAAAAGCTATAATAAAATGGTTACTCCAAGGTTCTTTTAATTTTATTTATATGAAGTTTCATAACAATATAAGATTCACGTTAATTTTATTAGTTTTTTTATCGGTTCAATTTTCTCTTGGTCAAGAAGATAAGCTTGAAGAAGCAGATAAGATGTTCGATCGATATGCGTTTATCGATGCTAGAGAAGTGTATCTTGAAGTGGCTGAAGCTGGTTATAAGTCTGAAAATCTTTTTAAAAAACTAGGTGACTCTTATTATTTTAATGGAGATCTACCTAAATCAGAAAAGTGGTATAAAGAGCTTTATGAATTAAAAGAAGGTAATCTAGATGCAGATTATCTTTTTAGATATGCGATGGCTCTAAAAAGTAACCAAAATTACGATGAATCTGACGCGATGATGTTAGAATTTGAAAAGAAAAAAGGAGTAGATTCAGATTCGAGGGTTACTAGGTTAAAAGGAGAAAGAAATTATTTAGAATTAATAGAGTTGCAATCTGGAAGATTTTCATTAGAGAAAACAAATATTAATTCAGAATTATCAGAATTTTCACCTACTATTTATCTCGATCAAATGGTTTTTGCATCCAATCGTGAAACGGGATCTTCAGTAAAAAGAGTACACGAATGGAATAAGCAACCTTATTTAGATCTTTATAGTGTTAAACTAGATGAGGAGCAAACTATAAAAAGTAGTCCAACTAGTTTACCTAAAATAATCAATTCTAAGTTTCATGAGTCTTCAGCTACTTTTGCAAAAGATGGTTTAACGATTTATTTTACAAGAAATAATTATAATAATAAAGAATACGGAGAAAGTGAAGAGGGAATTAATTTTTTAAAAATTTATAAATCAACCAGAGAAAGTTTAACTTCAGAATGGTCAGAGCCTAAAGAACTTTCATTTTCAAGTGATAATTATTCAATTGCTCATCCTGCATTAAATCCAAAAGAAACAAAACTTTATTTTTCATCTGATATGCCTGGAACTTTAGGTCTTTCAGATATTTTTGTAGTCGATATTCTTGAAGATGGTAGCTTTGGTATTCCGCAAAATTTAGGAGATAATATCAATACAGAAGGCCGAGAAAACTTTCCGTTTATAAGTCAGAATAATGAACTTTACTTCTCTTCTAATGGTCACATTGGTTTAGGCGGTTTAGATATTTTTGTTTCAGTAATTAAAGATGACGGAGAGTATGGTGAAGTTTTTAATTTAGGAAGACCCGTAAATAGTTCTAAAGATGATTTTAGTTTCATTATTAATAATGAACTTAAAAAAGGTTATTTTGCTTCTAATCGTGATGGAGGAAAAGGTGAAGATGATATTTATGTAAGTAATCAAATTGAAGATTTAATTACCTCTTGTCAACAATATATTGACGGTAAAATTACAGCAGCAACCTCTAATGAATCTTTAGAAGGTGTTACTGTTGAGTTATTTGATGAAAATTTTGAAAAAATTGATTCAACCTTAACCAACTCTGAAGGTATTTATGAGTTTACGTTAGAGTGTGATAAAAAGTACATTGTTCGTGTATCTAAAGATGATTTTGAGCCAACTGAAGAGATGCTCGAAGCAGATTCAGAATTTGAGAAAAACGTTCCCTTAGCAGTTACTATTGAAGAAGGAGATAATTTAGGTATCGAAAAAGCCGGGATGGGAGACGATTTGAGTGATTTACTTCAATTAGACCCAATTTATTTCGACCTTGATAAATTCAACATAAGAAACGATGCTGCTGTCGAATTACAAAAAGTCTTAGCGGTTTTAAAGAAATATCCTTCGATGAAAATCGATATTAGATCTCATTCAGATAGTCGAGGTAAAGATCAATACAACTTATACCTTTCAGATAAACGAGCAAAATCTACCGCACAATATTTAATAGATAACGGGATTAGCGCAAGTCGTGTTTCCGGGAAAGGTTATGGGGAAACTCAACTTATGAACGATTGTGCTAATGGAGTAGATTGTACAGAAGAAGAACATGCGCTTAATCGTCGATCTGAGTTTATTATTTTAAATGAAAACCAAACACCAGAAGAAGTTAGAAGCGCAATCGCTAAACAAAATGGTTTTGAAGAAGTAAGAACCCAAGAAGCAGAAAGAGTAGTACAAAATACGGGTAGTTACGATTTTAACTCTGAAAATGCTCCGGAAGTTTATACCGTACAAATTGCTGCAACTAAGCTTGGTCGAAACATTATCTCTTTCGATAAGTTAGATAATGTATTTCATCATAAATATGTAAATGATGGTTATACTCGCTATTATTCGGGGCAATTTCAGACCAAAGCAGAGGCTAATCGTTATAAAAAAGAAGTATTGTCTAAAGGTTTTAAAGGTTCATTTGTAATCAAATTAAAAGGAGATAAAAGAATTTATTAAGTAAGAAATTAACGTTTGATTTTGTAGTTTTGAAAACTATGAAAGAAAAAGTAATTCTTGTTAACGAAAAGGATGAGCAAATTGGCTTAATGGAGAAAATTGAAGCCCACGAAAAAGCTCTTCTTCATCGCGCATTTTCAGTATTTGTTTATAATGAAAAAAATGAGGTAATGTTGCAACAACGTGCCTTATCTAAATACCATTCTCCGGGATTGTGGACCAACACTTGCTGCAGTCACCAAAGAGAAGGTGAAAGCAATATCGATGCCGGTAAACGCCGCCTAATGGAAGAAATGGGCTTTACAACAGATTTAGAAGAAACTATTTCTTTTATTTATAAAGCACCATTCGATAATGGTTTAAGCGAGCACGAATTTGATTATATTCTTATAGGGAAGTACGACGGAGAACCAAATATCAATCCAGATGAAGTTGCCGCTTGGAAATGGATGAGCCTTGAAGCGATCAAAAAAGATCTTCAAGAGAATCCGGCTAATTATACCGCTTGGTTTAAAATTATTTTCGATAAGCATTACAATACCATAAAATAATGAGTCAAGTAACCGTTCATAGAAAGGCTCATTTTAACGCTGCACATCGTTTATTTAAAAAAGAATGGAGTGACCAAAAAAATGAAGAGATTTTTGGTAAATGCAGCAATCCAAATTACCACGGTCATAATTACGAATTAATTGTTGCTGTTACAGGAGCGGTAGATCCAGAAACCGGTTTTGTGATCGATATGAAGTTTCTAAAAGATTTAATTTATGAGAAAATTGAAAAATCTTTCGATCATAAAAATTTAAATCTTGAAGTAGAAGAGTTTAAAGAGCTCAATCCTACGGCTGAAAATATATCTATTGTAATTTGGAATAAGCTTAGAAAAGAAATACCTTCAAACTTATCATTAAAGATAACACTTTATGAAACTCCGCGTAATTTTGTAACTTATGGAGAATAGCTTATGAAACTAAATGTTGGCGATCAAATACCTTCTTTTTCATTAACCGACCATCAAGGTAATATTTTTAAATCCAATCAGGTTGTCGGTAAAAAAGTATTAGTCATTTACTTTTATCCTAAAAATTTTACTCCGGGTTGTACCAAAGAAGCTTGTAGTTTTCGAGACAGTTACGAGCAGTTTCAGAAGTTGGGCGCCGAGGTAATTGGTATTAGTTCAGATTCTGTAGAGTCTCATCAAAAATTTAGCGATAAATACAATCTTCCTTATACTTTTCTTTCAGATCCAACAGAAGATATTCGTAAAAAATTTGGCGTAAAAGGTCATCTCCTAGGTTTAATTCCCGGTAGAGAAACATTTGTAGTTGATAAAAATGGAATAATTCAGTGTAAATTTAACAGCTTAAGTTCAGCGCAACATATGCAAAAAGCGTTGGAGACAGTAAAATCGATTACGAATGAATGATGTGCAACTGCATCCGCTCAAATTTCAACCTATTTTAAAAGACAAAATTTGGGGCGGTAGCAAATTAAAAACCTATCTACATAAAGAAACTACCTCGAATCAAGTAGGAGAGAGTTGGGAAATTAGCGATGTAGAAGGTGATTGTTCTATTGTTGCTAACGGAAGTTTAAAAGGTACTTCGTTAAAAGTTTTACTTGAAAAATTTCAGGAAAATTTAGTAGGAAAGCAGATTTACCAAAATTTTGGGAATAAGTTTCCGTTGCTCATTAAATTTATCGATGCCAAAGAAAACCTTTCGGTACAATTACATCCTGATGATAAATTAGCAAAAGAGCGCCACAATTCTTTTGGTAAAACAGAAATGTGGTATATTATGCAAGCCGATCAAGACTGCGGAATTATAGTAGGCTTTAAAAACGGAATCGAAATTGACGATTATAATCAAGCGCTTCAACAGGATAATATTGAAGAAATTCTGAATTTTGAAGTGGTAAAGCCAGGTGATACTTTTTTTATTAAACCGGGGTTAATTCACGCGATTGGTAAAGGTGTTGTGCTAGCAGAAATACAACAAACTTCAGATATTACGTATCGCGTTTACGATTACAAGCGAAAAGATAGTGAAGGTAATGAGCGCGAATTACATACAGAAGAAGCAAAAGCAGCCATCGATTTTAATGCGAATAACGAATATAAAGTTTCATATACTTCTGCAGAGAACAAAAAAACCGCTTTAGTAGAAAATGAATATTTTAAAACTAAAGAGATCAAACTTACGCAGTCGTTAACATTAGACTATTCTACTACCGATAGTTTTGTGATTTATATGAATATTGAAGGAACCACAACTGTAGAGGTTGAAGGTTTTACAGAAACTTTAAAATTAGGTGAAACCTTACTCATACCGGCTTGTTTTAATGAAGTGAAAATAACTTCAAAAAATGCAACATTATTAGAGGTCACTATATGATTTTAGATTACTTTTGCGCCATCAAATTAGTAAATTATGGCAAGCGTAAGAACTTTAAAGCGTGATCTAAATTATGTAATGGGCGATATTATTGAAGCCGCATACATTCATCAGATTGTAAATCCTGAAGAAGATCATTCAAAATCAGATCAAATTGTAGAAGATGCAATTACTTCTTTTAATGGTTTTATTGTAAAAATAAACAATAAAGAAGTTGAAAATAGAGGAGCTCATCTAAAACAAGTTAGCAAAGACTTAGAAACTGAAGCTAAAGATTTAGTAAAACGAGTGAACGAACTTTAATCACAAAAAAAGCGGAATTATTAAATTCCGCTTTTTTTTGTTTTTTATTGAAAGGAAGTTTAGTCTCTCTTCTCAACTTTCTCTTCTAATTTATCTAACTTTTCTCGCTCTTTTATAAACGATTTTAACTCTTTACCGTATTTAGATTTTCTTACTTCTTTACCTAAAGAATTATAAACAGTATCTAAATATTTGGTGTTTGCGTCAAAAGCTTCAGTAAGCATAATGTATGGCGCAACCTCATAATCTTTATTATTGATCGCAAAGTTTACGGTGTATAAATACTTTCTGCGTAAACTGTTTTCGTACTTTTTGTTAACCGCTAGAATTTTTTCTTCATCATTTTCCTGTTGCGCTTCAAAATTTTCTTTTATTAAATCGAGATTTTGATTGTTGAAGCGTTTCATAATATCACGATATTCTTTCAGTTTTATGTGATTTTTAGAGCCATTTACTTCAGCATCAAAAGTGAAATTTTTCAGCGTGGTGTTAATGGTCATTTCACCCTTTTCAGCAAAAAACTCTACAATATCATCATTTTTATCGCCATCAACTTTATCTAAATAAAGAAATAAGATTTGTGGTTCATCGATATTGGCTTGTAGAATAAATTCAGGATCTCCATCAACATTTAGAGAATCTACATTTACGATCGTAGTATCTTCAATTTTTTGGAGATAAAGTGTTCCTTTTTTGAGTCCGTCAACTTTTCCCGATAAGGTAAAGTTAGTTTCTTTGCTAGAACAAGCAACGATAAATGCGGTAATTAAACCTAATAAAAATAGCTTTTTCATATCTTAAAAATAGGGCTACAAATATCTTATTTTTTTCTACAATTACTAATTTCCGGAAGCGATTTGCATTAAAATTGCGCAACCATAAGCAGACCAGGTTCCTACCACATAACCCATTACGGCTAAGAGCACGCCAACGGTAGCTAATGAAGGATGAAACGCCGAAGCAACAACAGGCGCAGATGCCGCGCCGCCTACGTTAGCTTGGCTACCCACGGCTAAAAAGAAAAACGGTGCTTTAATGATTTTAGCTACGACAATTAATAAAATTGCGTGAATGGCCATCCAAACTAAACCGATTAAAATAAGATTGGGATTATCGAAGATCATCGTTAAATCCATCTTCATCCCGATGGTGGCTACGAGAATATAAATAAAAATGCTTCCTAATTTACTTGCTCCTGCACCTTCGTATTGTTTTGCTTTGGTGAATGAAAGTAATATACCTATTAAAGTAGCAATCGTGATCATCCAAAAGAAGGTTGAAGTAAATGAGGCCAAGGCAGAACTCTTGTCATTAAAAACTTCAAAATTAGAAGTTAAAAATGAAGAAATATTATCGGCTCCAAAATGAGCAATACCAACAGCTCCTAAAGCTAAAGCCAACATAATCATATAATCGGTAAGACTAGGGTTTTTAGTAATGCTTTTGGTATAATTTTCAACTTTATCTTTTAAGGCTGTAATTGCTGAAGCATCGGCGTTAAACCATTTATCGATGGCTTTATTTCTTCCAATCCCTAATAAGATAATGGCCATCCATAAATTGGCGACAACAATATCGACAAAAACCATCCCGCCATATTTTTCTGGGTTAAATTTAAAAATTTCGAGCATCGCTGCTTGGTTAGCTCCGCCGCCAATCCAACTACCGGCAAGTGTTGCTAATCCACGCCAAGTTGCATCGGGACCAACGCCGCCAACAGTTTCTGGTGAAAAAGCTGAAATGATTAAAATGGCTAAAGGTCCGCCGATCACAATACCAATAGTTCCCGTAAAAAACATAATCAATGCTTTTGGGCCGAGATTAAAAATCGCTTTTAGATCGATGCTCAACGTCATTAATACCAATGATGCCGGTAAAAGATATCTGCTGGCAACAAAGTAAAGCTGAGAATTTTCAGAATCGATAACGTGTGTAGAATTTAAAATCGCCGGTAATAAATAACACATCAATAACGCCGGAACAAATTTGTAAAACTTTGCCCAAAATCCTGTTTTTATCGATGAGGTATAAAAAACTGCTCCTAAGAGCAGCATTAACATTCCTAAAACTATGGCGTCGTTTTCTATAAAAGGTACTTTTTCCATAAAGTTTTATCGGTTTATTTTAAAAATAATTCTTCTAAGGTTTTCGCCACACCATCATCGATACTTGCATCGGTAATTTTGTTGGCAACTTTTTTGGTTTCTTCTCTGGCGTTTGCAACGGCAACACCCATACCAACACCATTAATCATTTCAACATCATTGTAATTATCGCCAAAAGCAACGGTTTCTTCAATAGAAAGGTTGAAATGATTTTTTAGAAGATATTCTATTGCGGTAAGTTTCGAGATCTGTTTATTGGCAACTTCAATATAAGTTTCTTTAGAACGATAAACATGTAATTTATCGCCATAGTTTTCATTTAAAAACTGAAACATTTCTTCAATTCTATCTTCTTCACCCATACACATAATTTTATGCGCGCCTAGTTCTCGTTTGCCCCAATCATTCATCACAGCATCAATATGTGTGATCGATGGCGTAACTTTGGTGTTTCTTTCTTCACGTTTAGCCCAATAATCGTAATCTGGTACGTGCCATTCTTCACCATTATAAAGGCTTAAATGAACATTAGTGTTTTTATTGAATTTTGCTAACTCTTCAATTGTTTGTACCGGGATTGCAGTAGAACTTACCGGTTGCTCGTCGATAAGCACAAAACCACCATTGTAACAAATAATAGGTTGATTTTCGATACCTAATTGTTTTTGAAGATGACGCATAGCTTGTGGCATACGTGCTGAAATTAGAACTACCGGAATTTCATCTTTAATTTCTTGAATGGTTTTTATCGTTCTTTCAGATAACTCTCTGTCTTTGTTCAATAAAGTTCCGTCGATATCTGAAAATACAATTTTATAGCTCATAATTTTGGGGCTTAGTTTAATATGAAATTTGAAATTTGCTCTACCATTTCGTTAGAAATTGGTCGTTGAGGTTCATTATAAGATTTTTGGTTCGCAATATCGTCGTTTTTATCTATAATTCGATAAATATGATTCATGTTTTCTATAATTATGAGTTCTGCATCGGGTCTTGCAGCTTTTAATTTTTCAGCTTCATTGGTATTTACTTGTAGATCATTATCGCCATTAATAATTAGAACAGGCATTTTTAATTTTTTTATTTCTTGTTGCGGATCGTATTTCATCCAAGAAAACATAAAGGGCTGAATCGATTTTTTAAATAAAGAAGCCAGACCTTGGTTGTAGTCTTTTACCTTTCCGTTTGCTCTTAATTCATTAAATGCAGTTCTGGCGCTTTCTTCTAATCCCGGCATTTGTCTGCCAATTTGCTCCACAATTAAACTATCTATAGTTTGCCCGGCGCCGGCGATACTTATAAAACCATCAGCTTTTTGTTGTGCGGCGATCATCCCGACCAAAGAACCTTGGCTGTGACCTATAATATATAAGCTAGAATAATTAGGTAATTCAGAAAAACGTTTGATCACGGCTTTTGCATCGTCGATAAAATCATCGAAGCGCATATCTTTTTCATCTATATTAAGCTGTTGTGCTTTTAAGGTTCGTTTATCGTATCTAAACGTGGCAATTCCTTTTTTTGCTAAAGCTTCCGCTAATTTTTTTGCAGCATTATTTTTGGTCATCATTTCGTTTCCGTTTCGGTCGATCGGGCCAGAACCGTTAATGATGATCGCTAACGGAACGGTTTCTTGTCTAGGTGCCAGAAGTGTTCCTTCAACATATTGATTAATTCTTAAATCGTTAGCTATAAAATTGTCTTGCGCTTGAATGCTGAAGAAATTCAGCAATAAAACAATAGTAAATAATAAGACTCTCATAGGTTTATTTTTTTGCTACGTAAAAATATAATAAAATAATCTTCTTTCGAGAAGTATAACTTTTATCCTACTTATTAATTGTTTAGTAATCTTAAAAATGAAGAAATATTAAATCTTCTTTTGTAGTTTAGCGGCTCTAAAGTCTACAAAATGAAATTGAGATATTTTCTGCTAGTTGTTTTAATAGGTATAACCACAATAACATTTGCCGGTGAAAAAGGTGATTGGGGTAAAAACGGACATCGAACTACCGCAAAAATCGCAGAAGGTTATTTAAAAAAGAAAACGTTAAAGAAGATCACAGAATTATTAGACGGAGAGTCGTTAGCATTTGTTTCTACTTTTGGAGACGATATTAAAAGTGATCCTGCTTACCGAAAATACAGCAAGTGGCATTATGTAAATATTCCTAGCGGTAAAACCTATGCTGAAGTAAAAGACGAGTTAGGCGAAAACTTAATTTGGGCGATCGAAGAATGTGTGGCAAAACTTGAAGCTGAAGAAACCCCTAGAACAGATAAGCAATTTTACTTAAAAATGTTGGTGCATTTAGTTGGAGATCTTCATCAGCCATTGCACGTTGGGCACGAAGATGATAAAGGTGGTAACGATATTGATGTAAAATGGTTCAATAAAAGTTCTAATTTACACCGTGTTTGGGATAGTGAGATGATCGAGTTTTTCGATATGAGTTATTCAGACCTAGCGATGAATCAAGAAAAACTTACAAAATCTGAATTAAAGGCTATTCAGAGTGGTTCGGTTGTCGATTGGGCAAAAGATTCTCAAAATCTAGTTGAAAAAGTTTATGATGAAACCAAAGATGGCGATAAACTTTACTATAGATATATGTACGATTGGTTTACGCAAACGAGAACACAACTTCAAAAAGGTGGTATTCGATTAGCAAAAGTTTTGAATGATATTTTTGCGTAAACTTATCGTTTAGAGATCGAGTTGTGGGAGATGTGTTTTTGTCTTGAAGATTTAAAAGTTTTTACATCATCTGGTCGTAAATTTTGATGTTTCGTCTTTCTGCCTTGTACTCGTTTACGCCACATTCTAAAGCTAGAAGGTTTCATGTGTTTCTGCATAAACTTAATCACGTCTTTTTCTGCTAAACCAAACTGAAATTCAATCGCTTCAAATGGGGTTCGGTCTTCCCAAGCCATTTCTATAATTCTGTCTACTTCTCGATCTGTAAATTTTTCCATTAGTCCTCGATCCAATTTTGTGCTCTTTCTTTTTGTTGTTGTGTAAAATATTTTATTTCAGCATTGCTAAATGGTTTCATAAGTTGTGTTAACCAATCTTGCCATTCTTTACCGCCAACCATCGCGATCTTATCAAGCTGATTATTGTAATCTATATTTATTTTTAGATTTTTCCAAGCAGCAATTGCTTTGGCTCCCTCGACATCTTTCATTTCAAAATACCAATTAATATGGTCGTTAAAATCGGTCTTTCTCTCTAAAAACGGAATCAACTGTCTATAATCCTCCTTATCCAACTTCTTTTCGGCAATGGTATAAATTGTATTTCCTTTAGATTCTAGTGATATCATTCAACTTTTTATTACAAATCTAAGTTCAAATTGATTTAAAATCTCTTAAACAACATTTAAAACTTAAGGTTCAAAGCGTTAACAATTCTTAAAGCTGAATAAATTAAATAATTCTGAAAGTTAAATTAATTCTTTTTTCAACCTGTTTCTGAGTTTTCGGGAGTTGATGCTTCCAAAAATGTTGTGTTTCATCTTTCATTATAAGTAAACTTCCATGTTCTAATAGTAATTTATGCTGAAGTTGCGCATCTTTTTTGTGTCTAAACTTAAAAAATCGATCGGCACCTAAACTTACAGAAGCGATAATCGGGTTTTTGCCTAATTCTTTTTCATCATCGGCGTGCCAGCCATTGCTATCTTTTCCGTCACGATATAAGTTGGCAAGGCAAGAGGTGAAGCTAACACCGGCAATTTTTTCAACATCTTCTTTGATTTTTTTTAAGGTTAAAAAAAACGGATTTGGTTCCATCTTTAAAGAAGAATAAGAATAAGTGTTCGTGTTATTCGCGTAAAATGCGGTGAGTCTAGGTTGCCAATGTAATTTGCCAAATACCTTAATTTGTTCTTCCTTCCAATTAATAGCATTAAGCAACTCGTTAAATAATTCATCTGCTTTTTCTGCGGAATAAAAGTTTGGGTAATATAATAAGGTAGAGTCGGGGAGGTTGAGGTCGATTTCTTTCATATTAATAAGACAAGTAATAGTAAGCCCAATACATTAAAACAAATTGAAGCGGAACTCGAAGAACTAATAACCATTTTGGTAATCCCGCTCCGGCTTTTTCAGAACTCAACATATAAAAATGAACCAGCAAGAAAACAATTAACATCGCAATGATCCCGTATATTGAAATGTCTTTAGTAGCAGAAAAGCAAACACCGATCCCAAGAGCGATCTCGAAAATACCACTTAAATACACCAAAAATTTATGCGCCGGTAAATATCGAGGCATAATTCTAAGATATATTTTAGGTTTTAGAAAGTGATTAATGCCGGCCAATACATATAGAAAAGCCATTACATATAAGTGCCAAGGATAGTTCATATTTTTTATTTAAAGGTATAAATAATAATTGAAGAAGAAATTCTTAAATTATTTTCTCACTCTAACTACCTGCTCGTTTGGTATTTAAGTTGCGTTATTAAAAAAACTTTAAATAAAGTTGAAGAAAAGTTTGTTTATGAGCGAAAAACAGACGTATATTTGCAGCCGCTTTCAGAG
>ENA-ORDG01000442-ORDG01000442.1-marine-metagenome-genome-assembly--contig:-NODE-442-length-18842-cov-4.829310_pt1 | contig 18842 bp, 20 predicted proteins | sample MGYA00248629_ERZ508524 | MGnify/ENA primary metagenome ERZ508524 (study PRJEB26194, sample SAMN05421901) | marine metagenome | isolation source: East of Rio de Janeiro, Brazil, South Atlantic Ocean...
CAAGCTTCGATCAAGCGCCTAGAAAAAGCCATTACTGATTTAAGGGAGCATCATTTTTTTCGTATGCACGATTCGCTGTGGAGTCTTATTTATTTCAGCTTAATTCGTGGGCTCGCATCCGGTTTAGGCTGGGTAATGGGCGCCACAATTTTAGTGTATCTGTTAACTGTAATTCTTTCGCAAATTGAATTCATACCGATACTAGGTGAGTGGGCGGCAAGTTTGATTGAGCAAATTGAAAAATTTGATAAATAAGAATGGGTTTAAATAATTATGAACATTAAAGAAACTTTGAAAGAAGTTAGTTAATTCATAAATCTTTGTAAATCTGTTATAAGTGAATTGGTCATAATTTAATAAAAGGAAAAAGATGAAACATTTTAATCTAGTTTTTTTTGTAGCTATTCTAAGTTTTAATCTATCAGCAGCACATCATGAGGAAGATCAACAAATAGGTATTACTGGGTTAATATCATCAGAAGTTTTTGATTTAGCTGGCGAGATGGATTTGCATGTTGAGAAGTATCAAAGTTGTGGAGATGCTAACAATCAAAAACATTATCACCCTGTGGGAACTTTGGTTTACATGCTTGATGGAAAGGCTGCCTCCCTATCATCTGGTGAATGGAAAGAATATTCAAAGGGATCGTATTGGTTTGAACCTTCTATGTGGGTGCACGATGGCGAAGATGCTGATGAACCAATATTTGGTGATGATCAGTGCAGACAGACATTGGTTATTAGAGCTTCAAGAAAAGGCGAAGAACCAACAGTATTTGTTGAATAACTTAATGAGAGAACAGCTGGAAAGTTGAAGCTGACTTTAGTCCAGGTGATGATGTTTCTATTTCTAGACAAATTAAGTTAGCTTTTTATAAATTAATACCGATGAACTCTCTTCTTTAAAATGTCGTCCGTCACCGCAATTCCGATCGCCAGCCTTTTACTCGGCTTTGTGCCGGTACTGCTGCTGATTGTCATCATGCGGGCCTGGGGCCTGAACGCGTTGCAGGCGATGTACGCCAATATTCGCATGCTTGTGCAGCTTCTGCTGATCGGCTACGTGCTCACCTACATTTTCGAGACTGATGAGCCAGTGTTTGTGGTGTTGGTGGTGATCTTCATGATCGCTATGTCTTCATGGATTGCGCTTCGTCCATTGACCGATCGCGGCATCAAACCTTATACCGTTGTTGCCATCGCAATTGGCGTCAGCGGATTGGGTGTGTTGATGCTTGTCACACAGATCATCCTCGAGCTACCGCGATGGTATGAGCCGCGTTTTGTGATCCCGCTCGCCGGGATGGTTTTTGCCAACAGCATGAATACGATTAGCTTAGCGGGGGAAAGGTTCCACGCCGAGCGTGGGCGGGGCGAAGATTATTTAAGTGCGAGGCGTCTTGCGATGGAAGCAGCAATGATTCCACAGGTCAACGCGCTGTTGGCAGTTGGTCTGGTGTCGTTGCCAGGCATGATGACCGGCCAGATCTTGTCTGGGGTCGAACCTCTTACCGCTGCGCGCTATCAGATCATGGTCATGTGTATGATTTTTAGCGCCGCAGGGTTGGCTGCTGTCATATATATGGCTCTCAAAAAAAACAGTGCCACAGATAGTTGAAGTTGACCTAAGATAGGCGCATGCAAAAAAGAAAATTTTGGGGTTGGGGATACCAAGATCAGGTCTTATCAAAGGAAGAAGACGCTGCAATTGAAAGTCGTATAGCAGCACATTTCTCTCTTGATGAAGTGCCGAATTTACCAATTCCATTGGCCGAGGATATAAATTTACCTACACCTAGAGTAAAAATTCCACAGACTCTGGAAAAAGTTTTATCCAAAAATCATCTTGAAAGGTTAAATCATACTTACGGCAAGTCTTTTCCAGATCTTGCCAGAGCCATGCTTAAACAATTTCCGCATCCACCTGATTTAGTGGCATTTCCTAACGATCAGGAAGATGTTGTTAACCTCCTAGACTGGGCAGATCAAAACAATACAGCTGTAATACCCTATGGGGGTGGTTCCAGTGTTTGTGGTGGTGTTGAAACATATGTGGGAGACGATTACTCCGGTGTAATTTCTTTGGATCTAAGAAATCTGGATAAAGTTTTAGAAATAGACAAAGAAAGCAGAGCTGCACGAATCCAAGCAGGAATATTTGGACCCGCTTTGGAAGATGAACTAAGAAAATCCGATCTAACTTTAAGGCATTTTCCTCAAAGTTTTGAGCATTCAACTTTAGGGGGTTGGATAGCCACAAGATCAGGAGGTCATTTTGCAACGCTTTACACACACATAGACGATTTTGTTGAATCTACAACTATGGTTACCCCAACTGGAGTAATCGAATCGAGAAGACTTCCAGGTTCTGGGGCGGGCCCCAGCCCGGATAGGATGGTCATTGGCTCCGAAGGAATTTTAGGGGTAATAACTGAAGCTTGGATGAGACTTCAGAATAGACCTATTTTTAGATCTTCTTGTTCTGTGGAATTTGATGATTATCAAAAAGCCCTTAATGCAACGCGCCTGATCAGTCAATCAGGATTGTATCCGGCAAATTGCAGACTTTTGGATGCAAATGAAGCTTTGTTTAATGGAGTTGGGGATGGATCGAAACATTTATTGATATTGTCTTTCGAATCGGCTGACCATGAACTTGGTACTTGGTTGGATAGAGCTTTGGAGATTGCCTCTTCTGCAGGAGGGAGTTATGAAAAGCCTCAAGAAAAGGAACCCGAAGCACATCGTACAGGAGCCTCAGGCACTTGGAGGAATAGCTTCATTAGAGCACCTTTTAATCGTGATGCAGCTGTTCGTAGAGGCATAATTTGGGACACTTTTGAAACCTCAATCACATGGGATCATGGCTTTGAGTTTATTGAGTCTTTAAAAGAAAAGACAAGAAAGGCCATACATGAGATTTCAGGCAGGGAGACAAATGTCACTTGCCGGTTGACACATACCTATCCAGATGGATGTGCCCCTTATTTTTCTTACACTGCTTACGCAACACCTTCGACCATGCTCGATGTTTGGAAGCAGATTAAGATAGCAACCAATGAGATGGTAGTGGCAGAAGGAGGCACAATAACACACCATCATGCAGTGGGTAGAGACCACCGAGTTAAAGGCTATGATGTACAGATACCAACAGGCTTTAAAGACATGTTAACTGCAGCAAAATCAAGCGTAGATCCGAGATCAATTATGAACCCTGGAGTTCTCATTGACTCAGGAAAGGGAAAAATTGGCCACTGGATGGAGAATTAAACAAACATGAATTCAATTAAACACATTCTTCTTTTGCTTTGGTTAATCTGTGTTATCAATCTATTTGTGCCGATTTCACAACTGATCAACTATCTATTTATATTCTTGGTTGTTTCACATTTATTGGAATGCATGTTTTTTTACAAGAAAATTATCAAATCCAAAAAAAACATAATGAAGAACTTCTTATTGGTTATGGTATTTGGATATTTACATATACAGAAATTGGATTAGGTGAAAAATCTGATCTCACAAATCATGGGGTCAAACCCAAATCCTTATCTAGAAGGCAACTATAGACCTGTTAAAGAAGTTCTTACTTCAACAAAGTTAGATGTGATCGGTTCTGTTCCCAGAGACCTTTTTGGCACTTACCTCCGTAATGGGCCAAATCCTAAACTAAAAGCGAGTCCAAAGAAATACCACTGGTTCATGGGGGATGGAATGGTGCATGGTGTGAGATTGGAGGAGGGCAATGCACTGTGGTACAGAAATAATTATGTTGTAGGAGAAGAATTTGGGCCAAATACACATGTTATTGAGCACGCAGGAAAAATTTATGCCTGTGTAGAAGCCGGTCCTTCACCTGTGGAATTAGACGGTGAAATGAATTCATTGACCAACAAGCCTTTCCAAGGAACCCTGAAAGCAGGGTTTTCTCCACATCCAAAATTAGATGCAGACACCAACGAACTACATGCCATTTGCTATGATTACAATGGCTACAAAGATTATATTCAATATGTAGTTGTGAATTCCGAAGGGCTTGTATCGAAGACTGAGAATATAAGCTTGCCAAGTCGTTCCATGATTCACAACACTGCAATTACGAAAAATTACATTCTTATTTTTGACTTGTCAGTAACCTTTAGCCTGTATCGTTACATCAGAGGGTATTTCCCTTTTAGCTGGAAAGACAAGCATATTGCAAGAGTTGGTATGTTGCCTCGTAATGGAAATCAAGAAAATATAGTTTGGTGTGAGGTAAATCCTTGTTACTCATACCACAATTTTAATTCTTATGAGACGACCGACGGAAGTGTTGTGGTGAATTTGGTCCATTACCAAAGAAATTTCGATCAGGACTGGAACGACCCGTTTGTAGATTCGCCGCCTCAATGGTTGCGGTGGACTCTGAATCCAAATACAGGAAAAACAAACGAGGAGCTTATCGATTCTAGGGCCTTTGAATTCCCAAGAATCCATCCTTTATTGGAAGGCAAAAACAACCGTTTTGGCTACTCTATAGTCTCAGGCGAAGAGAATGGCCAACCCAACTGCAATAGAATTTGTAAGCACGACTTGAAGTCAGGATTAGTAATATTTCATGCGCTCGATTCTGGGAGATTAGCAGGCGAACCAGTTTTTATTCCAAGAGAAAATGCTAAGGATGAAGATGCAGGCTATGTCATGACATTTGTCTATGACGATACAACTAAGAAAACTGAATTGATTATTTTGAATGCCGAAGAGATTGAACAAGAGCCATTGGCAAGAGTGTTTCTACCTCAGAGAGTGCCATTCGGATTTCATGGTAATTGGGTTCCAAGTTGATAGCTACTTCAAATATAATAACTAATGTTTTCAATACCAAGAAATAGAAAGACACTCCTTTTTATCTTAGCAATTGGATCTCCAATAGCTTTTTCTGTTTGGCAAGCTCTCTTGAATAATTTTGCAGTAGAGGTAGCAAATTTTGGTGGCAAAGATATTGGCATGCTACAAAGCTTGCGAGAAGTGCCTGGATTTTTAGCATTTACCGTAGTGTTCTTGTTGCTCATTATCCGGCAACAAAACTTTGCAATTGTCAGCTTAATCTTACTTGGAATTGGTACCGCATTGACTGGCTTTTTCCCTTCAATTCTAGGCCTTTACATCACAACCGTAACCATGTCGATTGGCTTTCATTACCTAGAAACACTGAGATCTTCCTTAAGTTTGCAATGGTTAAGCAAGGAAGAAGCACCTCGGGTACTGGGTAAACTTTTAAGCGCCCACTCCGTTTCCACATTGGTAATCCTTTCCATCCTGTATATCGTTGTCTTTATCTTTGAGCCAAGTTATCCATGGCTCTACGCTCTAGCAGGTTTTGTTACTGTAATAATAGGTATTTTCTGTTATTTTTCTTTTCCGCAATTTAGTGAAAAAGTTGAGCAACGCAAGGATTTGGTATTTCGCAAACGTTATTGGCTTTACTATGCATTAACTTTCCTTTCAGGTGCTAGAAGACAAATCTTTATGGTTTTTGCTGGATTTTTGCTTGTGCAAAAATTTGGCTTTCCTTTAGACAAGATGATTTTGTTGCTTCTGGTCAATTCAGGGATCACTGCTTGGGTCGCACCAAAAATGGGAATTCTCATTGAGAAGATAGGGGAAAGAAAAGCACTGACTATGGAATATATAGCTTTGATTATTATATTTCTTGGTTACGCAGTTGTAGATAATGTAAATATAGCCTTCTTACTCTACATTCTGGATAATATTTTTTACTCAATATCCTTTGCTATCAAAACCTACTTTCAGAAGATAGCTGATCCTGCTGATATTGCGTCTACCGCAGGAATAAGTTTTACCATCAACCACATAGCTGCAGTTTTATTACCAGCTCTTCTGGGATTAATTTGGATGGAAAACCATGGTGCTGTATTTTTGATAGGAGCATGTATTGCAGGGGCTTCGCTTATCTTAGTCAGAGCTATTCCAGATAACCCCGAAATAGGCAAGGAAACTTACTGGCAGGCATAGATAACTCTTTAAAGATACTAATAATCTCCAATGCTAATGATATAAGAAAATATCATAGGTCGTAGCACTTGAAATCTTTGTTTAAGTTCCTATAAAAGGTGCAACAACAACAAACACAAAGGAGTTTTAGTTATGAAATGTTGCAATTCAAGTGGGTATTTTGATGAGTACATCACTGGGGTAATTCTCGTCTTATTTGTTTTAGTCTATGTTTTAAAGTTACCTATGTAGTTTCTTTAGAATCCAATTTCTTAAGAATCCAAAAACCTAACCATGTGCTTACAACGGCTTTGACCAACGTGTGGATCACTATAGGTAGAGACCAAATGAAGTCCATAAAGACGTCTGGGAAAATAATGTAACTAAAGGGTTTTAAAAATTGGTAAAGGGCAGGAAGGTAATTGCTCAGAAAAATATCATTCGTTAGGAAAAGTATCGTTGCATCTGAAGTTAACACGATCCCCAAAGCCCAAAGGCAAAACCCCATTTGAAAAGGTGTTGACCAAATACATATATATGCAAATACTCTCATAACAAATCCATTCTAACTGATAACCTACTACCACAAAGAATTAGAGGTTCAACAGTATGTGTTATATAGTTTTTAGGTATGAAAAAACTAATCTTAATAACCGGATTACTGCTCTGCTCTAACGGGTGGGCTGAACAGTCAAATCCCTGTCATCAGTATTATCCAAATATTCCTGGTGAACTGCTGCTGGAAAATGACAAACTCGTTGTACAGAGGTTCACAATCCAACCCGGACAGTGGGAAGGTATTCACCGTCATCCACCAGATCAGCTATATATACATATCAAGGGCGGTGAATGGACGGTAAAATATGGTGATGGAGCAACAACCAGTTATTCCCCAACAGGTGAAATTGGTTGGGATGATAGTGCTACAGAACTCAGCGAACTGCACGAATCTGGCAATACCGGAGATGAGTCCATTGACTTAGTTTGGGTTACATTGAAACCGGGTTGCATGGATGGCAATTAAATGAAAAAATTTTCCGGTGTTTTAAGCCCAGTACTCACCCCATTCACTAAAGATCTCAAACCAGACTCCAAACGATTGGTAAAACAATGCCGTTGGCTGTTATCTCAGAATGTCTCTCTTGCAGTGTTTGGAACAACTAGCGAGGCAAATTCGCTGGCACTTGAAGAAAAAATATCTTTACTTGATGATCTTGTTGAAGCTGGAATTGATCCTGCCTTCTTGATGCCTGGAACCGGTTGTTGTTCCCTTCCAGAAACCGTTCACCTAACCTCTCACGCGGTTAAATTAGGCTGCAAAGGCACGTTAATGTTGCCTCCTTTTTATTATACAGATGCCACCGATGATGGACTGTTTCGAAGTTATGCCGAGACTATTGAGCGTGTTAGCGACAATGCACTTAAAATCTACCTGTATGATATACCTCGATTTGCAGGGGTAAATATTAGCTTAGAACTGATTGAGCGTCTTATCACTAGGTATCCTAGTGTAATAGCCGGGATTAAGGACAGTTCAGGAAATTGGGAAAACACGCAAAGCATACTGGAACGTGAATGGGATGACTTCAGAGTGTTTTGTGGCAGTGAAACCTTCCTGCTGCAAACTATGCGAGCAGGGGGATCTGGATGTATTTCTGCAACTGTAAACATCAATCCTTCTGCAATACACAATCTCTATAAGGAATGGAAATCCAATCAGGCAGATGATTTACAACAGCGGCTAAATCAGGTTCGCCATACAGTGGAAGCCTACCCAATGATTCCTGCACTGAAATCGGTGGTCTCACATTACAGAAAAGATCCTGATTGGACGCTTGTCCGACCCCCATTTATCTCTTTAGAGCAGGAAACCCAACAAGAACTTGTGCAAAAACTCGACCAGGTTGGGTTTGAAATGCCTAATCTTGATGGACCAAATCTTATATATTGCTAATTTATGAAACGTCATTTAGTCATAGCGGATGATGGGCCTGAACAAAATCCGGATGTGGAATTATTGGGCGCATTTTGGCAGCAAGCCATTATGGCAGTGCCAGAAATTGCAAGAGATCATCAGGTTAGGTCCATAGGCATTGACGAAGAGACTACAGATCTGATTATTCAGTTTATAAAAACTGGCGAGAAAATAGGCACTTATAGCTTGCCATGGCTGATGGAAGCCGAAGGACATCCTAAAGCTATGCCCGATACTCCTATAATTCTTGTATCCTATGATGGGATACCCAAGGTTGTTGTTCAGATAACAAGTGTTTATGAAACCACATTTGGCGAAATCAGTCTTAATGACACTTCTCTGGATGGTCCTCCGGTAAGAGATCTGGATGTATGGATTCCTTTACACACAGAGTACTGGAATGGCTTGTTATCGAAGCATAACAGAGCTTGCACCGCTGATATGCCAGTGTTGGTAGAGAAATTTAAGTTTATTTATGCAGCAAAATAAATGAAAAAATATTTACTCATTCTATTTTTAATAGCTTCCTTTTCTGGGCTGAGTTGGTCTGAAAGTACATCTCAACAAAATGTTCTGAATGATCTTCATTCCAAGCTTAATCCCACAACAGTCGATTCAATTCACCATCCCAAGTCTACGTATGAAGTCTTGAGTTTGATCAAACATGCCAAAAAACATGATAAATCCATCAGCATTTCAGGAGGACAGCATTCAATGGGAGGTCAGCAGTACGGCACAGGTACGGTCCACTTAAATATGTCTGCTATGAATGATGTGCTTAAATTCGATAGAAAAAATGGAATTGTAACTGTTGAAGCAGGCATCCAGTGGCCCGAACTAATTGAATATCTAATTTCTTCTCAAAAATACAGCAAAAAACAATGGGGTATTACCCAAAAACAAACCGGGGCAGACCGGCTGTCAATAGGAGGTGCATTATCTTCCAATATACACGGGCGGGGTCTGTTGTTGCAACCCATGGTTCAGGATGTTGAAAGTTTCAGAATAATAAATGCCGAAGGTAAAAAAATTAATGTAAGCCGGGAAGAAAATGCTGAATTATTTGGACTTGTGATCGGTGGGTATGGACTGTTTGGGGTGATTACCGAAGTTGATCTGAGATTATCTCCTAGGCAAAAGTTAAAACGCCATGTAGAGATTATTAACTTGTCTGATTTTGCCGCTAAGACCAGTCAGAGAATTAACGACGGATACTTGTACGGTGATCTTCAATTTAAAACTGATGGGGCAGCAGAGGACTTCTTAACAAGGGGCGTCTACTCATTTTATAAACCCGTTCCTTTAGACTCACCAATACCTCAACAACAAAGAAAGATCTCATCGGACAAATGGAAAGAATTATTAGCATTAGCCCATTCAAATAAAGCCCAAGTTTTTGAGGATTACACCAATTATTATTTGAGTACCAGTGGCCAACTTTATTGGACAGATACCCATCAATTGGGGTATTACGATGAAAATTATGAGGCTTACTTAAAGAAGACACTTCCAGATTACAAACTTGGATCTTTAATGATCAGTGAGGTGTATGTTCCCCGGGATAGAATCTATGATTTCATGACAGATCTTTCTCTATCAAATGAGGAGCAGCAGTTGGATATCATCTACGGAACCATCAGGTTGATCAAAACCGATACAGAAACTTTTCTCCCTTGGGCAAAACAGGACTACGCCTGTATTGTGTTAAATCTACGTGTGGAACATTCCGAATTGGGATTAGAAAAAGCTCGCAGTGATTTTCAACTTTTGATTGATGTGGCATTAAATCACGATGGTTCTTATTTCCTCACTTACCATCGATGGGCTAGGAAAGATCAATTGCTTGAAGCTTATCCGCAATTTCCAATGTTTTTAGAGCTCAAACTTAAATACGATCCCCAAGAAATGTTTCAAAGTGACTGGTACCGATTCTACAAAGAAATGTTCAGCAACAATGACTGAGATATAATTTAACATCTGATGAAAAAACTAATTCTACTCGCTGGCCTTGTCTTGACTTCTAATGGTTGGGCTGTGGATCATTCTGATTTGGATCGAAGCATTAACTCTCATCAACAACAGTTTGAGAAAATTGCTTTGCAAATTTGGGACATTGCAGAAGTTGGGTACCAAGAATATCAAAGCTCGAGTTTGCTTAAAGAGAGTCTTGCAAAAGAGGGATTTAGCATCGAAGATAATGTGGCTAATATTCCTACAGCATTCATTGCAGAGTATGGAGAAGGATCACCAATTATTGGAATTTTAGGCGAGTTTGATGCCCTGCCGGGTCTTGCACAAACCGCTTCACCGTTTAAAGAAAAATATAAAGATAATATTGCTGGACACGCATGTGGACACCATCTTTTTGGGGCTGGTTCTGCTTGGGCATCTGTAGTGGTTAAAGAATGGCTAGCTAGTAACAAAAAAACAGGAACCATACGATTTTACGGAACGCCTGCCGAGGAAGGAGGCTCAGGCAAAGTTTACATGGCTAGAGATGGCTTATTTGACGACGTCGATGTAGTGCTTCACTGGCACCCATCAAGTCAGAATCATGCCAGACCCAGAACTTCGAATTCAAATAAATCAGCCAAATTTAGTTTCAAAGGAATTTCAGCCCATGCTGCCAGTGCTCCAGAAAAAGGCAGATCAGCTCTGGATGGAGTGGAGTCCATGAATATGATGGTCAATCTTATGCGAGAACATATGCCGCAAGATTCTAGAATTCACTATGTAATTACAAAAGGTGGACTGGCTCCCAATGTTGTTCCTGACGAAGCTGAGGTTTACTATTATGTAAGGCACCCCAAAAGACAGATGGTAGAGGAGCTTTTTAATCGGGTAGTGAAAGCTGCTAAAGGCGCTGCCATGGGGACTGAAACAACCGTGAGTTTCGAGGTTATACATGGGAATTACTCGTTAATGCCTAATGACACTCTACAAAAAATAATGCATGAGAAGCTTTCTGCAAGAGGTGGCATAACCTATTCTTCTATAGAAAACAAATTTGCTAATACCATCTATCAAACACTCTTGAGCCCAACAGCTCAGCTCGGAGACCAAGAAAAGGTTCTATCCTATAAACTCACTCATGGCTATGGATCGACTGATGTCGGAGACGTCAGTTGGTTGGTGCCAACGGCTGGATTACGCGTATCAACCTGGGTTCCTGGAACTTCAGCCCATTCCTGGCAAGCTGTTGCCGCTGGAGGAACAACTATAGGCTTGAAGGGTACAAAACTAGCTGCGGAGATTTTATCAGAAACGGCTGTAGAAATTTATCTTGATCCTTCCATTGCATCCAAAGCAAAACAAGAATTGGAAAACAGAGTAGGTGAGGGCTTTAACTATGTACCGTTGTTAGGAGATCGAAAACCGCCTTTGGACTACAGGAATTAAAGCAGGAGATTAGGCGGTTCCAATTTATATTTAATGGCTTTAATGCAGAAAGTAATAGTTCTCTTTTCAACCCTGATTGCGGCGTCCTTAATCGGTGTTGGCAATGCTCAGACTTTTTACGACGGAGTAATCGGACCCCTATCGATTACGAAGGATGGAAGAGCGACATTGGCAGTTCCAGTAGAAAACAGAGAAATGTCATTACGGATTGTTTACCCAGATAAGGGTGGACCGTACCCGATCATCGTCTTTTCGCACGGTACATTTTCCTCGAGTGACAAATACAACCTGGTTGTTGAGTTTTGGGCCGAACGTGGTTATGTAGTCATCCTCCCAAATCACCTAGACGCCAACTACGGTATTATTCCGAGTAAGACAGAAGACATGATTCGTATTATTCACACCCGAATCTCAGACATGTCGTTTATCCTCGATAACCTCGACGCAATCGAGGGGCAGAATCCAGGCTTAAAAGGCAAGTTGAATCGTAACCAGATCATTGCAGCCGGCCACTCCATCGGCACTCAAGTGGTGTTGGTCAATACCGGGCAGAGAATTCGAAACCCGACCAACAATTACGTAACCGAAAGCAGTGAAGACCGCTTCATGGCTGCAGTCATGTTAAGTGATCCTGGCAAGATGGCTATGATGCCGGATGACACCTGGAAGGGAGGTTCGGCTCCGACTTTTCTGTCAACAGGGTCAGAGGATTACGGTCTGATGGGCGATGGTCGCCGAGAAGCTGAGTATCAGAATGAGATTCTAACCCTTCCTGACGAGTCGACAGGTGATAAATATCTACTATTGATCGAACGCGGCGATCACTATTTTGGCGGACTAATACACCGTGATGTTGATAAGGCGCCAGATTATGATGGGCTTGCAATCTTTAACGCTGCATCACTGGCGTTTATGGATGCACACACTCGTGACGCGGAATCCGCCTGGGCCTTTCTTAAACCAAACATTCTCAGTTCAGCGACGGATGGCCGTTTCGTATTAACAGTCGAATAACTCGACATCCTCTTCTCATTGAACCACATGTATTCCCTAAAACTTGAGGCTCTAGAGGGGTTGGAGTAGATTTAACTAATCAATATTTCAGGAGAACGCTATGAAAATTTTTTTACTTGGCATCATTGCCTTATGTTTAGTACTGATCATAGGAAAGATTTATGTGCCAGTTGCCCAAGCACAATATGCAGATGCGGAGAATGTACTTCTTCTGGTTAGAGCAACTTGTTATTCTGGTTCAAGTATTTTTGCTAGGAATACCAGCATCCCACTCAAAGCAGACAAATGTGTTGAATACGCCTATTTGAATGATACTTCACATAAGTGAACAGCAACAAAAAACAGTTCCCATTAAACCCGACTGGCTCCAGATTCCTGGGAGTTTGGAATAATCCATAAATCTGTTATAAATACGGCATGAGAAAATTTTTTAAATGGGTTGGCTATTCGATTGCTGTAGTACTGGCTCTTGGAATGCTGTACTTAGGAAATTTATTTTTTATGAAACCCTTATCCTTAGACCATTACCTTGGAAAAGAAGTTGTTTTGGAATTCTTGGACTCACCTGAAGCTCTAACCTATATGGGAATAGTTGATAGATTTAATTGGATTACACACCATCAATCTAAAATTTCCATTACCGGATTGGAGGATTTGGAGGAAGATCTGATTGAGGCTAAAAAAGCGAAATCAATGGTGCTAGCTTTCAACGACACCTCACTTACAAAACAGCAAAAGATAACCAAGAAGATCGCTGTATTTGACCTGAATAATACCATTGAAGAAGCAGAAAAATTTCCCTATCACAGCTATCCTTTAAACCAAATAGGAGGCATTCATTTAAACCTGGTTGAATTCATGACCAATATTCATCCAATCAGGAGTGTTAAGGAAGCCGAGGCCTACATTGATAGACTCAATTTATTTGACGATTCTTTTAAAGGCACTCTGGAAGTTCTGGATGCACAACGAGAAGCAGGTATTTATCCACCAAAGTTCGTATTCGACCACGTTATCAGACAACTAACTGAGTTTCTGAATTATGAAAAAGAAGAAAACCCCCTAAGGGAGGTTTTTGTAAGAAAAATTAAGCAATTGGAATTAGATACAGAAACCTCGAAAGATTTAGTCTCAAAGCTGGATTTAGCCATAGAAGACAGTGTTAAACCTGGATTTAGTCTTTTGCTGGGATTCATGTATGCAACCTTGCCTCATGCAAACCTGCATCATGGGGTATGGTCTCTGCCAAATGGAGACGATTTTTATGCTCTCAGACTAAAGGTTTATACAACGACCAATTACTCTGCTGAGGAAATTCATAATATTGGTCTTAGTGAAGTACAAAGGATTACCAAACGGATGCAAGAAATCCTTGGCCAGTTGGGGTATGGAAATAATTTAAATGTCGGTCAGTTGATGAACGAACTCAATGCTGATCCTAAATTTTTATACGCAGATACTCCGGATAGGAAGCAAGTGGTGGTAAAAGATTATGCTGATATTGTTGAAGAAACGTGGAGTGCAGCAGAGAGCAGTTTTCATAAAATGCCTGAGTCCAAAGTGGAAGTCAGGGCTGTTCCAGAATACTCAGAACAAAATCAAGCTGGAGGCTATTACATGTCCCCAGCATTGGATGGAAGTAGGCCGGGAGTTTTTTATGCAAATCTCTATGATATTAAACAAACTCCAACCTACAGTATGCGTGCCTTGGCTTTTCACGAAGCTATACCAGGACATCATTTGCAAAATGCCCTCAACTTAGAAAACGATGATCTTTCCTTGTACAGAAGATTTGGATACTACACGTCAGCATTCGGTGAAGGCTGGGCGCTGTACGCGGAAAGACTGTCTTCAGAAATTGGCCTTACCGATAATCCTTACGATGAATTAGGGGTCCTGCAGAGTGAATTATTTAGGGCTGTCAGACTTGTTGTTGATACCGGGATGCACTTCAAGCGTTGGACGCGAGAAGAAGCCATAGATTATATGAAGAAAATAACCGGTATGTCAGATACGGAAGTGACTGTAGAAATAGAGAGATACATCGTGTGGCCTGGACAGGCTTGCAGTTATAAAGTTGGCATGCTTAAGATTTTGGAATTAAGAGAAAAGGCTAAACAGGCATTAGGTGAGAGCTTTGATATAAGGGATTTTCACTCCGTTGTACTCGATCATGGAGAACCCCCATTGTTTATAGTTGAAGAACTGGTTAACGAAATGACGAGCAACAGATAACACTTGATTCCTATTTATTGCGTTTAATTCCAGGGTATGTATGCAGATTAAAAAACTTATTTTTGCCAGTTCGTATATAGGCCAAGCAGGTATATGCATTATTCTTTTAAGTGTATTGATAGCAGCAGCATCTTACGTGGGAAAGCAGAATGAAACTTACAGTTTTCTCAATCATTTTATTTCAGAGTTAGGTGAAATAGGTGTATCCCCTCTTGCACATATATTCAATGGAGGGTTAATCCTAGGCGGCTTGCTCACTTCTTTCTTCATGCTAGGATTAGCTATCCATATAGGCGGGAGCTGGGGGGTAGGTTTAGGAGTAATTGGCTTGGTAACAGTTATATCTGTGACCCTTGTAGGAGTATTCCCTATGAATCAATTGGCAATTCATATCAGAGTAGCAAACACTTTTTTCTACGGGGGGTTGTTGGTGGCTCTTGCTTATAGCTTATATGTTATATGCAGTCACCAACCACGGTTACCTAAAGTTACTGCATTAACAAGTGGTATAACAATGTTAGCTTTTGCTGTGTTCGTATGGTTTCTCCCGGCCCCCCTTGAAGATGCACAAAGGATTAGTGAGATTTTAAAAAATCGACCAGAAATATGGGCTTTACCGATTCTAGAGTGGCTTGTGTTTCTGTGTGTAATGGGCTGGATTGGTTCAACAGCCTCATTGATGAGAATAACAATAAAAAAGGTAGAGAGATGAAACTTTACGATCGATACATTCTTCCCAAACTATTAAATTGTACTTGTGGGCTAAAACCTATTCGGTATCAACGTCAGAAAGTTGTTCCCCTAGCTCAAGGCGATATCCTAGAAGTTGGAATAGGCTCAGGGCTCAATCTTCCCTATTATGAGACTTCTAAGGTCAAAAAAATATGGGGACTTGATCCGTCTGAAGAACTCCATGAAATGGCAAAAAAAGTTGCCTCAAAATTGGATTTGAATGTGGAGTTTTTACTTAATGGGGCGGAGGAGATACCCCTTTTAAATGATTCTGTAGATACTGTTCTTATCACCTATACCTTGTGTTCCATTCCTGAAGTTGAGGAAGCAATACAAGAAATAAAGAGAGTCATAAAACCTGAGGGAGTTATGATATTTTGTGAACATGGCATGGCTCCAGATGAGAATACGCTGAAGTGGCAGGAAAGGATTAACCCTTATTGGAAAAAGATAGCAGGAGGGTGCAATGTTAATCGGAATATACCATATCTTATTGAATCGGCAGGATTCTCCATCTCTCAATTGGAAACCATGTATTTGCCAGGAACACCAAAGATACTCGGTTACAATTATTGGGGTTCTGCTAAATGTATAAGAACCTAATGAAACAGAAAATCGTTCCATCAATTTATTGGGATACAATTAAACAAATATAAATTAAGGAAGTAGCAATGAAAGGTAAAATGATAGGATACGTAACAGTTGGAACCAATGACTTGGAAAGGGCAAAGCAATTCTACGATAATTTATTTGGAGAACTTGGAGCGCGTGCTTTTTTTGCCAATGAGAGAATCGTTTTTTGGACGGTCAAGGATGGCGCTTCATCATTTGCAATAGCCAAACCTTATGATGAGAAGGAAGCTTCTGTAGGTAATGGGAACATGGTTGCAATACCGGTCGATTCTAAGCAACAGGTGGATGCCATATATGCTAAGGCCATGGAACTTGGAGCAACTGATGAGGGTCCCCCAGGGGAGAGAATACCTACTTTTTATGGAGCTTATATCCGTGATTTAGACGGTAACAAATTGGTTTTCTATAAAATGACAATTCCAGAAAACGAAAAAAGTTTTATCGACTGAAATATGGCTAACCAAATACACAATATTAATGTTATTGCGAAGGAGACTTTGCCTTCCCCGAAAACAATAAAGGCAATTTTACCGTTGACGCAATCAGCCAGAGAAACTGTTTTCAACAGTCGTAATGCTTTGGTCTCAATACTCGATCGAAAGGATAAACGCCTGATTGTGGTCGTAGGTCCGTGTTCGATACATGATATAGATGCAGCAAAGGATTATGCCAGCCGCTTGAAGAATTTAGCCGATGATTTATCCGATGTGTTTCATATTTTGATGCGCGTTTATTTTGAAAAACCAAGAACAACAGTTGGTTGGAAAGGTATGATCAATGACCCCAACATTGATGACACCTTCCAAATAGATAAAGGCGTGCATATGGCTCGTTCACTGTTGATCCATTTAAATGAAATTGGTCTACCCGTAGCAACCGAAGCTCTGGATCCAATTATGCCTCAGTATTTGGGGGATCTAATCAGTTGGACTGCTATTGGGGCGAGGACTGCGGAATCGCAAACCCACAGAGAAATTGCCAGTGGATTGTCCACTCCTGTCGGTTTTAAAAATGGGACGGATGGTTCCCTATCGGTTGCCATCAATGCAATTAAATCAGCCCAAAATTCACATCACTTTCTAGGTTTGAACGACCTCGGACAAACCACCGTTTATAAGACCAAAGGCAATCGATACAGCCATGTGGTTCTACGAGGAGGTCCAGAGCCCAACTTCGACAAAAAGAGCGTTGCATTGTGTGAAAAAAAACTAAAAGAAGCAGGTTTACCTCTGAGAATCATGATCGATTGCAGTCACGGAAATTCCAAAAGATTCACTAATTCAAAGTTAATCAAATCATTTAAGGATTTTAACTTACAACCCATGGTTGCTCATAGCAGCATTGATCAAGTACTTGATTACAATCATTCCATTATCGGATTTATGTTGGAAAGCAATATTGAGGAGGGCAATCAACAAATACCTGAAGATTTGTCTGAATTGAAATACGGGGTTTCTCTTACCGATGCTTGTATGAATTGGGAGACAACCGAAGCTCTTCTTATTGAAGCCGCAGAAAGGCTAAGGGCAAGATGATGTGCTAGGATGGTAGAATTATGAACAAAGAATTTGCAAATTTTAAAGAGTTTTATCCGTTCTACATCGATGAACACAAGAACAAATACACCAAATTGACCCATTTTATTGGCAGTTGGTTTTTTCTTTACTTCATTGCCAATCTTTTTGTTACCGGTGAATTTAAGTTTTTGGCTTACGCATTGATTGCCGGGTATGGATGGGCATGGTTTGGTCATTTCTTCATTGAAAAGAACAAACCCGCCACTTTTAAATATCCCTTTTATAGCGCTATTGGAGACTGGGTTATGTTTTCTGAGATTCTCAGAGGAAAACATAAAATCATTTAACCCAAGACCAACCACTGGGCATGAACCTAGATTTGTTTGACATAAATTCTGTCTTAACTGAAGAAGAGCAGTTGGTGCAGGACAATGTGGGTCGATTTGTCAATGACAAAGTACTCCCAATTATTCAAGAATGTTTTGAAAATCATCGTTTTCCAGCCGAATTAGTTCCAGAGATCGCTGCACTGGGAATTCTTGGTAGTTCTATTGAAGGTTACGGATGCGCAGGGATGAATGCCATAAGTTTTGGGTTAATCTGCAAAGAATTGGAAAGAGGGGACAGTGGACTCAGAAGTTTTGCCTCGGTTCAAAGCAGTCTGGTTATGTTTCCTATTTTTCAATATGGAAGTGATGAGCAGAAAAATCATTGGTTGCCTAAATTAGCAAAAGCGGAAGCAATTGGTTGTTTTGGGTTAACTGAATCGCAGGGCGGATCAGATCCCATGAACATGAAAACTCATGCCAAACAAGATGGCGATGACTGGATCATTAATGGTTCTAAAATGTGGACCACCAACGGCTCAATAGCCGATTTAGCTTTGGTCTGGGCAATGACCGAAGATGGAATCAAAGGTTTTCTTATTGAAACAGACAGCAAGGGTTTTACGGCGCATAAAATTGAGAACAAGTTTTCCCTCAGAGCATCCGTAACCTCCGAACTCTTTTTTGATAATGTTAGGGTTCCCAAAGAGAACATTCTACCAGGCAGCGTTGGCCTGAAAGGGCCTTTAAGTTGCCTGACTCAAGCAAGGTATGGGATTGCTTGGGGGGTTACCGGAGCGGCTGAAGCCTGTTTACAGCAGCTTTTGGATTATACTGATACCCGAGTTTTATTTGGTCGCTCACTCTCCGAAAATCAGGCCATCCAAATACGACTTGCCGATATGCAGAGGAGACTTGTCGCTGCCAGTCTCATTGCATGGAGATTGGGACAGCTCAAAGATGAGGGAAAAATGAATCCAACACAAGTCTCGGTTGCAAAATGGAACAACACCAGAA
>ENA-ORDG01000443-ORDG01000443.1-marine-metagenome-genome-assembly--contig:-NODE-443-length-18828-cov-4.601141_pt1 | contig 18828 bp, 15 predicted proteins | sample MGYA00248629_ERZ508524 | MGnify/ENA primary metagenome ERZ508524 (study PRJEB26194, sample SAMN05421901) | marine metagenome | isolation source: East of Rio de Janeiro, Brazil, South Atlantic Ocean...
CTGCGCCACGTGGCGGTCAACTTCTCGTTCTTTAACGACGATACCGGCAACATCCGCAACGACCCCAAGGCCGGTGGGGGCGTGCTGCCGGACATCGGTACCTATGCCTTCGGCTGCACCCGCTTTGTCACGGGGCAAGAACCGACCGCGATCTCCCATGCCAAGATCGACTATGAAAACGATGTCGATGTCTTCGCGCAGGTCGCGGCCCGCTTCGACGGGTTTGACCTTTCCGCAACCGTGTCCATGCGTATGTTCCCGTTTCAGCAGGTCGTTATTCACGGCGAAAAAGGTATCCTGCGTCTGACCTGCCCGTTCAACCCGACGGTCTATTCCCAAGCCGAGCTGCATCTTGAGACCACACAGAACAGCACCACCGTCGAACGCTTCCCCGGCGTGAACCACTATGTGCAGCAGGTCGAAAACTTTGGCGCAGCGGTGACCGAGGGCGCGGCCTATCCCTGTCCGCTTGAATTCAGCCGTGGCACGCAACGCATGACGGATATGGCCTTTGCCGCCGGGGGTTGAGCCTTGGCACTTGCGACCTACCTATAAGGGGTAACACTCAAGGGGGATGATCATGGCCGGAGGATGGGCGAAAGACGGCGCTGTCAGTGAACAGATCGAAGCGTCGATCAACGATGAACTGGCCCGCCTCAAGGCGCGCAAGGCCCCTCAGGGCGAAAGCCGCACCCATTGCGCCGAATGCGAAGAACCGATCCCCGAGGCGCGCCGCCAAGCCTTGCCGGGCGTAAAGCTCTGCATTGATTGCGTGCGCGAACGGGATGGTCTGGCGCAGGCCCGCGGTGGCATCAACCGGCGCGGCAGCAAAGACAGCCAGCTGAAATAGCCAAAAGCAAAACGGGGCGCTGCATCTGCACCGCCCCGCTCGATTTCCAAATGGTCTTAAATTCTCGCCGAAGGCATTAAACTCTTGTGCCTTCCCGCCGGATCAATCCTCCATCGCTTCCAGCTCATCAATGAAGCCCGAAATCATCGACAGGCCCTTATCCCAGAACGCGGGGTCAGAGGCATCAAGCCCGAAGGGGGCCAGAAGCTCCTTGTGGTGCTTCGATCCGCCCGCTTTCAGCATATCGAAATACTTGTCCTCAAAACCCGGCTCGCCTTCCTCGTAGACCGCATACAGCGCGTTTACCAAGCCGTCGCCGAAGGCGTAGGCATAGACATAAAAGGGCGAATGGACGAAGTGGGGGATATAGGCCCAGAAGGTCTCGTAGCCGTCCATGAATTCAAACGCTGGCCCAAGGCTCTCGCCCTGCACCGACATCCACAGCGCGTTGATATCGTCTGGTGTCAGCTCTCCACCACGGCGGGCGTCGTGCAGTTTGCATTCGAAATCATAAAAGGCGATCTGGCGCACGACCGTGTTGATCATATCCTCGACCTTGCCGGCCAGCAGCACTTTGCGCTCGGCATTGGTTTTAGCCCCGTCCAGCATTTTTCGGAAGGTCAGCATCTCGCCAAAGACAGAGGCGGTTTCGGCCAAGGTCAGCGGTGTGGAGGATAGCATCTCGCCCTGACCTGCGGCCAGCACCTGATGCACGCCGTGGCCCAGCTCATGCGCCAGTGTCATCACGTCGCGCGGTTTGCCCAAGTAGTTCAGCATCACATAAGGGTGCACGTCGGTCACGGTGGGGTGGGCAAAGGCACCGGGGGCTTTACCCGGTTTGACGCCTGCATCGATCCAACCTTCGGTAAAGAAGGGGGCCGCGATTTCGCCCATACGGGGATCGAAGGCGTTATAGGCGTCCATGACCGTCTTTTCGGCCTGTTCCCAGCTGACGGTTTTGGGATCTTCCATCGGTAGGGGGGCGTTGCGGTCCCAGACCTGCATGGTGTCGAGGCCCAGCCATTTGCGTTTCAGCTCGTAGTAGCGGTGGCTGAGCTTGGGGTAGGCGTTGACCACCGCATCGCGCAGCGCTTCGACCACCTCGGGCTCCACGTGGTTTGACAGGTGGCGGCCGGTTTGCGGTGTGGGCATCCCGCGCCAGCGGTCGATGACCTCTTTTTCCTTCGCTTGCGTGTTATGCACGCGGGCAAAGGTCCGGATATTGGCCTGAAACACATCCGCCAATTCGCGCGCCGCGGCTTCGCGCAGATCACGCGACGGGTCGGTCAGCAGGTTCAGCACGCCTTCGATGTTCAGCGGCTCGTCGTTTACCTCGAATTCCAGGCCGGCGATGGTCTCGTCAAACAGACGTTCCCATGCGTCGCCGACGACGCCCAGATCATGCAGGAACTTCTCCATCTCGTCGGAAAGCTGGTAATCTTTCATCGCGCGGATACGGTCGAACACCGGCTTATACCGCGCCAGATCCGCTTTTTGACTTAGCAGGTTGGCAAGGTGATCATCCTCCAGCCGGTTCAGCTCAAGCGTGAAGAACACCAGCGGCGTGGTAAAGTTGGTGATCTTCTCCTGCGCGTCCGACATGAATTTGGCACGGCCGGAATCCGTGGTCAGCTGGTAATAGCGCAGCCCCGCGTAAGACATGATGCGCCCGGCGATCTGGTTGATTTTCTCATTGCGCAGCACACAGTCCAGCAATTCGTTCGCATCCAGTTCGGCCAGTTTGCCTTCGTAATCTTCGGCAAAGCTGCGGCAGGCCTCTTCAAGCCAGTCCAGATCGCGCTTGAGCTCGGGCGCGTCTTCACCGGTGTACAGGTCGTCAAGATTCCACTCAGGCAGCTTGCCGAAGGCAGAGGCCCCGGAACCGGCGTTGGCATCAAGGACGGGGACGGGCAGTTGAAACATGAAAAACCTCTTTTTGACGTTAAATCTACCTAAGCACGGGTCCGCGGCAAAGCAAGGCGATGGCGGCGCGGATTAGCCGTAAATCCGCAGCATTTCTTCAAGATCGGCCAATGTGTTGGCTTCTTGCAGGGGCTTGTCCTGCCGCCAGCGCAGCATCCGCGGAAAGCGCAAGGCGACGCCTGATTTATGCCGCGTGCTGCGCTGGATGCCTTCGAAAGCGATCTCGAACACATGATGCGGGGTGACCTTGCGCACGGGACCAAACCGTTCGAGCGTATTCTTACGCACCCAGGCCGTGATCTTGCGAAACTCGGCATCCGTCAGGCCGCTATAAGCTTTGGTAAAAGGCACCAGATCATTGCCGTTCCAGACCGCAAAGGTGAAGTCTGTGAACAGGTTGGCGCGTCGTCCTGACCCGGATTGGGCATAGATCATCACCGCATCAATGGTCAGCGGGTCCAGCTTCCATTTCCACCAATCGCCCTTCTTTCGCCCCGCCAGATAGGGGCTGTCGGCACGTTTCAGCATGACCCCTTCGGCCTGCGCTTGGCGTGCGGTGGCGCGTTGGTCGGCCAGCGCATCCCATGTGGGGAAGGTCAGTTGCGGCGACAGGCGGATCGGCGCATCGTCGGGCAGGGCGGCGCAGGCCTGTTCCAGCAGCGCACGGCGCTCGGCGAAGGGGCGGGGGCGAATATCTTGGCCCTGCCATTCCAGCAGGTCGTAGGCGTGCAGCACCACCGGGGCTTCGGCCAGCAGTTTCTTTGGCACGGTTTTGCGGCCAATGCGGGCTTGCAGCGCATTGAAAGATGATGGCGCAGGCTGTCCGTCGGGCCAGACCAGCAGCTCGCCGTCCAGAACCGTGCCGTCGGGCATGAAGTCCACTGCGCGGGCGAGCTCGGGGAAGCGGTCGGTCATCAGCTCTTCACCGCGCGACCAGACGAAATAGGCACCGTCCCGCAGGATCAATTGCCCGCGGATGCCGTCCCATTTCCATTCGGCTCGCCAGTCTTGCGGATCCCCCAGCTCTTGCGGCTCGGCTTCCAGCCCATAAGCCAGATAGAAGGGATAGGGGCGCGATGCGTCGGCAGAGGCATCTTCGGCCTCTACCAGCCCATGCCATGTGGTATCGTCGGGGTGCCAGTTGCCCATGAGGCGATGCGCAAGCTCGGGTTCGGGTTTGCCCGTAGCTCGAGACAGGGCGCGGGTCATCAGCTTTTGGCTGACGCCCACCCGAAACCCGCCGGTGATCAGCTTGTTGAAGATAAATCGTTCGGTCCCGCCAAGCGTCGTCCATGCGTCAAGGACAAAGGCTTTGCGGGCCTCTTCATCCTGGGTGTAAATCTCGCGCAGTGCCGCGATCCACGCGGCAAGCGATTGATCATCCTGCGTCGGGTTGGGGGGCAGAACCAGCGTGATCGTCTCGGCCAGATCGCCGACGATGCTGTAGCTTTCCTCGAACAGCCACAGGGGGATGCCCGCGCGCTCGGCGGCCCATTCGCGCAGCTTGGTGGTGGTGACGGCGCGTTTGGGGCGGCGGCCGGAAAACAGGGCGATGGTCCATAGCCGGTCGTCATCCGGTGCCGCGCTAAAATAATCGGCCAGTGCGGCGACTTTCACTGTCGTCTTGGTGCTTTGGTCGATGGCGTTGAACAGCGCGGCAAACCGTTTCATTCGCTTGCGTCCTTATCCAGGGTCTCACCTTCGAACTGGGTGGGAACGACCTGCGCTTGCCAGCCGCTATCGGCCAGAAACCGGCTGAAGACATCGGTGTAACCATGTGTCACATATATGTTTTCGGCTTCTGTCGCTTTGATCGCCGACAGCAGCCCATCCCAATCCGCATGGTCCGAGATGATAAAGCCGCGATCGCCCGCACGGCGTCGACGTACACCTCGCACGGCCATCCATCCGCTGGCAAAGGCGGTTTCCTGCGGGCCGAATTTCTTGGACCACGCACTGCCCAAGGCACCGGGTGGGGCCAGCACAATCGCGCCGCGGTGATCCTTGGGGTTCAGATCCGCATCGGCGAGGATCGTGTCGGGCAGGGTGATCCCCTGATCGCGCATGACGCGGTTGGTGTTCTCGGTCGCCGTGTGGGTCAGGATCGGGCCGATGTCGGGGTCGAGCATCGATAGCAAACGTTGGGCCTTACCCAAGGCGTAAGCCCCCAGAAACGCCGTTTTGCCCTGCGCCGCGCAGCCTGCCCACCATGCGTTGATCTCTGCCGCCACGGCGGCTTGCTCGGCCCAGCGAAACACCGGCAGGCCAAAGGTGCTTTCGGTGATGAAGTGATGACATCTCACCGGCTCGAACGGGTCGGACAGCCCGTCATCGACTACCTTGTAATCGCCCGAGGCAACCCAGACCTCGCCGTCGACCTCAACGCGTATCTGGGCGGAGCCGGGGACGTGGCCAGCGGGGTGAAACGATACCTGCGCCCCGCCGATCTGCCGCACCTCGCCGTACGAGATGCCGTCAGCGGTAATGTCGCCCAAACGGTGGCGCATGACGGGCAGGGCGATGTCGGTTGCAAGGTAACGGTTCATGCCCCAGCGGGCGTGATCGGAATGCCCGTGGGTGATCAGGGCACGGTCCACAGGCCGCCACGGGTCGATATAGAAATCACCCGCGGGGCAATAAATGCCGTTTTCGTTGAACGTCAGAACAGGTTGCTTGGCCATGCGCATAAGCTAGCGGGGCGCGCGCGTTTGAACAGGGTGGGTGAGAAAATCCTCGCTGATGCCGAGTTTTCCGTTGGAATGACGGTAGGTTGCAGGCGGAAGTTCATCCTGCGATCCGCGCTACTTTTTGGCGTTTCCAAAGAACAGGGCCGCCATCTCATCCACCGCTTTGTCGCGGGTGGCGGGGATTTCCATCAGCACTTCGTGCTCTGCGCCGTCAATGATATGCAGCTTGCCGCCTTTCCAAGTTTCCATACGGGCGTGGATGCGGCCCTTGTGCACGATACGTTCGTTGGACCCGAGGAATGTGGCGCAGGGCAGGCTAGGGGCGGCGCGCAGGGACAGATGCTTGGTCTCGGATAAAGCCTCGCGCAGCCAGATAAAGCTGGGCCCGCCCAAAGACAGTTCGGGATGCGCCGCCAGTTGCGTGCGCATCATCTCGTACATCTCGGGGTCGGTGGTGAGCATGTTGTTCTCGAACGGCGCGGACGAGATATAGGATGCCGCCTGCGTGCCCATGGGCAGCTTGTAGCCCTGACCGATGCGCGGCATCAGGTTGGACAGCCCCGCGGCCACCAGACGCATATGCGGCGCGATATGGATCCCCCACATCGGCGCGGTAAAGGCGGCGGCCTGTACCGACAGACCCTCCATACAGGCGCGCAGGCCGATGGCCCCGCCCATAGAGTGTGCCAGCAGGAAATACGGGCGCGGCAGCTGCAAGGCGCGGGCAGTCCGCATCATCGCCGCCACGTCTTTTTGATAGTCAGAGAAGACATCGACATGGCCGATGTTACGGTCGGGGATCAACCGGTCCGACAGACCTTGCCCCCGCCAATCGATCGCCATGACCGCCAGCCCCTTTTTCGCAAAGGCGCTTGCGGTCATCGCATATTTTTCCACGTATTCGGTGCGGCCGGGGAAAAGCAGCACGGTACCCTTTGCCCCGTCCAGCGGCCAATGCGCGACGCGCAGCTTTTTACCATCCGATGTCTCGGCCCAATGCGCCTGACCCGTTTCGGGCAGCGGCGCAATGTCGGTGAAAAAGGGCGCGGTTTCCAGCATATTAGGAGAGGACGGACGCCAGCTTCATCGCCATGCCCATGTCGCCGTCAATCTTGAGCTTGCCGCTCATGAAGGCACCGGTCGGGTTGGTGTCGCCGGACAGGATCGCCTGGAAAGTTTCTGCGTCAGCAGAAAGGGTTACATCCGCTTCTTCATCCGCGGCACGTGCGCCGGTCGAATCCATCATGACAGTGCCTTCGTCTTCGATGTCGAACTTGGCTGTGCCGTCAAAGTCGGCCCCCGCCAGTTTTTCGTTCAGCACTGTTACAGCTTGGTTCACAATATCGCTCATCATAGGCCCTTTTCTTGGCAAATGGTGCCGACACGTCTGGAATTGTGGCGGCAGCCTGTTACATTCACTCTTGTTATGGGCAACCGCATCGTCAACCTCAAACATACCGTCGCGGCACTTGGTCTCTGGGTGTTGCTTGGGGGTATAAGTTTCGCGCAAATGTCGCCCCCCGCGGCGGCGGAGTTGCTGCAGAATTTACGCGATGCCCCCGCGGCAGAGGCGGCGCGAATCGAACGTGATGTGCAGCGCGCATGGGCGCGGTCCGGCTCGGCCGCGATGGATTTGCTATATTCCCGTGGTCGCGATGCCATGTCAGAGGGGGACACCACCTTGGCGATCGCCCATCTGACAGCTCTGACGGATCACGCCCCTGATTTTGCCGAAGGCTATCATGCCCGTGCACAGGCCTATTTTGCCGCAGGTCTCTATGGCCCTGCAATCGATGATCTGGAAACGACGCTTGCCTTGAACCCGCAGCAGTATAACGCCATCTTCGGTCTGGGGGCGATCCTGCAGGAGTTTGGCGATCTGCGGGCGGCTGCCGATCTCTATCGCCGAGTGTTAAGCATTAACCCTCACCATGATAACGCGCAAAGGGCGCTCGACGGGCTGCGGCGCGACGGAATTGGGCGCACGCTTTAACGATCTAAGGAATTTCTGGTGGCAGGTGACAGCAGGGTCGTGGCCGTTTTAGGCCCGACCAATACAGGCAAGACGACCTATGCAATCGAACGGATGTTGGCGCATCGCACGGGGGTGATCGGGCTGCCGCTGCGTTTGCTCGCGCGCGAGGTCTATGACCGCATCGTTGCCCTGCGTGGTCCGTCCATCGTGGCACTGGTCACAGGCGAAGAACGGATCGTGCCGCCGCGCACCCAATACTGGGTCTGCACGGTCGAGGCGATGCCCGAAGGCATGGGCGCTGATCTGGTCGCGGTCGATGAAATCCAGCTTTGTGGTGATCCCGAGAGGGGGCATGTCTTTACCGACCGTCTTTTGCGTGCGCGCGGTCAACACGAGACGCTTTTCATGGGGTCCGACACCATGCGCGGCTCAATCGCGGCGCTGGTGCCAGAGGCGCAGTTCATCCGGCGTGAGAGAATGTCGGAATTGATCTATTCTGGTCAGAAAAAGATAAGCCGAATGCGTCCGCGCAGCGCAATCGTCGGGTTTTCGGTTGAGAATGTATATGCGATTGCAGAGCTGATCCGGCGTCAGAAGGGCGGTGCGGCGGTGGTTATGGGCGCGCTCAGCCCGCGCACACGCAACGCGCAGGTCGCCATGTATCAAAATGGCGAGGTCGACTATCTGGTGGCCACGGATGCCATCGGGATGGGGCTGAACCTTGATGTGGACCACGTCGCTTTCTCGGCGCTCAGCAAGTTTGACGGGCGTCGGATGCGACCCTTGGCCCCGAACGAACTGGCGCAGATTGCCGGACGGGCAGGGCGCGGGTTCAAGAGCGGTACATTCGGTGTCACGGGCGATGCGTCTCCGCTTGATGATGGTGTCGCGCGGGCCATTATGGATCATCAGTTCACACCGCAGAACAAGCTCAACTGGCGCAACCCAACGCTGCAGTTCGGGTCCATTGACCGGCTGATCCAGACGCTTGAAATGTCGCCGGACAATGAGCGGTTGTTCAAAGCGCGCGAGGCCGATGATCTGCGGGCGCTCAAGAATCTCGCCGTTGATGCCGAGATCGCGGCGCGCTGTACCGATGGACCGTCAGTACGTCTGTTGTGGGATGTCTGCCGGATTCCCGACTTTCGTGGTATAAGCCATGCAGAGCACGCCAGCCTGCTGGAGCAGATTTTCAACTTCCTGCATCAGCGCGGTTCGATCCCCGACGACTGGCTGGCGCGGCAAATTAAACGCATAGATCGAACCGATGGCGACATTGATGCGTTATCCAAACGATTGGCGTTTATTCGCACCTGGACCTACGTGACACAGCGCAAAGGCTGGACAGGTGACGAAAGCCATTGGCGACACGAGGCGCGTGTCGTAGAAGACAGACTGTCGGATGCGCTGCACGAGCGTCTGACCCAAAGATTTGTAGATCGGCGCACATCCGTGCTTTTGCGCCGGCTAGGACAGAAGGAAGCCATGGTGGCCGAAGTAAACGAGACCGGTGAAGTAACCGTTGAAGGCGAATTTGTTGGCAAGCTGGACGGGTTCCGCTTTCGCCAAGACAAAGGCGCAGGCGTTGCCGAAGATAAAACGATCAAAGCTGCATCGTTGCAGGCGCTGGCTCCTCAGTTCCATTTGCGGGCGGATCGTTTCTACAACGCGCCTGATACAGAGATTGATTTCACAGAGCAGGGCGGCCTCATGTGGGGCAGCTCTGCCGTGGGTAAACTGGTTGCGGGCTCCGATCCGCTGAAGCCCGGTGTCGAGGTCTTCGTCGATGACGTTGCGGGCCCCGAAGTCGCGCAAAAAGTGCAACGCCGTTTGCAGCATTTCATCGACCGCAAGGTCGCAGCCCTGTTCGAGCCACTGATCGCCCTGTCAAAGGATGAGGCGCTGACCGGTCTGGCCCGTGGCTTTGCCTTCCGCATGGTTGAAAACCTTGGTATTTTGCCCCGCGCTGATGTGGCGGACGAGGTGAAAGCCCTGGATCAGGACGCCCGTGGCGCGCTGCGCAAGCATGGTTTGCGCTTTGGTCAGTTCACCATCTTTATGCCGTTGTTGCTGAAGCCCGCGCCGACCCGTTTGCGTCTGGTGCTGTGGTCGATTTCCAAAGGGCTGAATGAATTCCCTGAATCGCCGCCCCCCGGTTTGGTCACCATCCCCGTAGATACAAGCGCGCCTGAAGGCGCTGCGACGATGGCTGGATACCGCAACGCGGGCGAACGCGCGATCCGTATCGATATGCTGGAACGTCTGGCTGATATGCTGCGCTCCGAAGATTCGCGCGGCGGGTTCGAGGCGAAGGCCGATATGCTGTCGATCACGGGCATGACGCTTGAACAATTCGCCACGCTGATGGAAGGTCTGGGCTATAAGGCCGAAAAGGCCGAGCGCACCAAGGTGAAAGCCGTTGATACTGTCGTGCCTCATGACGGTGCACCGATGGCTGCCGACAAAGGCGCAGACGCCGAGACGCCCGTGATGGATGTCGCGGACAAGCAACCAGCCGGTGGTATCGTCGAAGATCCGACGGCTGCTCAGGCGGATGACATCGTGCCCGCAACCGCGGATATGCCCGATGACGGGATCGCCCCGATGGTCGAGGAACTGGCCGAGACACCAGAGGTGGACGACCACATCCCCGACACCCCTGCCGAGGAAAACCCCCAAGGCACAGCGCCAGACGCCGATATCGCAGGTGCCGAGCTTGAGACATATTATGTCTTTACCTGGGGGCGCACGCCCCGTGGCAATGCCCAAGGCCAGCGTCGCGGCGGCGGGGATCGTCCACAAGGGAAGGGGAAACCCGGACCGCGTGGCAAGAAGGGTGCACCGCGTGGGGACAAGGGCGGCAAAGCCCAGAAGTTCAGCAGCAAGCCCGCCCGTGCGGAAAAGCCGATCGACCCCGACAACCCATTCGCCGCTGCGCTGATGGGGCTGAAAGACAACAAGTAATTGTCCGAAGCGCCGACAAAGCTGCGGCTTGATAAATGGCTGTGGCATGCGCGGTTTTATAAAACGCGTTCTCTGGCGGCTGCCCGCGTGCAAGCGGGTGCCGTCAGGGTCAACGGCAGCGTCGCGCAAAAGCGTGCGACGCTGGTTGTGGTTGGCGACGTACTGACCTTTGCTATGGGCGACGATGTGCGGGTGATCCAGATAGAGGGCATCGGCACCCGCCGTGGTCCGGCCCCCGAGGCGCAAACGCTTTACACCGATCTGTCCCCGCCGGTCCCCCGATCCGAGAAAAAACAACCTGAAAATCCGGCATTTGAGGGAAAAGGGCGCCCCAGTAAGCGTGATCGCCGCGTGCTTGATCTTTCTCGGGCGCGCCACCTTGAATGATACGCTGTGCTGACGTATCTCCTGCGTTAAACCTGCCATAAAAGATGATGTTATGACCTATATCGTTAACGATGCCTGTATCGCCTGCAAATACACTGACTGCGTTGAAGTATGTCCGGTGGATTGCTTCTATGAGGGCGAAAACATGTTGGTCATTCATCCCGATGAATGCATCGACTGCGGCGTTTGTGAACCTGAATGCCCCGCCGACGCGATCCGCCCCGATACAGAGCCGGACATGGAGAAGTGGGTTGAATTCAACCGCAAATACTCCGAACTGTGGCCCGTGATCATCACCAAGAAAGACCCGCTGCCCGAGGCAGAGGAACGCGATGGTGAAGAGGGCAAGCTTGAGAAGTATTTCTCTGAAGCACCCGGCGAAGGCGGCTAAGCGATTCGCACTTGGATGCATGGGGTCATCGCTGCGTGTGACGCCACCTGATCCCCTTTATTTATTCGATTAACACGTATTTGATCGAATCTGTGCCGCCCCCCGCTTTCGGGGGGGCCAATTTTGTGATATACGTTGTCGCAAATGATGATACCTACGCGCCAAATCTCAACCGTTTTGCACAGGTTGAACCAGAACATCTGAAGTTATGAAATGAGGCTGACGGCTCTTTGGGCCGGTCGGCCTTTGTCGTTGTGACAGCATATTTACCCATGCGGGCCGTCCCCGCGCCCAAGGAGCCACTGTATGAGCAAGTCGAAGAAGCTAGATTTCCGCCCGAATGAATTCGTTGTTTATCCGGCGCATGGCGTTGGTCAGATCATCTCGGTCGAAGAGCAGGAAGTCGCGGGCATCTCGCTGGAGCTGTTCGTGATCGCGTTCGAGAAAGACAAGATGACGCTGCGGGTGCCCACCCATAAGGCGACAGAGATTGGCATGCGCGCGCTCAGCAGCCCTGACGTGATCAGCCATGCGATGAAAACCCTGAAGGGTAAGGCCAAGGTCAAACGCGCCATGTGGTCGCGTCGTGCGCAGGAATATGAGCAAAAGATCAACTCCGGTGATCTGATCGCCATCGCCGAAGTCGTACGCGACCTGCACCGCACCGACGACCAGCGTGAGCAAAGCTATTCCGAGCGTCAGCTGTATGAAGCCGCGCTTGAGCGACTGACCCGTGAAGTTGCCGCCGTCGCCGGTGGGGACGAACTGGCGGCCTCCAAGCAGGTCGGTGATGTATTGGAAAGCCGCGTCGCCGCGGCCTGATCGCAACCGTTAAATTTTGAAAAGCCGCGCCTGATATCATATCGGGCGCGGCTTTTTGGTGTCTGAAGGGCGAGGGGGGCTACGACCCTTGGGTCTTATCCTCTTGGTCAATCCGGTTCAGGAACGCGGTTTCCAGATCCTTTTGTAGCTCTTTCGCGCGCGCCACATAGGCTTTGTTCTCGCTTGGTGGGATGTCAGGCCGCCATAGGGCCGCCAGCTCGCGCACAGACGCACGGTCGTGCGAATAGAACATCCGCTGCGCCTCTGCCGCCTCGTAGTCAGAGAGCCCGAGGTTCTCCAATACATAGCGCCCCGCCCGAAGCGAGCTGTCGAACATTTCGCGCACGATGTCATTCGCGCCGGCCTGGTATTGTTGATACACATCCGTCCGGTCATGGGCGCGGGTTACGATATGCAGGTCGGGCCGTTCCTTGCGGGCATAGGCGATAAGCTGCAAGGCCGACTTGGGATCATCCAGCGCGACAACCAGAACCTTGGCATCGCGCAGACCGGCCTTGCGCAGAATGTCAGCACGGGTCGGATCGCCCAGAAACGCCTTGAAGCCAAAGCGGCGCATGACGGCGATGGTTTCGGGGTTGTGGTCAAGAACGACGGTGCGAAAGCCGCTGGCTTGCACCAGACGGTTCACAATCTGCCCGAAGCGCCCGACACCCGCGATGATCACGGTGCCCTGCTCGTCAATCTCGTCCGCAACGATGGGGCCGGATTTCGTATCCATCCGTTTGCTGATCTGGTCATAGGTGATGAACAGCAGCGGTGTGATCAGCATCGATAGGGCGACGACCAGCAACAATGTCTCGGCCACGTCATTGGGCATGACCCCCGTGGCGACCGAGAAGCTGACCAGCACAAAGCCGAATTCACCCGCCTGCGCCAGACCAAGCGCAAAGAGCCAGCGGTCGCGCCCTTGCAGCTTGAACAGGGTGCCAAGCCCGTAAAGGATCAGGCCCTTCACCAGAATGACCAGCAGCGCCATCCCGACGATGATGATCGTATCGGCGAACAGCAGATCAAAGTTGATACCCGCCCCCACGGTGATGAAGAACAGCCCCAGCAGCAGCCCTTTGAACGGCTCGAGGTCGGTTTCCAGTTCGTGCCGGAATTCGCTGCTGGCCAGCACCACTCCCGCAAGGAAGGCCCCAAGCGCGGGCGACAGGCCCACCAGCATCATCAGGAAGGAAATCCCGACGACGATCAGCAGGGCCAAAGCGGTATACATCTCGCGCAGCTTGGCGGCATGGATAAACCGGAAAACGGGGCGGGTGAAAAACACGCCGGTGATGATGATCCCGGCAATGGCACCCAAGGTGACCAGCGTGATGGCCCAACCCGGCAGCCCCTGCACCAGTGAAATCGCCGCCTGCGCGGTTTCCGCACCATGACCCGCCGCCGCAGGACCGTGCCCCGAGGCTGCCTCTGCCCCGTGGGCGGCATCCTCGGGGTTCACCGAGATCGACCCGTCCGGTCGCATTTGCGCGGGTAGCTGCGCCACAAGCAGCGGCAGAAACGCGAGGATCGGGATCACCGCGATATCCTGCGTCAGCAGCACCGAAAAGACGGACCGACCGCCCGCTGTTTGCATCAAACCCTTTTCTGAAAGGGTTTGCAGCACGATCGCGGTTGACGACAGCGACAGCGTGAGGCCGATCGCAATCGCCACACCCATCGGTTGGTCATAGGCCATCGCGATGCCCATCAGCGCCGCAGCGCTAAGCACGACCTGCATCCCGCCAAGCCCCAGCAGCCGGTGGCGCATGTTCCACAGGGCGCGGGGTTCAAGCTCTAGCCCGATGAGGAACAGCATCATCACGACACCAAATTCGGCGAAGTGCTGCAAATCCTTGGTTTCCGATCCGACTAACCCGAAGGCCGGCCCGATCAGGATCCCCGCCGCGAGATATCCCAGCACCGACCCCAGCCCCAGACGCGATGCGATGGGAACCGCAATCACCGCCGCAGCGAGATAGATCGAGGCTTGAAACAGGAAACCTTCCATAAGGGGCATACTTTCTTTGTGTCGGGCAGGCCCCGAGCGGGTCAATCAGGTGGGCAAGGGCCCGTCTCGTTTAAGCTGATCCATAACGATCTGGCTATGCACTTTTGCGACAGCACCATGGGGGAGCAGCACATCATGGATGAGGCGGTTCAGGCTGGGCAGGTCTGCACAATAGACGCGCAGCAAATAATCCGCATCCCCCGTCATCGTCCAGGCGCTAACGATTTCGGGGCGGGTGGCCAAAAGCCGCGCAAAGCTGGCGGAATGTTCGGGCCCGTGGGTGCCCAGATGGACCTGCACAAACCCCTGTACCGTCAGCCCCAGCCGTTCGGGGTTGAGCCGGGCCGTATAGCCTTGGATATACCCTTCGGTTTCAAGCCGTTGCCGCCGCCGACCTGCTTGGGACGGGGATAGGTGCAGCTTCTCTCCCAGCTCTTGAGCAGTGAGATGTGCGTTCTTTTGCAGCGCCGCCAGCAGGCGTTTATCGATATCATCTAATGTCATGCGGTATTCTCACATAGAATGATAAAACCATGCGTCAACCCCGCGCGAATAGCCAGTCACACTTGTATGTTTGCGCAAAGATAGCGTGGTTCCGGCGATAGACTGCGCACGAACGCTATCAAAGGAGCATCTCATGGGTCCGTTTCCGCATGACGCCGAAAAATCCAAAATCACCGATGAAAACCCGGCCGGCACCGACGGGTTCGAATTCGTCGAGTTCGCCAGCGCCGACCCGCAGGAGCTTCGAGATCTATTTACCCGTATGGGCTATGCCCATGTGGCGAACCACAAAACGCAGAAAATCGAACTCTGGCAGCAGGGGGACATCACATATGTGCTGAACGCCGACCCTGACAGCTTTGCCGCAGGCTTTGTGGCCGAGCATGGCCCCTGTGCGCCCTCGATGGGCTGGCGGGTTGTGGATGCGCAAAAGGCGCTGGACCACGCTGTTGCCAAAGGGGCGGAGGAATATACAGGCGCAGGCAAGGTGCTGGATGTGCCCGCGATCAAGGGGATCGGCGGGTCGTTAATCTACTTTGTGGATCAGTATTACGACACGTCGCCCTATAACGAGGAATACGACTGGATCGCGCAATCCAAACCCGCTGGTGTCGGTTTCTACTATCTCGATCACCTGACGCACAATGTCTTTAAGGGGAACATGGACGTCTGGTTCAAGTTCTACGGCGATCTGTTCAATTTTCGCGAGATCCGGTTTTTTGACATTGAAGGCAAGTTTACCGGCCTTACCTCGCGTGCGCTGACATCTCCCTGCGGCCGCATCCGTATCCCGATCAACGAGGATCGCGACGAGAAGGGGCAGATCGTGGCCTATCTCAAGAAATACAACGGCGAGGGGATCCAGCACATCGCCGTGGGCGCGCGGAACATCTATGATGCGACGGATGCCATTGCGGACAACGGGCTGAAATTCATGCCCGGCCCGCCCGAGACCTACTATAAGATGAGCAAGGATCGCGTCACCGGCCACCAAGAGCCGCTTGATCGGATGAAAAAACATGGCATCCTGATTGACGGGGAAGGGGTCGTCGATGGCGGCGAAACCCGCATTTTGCTGCAGATTTTCTCGAAAACTGTCATCGGGCCGATCTTCTTCGAGTTCATCGAGCGTAAAGGGGACGACGGTTTTGGCGAAGGGAACTTCAAGGCGCTGTTCGAGAGCATCGAGCAAGAACAAATCGACAGTGGCGAGTTGAGCGAAGCCTAAAACGACAGAAAGCCGCATCTTCGGATGCGGCTTTTTCATATGGCGAGCAGTCAGATCATGCGGGGCTTAGCCGCGGGGCATCTTAAGAACGACATCGCGCCCGCGGCGGTTATACCGCAATTCGGCCTCGCCAATCGCGGAGACGCGGCCGCCATCCAGACGATCCCCGACGGCAACCTTCTGGTACCGCCCGTTGCTCAGCCGGATCAAGGCGCGGCGGCTTGAGGGTTTGCCGTAGACTCCGATCAGATTGATTTGACGCAGTTTGATCGCATTTTTCACAGTTGCCTGCTTCGATACGGAGGCTTTCGACGGCACCGAAGGCTGTACCACCTGTGGCGTGACCGCAGCCGGCGCACTGGCGACCGTCACAGGCGCAGGCTGCGCCCGTTCGGCCCGACGTACGATGCGCGAAAAGTTACCGGGGCGCGTGTCTGGTCGCTTGGACACTTCTGTCGCGTATTGCGTCGCGTTGTTCACCGGCTCTTGCGGCAAGGCGGCTTTGATCGCGGCGGCTGCGGCCTCTGCTGCGGCGTCAACCTCGGCTTGTTTGGCTGCAGCGGCGGCCTTGATGACGTCGGCGCTGCGCAGGGTAGGGCGGAACGCGGCAAGTTCGTTGCGGGTCACCCCGCCCAGATTGGCGCGCTCGTTCTGTTCGGGCAGATCTTCGGGGCGCAGCTTGGGGCGAAAGCCGAGCAGGGCCGCAACAACCGTATCCTCAACCTCTTCCTCTTCGACCGCACCGGGGCGGGCGAGGGTCGCAGGGGGCACACGGGCCGGTTGCCCGGCGAAAACCAAAACCCCATCCGCGTTCAACGTGCCATTCGGACTTGGAACAACCAGACCACGATCATCCAGCGTGAACGACGTGCCCGCCGCCGCCGGAGGGGCCGAGCTGATATCGACTGTATCCCCGCCAAAGGACGCGAGCGTCGGCAGTGCAACAGCGTCATTCGAGGTGCTGACGGGATCGATGCTGGTCATGAACAGATCATCCAGCGTCACCATCGACGGCGCTTTTGGTGTCTTTGGCGCGATGGCCCAAATGCCGGTTGTCGCGTATTTCGCTTCGATTTCCTGCGCGGTCAGCTCGCGTGGTTGCAGCTGCTGTGGCACGCGCATCGCGTCCAAAACCGCACCGTCTTCATCGCTGAGCGTGGGATCAAGCGCGGCGACAGTGGTGTCAGCCGTAGTCTCGGGCGGGGCCTGCGGTACGATGGGGTCCTCGCGGCTTTCCACCTGCTGTTTGACCACCGGCTCCGGTGGGGGGGCAGAAGCGGTCTGCGTGGTGTCACGACTGCCAAAGAGCCGCGAAAGCGCTAACCCATCATCAAGGAAGACAGACGCCCAAGCTGCGACGCCCGCGAGGAACACCAGCAAAGCTGCGGTCAGGACCAGCCCCAAAAAGCGCGGCTTGCCTCCGATGGACTGCTCTTTGCGGGCCCCGAAAACGGTCATCTGGTCGACTTCGCTGGCCCCCGTGGCAAGGGCCTTGCCGGGAATGGGGGCCGCTTTTGCGGCAATTGGTTTGGGCGGAGGTGGTGTCGCGCGGGGCTTGCGGCGTTTCAGAAAGCTGAAAGGCGACGACTTGGCAGGCTGTGTGTGTTTGGCACCGGTTAACGAACTGCTATCGGGGATTGGCCCGCCCGTGTGCGACAAAGGCTGCACGCTACCGCGCGCGGCGGCACCCGTGACGATGGGCGCGCTGCGTCGGCTGGAAAAATCCGCGGTGGCTTTCGGTGCGGCAGGTGCCGCGGGCGGGGCTTTGGACACGGCGGGCGCGGGCTTGGGTGTCGCTGCCACATTTTTTTCAACAGATGGGGCGGCTGGTTTCATTGCCGCGGGGGCCGGTGCCTTTCCAGTTGACACTTCGGGCGTTTTGGCGTGGGCCGACACCTTGCTTGGCGGGGGCGTCACCGATGGGGACGCGGGTGCAACGCGAGGCGGGTCAAGCTTTGCCGCTTTGGGCGCGGGGGCGTCTGCTGGTTTCTGGCTTGCAGGCTGAGGCGCATCAGTCGTCTTTGCTTCCGGCTTTGCAGCATCAGCCGCCGGAGCATCCGACGTGCTGTCACCCTCCTGCGACGCATCCGCCGTCACATCATCGGTTTTACCGGGGTTTTCCGCCTCAGCAGCCGTATCACCTTTCGGGGGCGAAGTATCCTCCGGCGGCAGCTCCACATCGCCCAGGATAACGAATGGCCCTTTGTCACGCTCCACAGAATCGCCCGGCTCCAACCATTTGGGGGCGGAGACTGTTGGGCCGAAAAACGCCTCGCCGGTAAAATCATGATCGTCGGACTGGGCGGCAAAGCTGACGGGGTGAAAACGATGCTCGGTCGCGAAGGCTTCGGCCTCGGCCAGTGTTTCGCGGGCGACGGCGGCGATATGCGTGCGGGGGCCGTCATTGCTGATGTCAAAGACCAGATCTTCGACGGCATAGGGCGTCGCGCCATCAAGCGCCACCTCGGCCTGTTCGCGCCGCGCCTGATCGCTAAGCCCCGCGGTGTCGATCGTCATGTATTTGATTTGATCGTTCGGAATCAGCAGCTTACTGCGCAGGCCGCTCGGCTCTAGCGCGGTGGCGGTGCTGCGCAAGGCGGCCAGTTGGGCGGCCATATCCTCGGCGTCGACGGCCACTTCGCCCACCTGCCGCCATCCATCAGAGGCGCGGTGCAGTAGGCGAATACCTTCGAAGGAGAGAGACAGTGCAAAATTGGGCTTCATTGGAACGCTTTTGACTAGAGGCATTGGGACGGTGGGACATTCGGACGGCAGCAGATTGCCAATACCATGCGGATCGCCTGCAAAACAGAGCGCCCGTTCACAGCAAAAGAATAGAGCAGTAGTTTGCTCATGAAAAGAGCGGAGCGCAGAGGAGGCTTGCGGCAACTTAGGCGGGAGGCCACATATGTTGCCAAGGGATATCACAGTAAAAAAAGGTCATGAATATGCGAATGTTGAAAATTGCTGCGATCGTCTGTGCCGGTTTTGCGTCAGGGGCGTTGGCGCAACAAGCGCCCCAGGGGATCACCGTGAATGGCGAGGGTATTGTATCGCTTGCCCCTGATACCGCGACGATC
>ENA-ORDG01000452-ORDG01000452.1-marine-metagenome-genome-assembly--contig:-NODE-452-length-18667-cov-4.075094_pt1 | contig 18667 bp, 18 predicted proteins | sample MGYA00248629_ERZ508524 | MGnify/ENA primary metagenome ERZ508524 (study PRJEB26194, sample SAMN05421901) | marine metagenome | isolation source: East of Rio de Janeiro, Brazil, South Atlantic Ocean...
GATTATCATCAATTTTTTCAAAAATTTTAAAGATTTTCTCAAATTGGTGTGAAGGAATTCCGCAGCCATTATCTTGAATAGAAAATTGCCAATCTCCCTTACGGTTTTCTGTAAAATTAATTTTCACCATTCCTTTTTCTTTATCTATACTTTTAATGGCATTTTGCAAAATATTCTGAAAAAGCTGTTGTATACGAATAGGATCTCCGGTAATTACCGGTAAATTTTCCTGTAGCTGAACTTCGATATGTGTAGGAATATAAATCGAAAGTAAAATTTCTTGTAGAAGAATATTTAGATCAATCTTTTGTTTTGCCAGTTGCTCTCGCTCTAAGGTCGAATAATTTAGAATACCACTAATGAGCGCATCCATCTTTTCTAGATTTTTTAGAATTAAATCGACATATTTTTTAGAATCGTTTTCTAGCTCTTGATTATCCTGTAAAATAAAATGAATAAGCGTATTGATGCTTCTTAGTGGCGATTTAAGATCGTGAGAAACCATATGCGCATAATCTGAAAGTATTTCGTTTTTATGCTCTAAACTTTTTAATAGAACTTCTTGATCTTTACTAATTCGGTTTAATTCTTCACTTTGATCTTTTAAATAATTAGCAAGCTCAATTACCTCAATACCTTGATTTTTTTTCGGTTGTTTAAGCTGAAGTTTCTTAATGACTAACTTTAAACTATCGAGTATTTTTTGTTGAGCTTTACTTTCTTCGGTTAATTTTTTGTTGGCTATATATAATTCTTCAGAACTTATTTGCATAGCTCTCTGTATCATAACAATTTGCTCTTCGTGAGTTTTATAAGAACTATTTACCGCTTCAAATAACTTACTTAGACGAGGATCATTAGCGAGCTCTTCAGGCAAAAATTTACGTTTTTGTCTTTTTAATAACGTACTCATTACTCACTAATTAGAGTTAGTGTCATGGTTTGGTTATGCAACTCACAACTATCTTGAGATTGAAAAGGAGCTATTTCTCCATACGAATAGAAACCGGTAGTTAACGTTTGAGCTCCGATAATATCTAAAACTTCTTCAACTTCTTCTTCGGTACGTTGTGCCATGACCAATTTTCTGCCAATGCAACTTACTAATAAGGCAATTTGTGGATCGTTTTTTCGGTTTTGCATGGCTTTTTTAGCTGCTTCTCCGGCACCAACTACAATTGCATCGACAGAAGCCATCATAAGTTGTACTTTAGATTGTTCTGGGATATCGCCTGCAAAGATCATCGATTTTTCATCTTCATCAATATTTAAGATCGTTCGAACAACCGGTAAATATTTTCCTTCAGCTTTAATGTTCAAGGGGAAAAGTAAAGCAGAGTGGGGAAGGTCTAATGCTTTTTCACCTAAATACTTTTTGTATAGATCGAGCGCAGGAAGACCATCAATCTCATATAAAATATTGTCTTTAGATTTGGTAATGGTTCGTTCTGGGCCAAAAGGCATCCAACCGCCACAACTTGAAGCGGTAACTTCTAAAGAGTCACCATATAAACCAATAATGGCTACTTCACCTTCTTTTGGAGTTTCGTTATATGCGACAAGTGTTTTTTCAAAACGTTCGTTATCGCCACACAAACCGCCGGAAATTTTTATACTTTGGGTGTTATTTTCTTCTAAACCGTTTATTAATGCACTACCATTAACAAAACTACCTTCAGAAATAATAAATATATGCTGAAGATTTTCTTTAGGAAGTTGCTCAAAAAGTGCTTTACCTAACTCGAAAGAGTCATTATGCGCTAAAATATTGGCTCGACTAATTTTAAAAAAACTTTTTTCAAATTCAATAGCTGTCACCGAAACAGAATTATCGTAAACTTGATTGCCTACAATTTCTCCTGCAGTAGAACCAAAAATTATATGTTGGTAAGGAAACTCTTTTTTTATAGATGCTATAATTTTGTTTTGCTGAAGTAAACGACGTTCGGCAAACACCAAAACTAACGGATTGTTAAGTTTTTGTTTGGGTTGAAAATACTTCCAATCATTTTGAGTGTATTGCGCTTGAACTACCTTCATCTTTCTATTTTTTTATGCTGAAATAGAAAGTTGTTCCTTGATTCACTTCACTTTCTAACCAAACTTTACCTTTATAGAGTTCGACTACCTTTTTTACAATGCTTAACCCAATTCCGGTAGATTTTTCGTAATTACCAAGCGAATTAAAGATTTTAAAAATTTTGTCGTGATGTTCTTTTGCGATCCCAATACCATTATCTTTTACACAAAAGATGTAGTGTGTTTTATTTTCTTCAGCATCAATTTCTATAAATCCTTTTTCTTTATCGATATAATTAACCGCGTTACCAATTAAATTTTGAAATACTTGCTGTATTCTGGTGCGATCTACTTTTATCGTAGGAAGTTTAGATTTTACATTAATGGTAATATGTGAAGGAATAAAAATTAACTCTTCAATGGCAGTAATAATTTCATTGAGATCGGTAGGTTCATCAATTAAAATGTCGCTGTCTATGCTAGAATATTTCAGAATATTTTCAATAAGTAAATCCATCTTTTCAACCTTGCTTTGCATTAAATCAAGATTAGTGAGACTTTCTTCACCTAATTTATCTCTAAAATCTTCTTTGGTCCAGCTTAGTAGTGCAGAAATATTACGTAATGGCGATTTTAAATCGTGAGAAACAATATGCGCATACTCATTTAATTGTTGATTTTGCTTTTCTAAGTTCTTGAGTAATTGCTCTTTTTGTTCTTCTAATTCTTTTATATGAGTAATATCTAAATGTATACCTACAGATCCTGTTTTGTTCCCTTTTACATCTACATTAGGTGCGGTACTTATTAACCAATGTCTAATGTTTTGTAGTTTGTTTTTAACAGCGAGTTCGTAAGAATCTGCTTTCTCGGGATCTCTATTTTTAATTCGTTCTTCGTAATGACTACGAGATTTTTTAGTTAAGAATAAATCGGTGGCTTTTTTACCAATTAATTCTTTTTGCGTATAGCCACTCATTTCAGAAAAACTTTGGTTACAGAAAACAATTTTATCTTCTAGATCATTTTCTAACAATCCAAGATTCATGTTAGCAATAATGCTACTGTATTTCTCTTTTTGTGCGTGAAGACTTTCTTTATATTTTTTTCTAATGGTCACATCGGTGTAGCTCCACAAATGACCTTTGTATTCGTTTTGATGATAAATAGGAATGTAATTACGCTCAAAAACACGACCATCATTAAGAAAGAGTTCATCGTTTAAAGCGGTTTCTTTTTTATCTAATAATTCATCAATTCGTTCAACAAAAAAATCTGGATCTTTAAAGAATATTTTATTTTCTTCTGCAGCATTACTGCAATCTAAACCGATTAAGGCTTCGGGTGGCGCATCGATACCAAACATTTTACAGAAACGCTCGTTGGTAAGTAAGATGTTTCTGTTTTCATCTTCTAAGAGAATTCCGGTTTGTAAGTTGACAATTAATGTCGCAAGTCTGTTTTCAGATTCTTTAAGTTTTTCTAGGGCTTGTTTTTCTTTTGAAATATCTTCGAAAGTCGCTACCATATAGGTTTCATCTTTATCTGAAGATCGAACAGCTTTGGCTGAAGTTTTCACCCAAATCATCGAGCCGTCTTTCTTAATATATCTTTTTTCTACAGAATAATGATCTATTTTGCCTTCTTTAAGGTTTTCAAAATATTTTAAAGACCAATCACGGTCTTCAGGATGTGTAATTGTGGTAGCATCTATATGATTTAATTCTTCTTGAGAATACCCCAAAAGTTTAGAAAGCGTTTTGTTGGCAATCACTAAACCTTCGTAATTAGATTTAGATAGACTAATTCCGATAGGGGAGTTATCCATCACTAAGTCTAATTGCTTTTTTTGTTCTTCTAACTGCTTTTTAAGTTGAGTTTCGTTAGTGATGTCTCGAGCAATACCTTGTGCGGCAATAGGTTTATCATTATCGTCGTAAATAATACTCGCGTTTATTTGAACGATCTTTTCTTGATTATTTTTAGTAAGTAGCTTTGCTTTATAATTAGAAAAAGTTCCTTGCTCGTAAAGTGTTCTAAAGGCGTTTAAAGTGTAATCTTTAAATTCTGGTTTTACAAGTTCAATTAGATTTACATTCTCTTTTTTGTGATCGAATCCCAAAAGCTGAATAGCGGCATCATTCATCGTAAGCACATAACCACTAATATCGATCACCACATAGGCATCTAAAATATTAGTGAAAACGCCTTCTAACTGATTGGTTTTTTCTTTTAATAAATGAGATAATTTTTGATTCGAAGTTTTTAGAGCTTCAGAAAGTGCATACAACTCGGTCGATTTTTCTTCAAGAATATCTTCCGCTTTCTTACGAGCTTTTTTTTCTCTTTCAAGTGCTTTTTCAAGAATTTCAACCTTTTTCGATAAATTATCCATGCGAATTTATTAAAAACTTCACTTCAGTTCCTTTGTCGTTAAGTAAGTTGTATTGAATGTCGACATTTTCGTGGTAATATTCAAATGTTTTCTCCATCAAAGCTTTAGCAAACATAAACATAGCCCTTTCAGATTTATAGATTAAACTAAGCGATTGCTCGTTTTGTTCTACAATTTTGAAAGTCGGTAATTCAGCATCAGGATATATTTTTTTAACCTGTACGTGAATGTGATTTTCGATGGAAGCCACCATTTCTATAGGCGAATTATAATATTTAAAAATATCGCCGTGATGGGAGGTGAGCGTTTTAAAGAAATATAAACCGTACGTATAAATTAAATCATTAATAGGTATTTTACTCACTTCACTTAGATGAACCAATAGTTGTTGCATCTCAAAGAAATCGTAAGTTCCTACAGCGGTATAAATCCCTTCAGAAGCTAACTCAGAGCTTTCGATAATATAATCGACAACTTCTAGTCCAAATTTCTCTTCAACCATTTCGAGAAATTCGGTAAATACAATTCCTTTCATAATTACTTAACCTTTTATAAGTTCGTTTAAACTCCAGTAATCAAGTAGAGATTTGAGCTTAATTACATAATCTTCATATTTTAATGGCTTTATAACATAACCGGCAATACCAACTTTATAACAAGCCAAAATATCTTTTTGGTTGGCAGAAGTAGTTAAAATAATCGTAGGTAAGTACTTGAGTGTTTCATCGTTTTTAAGGATTTCTAAAAATTCGATGCCATTCATCTTAGGCATATTTAAATCGAGCAAAATAATATCTGGTAATTTTGCATCGCTTCTAAGAAAGTCTAAAGCTTCCTCTCCGTTTTTAGCTTCTATAACCTTGTGGGGTAATTGAGATGAGCCGATGGTACGATTAAGTTTCATCACTTCAATCATATCATCTTCAATTAATAGAATTCTTAATTTATTTCTCATGTTAACATTAGCAGGTTTTACAAACAAATATCAATAATTAAAGCCTTAGTACTTTCAATAATCGTTTAAGGTAGGTGCAACATCGTTCAATTAGACTTAAGTGTCGATGAATGGTTTTAACATAAGTGCAAAATAAATGTTACATAACAAGTTTTTAAGACTTAAGATGATTGGTTTTCTCTAGCTTTATAAAAAAAAAAGCTATGTCTAAAACATTTAAAACCATTAACCCGGCAACAGAAGAAAGTATTAAAGAATATACTTTTATGTCTGATGCTGAAGCAAAACAAGCCGTAGAAGATTGTCATGAAGCTTTCTTAAATTGGAAGTTTACTTCTTTTGAAGAACGTGCAAATAAATTGAAGGCTATTGCAGTCGAATTTAAAAAAAACAAACAAGAGTTAGTTGAACTCATGACGAAAGAAATGGGTAAACTAACCTCACAAGGAGAACAAGAAATTGATCTTTGTATTTCTATTTGTGAATATACGGCAGAAAACGGCGCAGATAGTCTTAAAGACGAACAACGAACACTACCAAACGGCGGTAAAGGTTTAATTACTTACTCACCACTTGGAGTGATTTATGGTATTCAACCATGGAATTTCCCAACCTATCAAGTAATACGTTATGCTATTGCTAATATTATGGCAGGAAACGGAGTTTTACTAAAACACGCTGAAAATGTTACCGGCTCTGGTCTAATGATTGAAAAAATACTGAAAGATGCTGGTTTACCAGAGAATTTATTTAAAGTTGTTCTCGTAGATCACGATCAATCAGACGATATTATCGATAATGATCTGGTAAGAGGAGTCACTTTTACCGGAAGTCCTTCTGGTGGAAGAACTATTGCAAAAAAAGCAGGAGAGAAGCTGAAGAAAACAGTTTTAGAACTTGGTTCAAACGATGCATATATTGTACTTAATGATGCAGATTTAGACCAAGCGGTTAAAATGTGTGTGCAAGGAAGAATTTATAATAACGGAGAAACTTGTGTCGCTGCCAAACGATTTATTGTTGAAGCCGGGATTTACGACGAATTTAAAGAAGCTTTTGTTGAAAAAATGAAAGCAGTAAAGTTTGGAGATCCCACTGGTGATGAAGCTAAAATCGGACCGATGGCTCGAAAAGATTTAAGAGAAAAACTTCACAATCAAGTAGAAGAAAGTGTAAAAAAAGGAGCAAAAGTTTTATGCGGAGGAGAAGTGCCAGATCAAAAAGGTTATTTCTATCCGGCAACAGTACTAGAAAATCTAGAACCTGGAATGCCGGCTTATGACGATGAACTTTTTGGACCTGTAGCTTCTTTAATTAAAGCTGAAGATGAAGAAGAAGCTTTTCATATTGCAAATGCCAGTAAATTTGGTTTAGGTGGTGGTATTTTCACCAAAGATGAAGAGAAAGCATTTGTATTAGCCAAAAAGCATTTTGATACCGGTATGGTATTTATCAACTCTTTTGGGGTTGCGCAACCAAATATGCCTTTCGGTGGCGTAAAAGATTCTGGTTACGGTAGAGAACACGGTGGTTTTGGCGTAAGAGAATTTGTAAACGCTAAAGCTGTAATGCGATTGAACAAATAAAATTTAATAGTGTAAAATTAAAAATCCTGAAGTTGTGCTTCAGGATTTTTTTTATTCAATAGTAACTTCAGACTGAATGTGTTTCTTTTCTAAAAACACTTCTTTAAAATAAGGAAATACCTGATCTAAATAATCAAAAGGAATACTTGAAATTTCGTGTTTAGCCTCTTTAAAAGTATAAAGTAAATAAGAAGTTTCTAATTGTTTTAATCTTTCCGCTATGGTTTTAGAACCATCTAAAATTAAATACCCGGGAGCATTTTTATCACAATAATGGTGTGGTGCCGTAGCATAAGGAACTAAATTATCTGCAGTTCCGTGGAAAAATACAGCAGGAGTGGCATTTTTTTCATTTAAATAACGCACATCAAGCATCGCTCCGGCTAAAGAGAAAAGTCCGCTAAATTTGATGTTTTCATAAGCAGAAGCATCTTCAAAAAGCAAGTTTTGTTGATAGACCGCATGCAGAACTGCTTCAGCTCCGGCGCTACTTCCTCCGGCAATAATTTGATTTGGATCAATATTAAATTCTTCTTGATGTTGAATCATATATTTTACCGCATCTAAATAATCTTCCGCAGCTTTTTTAAAGGTTTCTCGTTTTCCTTCTGCAGAATAATCACAACCAAAGCCTTTACCTTTTCTTGTAAGTCTGTAGCCAATTTGTACAGCAACATAACCTTTTTTAGCACATTCTTTTGCAAATTTTACTTCAGCAGGATTATGTGGAGAACCTACACCAAAGCCGCCACCGTGCATAAATATAATGACAGGTCTATTTCCTGCAGAATCATTTTTAGGTTCGTAAACGTATAATTTTAGTTGCTCACTATCTTTTGTAGCATAAACTTTTTCAATTGCTTTTTTAGGCTGAAAGAGATCATCAATATATCTAGTTTGTGCTTTACAAAACAATGATAAAAAGAGTAGTGGAAGTAAAAATTTTAGTTTCATAAGTTAAAAATTAATAAAAACTAAAATAAGATATTCTAAGAAGAATTTAGCAAGAAAAATAAGTTTAAAAATAAAAAAAGCCTTAGATAAAATCTAAGGCTTTATTGTCGGGGTGGCAGGATTCGAACCTGCGACCTCCTGCTCCCAAAGCAGGCGCGATGACCGGGCTACGCTACACCCCGAGTGGTAATCGTCTTGTGATTGGAGCGGCAAATATAAAACTATTTTTTAAACTACCAAACACTTTTTTTGTGGCGGAGAGACCGGGATTCGAACCCGGGCATCCAAGAAGGATGACAGCTTAGCAGGCTGCTGCATTACCACTCTGCCACCTCTCCAAAAAATTATGAACTTTGCAAATCATTTTGCGGATGCAAATATATAACCTCTTTACGTTCTCACCAAACAAAAAATAAGCTTTTTTTGAATTAAATTATATCTTACTTAAGCGCAAATAGTTATAAACGATATTTTTTATAAACTTTTTTCTAAGCTTATTAGTTTAGCTACATTTTTCACGATTCGGTGGTGTTTTTTTACGAACGGATTTTCTTGATTCCATACATATCCCGCTAAAACTGCACAAAGTTGTTTCTTTATTTCTAAGTTAGGTTGTTGATGTAAAATTATTTCTTGCAAATTACCGGTATACCATTCTTTTACGTAGGTCGAGAAAACTTCGATCCCGGCATTCATATGATCTAAGTAGTCTTTCTGCCAGTTAACTTGTTCGCCCTGCAATTCTTTATCGATCAATTTTGCCGCTAATAAACCACTTTCGGTCGCAAAAGAAACTCCGGATGAAAACACCGGATCTAAAAATTCGGCGCTATTACCGGTCAATACAAAGCGATCACCGCATAGCTGAGTCACATTTTTAGCAATATTTTTAATTTGAATAGGAGCGAAGTTAAATTTTACTTTTTCAAACTGTTCTTTAAATTCTGGACTTAAAGCTAATATTTGTCGAAAAGCAGTTTCGTTATCTTCAGAAAATTGGGCTAGCCAATCGGTTGGAGCAACTACACCTAAACTTGTATTTCCGTTAGAAAAAGGAATATACCACATCCAAACTTCTTGTTCTAAAATATCAAAGGTGATCGTATTTTGATGTTTAAAATTTTCTCGATCTATATCTTTCACTTGAGTGAAAATTGAAGAATGCGAACTTACTTTCGCTTCAGCTTCTAAACCAAGTTGTTTGGCGAGAACCCTTCCGTTACCACTGGCATCAATTATAAATCGAGCAGTTATCGTTTCAGAAATAGTTTTAGAACGATAGGAGATTGTTACTTTTTTTTCCGCAGAAAAATCTACCGCAGTTACTTCAGTTTCAAAAAGAATTTCAACTCCTTTTTTCTGGCAAGATTCAGCTAAAACCAGATCAAAATCATCTCGTGGCACTTGCCAGGTCCAATCCCAACCTTTACCAAACTTTTCAGCAAAATCGAATGCGCCTACAACTCCGTTTCTAACAAACTTAGCTCCGTTCTTTTTTTGGTAATTCTGGTGTTGTAAATCTTCTAGAAGTCCTACCTCTTCAAAATTATCCATACAACGCGGGATCAAGCTTTCCCCGATCGTATAACGAGGAAATTTACTTTTCTCTAAAACCGTAACTCGATAACCTTTTTGGGCGAGATACGCAGCAGAAACACAACCCGAAGGTCCGGCGCCAATAATTAAAACATCTACCTTTTCTGTATTCATCTAATTTTTTTTGCTAGGTAAATATACTACATTTGTCGGGTAAACCTTAAGCAATTTTTAATGCCGAAAGCTCCGTATTCGTTTAGTTTTTCAGAATTTAAAGCCATTATTTTTCAACAGAAAGAAGTTGAAATCGCAGAAGCTACACTTCAAAAAATGGAAGAGAGTTTTCAGTTTCTCAAAAATTTTGCTGAAGATAAAGTGATTTATGGCGTAAACACAGGTTTTGGGCCGATGGCGCAATATAAAATTCCGAAAGAAAGCTTAAAAGATCTTCAATATAACTTAATAAGAAGTCACGCTTCAGGTACGGGAAATGTTTTAGCTGAAGATGAAGTAAAAGCCGTAATGTTGGCTCGTCTTCAAACCTTAAGTTTAGGCAAATCCGGAATTTCTTCCGAAGTTATTTTATTAATGAAAGAGCTCATTAATCGAGAGATCTATCCGGTAATTTTTGAACATGGCGGCGTTGGTGCAAGTGGAGATTTAGTACAATTAGCGCATTTAGCCTTAGTATTAATTGGCGAAGGCGAAGTGTTTTATAAAGGAAAGCGAACCTCTACGGCGGAAGTTTTTAAGGCTGAAAATCTAACACCAATTTCCATTCAGGGACGAGAAGGTTTGGCTTTAATTAATGGTACTTCGGTAATGACGGGAATTGGTTTACTTAATTTTTATTATGCTGAACGTTTACTTGATTGGTCAATTTTTACCAGCAGTTTGCTTAATGAATTGGTAAGCGCTTACGACGATCATTTTTCAGCTGAATTAAATGAAGCGAAATTACATCAAGGCCAACAAGAAGTCGCTCAACAAATGCGTGAACTTTTATCGGGAAGTCAACTCATAAAAAAACGCGAAGCACATTTGTACAAGTCTGTTGAAGAAGAATTTTTTAAAGAAAAAGTACAAGAATATTATAGTTTACGTTGCGTACCACAGATTTTAGGTCCGATAAAAGATACGTATCAAAATGCATTAAAAGTCTTGTTGAATGAAGTGAATTCTGCCAACGATAACCCAATTGTCGATGCTGAAAAACAACAGGTTTATCACGGCGGTAATTTTCACGGAGATTATATTGCATTAGAAATGGATAAAATGCGTTTGGCAACGACTAAACTTTCAATGTTGGTAGAGCGACAACTTAACTATTTAATGAATTCGAAGCTGAACGATATTTTTCCGCCTTTTTTAAATCATGGAAAACTCGGACTCAATTTCGGGATGCAAGGCGCTCAATTCAGCGCGGTTTCTACAACTGCAGAAAATCAAACCTTGTCAAATTCAATGTACATTCATAGCATTTCTAACAATAACGACAATCAAGATATTGTGAGTATGGGCACGAACGCGGCAACGCTAACCAAACGTGTGATCAATAATTCTTTTGAAGTTTTATCGGTGCAAGTGATTAGTTTGGTGCAAGCGGCGTATTATTTAGAGGAAGTAGAAAAATTAGCTCCAAAAACAAGAAGTATTCTTCAGCAGTTACAAAAATTTATCCCGAAGATCGAAGAAGATCAGCCTTTGTATTCGTTAATTGAAGAAACCACCCATTATTTGAAAAATAACGATTCTTATGAAAACTAAATATGCTTTAATTACAGGAGGTTCACGCGGAATTGGGAAAGCAATCGCCAAGCAAATTGCCAAAGATTTAGGTTATTATATTTTGATTACTTATGTAAATAATGATGAAGCGGCAGCCCAAACCAAAGCAGAAATTGAAGCTGAAACTGATGTAAGTTGTGAAACTTTAAAATTCGACGTTGCTAATAGAAATGAAACTCAAAAGGTTTTAGAAAACTGGCAAGAAGATCATCCCGATTCGATTATTGAAGTGATCGTGAATAATGCCGGAGTGACGCGTGATGGTTTATTTATGGCGATGAGTGAAAACGATTGGGACCAAGTGATCAATACGAGCGTTCAGGGTTTTTATAACATCACCAAACCACTCATCACGCCGATGATACGGCAACGTTTTGGACGGGTAATCAATATTGTTTCGGTTTCCGGAGTAAAAGGTACCGCGGGACAAACCAATTATTCTGCGGCAAAAGCAGCAATTATCGGAGCGACAAAAGCTTTGGCTAAAGAAATTGCTAAACGTAAAGTAACCGTCAATGCCGTAGCACCCGGATTTATAAATTCTGATATGACGCAAGACTTAGATGAAATAGAATTGAAGAAGATAATCCCAGCAAATCGTTTTGGTGAAGCTCAAGAAGTAGCAGATTTGGTGAGTTTTCTAGCTTCGAAAAAAGCCAATTACATTACCGGAGAAGTGATTAATATTAACGGCGGTCTTCATTAAAATCAACTTATGGCTAAGTGGAACGGTAAATCTCGCGGAAGCGTTTCTGGCATCAGGGTTTTTGTGTTTTTCATCAAAAATTTCGGACTCCGCGCGGCTTACCTTTTATTAAGTTTACCGGTTCCTTATTTTGTGATCGCTGCTCCAAAGGCGTCCAAGGCCTTGTTTTACTATTTTCATCGCCGATTAGAATATTCAGTAGTAACTTCAGTTTTCAAAATTTTTCAAACTTATTATGTTTTTGGGCAAAGTTTAATTGATCGGGTTGCGGTAACTGTAGGGAAACGTGATAAATTCACCATGAATTTCGACGGAATTCATTATATAAAAGAAATAATTCAGCAGAAAAAAGGCGGAATTCTATTTACCGCACATATTGGCAATTTTAATATTTCGAGAACTTTTTTTGAAGAATTAGGGAACGAAGCTGCTATCAATATGGTGGTGACCGATCACGAACACAAAAACATTAAAAGTTATTTAGAGTCAGTCACCGGGAAAACAAAACTCAACTTAATTGTGGTAAATGAAGATCTATCGCATTTATTTCAAATTAATGAGGCTTTAATTAATAACGAACTCTTAGTTTTTGCTGCCGATCGTAGTGGTGAAGGTAAACATATTAAAGCTGAATTTTTAGGAGAAAAATCGCGTTTTTTTGAAGGTCCGTTTAAATTGGCAGCCTTAAAAAAACTGCCCACCTTAATGGTTTACATTATGCGAGAACCCAATTATCATTATCATTTTTACGCCAGAAAATTAGAGGTCGAAAATCACGAACCACAAGAAATTCTAAAAGGATATTTACAAAATTTAGAAAAAATGGTAAAAAAATATCCTACGCAATGGTTCAATTTTTACGATTTTTGGGATTGATTTTTAATTGAAATTTATAAGTCTTGCTACTTGATTAGCATCTCATCAAAAAACGAAACATCTTGATGTATAGTCAATACTTCCTGCAAGGTTTTGAAACCTTGTAGGTATAGATCCGATAGAAGTGATTTTTTGGTATGAAAAACGTGAAATGAAAGAATAAATGAGCCAAAAGGAAATGAAAACACTTTTTACTAAATCTCAGGTTGAAAACCTTTTACCACAAAAAGCTCCATTCGCGATGGTTGATGGTTTAGTTGAAATAAATAGAGAAGTATTTTCAACTTTAACGATTACAGAAGATAATTTGTTGGTCAATAAAAATCACTTTTCTGAAGCTGGTTTACTTGAATTTATGGCGCAAAGCATTGCGGTTTCTTCTGCTTATACCAAAGAAACTCAAAAAGAGGCAAAAGTCGGATTTATTGGTGCCATAAAAAAAACAGAGATTCTAGCATTACCAAAAGTAGCCACGCAAATTTTTGGCAAAGTAGAAAAAAAATACGAAGCGATTGGTATTCAGTTAGCTAAGGTAGAAGTGTTTAATTCTTCTCAAGAACTTTTAGCTTGGGCTGAAATAAAAACTGTACTTTCGTCTTCCTAATAAGATTGGAAAATCTTATAAAAATCACTATTTTTAGTTTATGAACTACGCTGAATACATAGAAATTAATCCCGAAATCCGTTTTGGTAAACCTATTATCAAAGGAACTCGTATTTCTGTTTATGATATATTAAATTGGTTATCTCAAGGGATGACCAAAGAAGAAATCATCGAAGATTTCCCAGAATTATCAGAAGAAAAAATTAATGCCTCCCTTAGTTTTGCTGCTCATCGCGAAAACAGAATTAGAGTAGCTTCATGAAACTTTTATTCGACCAAAATATTTCATTCCGAATTTTAAAACTATTGCCTGAAAATTTTTCGAATTCTAATCAAGTAAGATCAGTTGGTTTAGAAGGAAAAAAGGATATTGAAATTTGGCAATTTGCTTTAGAAAATAATTACGCTATTGTTAGTTTTGATGCAGATTTTGCAGATATCGCTTACCTTCGAGGTTTTCCTCCAAAGATTATTTGGCTTAGAACCGGAAATTTAACCACTAATAAAGTTGCTGAAAAGTTGATTCATAACCAGCAAATTATCAAAGAATTTCTTACTGCGAATGAATTTAAAGATATCGCTTGTCTAGAAATCGAATAATAAGATGCAACAGAAACCCGCTGTACATATTATTGACGATGAAATTATCGCGCCGCTAGGTTGGGGAACTTCAGCTAATTTAGCGCAAATTAAGCAGCGACAAACTGCGATAAAAAAACATAAGGTTTCTGCGGAAAACTTTTATTACGCAGCACTTTTCGAAGAAGAAAAACTTCAGCAGAACTTTGATCAATTATCATTTTCCACAGCAGAAGATTTTACCAAATTAGAAAAGCTATTCTTATTAACGGTTCATCATTTATTAGAACGAAATCCTTCCATTAATTTAGAGGAAACAGTTTTAATTATTTCTACAACCAAAGGAAATGTAGAATTACTCGAAAAAGCTGAAAACTCTATTCCTGAAAAATCAAAACTGTACAGTTTAGGGAAAACCATTCAGAAATATTTCAACTTCAAAAATGAACCGATCACACTTTCTAACGCTTGTATTTCCGGTGGTTTAGGCTTAAGTGTTGGTAAACGTTTGCTAGAAGAAAAGGCTTACAAAAACGCTCTAGTTTTAGGCGGCGATGTGGTTTCTAAATTTACACGTTCCGGATTTCAATTATTGCAAGCGATGGATAGTGAAATTTGTAAACCATACGACAAAAAACGCAAAGGCATTAACCTGGGTGAAGCTACAGCCGGAGTTTTATTAAGTACAGAAAAACAAAATTCAATAATTCAAATTGTAGGAGAAGCCACGGCAAATGATGCGAACCATATTTCTGGGCCATCTCGAACAGGAGAAGGTTTGGTTAAAGCCATTTCTTCAGCTTTAAATGAAGCTCACTTAGAAGCTTCAGCGATCGATTGTATTTCTGCGCACGGAACAGCAACACTCTATAACGACGCGATGGAAGCGCAAGCTTTTGGCAGATTAAATCTTCAGCAAAAACCCTTGACCAGTTATAAAGCTTATTACGGACATACATTTGGAGCTTCAGCCTTGATCGAAAGTATTTTGAGTATCAAATCTCTTCAGCAAAATCTATTATTTCCGTCCTTGGGTTGTGACGAAATAGGAGTGGAGCCGGCATTGAATATTCAACAAAATTTAGAAAATAAAGAATTAAAATTTGCCTTAAAAACCGCATCAGGTTTTGGAGGTTGTAATTTTGCGATGATTTTTAAAAACTTGAAGTATGCATAAAAATCATCAAATTTCGGCAACTGTTTTACTTAGAAATCATCAGGTGATCTTAAATGGGAAGGTCATTTTTGAAGTCGCTAAAGATCTAGAATTATCGGTATTTTTAAAAGCTTGTTACCAAGATTTAGAAATCGATTATGCTAAATTTTATAAAATGGATCTACTTTCTAAATTAGGATTTATTGCTTCAGAATATCTAGCAAAAGATCAAAAACTAAACTCAGAAACCGCCCTGATTCTACAAAATAGCGCGGGAAGTTTAGAAACCGATCTTAATTATCAAGCAAGCATTTCAGATGAAAACGCTTTTGCTTCGCCTTCTGTATTTGTGTACACTTTACCGAATATCGTGTTGGGAGAATTGAGCATTCGGCACCAATTACAAACCGAAAACGCTTTTTTTATTTCTGAAAAATTTGACGCTTCATTTTTAATTGTTTATTTGCAAAATCTATTCAGTACAAACAAGGCAAACGCTGCAATTTGTGGTTGGTTAGATTTGGATAAAGAAGGTTATCATGTATTTTTGAGCCTGATAACGCAAGATGAAAAAGGCAAGGCCTTGACTGCCGAAAATTTAAAAGAAAACTATGAGTAATTTAAGACAAGAGCTTAAAGCACAAATTATAGAACAATTAAATCTTGAAGATTTAGAAATTACAGATATTAACGATAACGATGAGCTTTTTGGTGATGAAATTGGGCTCGACTCTATCGATGCTTTAGAATTGATCGTTTTATTAGAAAAAGATTACGGCATAAAAATCACCGATCCTAAAGAAGGGAAAGAAGTTTTTTATAGCGTAGAAACGATGGCGACTTACATCGAAAAACATTCCTAAATTTCCTGCAAGGTTTTCAAAACCTTGTAGGTATTCAATTAAAATTTAACTAATGATTCAACGCATTGCCATAACCGGGATGGGCATTGTTTCTGCTATTGGGAATAATGTACAAGAAAATTTGTTGGCGTTAGCGCAGCAAAAATCGGGGATTGGTCAACTAGAATTACTAGACACTATACATCAAAATTTTCCTTGCGGTGAAATAAAATTAACCAATACTCATTTAGTTGATGCTTTAAAGGTGAAGCAAGATGAAGCCTTTACGCGCGCGGCTTTGTTAGGAGTGAAAGCTGCGGAAGAAGCTTTGCAACAAGCGCAAATATCTTCTACCAATAAAATAGCTTTCGTTAACGGCACCAGCGTTGGCGGAATGGATTATACAGAGAAATTGTACCAAGATTTTTCTAAGAATCCGCATACCACAAAATATATTGAAGCGCAACATCCTGGCTTTACCAGCGATACGATCGCGCATCATTTAGCAATAACAGGATTAGTAACCACGGTAAGTACCGCGTGCTCTTCCGGAGCTAATGCGTTAATTACCGGAGCAAAATTGCTAAAAGCCGGGAAAGCTGAAACGGTTTTAGCCGGCGGCACAGATTGCCTTTCAAAATTCACGTTAAACGGGTTTCATAGTTTAAAAATTCTTTCTGAAAAACTTTGTCAACCTTTTGATGAACACCGAAGCGGACTTAATTTAGGTGAAGGTGCCGCGTATTTGGTTTTAGAGACCGAAAAAAAAGCAAAAGCTCAAAACAAAACTATTTTGGGTTATCTAGACGGTTATGGGAATGCGAACGATGCTTTCCATCAAACGGCATCTTCCGCAACCGGAGAAGGTTCTTTTTTAGCGATGCAAGCCGCATTAAATTCGGCAAAAATTAATGCTGAAGAAGTTTCTTACACCAATGCTCACGGGACGGCAACTGAAAACAACGATCTTTCTGAAGGTATCGCCATTCAACGTATTTTTGAAGAAAATTTACCGAAAATCTCTTCCACTAAAGCATTTACCGGTCATACTTTAGCCGCAGCCGGAGCTATTGAAGCGGTTTTTTCTTTATTGGCAATTCAAGAGCAAAAGATCTGGCCCAATTTAAATTTCAAAGCACAAATGCCGGAACTAAACTTTTCTCCGGAAACAGAGATCGTTCCAAAGAAAATCGAAAAAGTATTGTCAAATTCATTTGGGTTTGGTGGTAATTGTTCTTCTTTACTATTTTCGGCGGTATGATAAAAGCTTGCTACATTAACGGCATTAGTTCGCTGTCGCCACAATCTACAGTTGAAGAAGAAAATTTTGATTTTCAGCAAATTCAAACTTTCGAAAAACCGGTGCTGCAAGTTGCGTTTAAAGGTTATAAGAAACTAATAAAACCTGCTGCGATGCGCCGTATGTCAAAATCGGTAAAAATGGGCGTTTTTACAGCAGCTTCTGCGTTGATCGATGCTAATGTAAAAGAACCGACATCCATTTTAACAGGAACCGGAATGGGTTGCAAGCAAGATTCTGATATTTTCTTAGAAAATTTACTGTTGCAACACGAAGAATTGCTTTCTCCCAGTAAGTTTGTGCAATCTACGCACAATACGGTTGGTGGTCAGGTAGCGTTATACTTAAAAAGTAAAGCTTATAATTTTACGTATGTACAAGGTTCTGCTTCGTTTGAAAGCGCCTTGCTTGATGCGCAATTATCAATCCTTACAGAAGAAAAAAAACATCAAATTTTAGTTGGCGGGATCGATGAAATTTCAGAAAATACGATTGGTTTGTTGCAACTCGATCAACAAATTAAAAGTGAAACTTCACTTGAAAATTTAAAATTACTCGATTACAAATCTAAAGGAAGTATAATTGGAGAAGGGGCTCATTTTTTTGTGATTTCAGAAGAAAAAAGTCAAAATTCTTACGCTCAACTTATTGATCTTCATTTAGAAAATAGTTTAGCAACAGAAGAAGTTTTTCCTAAAACTAAAGCTTTTTTAGCAGAAAATAAGCTAGCAATTGCTGATATTGATCTGGTTATTTTAGGCAATAATGGCGATGTAGATTTTGACGCTTATTTTCAACCGCTTCAGCAGGAATTTAAAGAAATTCCGCAGGTATATTATAAGCATTTGGTGGGTGAATCTTATACAGCTTCTGCTTTCGGAATGCAATTAGGAGTAAAAATTTTAAAATCTCAACATCTCCCGGAGGCTTATCGATTAAATACGGTTCAACCTCAAAAAACGATTAAAAAAGTATTACTTTATAACCAATTTCGTGGTAAAAATCACAGTTGGATTCTTTTAGAACATGTTTAAACGTGAACCGGTAAATACAGTTTTTTTTATCTTATTGGTTTTATTAACCTACGCGGTTTTTCAATGCCAATGGCCAATTTATTGGTTTTTAATTCTTGGTGGAACTTGGTTTTTACTCACCATTATTGGTTCTACAAATGTTCAACTGAATTATTTTTATCCCGCGCTACATAAAAACCCCGGAGTTGTTCAGCAAAAAATTGCGTTGACTTTTGATGATGGTCCACACCCAAATACCATTCTGATCTTAAAGTTATTGAAAAAGTACAACGCTAAAGCGACATTTTTTTGTATCGGTCATTGTATTGACGAACATCCTGAAATTTTCAAACAAATT
>ENA-ORDG01000453-ORDG01000453.1-marine-metagenome-genome-assembly--contig:-NODE-453-length-18659-cov-4.950759_pt1 | contig 18659 bp, 17 predicted proteins | sample MGYA00248629_ERZ508524 | MGnify/ENA primary metagenome ERZ508524 (study PRJEB26194, sample SAMN05421901) | marine metagenome | isolation source: East of Rio de Janeiro, Brazil, South Atlantic Ocean...
AATCGTGGTAAATTAGTAGAGAAAGTTTTAGAAGATGAGCCGGGATATTTCAATTGGATCCAGAATGCAGACTTTCCTTTATATACTAAAAAAGTATTAACTTCAATTAAAATGAGAATGTTAACCCAAAAGCTTAATTAAATGAAGATTATTTGTATTGGGCGAAACTATACCAAACATATTGAAGAACTAGCGAGTGAAAAACCCGAAGAACCGGTTATTTTTCTAAAACCTGATACTTCAGTTTTACTAAAAAAGCAACCCTTTTTTATTCCCGATTTTTCTGATGATGTTCATTATGAAGTAGAAGTTCTGGTGAAAATTAAAAAAGTAGGAAAGTATATTCAGCAAAAATTTGCGCATAAATATTACGATGAAATTGGATTGGGCATCGATTTTACGGCAAGAGATCTTCAGAATAAATTAAAAGATAAAGGTTTGCCTTGGGAAAAATCGAAGTGTTTTGACGGATCTGCCGTGATCGGTGAAAAATGGATTCCGAAGAAAGAATTAAAAGATGTAAATACTATCGATTTCAGTTTATCACAAAACGGAAACATAGTTCAGCAAAGCAACACACAATATATGCTTTGGAAAATAGATGAATTAATTGCTTATATTTCTCAATTCTTCACTCTAAAAATTGGAGATGTGATTTTCACGGGAACACCAGAAGGAGTAGGCAAAGTAGCGATCAATGATAATTTAGTGGGTAAAATAGGAGATACTCAAATTTTTGATATAAATGTAAAGTGATGAAGTCTTATAATTTAGATGAACTTAAGATAATGGCCGATGGCGATGAGGAGTTTTTACAAGAAATGCTAAAAACTTTTATAGAAGAACTTCCTGAAGATATAAAAGCGATGAACGATGCTATCGAAAATGGTAATGCAACGCTTACGTATCAAATTGCACATAAAATGAAGCCTAATTTGCAGATTTTCGGGTTAGATTTAAGCGACAATGTAAAAATGTTAGAGCAATGGTCTAAATCTAATTTAAAGCAAGCCGAGATTTTGCCATACGCCAAAGAAATTACCGAAACTGTAAATGTAGTCTGCCAAGAAATAAAGCAAGATTATAATTTATAATGAAAGCAGAAATTATAACCATTGGCGATGAGATTTTAATTGGCCAAATCGTAGATAGTAACTCTGCATTTATAGGTAAAGAACTTAATAAAATAGGAGTCGATGTTCGTCAGATCACCTCAATTCAAGATGATGAAGAGCATATTCTTACCAGTTTAAAAGAAGCTTCTCAGCGTGCGCAAATTATAATCGTAACCGGAGGTTTAGGGCCTACTAAAGACGATATTACCAAGAAAACATTTTGTAAATATTTTAATGATGAATTGGTGCTGAACGAGCAAGTGCTTCAGAATGTAGAAGAACTTTTTCGAAAATATGTGAAAGACCCAATTTCAGATTTAAATAGAGGTCAGGCATATATTCCTTCAAAAGCGCAGGCATTATTCAATCAATTTGGTACAGCTCCCGGAATGTGGATCGAGCAAGACGATGTCGTTTATATTTCTTTGCCCGGCGTTCCTTTCGAGATGAAAGCTTTAATGCAAAATCAAGTGCTCGGCAAGCTGCAAGAGCGTTTCAAAAGACCTTACATTATTCACAAAACCGTATTAACTTACGGCATGGGCGAAAGTACCATTGCAGAAAAAATTGAAGATTGGGAAGATCAACTCCCATCCTTTATCAAGTTGGCATATTTACCTAGTTTAGGTCGTGTACGCTTACGATTATCAGCGCGAGGTGAAAATGAGCAGTTATTGTTAGATGAGCTCGAAAATCAGCTTGAAAAATTACACCAACTCATAGGTGATATTATAAAAGGTTACGAAGGCGAAGGAAGTTTAGAAGAACAAATCGCTCAAAAATTTATTGATAAAGGCTTAAGTTTAACCACGGCAGAAAGTTGTACGGGCGGCAGAATTGCTAGTCAATTAACAGCAGTTTCCGGAGCTTCAAAATTTTTTAAAGGCGGTTTAGTAACTTACGAAACAGCCACAAAAAATTATGTATTAGGCATTTCTCAAGAAATTATCGACACCTATTCTGTGGTAAGTGCAGAGATCACTAAAGAAATGGCAATTAAGGCAAAAGCTTTATTTAGAACCGATTATGCAATTGCAACTACCGGTAACGCGGGACCAACAAAAGGCGATAGTGATGCCGAGATCGGAACGGTGTTTATTGCCATTGCCACACCTAGCGGAGTAGAAGTTTTTGAAAATCACTTAGGCAAGCAACGAGAAAAAGTTACCGAGAAAGCAGTTTATAAGGCTTTAGGCTTAATTTTAGATGAAGTAAATAAATAAATATTTTTTCTTTATTCACTTGTTTATAAGATAAAATTATTGTTAATTTGCAGCCTGTTTTGAAATAACGCGAAAAGATTAGAAAAAATGTCAAGAGTTTGTGAACTTACGGGAAAAAAAGCAATGGTAGGGAACAATGTTTCTCACGCAATGAATAAGACTAAGCGTAAATTTAACGCTAACTTAGTGAAAAAGCGTTTCTACATTCCTGAAGAAGATAAATGGATCACTTTAAAAGTATCTACTTCTGCTTTAAAAAATATTAACAAACGAGGAATCTCTGCTGTGATCAAAGAAGCTAGAGAAAAAGGTTTCTTAAACAAGTAATCTTTAACCTTTAATACGAAGAACAATGGCAAAGAAAGGAAATAGAGTACAAGTAATTTTAGAATGTACAGAGCACAAAACTTCTGGTAAACCAGGAACCTCAAGATACATTACTACAAAAAATAAAAAGAATACACCGGATAGAATGGAGTTAAAGAAATTTAACCCGATTCTTAATAAAATGACGGTTCACAAAGAAATAAAGTAATAAGTTATGGCAAAGAAATCAGTAGCATCGTTACAAACAGGATCTAAAAGGCTTACAAAAGCAATCAAGATGGTTAAATCTCCAAAATCTGGAGCTTACACTTTTGTAGAGCAGATTATGGCGCCAGATGAAGTAAACGATTATTTTAAAGAAAAATAGATCGAACTTAAAAATATATAAGCCGCTTTGATTTTTTTCAAGGCGGCTTTTTGTTTTTTGTATATTTGCATCAAAATTAATCTGGGCGTTCCCACCAAAAAAGGTGGTCGGGCTTTCGGCAGTCGCTTTTTAAAATTTTCAGCAAAAGCTTCAATTTTAAAAGAGCTTCAACAAATGCCTCAATCCCTAACGCAAACCAAAGTGAAACTATGAGTTTTTTTAAAAAGATTTTTTCAAAAGAAAAAAAAGAAACTTTAGATAAAGGATTAGAAAAGTCTAAAGAAAATTTCTTTGGTAAATTAAGTAAAGCCGTTGCCGGTAAATCTAAAGTAGACGACGAAGTTTTAGATAACTTAGAAGAAGTATTGGTAGCGAGTGATGTTGGGGTAAAAACTACGATTAAGATCATCGATCGTATAGAAGAACGCGTAGCTAAAGATAAATACTTAGGTACTTCAGAATTAGATCAAATCTTACGAGAAGAAATTGCCGGTCTGTTAAGTGAAACTGGTTCTGGTGAAGCAACCGAATTTGTCGTTCCAGAGAAGAAACCTTATGTAATTATGGTAGTTGGTGTTAACGGTGTTGGTAAAACCACCACTATTGGTAAACTTGCACATCAATTTAAGCAAAAAGGGAAGAAAGTAGTTTTAGGAGCTGCCGATACGTTTAGAGCTGCCGCAATCGATCAATTACAAATTTGGGCAGATCGAGTAGATGTGCCAATCGTAAAACAAAGTATGGGAAGTGATCCTGCTTCTGTAGCTTTCGACACGATACAAAGCGCTGTAAAGCAAGATGCCGATGTGGTAATTATCGATACTGCGGGACGTTTGCACAACAAAGTAAACTTAATGAACGAGCTTACCAAAGTGAAGCGCGTGATGAAAAAAGTAGTTGATAACGTACCAGATGAAGTTTTACTAGTATTAGATGGTTCTACCGGTCAAAATGCTTTTGAGCAAGCTAAACAATTCACTGCTGCGACAGAAGTAACTTCTTTAGCGGTTACTAAATTAGATGGGACAGCAAAAGGCGGAGTTGTAATTGGCATTAGCGATCAATTTCAAATACCTGTAAAATATATTGGAGTAGGAGAAGGGATTAATGATCTTCAAATCTTCAACAAAATGGAATTTGTAGATTCTTTCTTCAAAAAAACAATTTAATGTCAGATTTAGAAAATAGACCAAAACCTTTTTCTAAAGACCGTTTTAAAAACACCGTAAATAAGTTAATCTTTTTTTACAGTGTTTTTTTTGTGGTCATGAAAATTATGGCTGTGTTTAATGGCTATCCAGCAAAAGCTTCTTTAATATTAAGTTTACCTTTTGTGTTGCTTTCTCTTTGGGGTTTACGTAATGTTAGAAAAGATAGCTACTCTTGGATTTACGTCGTTGTAGGCGTTGTGGTGGTTTCTTTAGTTCGTTATTACGAATTAAGATTGTTTGAATATATTCAGCTTAATTTTTAGGAATATAATATTTAAGCTTTGAATCGCCTTCAACTAATCCTTCAGCATTGGTATTTTGCTGTTCTTGATAGATTTGTTCGTAGTCTTTAATGTATAGCGGATCTGAAACTACATTTGTGGCAAACTTAACCTCGTTGCTAAAAGTATCTTCAATGTTAGCGACAATAAGCACATAATGTTCTACATAACCAATATTCTTGGTGCTATCATATTCAAATTCTAGGTAACCAAAATTGCCTGGTGCTATACTTCGCTTAAAATTATTAGTCGTTATACAGCCACAAGAAGCTTGCACATCGTCGATGAGTAATGTGTGTTCTCCAGTATTTTTAAACTTATAAGTTACTTTGAGTTTGTCACCACGTACCACCGGATAATAATGCCGAATAGGATCTTCAATTTCCATCGTGGTATTTGGTACTCGATCTTTTATATTATCGAAAAAGCCTTCACAAGATGTGCATATAAAGGCAAAAACGAGTATGATAGATAACCTGATGATTTGCATTGAAGTATTTTAATTTCTTTTACGAATGTATTTAATTTATTGAAATTTCGTCTGTTGCTATCTGACTTTTTACTGAAGAATTTTTTCGGCGTAAAATTTTAATAATTAGTTTTTTACCCGGTTTAAAATCTACAGGAAAGTTAACAGTTTTCTTTTCTTTGAGCGTCGATGATTTCAGCTTTAATTTTTTGCGATGTTCATCACTAGAAATTATAATTTCTTCCGGTAAATATATGTGATGAGCGGGATCGTTTAAAAAGCCAAATTTAATGGTATTTATCTCCTCTAAATCTTCAGTATTAATTTCTATTTCTAGATCGTCTATAGAGTTAATTAACCAATTGGTGTTGTAATCTAAAAAACCGATGCTTCCGTCGTTTAATACTTTAATAGCGGAATAACCCTCATCTAAATTTGAAAGTACGTTAAATTTTTTATTTAAAAAATAATTAGTCGATTGCGTTAGAATATCGCTTCTCCAAAACTTTAAGTAATCACCTATTTTTGCGTTTTGCTCGTTATAAGTTGTAATTTTAGTAGATTTTGATGTTTGTTCAATAACTTTTAAAAGTTCGTGAACTTCTGATTTTATAGTAATTTTATTAGCGTTTAAAGTACCATAACCAAACTCATTTACTCCAAAATATCGCATTAATTCTAGTCGTAAAAAAGCCACAGAAAGCAACAAAGATTGTGTGTTAAAATCTTGAGGTTCGCTCGCTAAAGGTTTTAATTGTCGGTAAAAACTTTCTAAAGCTTCCGGATGTAAATATTTACGATAAGCATCATTAATCCCAGAATAAATTCCCATTTTTTTAGTTGAGTTGCTAAATTCTTCAGTAATATTTCTGTAAAATTCTGAAGTAATTTTGGCCACTTCTTTCGGATAATGAGCGTTAAATTCTTCCGTTAGAACTTCATTCAGCTTAAGATCTGGCTCTTTTAGTAAACGAGCAGTAGTAGCGCATTTAATATCTTGTAGTGCGGAATAACTTTCGCTTCCGTTAATAAAAACGCCATCAACTCCGTGATCTTTAAGGAATTTTAAATTTTGCTGAAAGTCTTTTAGGTTGGGGTAAAAATCGAAGTAATTATCATAATTGAGCGCATATTCCCAAACGAAAATATGTTCCAATTTATCTTTCCAGGCAGTTAATTCATCACTTAATTCTTGTTTGTTTTTTAATTCTTGATAAGCCTTACCTTCTTGAAATTGTATCGTGCTATAAAAAACGCCTATGTTTTCAGTTTGTTTTTCCTTAGGTGGGGTTTTTACTGAGAGATAGGCGGTAGTAAAAAATTGTAAGTCTTGATGTTCTTCCGCTAAATCTTGAAGTAAATTAAAAACTGCCGGAGCAGCATTGGTTGCTGTATTTCCTGCTTCGATACATTTTTCGCACTGGCAAACCAACGTATTGTCTTGCGGACTTACCATATAATAAGTATAAGCGCTTTTGGTCTTTCTTATATTTTTCTGAATGATTTCTTTTAAAATTGAACTTGAGAAACAAAATTGTTCGCAATTTCTTTCACCATCAATTAAAGCATAAATTTCTTCATTTTCTGAAGCTTCATCTTTTTCAACCCATTTGTAAAGATTATGTCCCCATAAACCCCAATAACGATCGAGTGGCATCGTATCGTATTTTAATTGAAATGCTTTTGAAGCGCTCACCATCGGAAAATAACTTTCTCGGTAAGAAAAGCTTTCTTTTTGAGCAAAAGAATTAAAAAACAAGCTCAAGAATACCATTAGCGTAAAAATTTGTTTTCGATGAAGTAAATGATTTCTCATAACTCTTAAAATCTAATTTCACACAGTAAGGTAAGCTCGTATTGATTTTGGTAATAGCCGTCGCTAATTTCGTAATTATACCAATTACCATAAATGCCGAAACCTAAATGTTTACTAATCGGGTATTGATAACCTGCGCCAACCATTGTATGCACATAATCGAAAAAAGTATCGTTTTGGAACGATAACCGCTCATCGTAAGGAGCTGTACCAATTGACGCTATAAACTGAATAAATTTTCGATGATCTAAAATGTATTTTGACCTGACGGATAAGTTACTGTAGTTGACATCGAAATCGGTGAGGTAATTAAATTTAGCATTAAACCAAAACTGGTTATACACTTTAGATACGCCAACAATACCGGTAATTAATTCTTGATCTGTATGTAGAATATCATATCTCGCACCCAATTCTAACTCCCAATCATTGCGATAAGATTTAAAGATATTTGCAGCTAATCGATGATTAGGAAAGTAATTATTACTAATGTAATAATTTGCGGTTCCATAAAGGGTTGGACTAAAAATATGTTGCCATTCTAAGTTTAATTGAACTCCGGCACCATTACCTCTTCCGGCATAATTAAAGCCAATTCCGTAGGCATTATTAGTTCTAAATTTAGTGTATTTAATACGAGCTAAACGATTTACAAATAAACTAGAGTCAGAATCAAATCTGCTATAACTTGCGTCCAACTGATTTTTATAAGAACGATTGGTTAGGTAGTCGATATGTCGATTCCATTCATCTGCTTCTTCAGGACCGGGTTTGTAAAATTTTTGATAATATAAAGCAGAGTCGAAGCCTTTCATATTTTCATAAACTTCACCTTTAGCTACTTTTAGATTATCTAACCAAGGATATTCTCTTATTTTCTTATTTAAATAATTAAGCGCTCGTAAATTTTCGTCTGCCTTATCGTAGGCTTCCACCAACTCATTAACAGCTCGGTTATCTTTCGGCATTAAATCTACAGAACTCACAAATTCACCGTAAGCATCACGGTATCTTTCCATGCTTTTACGGTACAAACCTTTTTTATAATACGCAATAGCTATACGCTGCTTGAGTTCTTGGTTATGCGGATATTTTTCAAGCATTGGTGTTAACGCTTCTATTGTCCAATCTGTTTTATAGTCTAGCAAATAAGCATCGGCTAGCTTTAAGGCAATATCAATATCGTTAGGATAAGCTTGATATGCTTCTTCAGCAATTTGAATAGCTTTCTTTTTGTGCTGAATCGCTAAAGCAGCGTTAATACTATATAAATATAACTGCTTGGTAGGATTTTGCGCTAAAAGTTGATCTAAGGTTTCTGAAGCTTCTCGATATTCTTCATTTTTCATAAGTACACTTATGTACAATGAAAGCTGATTTTGGTAGATGTCTTTATATTTTTCAGATTCAGGATAAGTTTCATTTAAATTTCTAGAAATAGAAATCGCATCTTTATATTGCTGTGTTTTAAAAAATAGATCGCTTTTTTGAAGCTTGTATTCAGCATTATCCGGATAGTTGTCTATAAGATAATTAGTGTAGGTGAGTGCTTCATCATATTTTTGTTGTTGCATAGCAATATTGTAAAGCTGCTCGTTGGCTAAAACCTCCCATTCTGGCTTAGTTCGTAAAAGTAGGAATACAGATTTTGCTTCGTACAATTGACCTTGTTGAAGGTAATCTTTTCCTTTTTCAAATTGCTGAAGTTGATACGTATATTCAATATCTTCATCTTCAGGATAAAAAGCATATAAATGTTCTAAAGTTTTGTTGTATTTATTTTTGTCATCAATTTTTTTATAAACCGAAAGCTTTTTAAGCAACAACTCTTTGTTGTTTGGATCTCTTTCTAGGGCTTTGTTTAGAAAATATTCAGCATCGGTATAAAAACCTTTAGCAAGCGCGTTTCTTAAAATGTAATTAAGCGCTTGCTGGTTTGAAGGATCTTGTGCGTATATTTTTTTATTGATCACATACGGATCGGTATTTTCGTAATAATTTGCCGCTTGATTTTTTAAGTAAAGACTTAGCTGATTGTATTCTTTTTTGTCTAAGAATTCTTTTTTGTCTTCCAATAAAATGCTTGCTTCTTGATATCTGCCAGACTCTTCTAAAAGTCCGATTTTTTTCCGGATGAGTTGTTTGTCTTCCGGAAGGTTTTTTAATGCTCTTGATGAATAATTTATCGCAGCTTCAATGTTACCGCTGTTTTCTAATTCATTTTTAATCAGCATTAAATAAGCTTCTTTATTTTTAGGATCTTCTTGAATAATAGCCGTGTAGGTAGACTCAATTTCAGAATAATTTTCAAGTTCTCTACCTTTTTCTGTAAGCATATAAATGTAATTCTCCTGAATGTGCTCATCGTCGGGGAAGATTTGATGAATACGCTTCAGCTCACGCATAGCTTCTACATCGTTGCCCATTTCTCGGTAGAGATTCATTTTCTTGATCCATAAACCTTTCTCGTAAGGAGTTTGTTCAAGCATTTCATTTACATAACAAATGGCAGAAGAATACCTTTTGGTTTGGTGTTCTACATTTAATAGATAAATAAGCGCCGTATAGTTTTGTAGCCTGGCGTCTTTAGCTTTACGAAGCACGTATCTTGCTTTATCGTATTGCTTTAATTCTAGTAAACATTTACCGTAATATTCTTGAATATCTACATTTTCCGGAGAAATTTCTAAAGCATTTTCGGTATATTCTAGTGCTTTTCTGTAATTACCTTTTTGTTGGCCCCATTCTTTGGCAATGGCATATAAGCTATCTGAAGATTTACGTTGTGCCTTTACTTGTTGAGAACAACATAATATCGTAAAAACTACTCCAATAAGAGTGTAAATTAATTTCTTCATCTGTAATCGCTAATAAGATTATTAACTTGTTTCAACCCCTTTTCTTGTCATTGTTCCCCAGGCTAATTCTTTTGATGATAAGAATTTAAAATAGCCTCGAATACCAAAGAACACGATTAAAGGGTGATAGATAAATGGTTCTAAAAACGCGACCATTATTAGTTTTAAGACTTCACTAAATTTTTGGTAATATTTAAAGGTAATATTATCCCAAATAACTACCAAAATAGAGATCATAACAGCAAAACAATAGGAGTATAAAAAGACTAGTGCTGCCAAATCCCAATTAATTTTTCCGAAGAAAATAAGATAAAGAATCGAGATTAAACCACCTAATTCTATTAACGGCGCTAAAAATTCAAATATAAAAGCATAAGGGAAAACAATGAGTCCCATTTTTTTATACTTCGGGTTGAATAAAATTTTACGGTGAACTACAAATAATTGCAATAAACCTGCTGCCCAACGCGTACGTTGTCTCGATAAAATATTTACATCGGGAGGTCCTTCTGTCCAACAACAAGAAAGCGGTATGTATTCAATTTTATACTTTTGCCTGTTATTGATCATATAAGAAACCATTCTGGTAATCAAATCCATATCTTCGGCGTGAGATTTACCATCGTAACCACCGGCTCTCACAGCAATATCTTTATCGAAAAGACCAAGCCCTCCAGAAACATTAGGTACACAATTAATAAGTGACCAGCCCATCTTACTCAATAAATAAGCTCGAATATATTCTAATTCTTGAAATCTAGGAATAAAATCTTTTGGTGGTTTTACTCTTACAATTTCTCCATCTTTTACTTCGCAACTATTTACCATTCGTAATGTAGCGCCAACCGCAATCACCTTTTTCTTATTAATAAGAATAGGCTTGATCATTTTTAGTAAAGTGTTTCTTGCTAAAATACAATCTACGTCTGTGCATAAGAAATATGGAAAAACAGAAGCATTAATTCCTGCGTTTGAGGCATCTGCTTTGGTACCACCATTCTCTTTATCTACAACTGTAAGCTTATCGTATAACGGATTGGTAGATTTTAAAATCTTTTTTACCGGTTGCGTTTTAATACGTTCGATATAAGCATAAGGCACTTCAACCAGATCAAACTCTTTAATAAGTTTTTCTAGTGTTGTGTCTTTACTACCGTCGTTTACAATTACTACCTCGAATAAAGGGTATTCTAACGTTAGTAAAGAGTGAACGTTCGTAATAATGGTTTTCTCTTCGTTATAGGCAGGAGCAACAACAGATATCCCCGGGGCGATATCTGAATTATATAAAGTCTCGTCGTCTAAATTAGAGTTGTAATTTTTATATCTTATAATAGTTATCATAGAAAAGATTGCCAGCATAAGATAGCTGGCAATCAATGAGGTACTATAAAAAAATATAAAGTATTCGAAAAAATCTTCTCCAAACATTATTTAAATTTGATCAACTGGGTTTCGATATGATTAAAAATTGTTCTATCAAAACCGTCTTGCGTCGCCTTTAAATCTTCAAACAAATTGTAATTAGATTTATAGGTGAAAGATACTAAAGCAATTTCTTTTTTCAAAGCAATTGTTTTAGCTTCTAAATAAGCTTTTTTAAGGAACGAAACTGCGTTACCGGTATTCATTAAACCAATACTTCTAACAATAGCAAGTTGGCATTCTTCTTTTTCTGAAAAGAATCTCTCGATTAACTTAGACTCATATTCTGCAGCTTTAAGTTTTCCTAAACTTCTATAAGCTTCAGTTCTAATAGAAGTAACATTACTTTTTGTTTTCTTGTAAACTACTTCTTTAGTGTCAAATTGCTCAAAAAGACCGGCAGCTTTAATTAAGAAAACAGTTAAAGAGTTATTGTCTGAGTAGTTAATCCATTTCCCTAAGTTACTTAATTCATTTTTTTCATTGTGAATTTTAAGGAATTTTAAAAGGTTAATCTCATCCCAGTAAGTTAAGTCACCTTTAATTTCATCTAAAAAGCGGTAAGGATCGTTTTCACTTAACTGTAAGTGAGAATAACGTGCCTCTCTTCTTAATTCTTTATTTTTACTATAGGCATAATTTAAAACTTTAGAATCTAAACTTTTTAAGTCTAATTGCTGAAGTTTCTGAAGCGTTTTCATTTTTGTAGATCCTCTAGAGAAATCTAATTTCTTTTCTAAATAAGTTTCAAATCTTAAAGCATCTACGATAGATTGATATCTTCTAGACTTTTCTGGGGAATTAAACTTAAGTTCTAAAAGTACATCGATCGCTAATTTAATTTTACGAGCAGATAATTTACCTACAATTTTAGTGTATTCTGTATAAATCTCATCTTCGTGATAAATGGTATCGCCGAATAAAATATCTTTAAAAAGCTTCTCGATTTGAGGTCTGATCTGGTTTTTCTTATTGATATTTTTTTGATGTTTATATCTAATAACAGACAAATAAATAAACATCGATATGGTAATAATCACACTGAAAATAATAGAAGCTACCGCAACTTGGATAATTGGTGCATAAGTTCCTATTTCGTAATAAATTTCAATCAAAAAATCTAAAATCCCCATTTTTAATATTTTAATGTTAAAATTCTGTCAGTAAATGTTTTAAGTTGGCTTTTGCTGATTGTTTTATCAGTATTTCGTCAACTGCGCTGCAAATATGTGTAAAGAAAGAGTTAACCTAAAATAAATTCGATGATAGAATTTAATATTCGATAAAGTGCAAAAATTAATAAATGAAAGGTGTTTGTAATTCTTAATTAAGGTATATTTCATCAAAATGTCAAATTTAAGTAATTGTCTTTAAGATTTTTGAGGTGTTATTTAGTATGATTGTAAATTTGAAATTTTAGAAGAATTAATCGTGATGAATTTTCGCGAAATATGATTATTATTAATTTTTATGTTAATTAATGCTTAAATTTTAAAATTAAAGCATTTTGGTTGTAACTGTTTTGTGTAAAAATTAATTTTAAGGTGATAAATCTAATTAAAAGATAAAGTTTCTATTTCTTTACAACTTCTTATCTTTGCGCACATTTTTAAATGGATATATGAGAACAAAGTCGTTAAAGAAGAACAAGATCAATGTAGTTACTTTAGGTTGTAGTAAGAATATTTATGATTCTGAAGTGTTGATGGGGCAACTTAAAGCAAACAATAAAGAAGTTGTTCATGAGCAAGAAGGTAATGTAGTAGTGATTAACACTTGTGGTTTTATCGATAACGCTAAAGAGCAATCAGTAAATACCATTTTAGATTTTGTTCAGAGAAAGCAAGAAGGTTTGGTAGATAAGGTTTTTGTGACCGGTTGTTTATCTGAGCGTTACAAACCCGATTTGCAGACAGAGATCCCGGATGTAGATCAATATTTTGGTACAACAGAGCTTCCGTCTTTATTAAAAGCTTTGGGTGCCGATTACAAACATGAATTAATAGGAGAACGTTTAACGACAACTCCAAAAAACTATGCTTTTTTAAAAATTGCTGAAGGTTGCGATCGTCCGTGTTCTTTTTGTGCAATCCCGTTAATGCGTGGAGGTCATAAATCTACACCGATCGAAAATCTGAAAAAGGAAGCTGAAAATTTAGCGAAAGAAGGCGTTAAAGAACTTATTCTAATTGCGCAAGATCTAACCTATTACGGTCTCGATCTTTATAAAAAACGTGCTTTAGCAGATTTATTGAAAGAATTAGTGAAAGTAGAAGGTATCGAATGGATTCGTCTTCATTACGCATTCCCAACAGGATTTCCGTTAGATGTTCTAGAAGTGATTAAAAACGAACCTAAGGTTTGTAATTACTTAGATATTCCGTTGCAACATATTTCAGACGACTTATTAAAATCGATGCGTCGTGGTACGACTCATAAAAAGACGACCGATCTTATTTATAAGTTTAGAGAAATTGTGCCGGAAATGGCAATTAGAACAACCTTAATTGTAGGTTATCCGGGAGAAACCGAAGCTCATTTTCAAGAATTAAAAGAATGGGTTAAAGAAATGCGTTTCGAACGTTTGGGTTGTTTTACCTATTCTCACGAAGAAAATACGCACGCCTATAATCTTGAAGACGATGTTCCTGAAGAAGTAAAACAAGAACGTGCCAACGAGATTATGGAAATTCAATCGCAAATTTCTTGGGAATTGAATCAGCAAAAAATAGGGAAGACTTTTAAATGTGTGATCGATCGTAAAGAAGGAAATTATTTTGTCGGAAGAACAGAATTTGATTCTCCAGATGTCGATAATGAAGTCTTGATCGATGCTGAAAAATTCTATCTAAAGACCGGAGAGTTCGCTAATATTAAAATTAACGAAGCGGCAGATTTCGATCTGTATGGTGAACCGGTAAACTAAAATAGTATAGGTATAAACGTTATTATTTAGAAATTATTCATAGCTTTAAAAGACTAATTCTTAGTACTATGAAATCTAAATTACTTTTCGTTTTTTCTCTTTTTGTGATAGGAAGTTTTTCTGCTCAAAACTCAACAGATTGGGGCGTATTGCCTTATGATTTTAGTTTGGGTTCTTACGGAGCAGTTTTTGCACTTTCTGAAAATGCTGTTTTCGTTGCCAAAAGCGGACATATTTATTATTCCGTAGATGGTGGGCTAAATTGGGTAGATTATACCACGAATGTTCAAGAGAATTTTTATGATATAGATTTTGAAGATCTCAATACCGGTTATATTGTTGGAGATAACGGTACGCTAATTAAAACGAATAACGGAGGTGTTACTTGGTCTTCAATAACATTAAATACCTCGTTAGATTTGTATTCGATAGCCATAACGCCTAATGGTAATGTTTGGATCGTTGGTGAGAATGGGATAATGATTTCTTCCTCAGATAATGGTGCGACTTGGCAAGAAAATACAAGTTTGACTACAGAAGTATTGAATGCGGTTGCTTTTAGAAATAATACAGAAGGTTTTATTGCAGGTAACAATGGTTTGCTTTTAAATACTCAAGATGCAGGGCAAACTTGGCAAACCATAAGTATAAATAGTACAGAAGATCTTTATAGCCTAGAAGTTGATAATAATAGCATTTATTTTATTTCTGGTGAGAGTGGTTACTTTAGTCAAAATTCTGAATTCCATGTAAGTAGAAGTGGTTATTTAATATATCATTCAAACGATTTGTTGAATTGGGATACTACAGATTTTACATCTAATTTAGGTTTACAGGATTCGGTAATAGAGGTGTATAATAGTCAGGTTTATGCATACGGAAGTGGTTTAGGATTGTGTGATTGTTGTAGTTTCATGATTGGAGCTTATGATTTTTCAACCAGCAGCACAATAAGTTCTTATTCAGATGATTTAACAGGTTCAGATTGTGATCATATTAATATGAATTATTCAGATTTTCATATCTTCAATGAAAATGCAGCTTATGTTTTAGTAGGTGATCGTGTGTTGAAAATGGGAGAAACCGGCGGTTTTAATTATTTTTCAACTGAAAATTTTCAAAATCCTGTGATTAATTTCTATCCAAATCCAGTTTCTCAAGGTAAGCTATATGTAAGTTCTGAGCATATCAATACGAGAGATCTAGCCTTTGATTTGTATAATATCAACGGAAAATTGATTAAAAGTTTTTCTAAGATTACAGAAAACGAACCTATCTCTATAGAAAATGTACCAAAAGGAGTGTATTTTTTGAAAGTGAAAAATCACGGTTCGGTAAGCTCGACTAAAAAGATATTAGTCGATTAAAAGCTAAAAGTCTTTAACTAAAATTTAGTAGAAAAACCAAGCACTTAACGTATCTTTGCAGTTTTTTAAGAGACTTAATTTATGGCCGACTGTATCGCTTACCGAAACACAAATTATTTTTCAGACTTAATGCTAGATTATCTGGAAGAGAAAGAAAATCTACGCAAATTTTACGGTCAGTTTCCTAAGCTAGAGAATTTTAAAACACAGATCGAACAGAAAAAAAGTTCCTTTTCTACAGAACAACGAAAGGTTTTGGTTCAGGCACTTCAGCAACAATATCAAAGCGTTGAAGCTTCAGCATTAACACAAGAAAATATTACTGCTTTAGCTGAACAGAATACGTTTACTGTAACGACAGGGCATCAATTAAATTTATTTACCGGACCTTTATATTTCCTTTATAAAATTATTTCAGCCATAAATTTAGCTGAAGAACTAAAAGCCAACTATCCCGATCATCATTTTGTTCCCGTATATTGGATGGCTTCAGAAGATCACGATTTTGAAGAGATCAATTACTTCAATTTTAAAGATCAAAAAGTACAATGGTCAAGTAATCAGGCCGGAGCGGTGGGAAAATTTAATACCGATGGTTTAGCTGAAGTTTTAAAAGAATTTAAGCCACATTTAAACGATTCTGATGCTGCGGAAGAGTTAGTACATCTTTTTGAGAAAGCTTACGTTAAACATAACACTTTAACTGAAGCTACTAGATATATTGCCAATCAACTTTTTGCTGAATATGGTTTAGTAATTGTCGATGGTGACGATCAAGACTTAAAAACCTTATTTAAACCTTTTGTAAAAGAAGAATTGTTGCAACAAACTTCTTCAGAAAAAGTAGCGTCTTCAGCAGAACAATTAGCAGCAGAAGGTTATAAAGTTCAGGTAAACCCAAGAGAAATTAATCTGTTTTATTTAGCTGAAGGGATTCGTGAACGTATCATTAAAGAAGAAGATTTTTATATTGTTCACGAGACAGATTTACGCTTTACAGAAGCCGAAATTCTCGAAGAATTAGAAAATCACCCGGAGCGTTTTTCTCCCAATGTAATTATGCGTCCGTTGTATCAAGAAGTTATTCTTCCCAATTTATGCTACATCGGTGGTGGTGGAGAAATGGCTTATTGGTTTGAGTTGAAAGATTATTTTGAAAGTCAGCAAGTACCATTTCCTATATTATTATTGCGTAATTCAGCCTTATTAGTTTCAGCAAAACAAAAAAAGAAAGTCGAAAATCTTGAGGTTAATGTAGAAGATTTATTCTTAAAACAATCAGATTTAAGAACCAAACGAACGCAAGAAATTTCAGAGATCGATATCGATTTTAGTACGCAAAAACAACATTTAGAGCAACAGTTTAAAGATTTATATCAATTAGCAGAAAAAACCGATAAATCTTTTGTGGGAGCAGTTGCAGCGCAAGAACAAAAGCAAATTAACGGACTTCAGCATTTAGAAAAACGCCTGTTAAAAGCACAGAAACGTAAGCTAAAAGATGAGTTAGAACGTTTAACTAATCTGCAGGATCAATTATTCCCGAAGCAAAGTTTACAAGAACGTAACCGAAATTTTAGTGAATTTTACGAAATTTACGGGAAAGAACTTATTCAGCAATTAAAACAAGAGCTGAAACCACTTCAACAAGAATTTTCAATCATCTATTTATAAAATTAAAATGTCACCTCGAGCTGAGTCGAGAGGTCTCATCTTTATTAAACGAAATAAAATGAAAAGCATGCACTCCATAGATATCGATACGGTCGAAATGACCTTAGATATCATGAAATACGCCATTAACAGAATTTCAAATACTTCCCCAGAAATGGGCTCGCCAAAACAAGAGCAAGATCTAATGGATTTGGTGGGAGAAACGGTAACGAAAGAAGGAATTGGTGGCGAAAAAGCATTTAATCTTTTTAAAGATGTATTGGTAAAAGCAACCGTTCCGGTAGATCATCCCAGACATTTGGCATTTGTACCGGCAGCGCCAACTAGAGCTGCTATTTTATTCGATTTGGTAACGTCTGCAGCGAGTATTCACGGAGCTTATTGGATGACCGGTGGCGGCGGAATTTTCTGTGAAAATCAAGCCATGAAATGGTTGGTAGAATTAACAGGACTTCCTCAGGGAGCTTTTGGAGTTTTTACCAGTGGCGGGACTTCGGCTAACCTTTCTGCCATGATCGCAGCACGTGAAGCTTGGCGAGATAAAAATGAAGAAAATAAAGCTTACAAAGCCTTATTGATTACTTCTAACGGAGCGCATTCTTCTGTAAAATCGATGGCAAAAGTGATCGATGCCGATATTATTTTGGTAGATGATGATGAAGACGATCGTTTAACAGGAAAGTGGTTGCAACAAAAAATAGACGGTTTAAGTGAAATAGACCGTAAACGTCTTTTTGCCGTAGTAGCTACCGGCGGAACTACAAATGCAGGAATTATCGACGATTTAGAAAGCGTTGCCAACGTTTGTGAAAAAGAAGATCTTTGGTTTCACGTCGATGCTGCCTATGGTGGTGGAGCGCTAGCAGCGCCATCGGTTCGTCATTTATTTAATGGTATCGAAAGAGCAGATAGTATCACTATCGATCCGCATAAATGGATGTTTTCTCCTTACGATTGTGGAGCCGTGATTTATAAAAATATGGAGTTGGCCAGAAATGCACATTCGCAAAAAGGTGCCTACCTCGATATTTTTAAAGATAAAGGAGCGCAAGGTTTTAATCCGGCAGATTATCAAATTCAGCTTACTAGAAGATTAAGAGGTTTACCACTTTGGTTTTCATTGGCAATGCACGGTACAGAAAAATATACCGAAGCGATCGAACGCGGACTTTCTTTAGCCTTAAATGCTGCGGAACAAATACAAAAAGCACCACATTTAGAGTTGGTGAGAGAACCAAGTTTATCGTGTGTGTTATTTAAAAGAATTGGTTGGGATGCGGAAGATTACCGCGATTGGACCTATAAAAATCATCAAGCTGGTTTTGCGCTGGTTACCCCAACAAAATGGTCTAAAAACGGAGAAGTAGAAACCATTTCTCGTTTCTGCTTTATAAATCCCGATACCACAGAAGAAGATATCGAAGATATTTTAGCTTCGATGGAATAATTCTAAATGTTAAAATTTCTTCAAAAATTAATCTTAGAATCAATTTGAATTTTACCTCAAATTCTTACTTTTGCCTATGCAAAATAACGTACTTATATTAGATTTCGGTTCACAGTACACGCAGCTTATCGCGCGTAGAGTTAGAGAATTAAA
>ENA-ORDG01000454-ORDG01000454.1-marine-metagenome-genome-assembly--contig:-NODE-454-length-18654-cov-4.036443_pt1 | contig 18654 bp, 10 predicted proteins | sample MGYA00248629_ERZ508524 | MGnify/ENA primary metagenome ERZ508524 (study PRJEB26194, sample SAMN05421901) | marine metagenome | isolation source: East of Rio de Janeiro, Brazil, South Atlantic Ocean...
ACGGATTTCCGAAGGCGGGATCGTGACCGACCAGTTGCCCGCACCGTCTACAAAGGCGGTGTAATTGGTGCCGTCAAAATTGACCACAACGCTAGATCCCGCTTCGACCTGACCGTTCAGATCAATGCCCGTCTGGGCTTCTCGTGCGCTGACCACAGCGTCGCTGCCGCCCGCTTGGTTCATGTCGAGCGGATCCACGACCGTGTCGATCAGCACCGCGTGGCTTGCCGTGGCAGAGTTGCCCGCGGCATCCGTTGCCTTGACCGAAACGGTGGTGTTGATCGTGCCCTCGGGCACCTGACCCGGTGCAAAGGTGACGGACCAGTTGCCATTCGCATCCACCGCGCCGTTCACCGATGCCGCGCCAAGCGACACGACCACGGACGAGCCGATTTCAGAGGTGCCGGTGACCAGAACGCCGCCATTCGCCAGACGCTCTGCCCCGCTGATGATGTCATCGCCTTCGACGGTGTTCAGCGACAGATTGTCGACGCGCGTGTCCACGCGCACGCTGTCAGAGGCGCTGCGGCTGTTGCCCGCCGCGTCGGTTGTGGTTGCGGTGATGTCGGCGGTATAAACGCCTTGGGCAACTTCGCCCGCGGCGTAATAAGCGGTCCACTGACCGTTGCTATTTGCCACAACCGTATGGGTGACACCTGCCAGCGTGACCTGCACAATGGCGCCCGCATCGGCGGTGCCCGAGATGGCCACACCGTCGCTTGCCTCGGCCGCGTTCACCACGTCGTCGCCCTCGACGGGCAGCGGACTGATGGTCAGCGAACCGGCTTCGGTATCGACTGAAACAGACTGCGATACGCTATCAACGTTACCTGCCGCGTCGGTGGCGGTGGCGGTCATTGTGCTGGTGTAGGTGCCTGCGGGGATGTCGCTGGGGGCGAAGCTGACGGTCCATGTGCCGTCCGCCGCAACCGTGGCCGCACGCGACACCTGGCCAAGCTGGACCATCACAGTCGAGCCGGGTTCAACCGTGCCGGTCATCACGATGCCCTGCGCCGCCTCTGCCGCGTTCACGACCCCGTCGCTGCCGCCGGTCTGGCCGGTGAAGGCAAGGTTGTTGACCAAAGTATCGACATCGACTTGGCCGGTTGCGGTGGCCGTGTTGCCCGCCGCATCGGTCGCGACTGCGGTCACTGTCGCCGTTGTCTCGCCCGTCGGGATTTCGGAGGCCGCGAAATCTGCGGACCAGTTGCCGTTTGCATCAACCACCGCGTCACGGGTCACCCCCCCAAAGGTGACCTGAACGGTCGACCCGGGCTGCGATGTGCCGGTCAGCGTCACGCCGTCGCCACGCTCTGCCGCGTTGATCACGCCGTCAACTTCGACAGTATCCGCCGCAATCGCGACTTCAGAGACGGTATCGACGACCAGCTGCTCGGTCGAGGTGGAGCTGTTGCCGAAAGCGTCGGTGGTCACGATGGTGACATCGCTGACGTATTCGCCTTCGGGCAAGGTGCCCGCCTGCCATGTCGCGGACCATGTGCCGTTGTCGCCCACAGTTGCTGTGCGGGTGATGCCACCGATGGTCAGCTGCACGGTTGAACCGGGCTCACCCGTGCCGTTCAGGGTGACACCGTTGCCAAAGGATGCGGCATTATAGCTGTCGCCCACGGATTGCGTGCCCGATGTCACAGCGACGGTCGGTGCGATGGTATCAACCACCAGCGTTTCGGTGGTGGTGGAGGTATTGCCGTATTGATCGGTGGTCTTGATCAGCACCTCTGTCTCGTATTCGCCCCCCTCCAGCGTACCGGGTTCGAATGTGACGGACCATGTGCCGTCTTCGCCGACGGTGGTGCTGCGTGTGACATCCGCGACGGTCACGTCAACGGTCGCGCCTGCTTCACCGTTCCCGGTCAGCGTGACGCCATTCGCAAAGGAGTCACCGTTAAAGAAGTCGCCGACACTCTGCGTGCCTTCGGACATGGTGACCGTGGGCGCTGTGGTGTCGATGACAAAGCTCGGCCCGTCAAGCACGATCTCATTGCCGTCCGTGGTCACGACGACCTCGGCTTCATAGGTGCCGTCGTCGGGGAAGTTATCGCCTTCGAACACGGCTTCGAATGTGCCGTCGTCGCCAACTGTTGTTGTGACTTCTTTATCGCCGATGGTGACCACGACATCCGATCCGGGCTCGCCGCCGCCAGTGACAACGACCTGCTCTACCGCGCCGTCGCCGCCGACCGTGCCGGTTGCGTCGGGCTCATTCACGAACGGAGGTGCGACCGAAGGGCTGCCGCCATTGCCACCACCGCCGCCGCCACCGATGACAGCTGCACCACCGACAACCGCCGCACCGGCTGCTGCCGCGGCACCACCACCGCCAACGACGCCGCCCAGCAAGGGCGCTGCCAACATCGACACTTCGTCGTCACCCGCGCCCGGCATGACACCGCCCGGCACCGACGCCACATCGCTGCGGCCCAGATAGATCAGATCGTCAGAGGGGCTCCATTTGCCCCACTGCTCGGTCGGGCCGTATTGCGCATAAAGCCCGCCGCCTTCGGCCTCGACGAATGCGACTTCGTTCAGATAGCCATCTGACGAAATGAACAGGCGGTTCGCGGCACCGGTTTCGTTAAAGTAATTCTCGATGGTGATGACCGACCCGTCATTCAGCGTGAGCACAAGATCGTTGCCCGACCGCTGATGCGATTGAAAATCGGTCTGACGCAGGTTCAGCGAGATTTCCTGACCTGATGTCGCTTGGATAACATGGAAGTTTGCGTTTTCCGAAACCGTGCCACGCTGCAATGCGCCCGCTTGATCGCGAACGACGAAATCTATCGTCTTCATAATATCTGCTCCACCTCGGTGCGCATTCTGCGCGCGACACCTGAGAAATTTTATGACCGCCAACGCGTTGATCGCATCGTGCAGCCGCCTGATTATGTCCGTCGTAAAAAACGAAACGTATTATTGAGGCAGAAGGTAGCCGCTTAGACACATAAAAGCCAAGGTTAAAGTGGAACGCCACATTCTTGCCTTATTTCAACAGTGCAACACGGCCACAGTTTCCACCACTGCGGGAAAGCGTTAATAATAGTTAACGTTGCCAGATAATTAACCACCTCATTTCACTCAGGAAAAATCCCCATGGGTGCCACACCGCAAGCCCGTGCAAACGGTTGACAATATTGGGCTCCCCCCTGACCTTTGCGGCATGGATACCGCCCAGAACACCCCGCTACCACTGATCGAAGACCCCGACATGGGCATCACCCTCTCGGATGGGTGCCGGCTTTCCGCACGAGTCTGGCGGCCTGAAAATTCCGATACCGCGCCTGTGCCCGTGATTCTGGAATACCTCCCCTACCGCAAACGCGACGGCACCACCGCACGGGATGCGCTGACCCACCCTTGGTTTGCCGAACGCGGATATGCCTGCGTGCGGGTCGATATGCGCGGCAATGGCGATAGCTATGGCGTGATGGAGGATGAATACACCCCTCAGGAACAGGCCGACTGCATAGAGGTGATCAACTGGCTTGCCGCGCAACCGTGGTGCAGCGGGACGGTGGGCATGATGGGCATCAGCTGGGGCGGTTTTAACGGGCTGCAGGTCGCAGCCCATGCGCCAGAGCCGCTTAAGGCGGTGATTACGCTATGTTCCACCGTCGACCGCTTTGCCGATGACATCCACTACAAGGGCGGGTGCCTGTTGAATGAGAACCTTGGCTGGGGCGCGACGATGTGGGCCTATTCCAGCCGCGCGCCCGATCCCGCCCTGCGCCCCGACTGGCGCGAAATGTGGCTGGAGCGGCTGGAGGCAGAACCGTTTCTTCCCGCGCTTTGGCTGCGCCACCAATCGCGCGACGCCTATTGGAAGCAAGGGTCGGTGATCGAGGAGTATAGCGCGCTCAAGGCCAAAGTGCTGGCGATTGGCGGCTGGGGCGATTCCTACAAGAACGCGGTCCCTCAGCTGGTCGAGGCGTTGCCCGGTGCGAAGGGGATCGTTGGGCCTTGGGTGCATAAATACCCGCATTTTGCCATCCCCGAACCCCGCATCGGCTTTCTGCAAGAGGCGCTGCGCTGGTGGGACCGGTGGCTCAAGGGGATCGACACGGGCGTCGAGGACGATCCCGATTATCGCGCGTATCTGATGGACGGCATGCGCCCTGCCACGTGGACACATGAACGCCCCGGCCGCTGGATCACCGAACCCACAGGCGCGACATCGCATCTGCCCGTCAAGACGTTGCATCTGACGGATGAGGGCCTGCAAGACACCGCTGCCCCGCTGGACCGCAGCGTCGCCTCCCCCGCGCATTGCGGGGCGGATGGCGGGGAATATTGTGCGATCTGGCTTGGCCCCGAAATGCCCGGCGACCAGAGGCAAGACGATGCGCTATCGGTCTGCTTTGACAGCGGGCCCTTGGCGCAGCAGATGGATATCCTTGGCGCGCCGCGTCTGCGCCTGCGTCTGGCCTGCGACAAACCACAGGGCCAGATCGCGGTGCGGTTGAACCATATCCACCCTGATGGGGCCTCGGCGCGGATTACCTATGGCGTGCTGAACCTGTCCCATCGCGACAGCGCCGAACATCCGCAGGCGATGGCGCCCGGTGCCATGACCGACATCACCCTGGACCTTGACCACATCGCGTACCGCATCCCCAAGGGCCACCGGCTGCGGGTGTCGATCTCTACCGCCTATTGGCCCCTGCTCTGGCCAGCGCCCGAAGCGGCAGAGGTCACGCTGTCGTCCGGCCAGATCGACCTGCCGCAGCGCCCGACCAGCGGCGGGGACGAATACAGCTTTGCCCCGCCCACCTCTGCCGCCCCGTGGGAGACAGAGACACTGCGCCCCGAAAACCACATCCGCCGCCAAGAGATCGACCGCGTCACGGGCATCGTCTCTTTGATCATCGAGGATGACTTCGGCAAGCTGCGCGATGCCGATCACGGGCTGATCGCGGGCTCTGTCGCGCGGGAAGTGTGGCGCATTCACCCCGACGATCCGCTATCCGCAAAAGGCACCTGTCACTGGACCGAAGAGCTGGAGCGGGACGACATCATCCTGCGCACAGAAACCCGGTCGCAGATGTGGTCGGACGCGACCCATTTTCATCTGACGGCCCGTCTTGAAGCGTACGAAAACGACAAATTGATCTATGAACGCGACGTGACGGAAGACATTAAGCGACACTTTATGTAACAAACTCGTCACATGGCCGCCGGTATTACCACTTGCGACACGGGCTGAAATGCTTAACGTTGTGCCACCAGTCAATAAAAAAACCTGCGCACCAATGCGTGGAAGTATCACCTGAAACAGGGAGTTCTCATCATGGATGATCAACTGAAACATATGACCGGCCAAGTGGCCAAGGGCACTATGACACGCCGCGAATTCGTCGGGCGTGCCGCTGCTTTGGGCGTGACAGCCGCCGTCGCCAACTCGATGCTGGCGAACCACGCGCAGGCTGCAGCCCACGAAGCACCGATTCGCGGTGGCACACTGAAAATCGGGTCGTCGGGCGGTGAATCCACCAATACGCTTGATCCTGCGCTGACCGCCTCCGAAGTGCCGCTGAACAACCTGCGCCACCTGTACGAAAGCCTTGTAGAGGTCGATCCCAACGGGGAAATCGAAAACCGCATGGCCGAAAGCTACGAGGCCTCGGCCGATGCGAAAACCTGGGCGTTCAAGATCCGCAAGGGCATTCAGTTCCACAACGGCAAGGAAATGACACCCGAAGACGTGCTGAAAACCATGCAGCGCCATTCGGATGAGAACAGCCAATCCGGTGCATTGGGTATCATGCGCGGCATCGAGAACATGAAGGTCGATGGCGACAACTTCATCGTTGAACTGGGCGTCGGCAACGCTGACCTTCCCTACCTGCTGGCCGACTACCACCTGATGATCCAGCCCGATGGCGGCATGGACAACCCCGGCGCGGGCATCGGCACCGGCCCTTACACGCTGGAAGTCGACGAGCCCGGCGTGCGCCACGGTTTCAAGCGTAACGAAAACTACTGGGACGCCGACAACCGCGGCCACACCGATTATAACGAAGTGCTGGTGCTGAACGATGCCACCGCACGGACCGCGGCGCTGCAGTCGGGTCAGGTCAACATGATCAACCGCGTTGATCCCAAGGTTGCCGCCCTGCTGGACCGCGCGCCCAACCTGACGGTGAAATCCGTTGCCGGTCGTGGCCACTATGTGTTTATCGCCCATGTCGACACCGCACCGTTTGACAACAACGACCTGCGTCTGGCGCTGAAATATGCGATCAACCGCGAGGAAATGGTCGACAAGATCCTGCGCGGCTACGGCACCATCGGGAACGACATGCCGATCAACGGCTCTTATCCGCTGTTCGATGAATCGATCCCGCAGCGCGAACATTCCATAGAGAAGGCGAAAGAGCATTACGCCGCCTCCGGTCACGATGGCAGCCCGATCATCCTGCGCGTTGCAGACGGTGCCTTCCCCGGTGCGGTCGATGCGGCATCGCTGTTCCAGGAATCCGCCAAAGCCGCCGGTATCCCGCTTGAGATCAAACGCGAGCCGAACGATGGCTACTGGTCCGAGGTCTGGAACAAACAGCCCTTCTGCGCCTCTTACTGGGGTGGCCGTCCGGTGCAGGACCAGATGTATTCGACCGCCTATCTGTCGACCGCGGACTGGAACGACACCCGCTGGAAACGCCCCGAGTTCGACGAGATGCTGCTGTCGGCCCGCGCCGAACTGGACGAGGCCAAGCGCAAAGAGACCTACTCCAAGATGGGTCAGATGATCCGCGACGAAGGCGGGTTGATCCTGCCGATGTTCAACGACTTTGTGGATGGTGTCGCCAACAATGTCGGCGGCTGGGTCGAAGATCCCAACGCGGAACTGTCCAACAACAAAGCCGGGATCAAATGCTGGGTCAAAGACGCATAAGGTAAACCCAGCTTATGCATCCCATCGTCAAACTGATCGCCCAACGCTTAGCGTTGGGCCTTCTTCTCCTTTTTGCCGCGTCGATCCTGATCTTCGTAGGCACCTCGATTTTGCCCGGCGACGTGGCACAATCCATCCTAGGTCAATCCGCCACGCCCGAAGCGCTTGCGAACCTGCGCCGAGAGCTAGGCATGAACGATCCCGCCATGACCCGCTATTTCGCCTGGCTGGGCGGCGTGCTTCAAGGAGACTTGGGCACCGCGCTGACCAATGGCCGCGACATCGCAGAAAGCCTTGGCGGGCGTCTGAAGAACACGCTTTTCCTTGCCTTCTGGGCTGCTGCAATCTCTGTGCCGCTGGCGATCTTTCTGGGTCTGCTGGCTGTGCGCTACAAAGACCGCTGGCCCGACAAGCTGATTTCGGCCGTCACGCTGACCACGATCTCTATCCCGGAATTCATGATCGGCTATGTGCTGATCTATTGGGTGGCGATCAAATGGCGGCTGTTTCCGTCGGTGGCGATCATCAACGATAGCATGAGCCTCGGGGCCAAGCTGAACGCGATTGCCATTCCGGTGATGGTGCTGACGCTGGTCGTATTGGCGCATATGATGCGCATGACCCGCGCCGCGATCCTGAATGTGATGCAATCGGCCTATATCGAAACAGCCGAGCTTAAGGGCTTGGGCATGCTGAAGATTATCCGCAAGCACGCCTTCCCCAACGCCATCGCCCCGATCGTCAATGTGGTGATGCTGAACCTCGCCTATCTGGTCGTCGGCGTCGTGGTGGTAGAGGTCGTCTTTGCCTATCCCGGCATGGGGCAATATCTGGTCGATCACGTCAGCAAGCGCGACGTGCCCGTGGTGCAAGCCTGCGGTCTGATCTTTGCCGCCGTTTATATCGGGTTGAACCTTGTGGCCGACATCGTGTCGATCCTTGCCAACCCGCGCCTGAGGCATCCCAAATGAGCGCCGCGCATCTCCCCCCGAGGCAATGCGCGACGCACGGGGCCGCAGTTCAGCTTCGCACAAACGCGACCCCCTGCCGCATGCCCGTATCGCCACCTGACGTTGACCCATTCATTTGTTTGGGAGCGAACCCATGAAAAACATTCCCATCTCCGCCATGATCGGCCTGTTCTTTACCAGCGTCTATTTCATCATGGCCGTCTTTGCCCCTTGGCTCGCCCCCTATGGCATGGCTGAAATCGTCGGCGACGTGTGGGAGCCTTCGTCGTCGGAGTTCCTGCTGGGCACCGACAGCATCGGGCGCGATCTGCTGTCGCGTATGATCTACGGCGGGCGCACCACGATCTTTATCGCCACCGCAGCCACCATCCTCAGCTTTACGCTGGGGTCCATTCTGGGCTTCTTCGCAGCCGTGTCCGGCGGTTGGGTCGACCAAGCCATTTCGCGCTTTGTCGATCTGATCATGTCGATCCCGTCGCTGATCTTTGCGCTTGTCGTGCTGTCGGTGATGCCGACCACCGTGCCGATCCTGATTATCCTGATGGGTCTGCTGGACAGCACCCGTGTCTACCGTCTGGCGCGCGCCGTGGCCGTGGACATCACCGTGATGGACTATGTCGAGGCCGCCCGCCTGCGCGGCGAGAAGATCGGCTGGATCATTTTCCGTGAAACCCTGCCGAACGCGCTGTCGCCGCTGATCGCCGAGATGGGCTTGCGGTTTATCTTTGCGGTGCTCTTTGTGTCGACGCTGTCGTTTCTGGGTCTGGGCGTACAGCCCCCTCAAGCTGACTGGGGCGGCATCGTGAAAGAGAACAAGGAAGGCATCAACTATGGTATTCAGGCGGCGCTCTATCCTGCCTATGCCATCGCCACGCTTTGCATCTCTATCAACCTTGTTGCGGACTGGATTTTGAACCGCACCACATCGCTGAAAGGGGGCCGCGGATGACCGAGCCACTTCTCAAGGTACGCGGCCTGAAAATCGGCGCGACCGCCTATCCGCCCGGCGAAAAGCCGATTGATATCAAGATCGTGCACGGTGTCGACTTTGATCTGCAACCCGGCAAGGTGCTGGGGCTGATCGGGGAATCCGGCGCGGGCAAATCTACCATCGGGCTGGCCGCTATGGCCTATGGCCGCGGCGGGGTAGAGATCACCGGCGGCGAGGTTTGGGTCAACGGGCGCGACATCCTCAAGGAGCGTCTACGCGCCGTGCGCCGCCTGCGCGGGGCCGAGGTGACTTATGTCTCGCAATCCGCGGCGGCGTCTTTCAACCCCGCGAAAAAGATCATGGATCAGGTGACCGAAGCCGCGATCTATCAGAACAAGTTTACCAAGGCCGAGGCCGAGGAACGCGCAGTTGACCTGTTCCGCAAGCTTGGTCTGCCGGACCCTGAAACCATCGGCAACCGCTACCCCCACCAGGTGTCTGGCGGGCAGTTGCAGCGCTGCATGACCGCGCTGGCACTGTGTCCGCAGCCCGATCTGGTGGTCTTTGACGAACCCACCACGGCACTGGATGTGACCACGCAGATCGACGTGCTGGCCGCCATCAAAGAAGCCATCGCCGCCACCGGCGTTGCCGCGCTCTATATCACCCATGACCTCGCGGTTGTGGCACAGGTCAGCGATCATATTATGGTGCTGCAACAAGGAGATATGGTCGAATACGGTACCGTTGATCAGATCATCAACGCGCCCAAGGAAGACTACACCAAGGCGCTGGTTTCAGTCCGGTCGATCCGCCACGAGGAAAAGACGCCGACAGATACCCCTGTTCTACGGGTCGAAAACGTCACCGCCCGCTATGCCGGCACGGATTTTGACGTGCTCAAGAAGATCAACGTCGATATTCACCCGGGCCAGACATTGGCTGTCGTGGGGGAATCCGGCTCGGGCAAATCCACGCTGGCCCGCGTGATCACCGGCCTGCTGCCCCCAAGCGACGGGACGATCACCTTTGACGGGCGCGAGCTTGCCCCCGCCTTGGCGCAACGCCCCATCGAAGACCTGCGCGAGATGCAGATGATCTACCAGATGGCCGATACCGCGATGAACCCGCGCCAGACCGTGGGCACCATCATCGGCCGCCCGCTCGAGTTTTATTTCGGGCTGAAAGGCAAGGCAAAGCAGAAGCGTATTCAGGAACTGCTGGACGAGATCGAATTGGGCGACGGGTTTCAGGACCGCTATCCGGCAGAGCTGTCGGGCGGGCAGAAACAGCGTGTCTGCATCGCCCGTGCGCTGGCCGCCAAGCCCAAGCTGATCATCTGCGACGAGGTGACAAGCGCGCTTGACCCGCTGGTGGCAGATGGCATCCTCAAGCTGCTGTTGAACCTGCAAAAGATCGAGGATGTCGCCTATCTGTTCATCACCCATGACCTCGCGACAGTAAAAGCCATCGCAGACAGTATTGCTGTGATGTATCAAGGCGAAGTGGTGCGGTATGGCACCAAAAGTCAGGTGCTGTCACCGCCCTTTGACGATTATACCGACCTGCTGCTGAGCTCTGTCCCCGAGATGAAGATCGGCTGGCTGGAAGAAACCATCGCACATCGCAAAATGGAAAGTGCTGGCAATTAAGCCTGTGGGCAACGAGGCGGTTTGTATCGGACAAATACAAGCGCCGTGACCCGCCGAAGAGGTATCGACATGAAGAACAAGCTGCTTTTGATCATCCTCGACGGTGTGCCCTACCGCAATTTCCGTCGGCTGTTCGGCAATCTGGAAGGCTGGGTCGATAGTGGCGAGGCGCGGGTCTGGACCCAGCGTGCGGTGCTGCCGTCAATCTCTGCCTCCTGCTATGCCTCGATCCACACGGGTGTGGCACCGGCTGAACATGGCTGCACCGGCAACGGCAATGTGTTCCGGCTAAAGCACAAGGACGTCTTCGCCCAGACCCGTGCGGCGGGCGGTGTGACAGGGGCCGTGGCCCATTCTTTCTGGTCGCAATTCTTCAACCGCCACCCCTTCGACTATGTGCGCGATGTGGAATACGACGAGCCCGAGAGCGACACGATCAACCACGGGCGGTTTCACACGATGACCGGCTACGGGCTGGTAAACCAGATGACCCCGTCGGATGTGGATCTGTTTGGCTCCCTCACCAATCTGGCGCTGCGGTTCGGGCTGAACTACGGGATGCTGCACACCTGCACGCTGGACAGCATGGGGCATCGGTTTTTCCACGATTGTCAGGAAATGGACCACGCCTGCGCCGTCATGGACGAGATGCTGGCCCCCTTCATCCCGAAATGGCGCGCCTTGGGGTATGAGGTGATCGTCACAGCCGATCACGGGCAGGACGAACGCGGCCACCACGGCGGACGCAGTGCCTTACAGCAGGAAACCGCGCTGTATTACTTTGGCGATGCCGAAGGGCCGTCCGAAGATACGGTGATCGACCAGCTGCAGCTCGCGCCGACGATCCTTGGCCGTCTGGGTGCGCCTGTGGCCGATACGATGAAGGCGCAGTCTTTCCTGAAATGATACCGTTTCTTAGCCCGTGCTGATCGCAGGCCACTGCCCTGCCCCCACAGCGCCGATCGCCGCTGTCACCTGATCAAAGAATGCCGCCGCCTTGCGTGACATCACCCGCGCGCGCAGACAGCCGTGCACAAGGCCCGCTGCCTCGTGCCAATGGGCCTGCCCGCCTGCCCCGTTGATCGCGGCGGCATAGGCTTCTCCATCGCTCGACAGCGGGTCACAGGCGACCGTGAGGATCACCGTAGGCGGCAGGGCGGTAAAGTCTGTATCGTGCAGCGGGGCGTAGCGTGGATCGTCCATAGGCGGTGCTCCACCGGATCGCACCTGCTGGTAAAACTCCATATCCGCAACCGTCAGCTGCGGCGCGTTGGCGTGGGTGATATAGCTGCCCTTGCTGCGATCCCCGCCCAGTCCAGGATAGATCAGAACCTGACCCGCTATGCGCCCCTGAAAAGATGCTCGCGCGGTATGGGCGACGGCGGCAGCAAGATTGCCGCCCGCACTGTCCCCCGCCAATACAATCCCGCCGTCATATGCGGCTGCAATCGCCTGAAACGCGGCCCATGCGTCGTTGAAACATCCGGGAAAGACGACCTCGGGGGCGAGCGCGTAGTCGACAGAGATCACACGGTAGCCGGTCGCGGCGCAAATCTCGGCGCAGACATCATCATGACTGTCGAGCCCGCCAACAACAAACCCGCCGCCGTGATAGTAGACGACCGTGATCGCGGATGTGTCGGCCTCGTAAACGCGACATGGGACGCCGCCGAAGGCTACGTCCCATGTGCGGACCCCATCAGGGTGGGGTTGGTGAAAAGCAGCGCACATCCGGTTATAGACAGCGCGCTGCTGGTCGATGGTGAGTGACACCGCGTCCGGTGGATAGAAACTGTCCGAGCGGTCCATATAGGCCCAGATTTCCTCATCCAGTAGAACGCGGTAGTCGGGTTGGATCACGCGGCCTCCCAACCGAAGGTAAAGACGTCCAGCGATGCGCCGACATCAGCCTCGCTTGCGCCATTCATGGCGATTTGCGCAACCAGACCGCGTTTCTTGTCATCGGTGACAGAGGCAACACGCGCGGGCAGACCGGCGGCTTCCAACGTCTCGTCATAGACGCGCGTGATCGCGTTTTTGCGCAGGTCGGGCTTAAAGATCTTACCGACGGCGGTTTTGGGCAGCTCGCTCATGATGGTCATATGCTTGGGCTGCGCCGCGCGTTCCTGCACGTGCTCTTTGCAGAACTCAAGCAGTTCGGCTTCGGTGATCGACGCACCTGCGACCAGTTCGACAAAGGCGCAAGGTACCTCGCCCGCGTGGGCATCGGGCTGGCCGATGGCACCGGCAAAGGCGACCGCCTCGTGACCCAGAAGCGCCTCTTCGATCTCGGCGGGGTCGATGTTGTGACCGCCACGGATGATCAGGTCTTTGGCGCGGCCCGTGATCCAGAGGTATTTGTCGCTGTCGATACGGCCCAGATCCCCTGTGCGCAGGTGCGTGCCCTGATAGTAGAGATCCTTGTTCTTATCGGCTTCGGTATAGGTATTGCCCGCATAGACGCCGGGGTTCGAGATACAGATCTCGCCGATCTCGTCGACCTCTGCCTCGACCAGCCCGTCGCTGGTGCTTTTGACGATCTTCACATCCGTATAGGGGAAGGTGATGCCGATACTGCCCACTTTGCGCACGCCGTCCGTCGGGTTCGACGACACAAGGCAGGTCGCCTCTGTCAGGCCGTAGCCTTCGATCAGCGTGATGCCGGTGGCCTTTTCAAAGCGGCGGAACAGTTCCAGCGGCAAGGGTGCCGAGCCGGAGAAGGCGGTTTTCACGGTCGAGATATCAGCGTTGATCGGGCGCTGCATCTTGGCGGAAATCGCCGTAGGGACAGTGATGATGAAAGTGATTTTCCAGCGCTCGACCAGCTTCCAGAAGTTGTCGAACACCCCGTCCCCGCGATAGCCTTGAGGCGTCGGGAAGACCACATGCGCACCGGATTTCACCGCGGCCATAAGGATCACGTGGCAGGCGAAAACGTGGAACAACGGCAGCGGACACATGATGTTGTCGTTTTCCGTATACAGCAGCGTATGCCCAAGCCAGCCGTTGTAGACCATGCCGGAATACTTGTGCTGCGCCACTTTCGGCATGCCCGTTGTCCCGCCGGTGTGGAAGTAGAAGGCGACGCGATCCTCTTGCGGATCGTCGAATGTCAGCTCGGCCGATTGCTTGGCAATTTCGGAATTGAAGTTCTTGTAGGTCGCCTGATTGGTGACCTTCAGCTTCGGACGGATCAGCGGCACGATCCACGACTTTGGCGCGGTCAGATAGCGGCACAGGTCCACTTCGAGCACGGTCGTGACATTCGGTGCCAGCTTGACCGCCTCGGCGGTTTTCTCGGCCACATCCGTCTTGGGGAAAGGCCGCAGGGTCACAACGACCTTGGCATTGGTTTCACGCAGGATCGATCCGATCTGCTCTGCCTCGAGCAGCGGGTTGATGGGGTTCGCGATCCCTGCGACGGCACCGCCCAGAAGCGTGATGACCGTCTCGTTACAGTTTGGCAGGACATAGGCGACCACATCGGTCGGCCCCACACCCAGCGACCTAAACAGATTGGCCGCACGACCCACCTGCCCCCGCAGCTGCGACCAGCTTAGGGTTTCCGCGTGATCTTTCGGCCCAGAGAAAATCTGGTAGCTGATTGCGTCGTGGCTTGGAAACTTTCCGGCGGTTTCGCTCAACATGCTCCAAAGTGTTTTGGGCACGTCGCGGTCAGCCCACGGCATTTCTGCTTCGATTGCGTTACGGTCTTCTACACCGGCAAATGACATTATTTTCCTCCCTTAGTGGTGCGGTTTGCCCGCATCCCGTTATTCCCTGTTGTCAAAGATGATTGCTAATTCCAGCTTTCGCAAGCATTTGCAGGCGCTCAAACGCTGCGTTCAAGCCCACTGACCCAACGGAAGGCTCGAAAAAAAGCGGCAGACGCCGCCTGCCGCTCTCTTTTATGGGGTAAAAGCGCGTGGCACACCCCTTTTGTGTAGTGCGATTACTTGGCAGGAATACGCAGCATCTGACCGGGATAGATTTTATCGGGGTGGGTCAGCATGGGTTTATTCGCTTCAAAGATTTCTTCATAGCGCGCGCCATTGCCAAGGGTCTTGGCCGCGATAGCCCAAAGCGTGTCGCCCTTTTCAACGGTGTGGAAGGTACCGTCCCCCTCGCCGCCGTCCATGTCTTCTTCAACCGCGGCAACGCCTTCGACGTTCCCCACGGCCAGAATGACCTTTTCTTTCATCTCTTGGCTCGCTGCCTTGCCCGAGACCTTGACCTTGTCGCCGTCGACAGAAATATCGAGCCCTTCTGCATCAAGCCCTAGGTCTTTCAATTCATCCTGAAGCGCGGCTCCGGTGACTTCGGTATCATCACCGCCGCCAAATACTTTTTTGCCGGCGTCTTTTACGAAACTCCACAAACCCATGTTGTTCTCCTTCTGGATCCATTCGGGTGTGATTGTTTCCATCTAACCGTGAAATTCACAAGGTTTTTTATACGTCCGCGCGCCCATCGGTGAATTGCAGCCGCGCCAAGCGCGCATAGAGCCCCCCTTTGGTGACCAGCTCGTCATGGGTGCCCATATCGACGATCCGCCCTGCTTCCAGCACGACAATGCGGTCGGCCTTTTTCACCGTCGCCAGACGGTGCGCAACGATCAGGGTGGTGCGGTCCGCGCTCAACCGATCCACGGCGGCCTGCACGGCGCGTTCGCTTTCGGCATCCAAGGCGCTTGTGGCTTCGTCCAGCAGCAGCACCGGCGCGTCGCGCAGGATGGCGCGGGCGATGGCGATACGCTGCTTTTGCCCGCCCGACAGCATCACCCCGCGTTCGCCCAGATAGCTGTCGTAGCCGTCGGGCAATGCGCTGATGAACCCGTGGGCGGCGGCGGCCTCGGCGGCGGCGTCAATCTCGGCGTCTGTGGCGTCTGGGCGGCCAAAGCGGATATTCTCGCGGGCAGAGGCGGCGAAGATCACCGGATCTTGCGGCACCAAGGCGACCGACCGGCGGAAGGCCGCACGCGAAACATCGCGCAGATCGACCCCGTCAAGGGTGATCCGCCCCGAAGCAGGGTCATAGAACCGCAGAATCAACTGAATGATCGTGGTCTTGCCTGCACCCGAGGGCCCGACGAACGCGACCGTTTCGCCGGGGTTGATCGACAGGTTGACCCCGTCCAGTGCCTGCACATCAGGTCGTGCGGGGTATCTGAAATGCACGTCCTCAAAGGCAATCCGACCGGCGACAGGGCTGGGCAAGGCGATGGCCGCAGCGGGGTCTTGCACGGTGTCTTCGGTCCGCAACAGCTCTACCAGACGTTCGGTGGCACCGGCGGCGCGTTGAAGTTCACCCCAGATCTCGGACAGCGCCGCGACCCCGCCTGCCACCATCACGGCATAGATCACGAATTGCACCAAGCCACCGGGGGTCATCTGGTCGGCACGCACATCCCGCGCGCCCATCCACAAAACGCCCACGACGCCGGCAAATACCAGAAAGATCACAATAATCGTCATCAGCGCGCGGGTCTTGATCCGACGCTGCGCCGCATCATAGGACGCCTCGGTCATCTGTGCGAATTGCGATTGGCTGGCGGCCTCGTTGGTAAAGGCCTGCACGGTCTGCACCGCGCCCAAACTCTCGGACGCATTGCCCGAGCTTGCCGCGATCCAGTCCTGATTTTCACGGCTCAGCACCCGCAAGCGCCGCCCCAGAACAAGGATCGGCACAATTACCGCCGGTACGATCAACAACACCATCGCCGTCAGCTTGGCCGAGGTGAACAGCATCAGCACCAGCCCACCGGTCACGATCAGCATATTGCGCAGCGCGATGGACACGGACGACCCGATCACCGACAGGATCAGCGTGGTGTCCGTGGTGATCCGGCTCAGCACCTCGCCGGTCATCAGGTTCTCGTAGAACGCCGGGCTCATCGAGATCACGCGATCGAACACCGCCTTGCGGATATCGGCAACGACCCGTTCGCCAAAGCGCGTCACCAGCGCATAGCGCAGCCCCGTGCCGACAGCCAGAAGGGCCGCGATGATCAGGGCGGCAACGAAGTACTGGTCAAGCAGTTCGGCCTCGCCGGTGCCGAAGTTATCGATCACGCGGCGCACGGCCAGCGGCAGCGTCAAAGAGATCATCGCCGTGAGCACCAGCGCCAGAATGGCCGCGATCATCAGCCCGCGATAGGGTGCAAGAAACGGCAGCAGCGCACGCAGGGCCCCCAACTCACGCGATTTTTCGCGTTCTTCGGTGCCGGGGCCGGGCGTCGGGGTACGTGCCATGAGATATCCTTTGGAGTGCTGCCGTGTCATCGCCCGCACATCGCGCGGGGTCAAGGGCTGCACCCCTAGGGCGCTTGCGACAAAAGCGCATTGATCCAGCGCAAATAGCCAAAATCAAAAGGATGTCGGGAAAGGAGTGGAGCGGGCGGCGGGAATCGAACCCGCGTCTTCTGCGTGGAAGGCAGAGGTCTTACCATTACACAACGCCCGCGCTACGGGAGGAGGGGTAAGTCATACGCTGCGGGTCGTCAAGGCCGTCTGCACGCGCGAAATGCAGCAAAGATCAAAATGCGCCATTTGCCGCCCTTTACCTGGCCCTGCCGATGGCGCAAATTCCGCGCTACCAAAGGTCAGAAGGAGACGACGATGCCCAACCCGCTTTACGACGCTTTATTCGGTCGCCACATCGGGCAAAACACGCCGTTCCTGATCCTGCCGGACGGGCGCACCATCACCCACGACCAATTCATCCGCTCTGCCGCGCGCTATGCCAATGCGTTTTCGGACAAGGGGCTGACAGCAGGCGACCGTGTCGCGGTGCAGGTCGGCAAATCGCCGGATGCGCTGGCGCTTTATGCCGCTTGCGTGCAGGCAGGGCTGGTGTTCTTACCGCTCAACCCCGGCTACACCGCGTCCGAGGTGGATTATTTCGTCGGCAACTCGGGCGCGCGGCTGCTGGTTTGCGATCCTGCCGATGTTACCGAACTCACGCCGGTCGCTGCCGCCGCCGGTGCTGCGGTAGAGACGATGGACAACACCGGCCGCGGCACGCTGCGCGATCTGGCGGCCACCCTGCCCGACACATTCGATACCGTCGACCGCGGGGCCGAGGATCTGGCCGCCTTCCTCTATACCTCGGGCACCACAGGCCGATCAAAAGGCGCAATGCTGAGCCAGCGCAACCTGCTGAGCAACGCCGAAACGCTGGTTGATGTCTGGCAATTCACCAAAGCCGATGTGTTGCTCCATGCGCTGCCGATTTTCCACACACACGGGCTGTTCGTGGCGACCAATATCATGCTGCTCAGCGGTGGCGCGATGGTGTTCCTGCCCAAGCTCGATATCGATCAGTTGATCCGTTTCATGCCGCAGGCCACCGCGTTGATGGGCGTGCCGACCTTCTACACCCGTTTGCTGGGCTCTGATGACTTCACCGCCGGGTTGACGGCGCATATGCGTCTGTTCATCTCGGGCTCTGCCCCCTTGCTGGCCGAGACGCACAAGCAGTTCGAGGAACGCACAGGCCACCGTATTCTGGAACGCTACGGGATGACGGAAACCAATATGAACACCTCGAACCCCTATGACGGGCCGCGGCGCGGCGGTACCGTCGGCACGCCCCTGCCGGGGGTCGAGCTCAAGATTTGCGACCCCGATACCGGCGAGACCCTACCACAGGGAGAGATCGGCGTCGTCGAGGTCCGCGGGCCGAATGTTTTCCAAGGTTATTGGCAGATGCCCGAAAAAACCGCCGCTGAACTGCGCGCGGACGGGTTCTTTATCACCGGCGATCTGGGGCTGATTGATGAAGACGGCTATGTGCAGATCGTCGGGCGCGGCAAGGATCTGATCATATCCGGCGGCTATAACATCTATCCCAAAGAGGTCGAACAGGTGCTGGACGATCAACCCGGCGTGCTGGAAAGCGCCGTGATCGGCGTGCCTCATGGGGATCTGGGCGAGGCACCGGTTGGTGTGCTGGTCGCCGATGGCAGCCGTGATCTGGACCTGGAAGCGCTGTCGCAAACCGTCGCGCAATCGCTTGCGCGGTTCAAATGTCCGCGCAAGCTGGTGGTGGTTGATGCCCTGCCCCGCAATACGATGGGCAAGGTGCAAAAGAACCTGCTGCGCGAGACCTATGCGGATCTGTTCAAGGGCTGACTACGGGTGCGGATCGCCCGCACAGGGCGTGCCGCCTGCCACCCAGATCGCCAGC
>ENA-ORDG01000459-ORDG01000459.1-marine-metagenome-genome-assembly--contig:-NODE-459-length-18519-cov-2.890630_pt1 | contig 18519 bp, 14 predicted proteins | sample MGYA00248629_ERZ508524 | MGnify/ENA primary metagenome ERZ508524 (study PRJEB26194, sample SAMN05421901) | marine metagenome | isolation source: East of Rio de Janeiro, Brazil, South Atlantic Ocean...
CGAAATTGTGATACGGCTTTCGGAGAAAAACGCCGCTCCTTCGTCGCGAGATACGCAGTTTTTCAATCGAATAGTCTACAACCGAAGAGCGCGCGCTCGGCGAAGGGGCAGCGGCTGAAAATCGCCTTCTTCTTCGACGAAGCGGGCGGCGAACCGATCCAGATCCGCACCGGCATTTCCGCCGTCGATACCGCTGGCGCGCAGGACGCGCTGGCTGGCGAGGCGCCGGACTGGAACTTCGAGGGCGCAAGGGCGAACGCGGCGGCCGCCTGGGCCAAGGAACTGAACGCCATTCGCGTGCGCGGCGGCACGGCGGAGCAGCGCACCATCATGGCGAGCGCCCTGTATCACTGCCTGCTGGCGCCGCAGCTGTTTGTCGACCGCGACGGCCGCACCATGGGACTGGATGGCGCGGTCCATCGCCTGCCGCCGGGCGAGCGCGCCTACAGCGCCTATTCGCTGTGGGACACCTATCGCGCGCTGCATCCGCTGCTGACGATCGTACAGCCCGAACGCGCCGCGCTGATGACCCGCGACCTCATCCGCCAGACGCAGCAAAGCCCCTATGGCCCGCCGGTCTGGCCGCTTCAGGGCAAGGAGACCGGATGCATGATCGGCTGGCACGCCGTGTCTGTGCTGGCGGAGGCGCAGGCCAAGGGGATCAAGGCGGACTATGCCGCCGCCTGGCCGGCGATCCGTCGCCGCGCCTTCGACCCCGCCATGCCCGACATCGACAGCACGCTGGGCCGCAATTTCTATTATGACCTGGGCTATATCCCGGCAGACAAAATCTGGGAGTCGGTCAGTCGCACGCAGGAATATGCCTATGACGACTGGGCGATGGCACGGCTGGCGATGGCGTCCGGCGCGACGGAGGATGCCGCGCAGCTGAAGGCGCGCAGCCGCAATTATCGCAACGTCATTGACCCGGCGATCGGCTTTGCCCGGCCGCGCTTTGCCGATGGCAGCTGGTGGCGGGACTATGACCCAATTCAGATCGGCCATGATCCAAAGCGTCACCGTGACTATACCGAAGCCAATGGCTGGCAGGCGACCTTCCTGACCCAGCATGACATTTACGGCTTGATCGATCATTTCGGCGGCGATGCCGCGTTCGAGAAGAAGCTGGACGCCTTCTTCAGCGCTCCGTCGACCCTGCCCGACAATGCGCCCCCCGATATCAGCGGTTTGGTCGGCCAATATGCTCACGGCAATGAGCCCGACCAGCATGCCGCCTATCTCTACGCCTATTGCGGGGCCCCGGCCAAGACTCAGGCCATGGTGCGCCGACTGCTGACGGAAATGTACAAGGCCGAACCCGACGGGGTGATCGGCAATGATGATTGCGGGCAGATGAGCGCCTGGTTCGTGCTGAGCGCGCTTGGCTTCTATCCGGTCGATCCGGTGAGCGCGCTCTATGTGCTGGGATCACCGCTGTTCGAGAAGGCGACCGTGGAGCTCGGGCGCGGCCGGCGGCTGACGGTGCGGGCGACGGGGAACGGGCCCGGCCGTCCCTATGTGCAGTCTGTGCGCTGGAACGGCCGCGCGCATGAGCGCAACTGGATCAGTCATGACCAGCTGATCCAGGGTGGAGAATTGCTGTTCGACATGGGCGCTGAACCATCGCGTTTCGGGGTCGCGCCGGCCGAGCGCCCGCCCTCGTTCGATCGCCTGCGCAGCTGACGCCTCAGCTGTCCGCTTGCGCGCCGATGCTGTGCGGCACTTTCCACAGGGCGCCGGGCTTGGGCAGCAGGAAATGGCTGAACGGCAATATGGCTGCGCCCACCGCCGGCGCATCGTCGGACAGGGTCGCGCGCGCGACCGGAGCGAGCGAAGGCAGGCCGGACGCGATCGCTTGAAGATGCGCATTGGTCTGTTCGGCCAGCCGCTCGACCAGTGGCGCGGGCAAGCGCCCGCCGACCAGCACGGCGGCAGGATTGACGAGGCAATTGACCGCGGCCAATGGTTCGACCAACTGGCGCGCCGCCAGGGCGATCCAGCGTTCGACGCAAGCGGCGGCGTCCGGTGCGCGGCCGCCCAAGCCATCCGCTAGCCCATAGCCTTCCTCCGCCAGCGCCTTGGACAGGGCGGACAGCGACACGATATTCTGCAACTGCGCGTCCGCGCCGCCTTCGACCCGGTGCGCGGGCATGAAGCCGATCTCGCCGCTGCGCCCATTGGCGCCCCGCACATAATTGCCGTCGATGACCAGGCCGCCGCCCAGGCCCGAGGATAGCAGGATGTAGAAGAAGCTGTTGATCTTCTGCCCCATGCCCAGCTGCAATTCCCCCATGGCGGCGGCGGCGGCGTCATTTTCCACGAAGACCGGGGGGCCATGCGGGCCGGAAAAGAGCGCGCTCATCTGAACGCTGTTCCATTCGCCATAGGCAGCGGGCCGGCCCGGCAAGTCGACAGAACCCAGATCATCCGGCACGGCCACACCGATCCCGACCAGCTTGTCGGCAGTAACGCCCGATCGCTGCAGCATCCCCGCTATGGATTTGTGATAGAGAGCCTCCACCTGCGGCGGGAGCGCATAGTCGATCTCCTCGCTGACCCGCGCTAGGGTTCTGCCGGCGAAATCGACCAGCACGATCGTGATGTGATCGCGGTCGATATTGATGCCGACCGAGTAACAAGCGTCGCTGCGGATCACCAGCTTGGTGGGCGGCTGGCCGCGTCCGCCGCGCCGCTGGCCGGCTTCCTCGATCAACCCGTCCTGCAACAGCCGTTTGGTGATATTGGCGATCGCCGGGGCAGTGAGGCCAGTGATGCGCGCCAGTTCGACGCGGGTCAGCATGCCGCCCACGCGAATGGCGTGCAATGTGATGCGCTGATTATGATCGGCGGCGCGCTCCAAATTGGTGCCCGACAAGCGCGGCTGATGAGATGTCTGCGTCATGCTCGGCCCCTTCTGGACGCCTGGGCCTTGGCCTCTTCAAAGCGCGTGATCATCATAAGCCGGCTTCCCATGCCCGGCAGCACCGGTCAATGGCCTGATTGCCTCGTCCAGCGCTCGGCCCCGCGTTTCGGGAAAATAGCGCCAGACCACCAGCGCCTGCGCCACCATCGCGACCGCGAAGGCCCAGAAAGGCAAGGCGCGCGACTGCTGCGCCACGATCGGGAAGCCGAACGCGATGAGAGCGTTCAAGCCCCAATGCACGCCACTGCCAAGCGCCTGCCCCCGCGCGCGCACTGCAGTTGGAAAGATTTCGGACAGATAGACCCAGATGACCGCGCCCTGCGAGACGGCGAAGAACAGGATGAAGCCGATCAGCATCGGCAACAGCAAGGCTTCGCCCCGGCCCATGGTATAAATGGTCGCCACGCCCGCCAGCGCCACGGCTGTTCCCACGGCGCCGACCAACAGCAAGGGCCTTCGTCCCACCCGATCAATCAGCGCCATGCCGATCAGCGTGGCCGCCAGATTGGCGATGCCGATCGCAACCGACTGCAGGTCCGCGGACAGGCTGCTGAACCCGCCCATGGCGAAGATATCGCCCAGATAATAGAGGATCGCGTTGATGCCGGACAGCTGGTTGAAGGCAGCGATGGCGATGGCCAGCAGGATCGGCCGGCGATGCGTGCGCCAGGACAGGCGATCGCTGCGCGCCGTCGCAGGGACGGTGTGAGGCGTCTCCATCAGCGCTGCGGCATCCTCCAGCGCCAGCCGGTCGATCGCCGCGCGCGCCTCCTCCGCCCGCCCCTGTTGCAACAGCCAGCGCGGACTGTCGGGGATAAGCAGCAAAAGCATGATGAACAGGCAGGCCGGCGCTGCCGCAACGCCCAGCTTCACTCGCCAAAGTTCGGGTGCATCGCTGCTCATCCCGATCAGCGCATTGCTGAGATACGCTGCCAATATGCCGATGACGATGCTGAGCTGGAAGGCGGCGACCATGCGGCCTCGCTTCGCCGCTGGGCTGATCTCCGCGATATAGACCGGCGCGGCCACCGAGGATCCGCCGATCGCCAGACCGCCGAGCAAGCGAAAGGCGACGAACAGGATCAGATTGCCGCTCAAGGCGCAGCCGATCGCCGACAGGATATAGGCGACGCCAATCCAGATCAGTATGACGCGGCTGCCATGGCGATCGCTGGGCTTTCCCGCGCCAAGCGCGCCGACCAGCGTCCCCACCAGGGCAGCCGATACTGCTGCGCCCAACCCCGCAGGCGTCAGATCGAAGCTGTCGGTAAGCGCCTGAGTCACCCCCGCTATGACAGCCGTGTCGAAGCCGAACAGCAAACCGCCCAGCGCTGCGGCGGTCGCCGCGCTCCCGCGGCTGCGCCTTTGTGCTATCTGCTGCATTGCCCCTCCCCTACCCGCGCATTCTCATTGAATAATGCAAATTAATGTATTAATTGCAGCAGCCCGCGGCAGAGGCAATCGCTTTGTAGCTTGCTCTTGCCCGGCAAGAAGGAGAATGCATGTGGGAAGAGGAATTTGCGGCAGGATGACGCGCCGCTCGCACTCTGTAAAGACAGGCTTTGCCCCATCATGCCCTTTCCTCAACAACAAAGCCATGCGCATGTCTGATCCGTCAGCTGATCATTCTGACGGCCGCCCGCTTGCTGGTGTCGAATTGGGTGGCACCAAGTGCATCTGTACGCTGGCGACGGCGCCGGGCGCCATTCTGGACCAGCAGACCATTCCCACGACCACACCGGACGAAACATTGCCGGCGATCCTGACGATCCTGGGACAATGGCAGGCGCAATGGGGGTTTTCGGCTCTTGGTCTTGCATCCTTCGGGCCGGTCGACATTCATCCTCAGTCCGCGACCTATGGTCATATCTTGGCCACGCCCAAGCCCGGTTGGCCGGATGCCGACATTGCGGGGACGCTGTCGGCGCCCTTTGGCGTGCCCGTCGCCTTCGACACCGACGTGAATGGTGCGGCCATGGCGGAGATGCTGTGGGGCAGTGGGAAAGGCCTGGCCGACTTCGCCTATGTGACGGTCGGCACCGGCATCGGCGTCGGCCTGATTGTCCATGGCGCGCCGACGCGTGGCATCGGCCACAGCGAAGTGGGCCATATCCGCGTGCCCCGCATGGCGGGCGATGATTTCGTCAGTTGCTGCCCCTATCATGCCGATTGCGTGGAAGGCCTTGCATCCGGGCCTGCGCTCGTCGCTCGGCTCAAGGGCCGTGCGCCCCGCGACGTGCCGCATAATGATCCCGTCTGGGCGCCGATCGTCCATGCCCTGGCGAGCATGGCCCATGCCCTGGTCTGCAGCACCGGCCCCTTGCGCATCGCCATGGGCGGTGGCGTGCTCGCGAACCAGCCTCATCTTCTGCCCCGCATCAATGCAGCGCTGCTCGACAGCCTCAACGGCTATATGGCGTTGCCGGACACCAAACCCTATATCGTGGCACCCGAACTGGGCGCTCAGGCCGGACCCCTGGGCGCCATTGCTCTCGCGGCAACGGCATTGGAGGAAGCACGCGCATGACCTGCCATCGCCTCGCGCATCATGTCGTCGAAAAGCCTTGGGGGCGAACGGACGTTCCGGCGCGCTACGGCGCGACGCCGGGCCAGCGGATCGGCGAAGTCTGGTTCACCGCGCCCGACGACATGCCGCAGCCGCTGCTGATCAAATATCTTTTCACCAGCGAGCGGCTGTCGATCCAGGTGCATCCCAATGACCGGCAGGCGCAGGCTCGGGGCCTTGCTGGCGGCAAATCCGAATGCTGGCATGTGCTGGAGACGGAAGGCGATGCACGGCTCGGCATCGGCCTGACGCACGAAATCGGCACTGACGCCCTGCGGGCCGCCGCGCTCGATGGATCGATCGAGCAGATGATCGACTGGAAGCCTGTCCAGCCCGGCAGCTTCTACTACATTCCCGCCGGCACGATCCACGCCATCGGCGGCGGCATCACCCTGGTCGAGGTGCAGCAGAATGAAGACGTCACCTACCGGCTCTACGACTATGGCCGACCGCGCGAACTGCATCTGGACGACGGCCTGTCGGTGAGCCGCGCCGAACCTTATGCGCGGCCCGACCACCATGTGGCGGAGGACGCCGGCAGCGTCCTGCTCGATGAGCCCGACGCCCCCTTCTCGCTGGAAAGCGTCATCGCGGCGCCCGGCGACACGCTGCGCTGGGACCACCCCCTATGCTGGTTCGTTCCCCTGCGCGGATCGGGCCTGATCGACGGGCAGGCCTGGCAGGCGGGCGAATGCTGGCTGATTGAGGGCGGCGCCGATCTGTCGGCCGATGCGCCGACGCACGCCCTCCTCGCCCGGCCCACGACATAATATTTGCTGTAGCGGGCTAAGGCGCGGGAGTCGCCCTGCCCTTCCGCCTATTTCGCCGACTGCTCGCTCATGGCGGTCGGAATGGGCAATGTTTCCACCTTGCTGGTGGCAACGTCATAGATGGCAGGCACGACCTTTAGTTCCCCCGCCTTGACCTTCGCCTCGATCACGGGAGAGGCATTGATCAGCGTTGCGGCCTGGATGATCGCATTCTGCCGCGTGACGGCCATCGGATCGCGGCTCTCGCTCATATAGACGGCGGGCAGCAATGCGGGGAACAGGGCGCTGATCTGCCCGGGAACTTCGGGATTGTCGATCGCAGCCTTCACTGCACCGCAGCTGGAATGACCCATGACGACGATCGCCTTGATGCCCAGGACCGCCACGCCATATTCCAGGCTCGCGATGATTTCCGGGGTCGTGATATTGCCCGCAACTCGCGTGACGAACAGCCGGCCGATCGGCTCATCGAACACCATTTCCACCGGCACGCGCGAGTCGGCGCAGGACAGCACGCCCACGATCGGCCACTGACCCTCGGCGGCTTTGGCGCGGATGATCGCCAGGTCGCGCATATGAGCGACGGGCGCGCCCGCCACGAACCTGGCATTACCCGCCATGATCTCCGCGAGCGCCTGGTCCGGCGTCAGCGCCGCATTTTCCGCCAGGGTCGCGCCGGCCGCAGCATCAGGCGTCATCGCCATCGCGCCAGCGATCCCCGTCGCAGCCAGCGCGCCCAAAATGTCGCGGCGCGTGGATGGACAGCCATGCTCTGGATCATCATCGTCAGGCTTCGAGACGTAAGTCATCAAGCGGCTCCCACTATGGTGGCAGCAGCATGCTATAGGAAATACTGGCCAAATCCAGTGCCTGCATCCGGCCGGATGGACAGGAGCCGCCGCACGAGGCACGCTGGCAAGCCCAGTTGATGAGGATCATCGCCATGCGCATCGCCGTTTTCGGCACACGCAGTTACGATCGCCAATTTTTGAGCGCGGCGAATGTCGACCATCGCTTCGCCCTCGATTTCTTCGAAACATCGCTGACGGCTGCCACCACGACATTGGTGCAGGGGCATGAGGCTGTCTGCCTGTTCGTGAACGACGTCGCCGACCGCCCGGTGCTTTCCGCCTTGGCGCACGCGGGCGTGCGGCTCCTCGCGCTGCGATGCGCAGGCTATAATAATGTCGATCTCGCCGCCGCCCGATCCCTGGGCATCACGGTGGTGCGCGTCCCGGCCTATTCGCCGCATGCCGTGTCCGAATTCACCATTGCGCTGCTGCTGGCACTGGATCGCAAGATTCACCGCGCCTGGTCGCGGGTGCGAGAGAATAACTTCGCGCTCGATGGCCTGGTGGGGCGCAACCTGCACGGGCGCACGGTGGGCATGGTCGGAACCGGCCAGATCGGCGCGCTGGTGGCCAAGGCCTTGTGCGCGGGCTTCGGCTGCAGGGTTCTCGCCAGCGATCCCGTGATCGACGCCGATCTCGTCAAGCTGGGAGTGGACTATGTCCCGCGCGAAACATTGCTGCGCGAGGCGGAGATCATCAGCTTGCACTGCCCCCTCACGCCCGAAACCCGGCACTTGATCGATGAGCAGGTCCTGCGCACGGCCAAAGCCGGGCTCGTCATCGTCAACACCAGCCGCGGCGCGCTGATCGATACGCGGGCGCTGATCGAAGCGCTCAAACAGCGGCGGGTCGCCGGCGTGGCGCTGGACGTCTATGAACAGGAAGCGGGTATTTTCTTCGACGATCTATCCAGCGAGATAATCGAGGACGACATGCTCCAGCGCCTGCTGACCTTCCCCAATGTCCTGATGACCGGCCATCAGGCGTTCCTGACCGAAGAGGCGCTGACGGCGATCGCGCGAACGACATTGGGCAATATTGCGGATTTCGCGGCCGGGCGGCCGCTGGCCAACCAACTGCTGTACGAGAGCATCTACAACTAGCCGGCGCCACGCTACAGGCGATCAAAGAGGGCGCGATAAACTAACGGGTTCCCTTCTTCCTCCAGGCGCTCAGAGCGCCTGCTGCCCTAATGAACCTGCCTTTATGCTGGCTTGCCTGAGCGAGTCTTCGGAAGAGCCCCGAGGAGTTCCTGCAAATCCCGGTTAAGCGCGCAGTCCCGCGCGGGCGAAAGGCGTCCTATTCCGCCAGCCAATACATGAAACCCATTCCCTCGCCCGTTCCCGCTTCGGTGCGCCAGCAGGGCACATAGTCCACGAGCGTCATCTTCGCGCCCGTGTGCTGAAGGGCCATCATCACGATCGAATAAATCTTCACCTCGCTCGTGCCCGACTGGTAGTAGCCATTGGGGATGGCGGCTAGACCTTCATAGTCGTAGCTGGCGAGCTTCTCCATGACATCGCGGTCGAACGCCTCGTCATTCACGAAGTGCGAGAGGCCGCCCGAAGCGATCACCGCCACGCGCACGTCTTCCGGCCAAGCCGCAATCGCCTCGCGCAGCACGCGGCCGAATTCGATGCAACGCGCCATCGAAGGCTGCGTCGGAGGGTAGAACAAGTTGAACAACACCGGCACATGGCGGGGCACGTCGTCACCCATGATCTGGTGGTAGACGAAGCTATAGGCGTGCGGGACGACCGGATAGTCCGGCGCATAGCCTTGCCGCGATTCCATCCAGATGTTCTGCGGCCACTGCTGGAGGTCGTTGAGGTCGAAATTCTGTTCCTGGAATGTCCTGATCAAATAGGTCGCGAGCTCCGGATAGGCCTGATGCACGACATGGTGATCGGGCGCGTAGACCGGGCGCTGCGGGGGGCCGTTATGAACTTCCTCGCCCGTATAGATGGTGATCGAGGGTGACTGGCCGGGCCAGATTTCCTTCTGGTCCTTTCCCAGCACGATGGCGACATCGACCTTGGCGCGCTTGTAGGCTTTTGCCATCTCATCCAGAGCAGCGCGGCAGCGACGCGCGCGATCGGTACGTTCTTCCAACGTCAGAAAAGGGGCAAAGGCAGCGCCGCGCTCGGCCTCCAATTCTCCGTAAGTCCAGGTGCGGTTGCGGTACCAGAGTTCCGGGTTGTTACGATCGCGGTCGCCGTTGTTCAACCAGTCCTCTGGAGCCTGGCCCAGCATCCCGCTGTGTGGCACGGCCATGCCGAATACGATCTGCGCCATAGTGCCTCCTGGCGATGCGATGGATAATGGCTGTCTTGGGTTGAGGCTGACGAATGGCTGCGACGCGATCGCCGTAGCCATCCGTTCGAAAAGTCAGAGAAATTCGGCAGGGATGTACAGCGGCATCGAATCTTCCCACAGGCTGTCGGTCAGCAGGCGCTTGTTGCTTCCGTCCGCGTCCATCACGAAAATCTGGCCATATGGCTGGAAAGTGAAATCATAGATCGCGGCCTCATCACGGAACCCGTACATGCCGCTCGAATAGAGGATCTTGTTATCGTGCGTCCAAACCGAATGACCGTCGTTTGCGCCGGTTTCGGTAAGCACCCGATAATCGGAGCCATCCGGACGAATTGTGCAGACATGGTAGTTTGCCGGGCCGAACTGACGCGTGAAAGTGATCAATTCCCCATCGGGAGACCAGAACGGCAGATTGTCGCGCTCATCAGTCAGTTGGCGGATGGTGCGGGTCTCCAGGTCGAAGATGCGCAGACCGAAATTTCCGTCCCCCCAGACGCGGTAGACAATGAACCTGCCGTCAGCTGAATAGCTGGGGAAGCCCGAATGCACGGTTCCGTCGGTCAAGGCTTCATGAAACGAACCGTCGCTCCTGGCCCGCATCAGTACCGCTTTATCGTTCCCCTTGCGCTCTTGAAACCAGTTGCCGCACCCAAATGCCACCCATTCGCCGTCCGGCGACCAACTGGGCTGGAAGGCCCCCGCAATACCCTTCTTGTTGAGCAAGGGATCGAGGCCCGCTTTCGCCGCATCGAACGCGACATGTTGATCGGTGCCGTCCGCCTTCATCGTCACGACGGACGAATTGCCGAGTTGCTTCTGCGTGATCACCAGCCGGCCTTGCTTGGAAAGAACAGGGAACACATCGGTCGAGCGATAGTCCCAATCCTCATCCCAGCTGTAGAGCGGCTTGTTCTGCGCGCGGAACGCGAAGTCTACTTTCTCGTAGACGCCCTTGGATCCATCAGGCGACCAGCACGGCGACCGAAGCTGGCGCAGGACAGGCGGCTGGCCAGACGTGTAGTGAAGACCCGTCGCCACTTCTTTTTGAACCCAGGCCGCATCCGTCGCACGTATGCCCGGGCCTGCTCCACCGGCCTTGATAAAATAGGCCACATCCTTTCCATTCGGGAGGAATTGAGGCGCAAGCTTGAGATCGGGACCGCTGGTATGCTCGATGCGGTCCAGACCGGTAGCAAAGTCGACCGACACGATCTGGGAGGAGATACGGCCGATCCATTCCGGACGGCGTGCGCCCCAGGTATGCTCGCGGTCCAGCTCATAAAAGACGATGCGCTGCCCGTCAGGAGACCATTTGGGCGATCCCAGACAGTAACCCGGCTTGGACGCAACCTTGCGCAAACCCGTGCCGTCCGGGCGCACCGCATAGATTGACAGTTCCTGGGTGTGCTCCCAGCCATGACCGTCGCTATGTCCGGTCCAGCCGGTGTGGCGATCAGAGGAAAACGCGATCCACTGCCCGTCGGGGGACCAAGCCGGCCGGAACGAGCAGTCCGGACTCGCAGGGTCCACGACATCGGCTGCGCTTCCGGTCAGCTTGCGCCGCTCTCCAGTCGCAAGATCGACTGTCCAGATATTGGCGCGATAACCATCGGCGGTGGAGACGAAAGCGCCCTGCGTCCCGTCGGGCGAAAGCACCAGTGCGTCTTCCACAGATGGCGTTTCGACAACCGGCTGGACGTCGCTGCCATCTGGCCGACAGCGGAACACGTCGGCCTGGCCGTCGCCATTGCGCTCGCTGGTGAACGTGATCCATTCTCCATCGGGAGAAAAACTGGCGTGATAATCCTGGTTGCCCTCCGGAAGCAGCATCCGCTCATCGCTGCCATCGGCATTGGCGATGTAGAGGGTCGAAGCAGACGGACCGATGCGGTTCATCAGCATCACGCCTTTTTTGCCACCAGTGCCCGCCGCAGGTCGGCTCAACGTCATTGTTTCATCTTCCATCAGAGGTCTCCGCAAGTGAAGTCCGGGGCATCACACCACCCGATTCTTCGCTATGATATATCTTAGATATAGCTTATTGAATAGTGCCAAGGGGTATCGAAAATGCGACACTGGTCGGCGCAGGAACGGCAATGGCGTTGCCGCTGTCGCTGAGCAGACCAGTCGCCCGCTCAACGGCGAAGACCCTCACCTCATCGGACGCCTGGTTCGCGCAGAGCAGCCAGTCACCTCCGGGCGAAAATTCGAGGGCCCACGGCTTCTCTCCGAGAGTGGGCACGATCTGCTGGGGCATCAGCAGGCCGCATTCGGGATCGATCGCGAAAACGTGGATCGCCGGAACAGTTCGATTGGTGGCGTAAAGGAAGGCGCCATCAGGCGAGATTGCAAAGCCCGCAGCGCTGGGCTCGGACCCGGTGTCCGGACCATCGAGCGCAATCGAGGACAGGAGTTCCAGCCTGCCGCCTTCGGCGTTCCAGGCGAACACGAAGATTTCGGCCGAAAGTTCGCTGAGGAGATAGGCGAAGCGTCCGCCTTTGCCGAACAGGATCAACCGCGGCCCAGAGCCAGCGGGGACCGAGGCGTGAAGGTTCGGATCATCACCCAATGTTCGGCCTGCGGCATCGTAGGGATAAATGAAAATTCGATCCGCTCCCATATCAGGCGCGAGCAGATATCGTCCCGTCGGGTCGAGCGTCACGCCATGCGCATGGGCGCATTTCTGGCGCCGATGGGGACCGCTGCCGGATCCGATCCGCAGGGCACACACGGGCGCCAGGTCACCATGATCTGAAACGGGCACGAGCGCGACTTCGCCCCCGCCAAAATTCGCAACGCACAGCGTGGTGCCCTCGCGATCAAGGGCCAGGTGGGTCGGCCCTCCCCCGCCGGATGGTACCGATGCGAGCAGCGAGAGCGATCCATTTTCTCTCCCGATCGAAAAACTCAGGACATCGCCTATCCGATCGCCGGCGTTGCCCACCTCGCTCACTGCGTAAAGAACCGGCCGCCTGGAATCGGCAAGAACCCATGTCGGACGTGCAACGACGGCCGATAAGCCCAGGACGTCAAGCTTGCCGGATGCGGGGAAAAGCCGGGCGGCATGGATCCCCTGGTCCTCTCCTTGACCCTGTGAGCCGATAAATAGGAGGAGGGATTCAGTCGACGTCTGCATGTAGGGCCTTCGGAATTGAGGAATATTGCGCCTGAGGGGAAGCCAAAGCCGGCCAAGCCACCATGCTCACGCGTATAGCGTGGCGGAGGCGGCGGTGCCGGGCGGGAACCTCGCCTGGCGATGGTCGCTCCCGGTGTATACGTTCCAACCCGGCATATGGAGGATGCCCCGAGGGACATCGTTCACGACGTGATCGCCGGGATACATTTTGTGCCGGCGCAACCGTCCGCGCCATGTGCGCGCTCCCTTCATTGGTTTTGGTGGCGCTCATTTCGATTTTTCGAAGCGACAACTCGCGCTCCAGGACCGACGCGTCCCTGAGAATTTGAGCTATCTGCCGCTGATGAAGCAAGGGCGGCCCCTGTAAATGCACTGTTGCGGTTTCGTCGCCAATTCCATTCCCCACTTTCGCCCGTCGCGACGCATCGGCTGCGTAACTGCTGGGTGCGGGGGCCTCGAGACGCCCGGAAAAGCTCTTCCGGGCGTCTCCCTTTTTGAAACGGGTCTTCGAAAAGGCCATCCCTGTGGAGGGAGGTGGTTCAGTCTTTGCGGTATTCGGTGCGTGCATGCTCGTTATAGGGGGAGGGGGCGACCGTGGCCTTGAGGCGCTGGAAGCCGAAGTCGCCGTCCGGGTCGTTGCCGGGACCCGGATGCTCGCCCCAGACGAAGGTCAGTTCGGTGCCGGGCGCGGCATATTCGGCATCGATCAGCGCCAGCGACAGGATGCGGTTGAGCGGACCGATCAGGCCGGTCTGGAAGCTCATCCCCACCGGCTTGCCGTTGGCTTCCAGGCGATAGCGGCCATAGGTGTTGAGATAGTCGGGGTTGCCGAAGACACGGGCGCTGTCGGCTGCGTCGAACACCAGCGTGCGCTTGCGCCGCGGGTAGCTGTCTTTGGTGCGCTCAAGCGCCTCGCGACCCAGATAATCATGGTTGAAGGCGATCGACTTGCCATAGCCAAGCTCGAACGGCGAGACGTAGTAATCCTCGATATTGTCCGAGTAGAAGCTGCCGTGCAGCGGCTTTTGTCCTTCGTAGGAGAACAGGCTCAGCCACTCGCGATAGTCGGCCAGGTCCGGGTCGGTGAACACAGCCGGCGTCGGGGTCGGCACCCATCCGCTCTCGATGCCGTTGGTGTAATAGGCCTTGCCTCCGACATGGACCAGGCCGAACGCCTCGCCCGCCTTGAGGATCGCGTCTTTGACCGCCTGGGCATCCTTCCACTCGCCGATGAATTCGTAACCCGGCATGCCCGCCATGCCGTGACGGAAGGCGCGGAACTGGCGCCCTTCCAGTTCGACCGGGGTCGAGTGGAAGAACTTGGTCTTGGGCAGCGGCCCGCCAAACAGCGTCTCGGCCAGCGCCATCGCGCTGGGACCCTGGATCTGGTAGCGGAAGATCATCGGATCGCCGCCCTTGCGCAGGCCCGAATCCGGGTCGACCCTCATTTCGACATCATAGCCGCCCTTCTCCCCGAAATAGCGGATCCACGACTGCGACGCCGGCACGCCCGAGAGATTGAAGCGCTCCTCGCCGTCGCGCATCAGGATGCCGTCGGTCACGATCAGGCCTTCCCTTGTCACCGGCACGAACTGCTTGGCCTGCCCGACCACGAAATTATCGTAATTGTTGGCGCTATAGTCCATCAGCAGGCGCTGGGCGTCCGGCCCCTCGATCCACAGGTCCCACATGTGGTGCGACAGGTCGGAAAGCGCCACGCCATCGCGCCAGGCAGCCTGCTCCTCGCGCCAACCCACATATTCAGGTGCGATCACCGGCACTTCCCACGCCTTGGCGTTGGGCTTCCACACCAGTCTCATGGGCGAACCGGCCTCGTCGATGGCCTGCTGCAGGCTCTTGGGCGTCATTAGCGATGTTCCTTTCGGCAATTCCCCGGCCGCGCGTTCACGGCCCGAACCGGGCCTAGCAAGGGACCACCGCCCCAATATATGCTGTAAATCAGACCATCACTGTTGCGACTTCGGCGACAACCCCTCGTCCAAGCCCGTATTGCCGCGCACAGTATCGCGGCAAAGCAGCAGCCTACTGCCATTCTGCCCCTGCAACGGCGCTTTCCTGCGGGTCTCTGCAGCTAACGCTCGATTGCCGCACAACATTGTTGCGGGATCGAACGCTACTCTTGCGTCCGCGTCGATGCCAATCAGCGACAATCAACCAACAGCAGGTCAATCATCCATGACAGCAACGCGCGCCATGCTCGATGCCTACAGTATCGAGGCCACCACCAAGGATGCCGCCGCCATCGGCGCCCTGCCCCAAGACATGCCTCGCCCTGCACAGGTCTTTGTGCCTTACCTTCACGAAGAAAATGACGACCAGCGGATCGCAGCATGCGCCGCGATCCGCGCCGCCGGCCTCGAGCCGGTGCCGCATCTCTCCGCCCGCCGCCTTGAGGGCCTGGCAGAACTCGACCGACTGTTGCACGACTTGCGCGAACAGGCCGATGTACGCTGCGTCTTCGTGATCGCGGGGGACATCGCCACTGCTGCGGGACCCTTCAACGACAGCCTCTCGCTGATCGAAACCGGTCTGTTCGAAAAGCATGGCATCGAAAATGTAGGCATCGCCGGTCATCCCGACGACCACCCCGAGGTCCCGGACAATATCCTGTGGGATGCCATGCTGGCCAAGATCGCTGCGCTGGAGGCCCGCGGTCTGCAGACCCAGGTCGTCACCCAGTTTTCGTTCGACGCAAACCGCGTGCTGGATTGGTTGGGAGAATTGCGCGCGCGCGGAATTACCGTCCCGGTTCGGATTGGCATTCCCGGCCCGACCAGCGTGCGCACGCTTTTGCGGTATGCCGCCCGGTGCGGCGTCGCCGCCTCCGCCAGCGCGGTCGCCAAGTACGGCCTGTCGCTTTCGCGCCTGCTCGGAAACGCCGGGCCCGATACCTTCCTCGACCAGCTGAACGCTGGGCTGGATTCCGTCACCAGCGGCGAAGTTCGCCTGCATCTGTTCCCCTTTGGCGGCTTTTCCAAAGTGGCGGACTGGATGGAGCAGTTTTCGCGCCGCACATCCTCTTCCACACTCTTTGCCGCCTGATTTTCAAGAACATAGACATTTACGGAGACGATGCCCCATGGCCTCCTCGCATATCCTTGTCCTCAGTTGCCCCGATCAGCCGGGCATCGTCCATGCAGTCACCGGCGCGCTTCTCGCAGGCAGGGGAAACATCCACGAGTCGCGCCAGTTCGATGATCGGGAAACCGGGCAGTTCTTCTTGCGAATCGTGTTCAGCGCACAGGATGCCGCGGCGATCGACGCGGCCATGCGACCGCTCGCCAGTCAATTCGCAATGGATTGGAAACTCGTTCCCGCCGACCATCGGGTGAAGACCCTGATCCTTGTGTCAAAGTTCGACCACTGCCTGGGTTACCTGCTTTACAAGGCCAGGATGGGCGAACTGCCGATCGATATCGTCGCCATTGCCTCAAATCACCCGGCGTCGGCCCTCACCGTCAGCACCATCGGCGACATTCCCTTCCATCACCTCCCGATCACGAAGGACACCAAGGCCGAGCAGGAAGCGCGCATCAAGGCAGTCGTCGAAGAGACGGGTGCCGAACTCGTTATCCTCGCGCGTTATATGCAAATCCTTTCCGACGATCTGGCCGCCTTCCTGGCCGGGCGCTGCATCAACATCCATCATTCCTTCCTGCCCAGTTTCAAGGGCGCCAAGCCTTACCACCAAGCTCACGCCCGTGGTGTGAAGATGATCGGCGCAACCGCGCACTACGTCACCGCAGACCTCGACGAAGGTCCGATCATCCATCAAGCCACGGAAGCCGTGACCCACGAGGACACGCCCGAAGACCTTGTCCGCAAGGGCCGTGAAATAGAAAGCCGCGTTCTGGGAAAAGCGGTTGCGTGGCATACCCAGCACCGCGTCTTCCTCAATGCAGCCAAAACAGTCGTCTTCGGTAATTAAGCGGAATGGCGCAGATTCTGCAGGGTGATGTGGTTGCCCGCGAAGTCCTGGATTCCGTGTCCCAACGGGTGTCCCGTCTCAGAGACACGAACGGCGTGGATGCTTGCCTTGCCGTCGTCCTGGTAGGTCATGATCCTGCCAGCGAAATCTACGTTCGACGCAAACAAAAGGCAGCGCGTTCTGTCGGCATTCGCTCGCTGGAATATCGGCTGGATGAGGAGACTAGCCAGCAAGGGCTGCTGGATCTGGTTCACAAATTGAACGCAGATCCTGCGGTCCATGGAATTCTCGTCCAGCTTCCCCTTCCTTCTCACATCGCAGGCGACGTCATTTTGGGTGCGATCGCGCCCCAAAAGGATGTCGATGGCTTCCACCCCGTCAACGTCGGCCGCCTTTCCACTGGCGCGGGCGGTGGTCTCGTCCCATGCACGCCTCTTGGATGCGTGATGCTGCTCGAACGCGTGATCGACGACTTCAGAGGCCTCAAAGCCGTCGTCATTGGAAAGTCCAACATCGTAGGCAAGCCAGCGGCCTTGCTTCTCCTGGACCGCGAATGCACGGTGACTGTAACGCATATCCACACACGCGGCCTGCCTGACATCGCTCGCAGTGCGGATATCATCATTGCGGCAGCGGGCAGCCCTCGCCTTGTACGGGGCGATTGGGTCAAACCGGGCGCAGTTGTCATCGACGTCGGGATCAATCGCATTGCACTCGAAGACGGGACGTCGGCAATCGTTGGCGACGTGGCGTTGGAGGAATGCGATCACGCGGCGGTGATCACGCCCGTGCCGAAAGGGGTTGGACCGATGACCATCGCCTGCCTGCTGAAAAATACGGTGCATGCGGCCGAGGCGATGGCGAGGGCCAGGGAACCGGCCGTTCAGTAAACCTCACCCGTCGACGGAGCGGCATGCCGGGGTCATCAGATGAAAAAACTCTATGTCATTGCTCCCTTGGGGAAGGAACGGATCGTCGAAGCAGGGCTTGATCAAACGGTGATGGAAGCCATACGCGACGCAGGAATTGACGAGCTTGCTGCCATGTGTGGCGGATGTTGCGCATGTGCGACCTGCCACGTCCAGTTCGACAAAGTAGCATTTAGCAGCCTCCCGCCCATTGGCCGAGCCGAAGACGATCTTCTGTCGAGCTCCGATCATCGAAGTCGTACGTCGAGACTGTCCTGCCAGGTTCAAGTCGCCGGCCTCCCGGACGGATCAAAGATCTGGGTCGTTCCGTCTGACTAGCATATTTTTGCAGACGCATGATTTCTGGCTTTTTCATGGCTGGATCCGAACCCGCGCCGGTCGCTCGGCTTCATGTCCGACAGTCCAGTGTGCGGTGGCCGGTGCCGTATCCTGTGCATCATCGATGACTTCACGCGGGAGTTGTCTGGCGCTCGTGGCCTCTACATCGCTGTCCAGCAGTCGCGTTGTCCGGAAACTGACGACGCGCTGATTGGCCTCCGGGGAAGCCTGACACGGTCGTCAGCGAAAACGGATCAAATTGCTCTCGGTGGCGCTCCTGCGCTGACCGCAGGAGCGTCAGGCTGAATGGCATTGAGCCAAAGGAGAACGGCTTCGTCGAACGCTTCAACGACCGCCTACGCGACGAACGCCTGAATGAAGCCCTGTTCACGTCGCTGACGCACGCCGTTTCGTGCTCGTGGCTTGGCGACACTATCAAGGTCGGGTCGAACTTGAAATTGAATGACAGGCCCCCGCCGAGATCGCCAGTCGATGGTCTTGGGGCACCCCCGGGGCTGCCTTCCCATCAATGACGGCTCCGGACTCAACCTCTGATTGGTAACAATCAGGGGAGCACATCAGTGTGCTCTTGAGGTTCTTCGCCTAAGGGTACGACGCTACGACGCCCGGTCTTTGGGACTGTTCGGCTGTGGCTATGTGCTGCTGTGTGTGTGGTTTGGGGTGTTGGTTGCGGGAGTAGGATTTGAACCTACGACCTTCAGGTTATGAGCCTGACGAGCTACCGGGCTGCTCCATCCCGC
>ENA-ORDG01000467-ORDG01000467.1-marine-metagenome-genome-assembly--contig:-NODE-467-length-18435-cov-4.300360_pt1 | contig 18435 bp, 17 predicted proteins | sample MGYA00248629_ERZ508524 | MGnify/ENA primary metagenome ERZ508524 (study PRJEB26194, sample SAMN05421901) | marine metagenome | isolation source: East of Rio de Janeiro, Brazil, South Atlantic Ocean...
GGCGAAAGTTTATTTATGACCGCTTTCTACAATACCGTTCCCGGAGAAAAGCGGGTGAGTTTTGCTTCTCCTTATCCCGGAAAAATTATTCCGATAGATTTAACCCGTTTCCAAGGAAAATTTATTTGTCAGAAGGATGCCTTTTTATGTGCTGCTAAAGGTGTTTCCATAGGTGTTGAATTTTCCAAACGTTTAGGTCGTGGCTTTTTTGGAGGGGAAGGTTTTATCATGCAAAAGTTGGAAGGCGATGGAATGGCTTTCGTTCACGCTGGCGGAACAACTGCTGTTAAAGAACTAGCTCCCGGCGAACGTTTAAAAGTAGATACCGGTTGTATTATTGGTTTTGAAAATTCAGTTGATTATAATATAGAATTTGTGGGCGGAATTAGAAATACACTGTTTGGAGGTGAAGGACTTTACTTTGCTACACTCACAGGACCGGGCAAAGTCTATATTCAATCTTTACCTTTTAGTAGATTGGCCAGCCGTGTGTTTGCAGCAGCTCCACAAGGTGGCGGAAAACAAAAAGGAGAAGGAAGTATTTTAGGAAGTTTAGGCGATTTACTTGATGGAGATAACCGATTTTAGTTTAGCTGATTTCAAATTCAAAAGAAGAAATAATTATCAAATGTTATAAAAGTCCTAATCTTCAATAATTCATTTTAAAACTTCTTAAAAAATAACGATATTACCCAGTCTGGGTTTCAAAGGTAAATTCAGCTTAAAAGTTCAATCATTATAAACCAATCTTTTCAAATGAAAATCAACAAAGTTCTAGTTGCCAATCGAGGTGAAATTGCTATCAGAATCTTTCGCGCATGTACAGAAATAGGTCTTCGTACCGTAGGTATTTATACTTATGAAGATCGTTATTCTTTGCACCGCTATAAAGCCGACGAAGCTTATCAAATTGGTGATGATAGTGAACCTTTAAAGCCATATTTAGATATCGATAAGATCATCGAAATTGCTAAAGAAAACAATATCGATGCTATCCATCCCGGCTATGGTTTCCTTTCTGAAAATTCAAAATTTGCGCAAGCTTGTGAAGACAATGGCATTATTTTTATTGGTCCTAAAGTATCGGTTTTAAAATCGTTAGGAGATAAAGTAACGGCCAAACAAGTGGCTATTCAGAATAACGTTCCTATTATTCAGAGTAATAAAAAAGAACTTACCAATGTAGATATTGCCTTAGAAGAAGCAAAAGAAATTGGTTATCCGGTGATGTTAAAAGCAGCTTCCGGAGGTGGTGGTCGCGGTATGCGTGTTATCCGTACAGAAGATGAATTGCGTAAAGCTTTCCCGGAGTCTAAACGTGAAGCAGGTAATGCCTTTGGTGACGATACTGTTTTTATTGAAAAATTTGTAGAGAATCCAAAACATATAGAGGTTCAGATCATCGCCGATAATCACGGAAATATGGTTCATCTTTTTGAAAGAGATTGTTCCGTACAACGTCGTTATCAAAAAGTGATCGAAGTGGCTCCTTCTTATAACTTAAAAGAAGAGACCAAAAATAAATTATACGAATATGCGCTGGCAATTTGTGGTGCTGTAGATTATAACAATGCCGGTACCGTAGAGTTTTTAGTAGATGATGATGGAAGTATTTATTTTATTGAAGTAAATCCGCGTGTACAAGTAGAACATACAGTAACTGAAGTGGTGACCGGTGTAGATGTCGTAAAATCACAAATCTTTATTGCCGGCGGTTACAAACTTTCTGATGAACAAATTAAAATTGAAAGTCAAGAGAAACTTTCTACACAAGGTTACGCCGTACAATGTCGTATTACTACAGAAGATCCTCAAAATGACTTTAAACCCGATTACGGAACGATTACGACTTACAGAAGTGCTTCCGGATTCGGAATTCGTTTAGATGCCGGTAGTGTTTATCAAGGTGTGAGTATTTCTCCGTTCTTCGATTCGATGTTGGTGAAAGTAACGGCAAATAGCAGAACCTTAGACGGAGCTTGTCGTAAAATGCGTCGTGCGTTAGCAGAATTTAGAGTACGTGGTGTAAAAACCAATATGGCGTTCTTAGATAATATTTTGAAAGATGACACTTTTAGAAGAGGTGAAGTCACTGTAAACTATATTAAGAATACACCGAAACTTTTTGAAATTAAAGAACCAAGAAACCGTGCTACCAAAATGGTGAATTTCTTGGGGAATGTGATCGTTAATGGTAATGAAGATGTAAAGTTTACCGATCCTAATAAAAAATTGGTTTTACCTAAAGTTCCGAAGTTTGAGCATAAAGATGCCTACCCAAAAGGAACCAAAGATCTATTAACCGAAAAAGGACCAGAAGAGTTCGCGAAGTGGTTAAAATCTGAACAAAAAATTCATTTTACCGATACTACTTTTCGTGATGCGCACCAAAGTTTATTAGCAACGCGTATGCGTACGTTCGATATGATGAAAGTTGCTGAAGGCTTTGCGAAAAACCATCCGGAAGTATTTAGTATGGAAGTTTGGGGTGGCGCTACTTTCGACGTTTGTATGCGTTTCTTAAAAGAAAATCCTTGGGAGCGTTTAAAATTATTAAGAAAAGCTATCCCGAATATATTATTTCAAATGTTACTTCGTGGTTCAAACGGAGTTGGTTATACGGCTTATCCCGATAATCTTATTGAAAAATTTGTGGCGGAAGCTTGGGAAAACGGAGTCGATATTTTCAGAATTTTCGATTCTCAAAACTGGATGCAGTCGTTAGCACCAAGTATCGAGCACGTTCGCAAAAATACAAAAGGTATTGCTGAAGCTTCGATGTGTTACACAGGAGATATTCTTCAGCCTAAAGACAATAAATATAATTTAGAGTATTACATTCAGTTAGCGAAAGATCTCGAAAATGCAGGAGCGCATATTTTAGCCATTAAAGATATGGCCGGTTTATTAAAACCATATGCCGCTTCAGAATTAATTTCAGCATTAAAAAGTGAAACTTCGCTTCCTATTCATTTACATACGCACGATACTTCTTCTATTCAGTCGGCAACCTATATTAAAGCGATTGAAGCGGGAGTAGATGTGGTCGATGTTGCGTTGGCAGGAATGTCTGGTTTAACCTCGCAGCCTAACTTCAATTCTTTGGTAGAAGCGATGCGCAATCAAGAGCGAGAGAATAAAATGGATATTCATAAATTAAATGAATATTCTAATTATTGGAGCAGCGTTCGTGAGTATTACTACCCATTTGAGTCTGGATTAAAAGCCGGAACCGGTGATGTGTATGAACACGAAATTCCTGGTGGACAATATTCTAATTTAGTTCCGCAGGCAGAATCTTTAGGCTTAAAAGATCGTTTTAACGAAATTACAGAGATGTATGGTAAGGTAAACGAGCTTTTTGGGAATGTAATTAAAGTAACGCCAAGTAGTAAAGTAGTGGGCGATATGGCTCAATATTTAGTGAGTAATAACTTAACGATCGAAGATTTCTTTGAAAAAGGAGAAACACTTTCGTTCCCGGAGTCGGTGAAAAATTTCTTTAAAGGAGATCTAGGTCAGCCGGTTGGTGGTTTCCCTAAAAAAGTACAAGATATTATTTTAAGAGGTGAGAAGCCTTACACCGATCGACCAAATTCACATTTAGAACCGGTAGATTTTGAAAAAGAATTTGCTGAATTTAAAGAGAAGTTTAGTGAAGGTATGGATCGTGAATGGGATATTACCGATTTCCTTTCCTACAAATTATACCCGAAAGTATTTACCGATCTTTACGATCATTACGTGAAATATGGTAAGGTAATGAACATTCCAACAAAAAATTTCTTCTACGGAATGAAACCGGGTGAAGAGATTATTGTTGAATTAGATCGTGGGAAAACTTTATTAATTACCCTAATTTCTACCACCAAACCTGACGCAGCCGGAATGGTGACAGTGTTCTTTAAAGTAAACGGACAAACCAGAAATATTCAAGTACAAGATAAGTCGGTAAAAGTTGAAAAAGTAGAACACGTAAAAGCCGATAAATCTGATGCGAAGCAAGTAGCAGCGCCATTACAAGGTTCGTTATCAGAAATTATGGTGAAAGAAGGCGATAAGGTTACTAAAAATCAGCCTTTATTTGTGATCGAAGCCATGAAAATGGGAACAACCATTACTTCTAATGATGAAGGTGAAGTGAAAAAGATTTACCTAAAACAAGGTGATATGGTCTTTAGTGACGATTTAGTAGTCGAGTTGAAGTAAATGTCACCTCGAGCAGAGTCGAGAGGTTAATAATCGCGTCACCCTGAACTCGATTCAGGGTCGCATCCTGATTTTTAGATGTTTGATGAGATGTTGGATCAAGTTCAGCATGACTGCGAGAAATTTTCGAATCTGCGTGAATTAAAAAACAAAAACCTTCCAGATTTGGAAGGTTTTTTTATATTCATCATAAAAGCTCAATACCTTGTTCAAACATTCTCATCCTTATCAACCTTATATTCCTGAAGGAACCAAAAAATTAATCGTCGGTACGTTGCCGCCGCCAAGATTTACGATGGGAGAATTTAAAGAAGGTGACGTGAATTTTTGCTACGGAAGTCGCGACGGACAATTATGGATTATCCTTAACAGAATTTTTAATCTGAACCTTAAATTTGAAACGACTCAAGAAGCCATTCAGCAACGAAAATATTTTCTTCAGCAACATAAAATTGGGATTTGTGATATGGTAGAATATGCAATGCGTGAGAAAATTGACGCTTCAGATTTAGGGATGAAAGAAGTGAAACTTCGGAATATGATTCATATTCTAAAAGAAAATCCATCTATAGAAACCTTACTTTTTACCGGCGGAAACAGTAAAAACGGTCCAGAGTATTTCTTCAGAAAACATATTCGCGACCATAAGGAAATTCAGCTAAAAAGAATGAGTGATGAGGTGCCAAGAATTCACGAATTTAATTTAGAAGGAAGAACAATTACCACCGTTTCGCTAACCGCGCCATCGGGAGCAGCCAATAGAGCTGTAGGAAGTATGCAGCATTACAAATACTTAAAACAGAAAAATCCTGAAATGAATACTTTAGATTTTCGGGTGTTGCAATACGAGCCTTTCTTTAAAGCATAAAAAAAGCTACTCGATTTGAGTAGCTTTTTCAATATTATTCAAATGAATTTTCTTCAATTATTTTTTGTTTGAAGCTTCTTTCATTCCTTCTTCGATCATATTGTAAAATTGGTCTAACTTAGGTAGCACAACAATTCTTGTTCTACGGTTAGCAGCTTTACCTTCAGCATTATCGTTAGAAGATACAGGAACGTACTGGCTTCTTCCGGCAGCAGTCATTCTTGAAGGTTCTACGCCAAATTCGTTTTGTAAGATTCTAACAATAGAAGTTGCTCTTTTGGTACTCAAATCCCAGTTGTCTTGAATACATTCCGTTTTAATAGGATCTGCATCAGTGTGACCTTCAACCATAAATTCAAAATCTGGCTTGTTCTTCACTACTTTCGCTACTTTACCTAATACTTCTCTCGCACGGTTAGAAACTTGGTAGCTACCACTTCTAAATAAAAGTTTGTCTGAGATCGAAACATAAACAACTCCTTTTTCAACATTAATCTCGATATCTTCATCGTTAATGTTACCCAAAGCTCCTTTTAAACTCGTTACTAAAGCTAAGGTTACAGAGTCTTTTTTGTTAATCGCATCACGCATCGTTTTGATCTGAAGATCTTTCTCTTTGATGCTTTCTAAAGAACGCTCTAAATTTTCAGCTCCTTTTTTAGATAAAGTTGCTAAATCGCCTTGATTAGTTAATAATGCGTTATTGGTCTTTTTCAAAGTATTTACCTGATCTTCTAGATAAGTAACTCTGGTTTCTTTTTCGTCTAAACAAGAATTTAGCTTAATCGTTGCCGTATCTAGCAAATCTTGAGTCTCCTTTTGTTTTTCTTCAAGCTCAGCATATTTCTTTTTAGATACACACGAAGTGAACATGAATACTGATAGTACAGAAAATAAAAAAACTCTATTCATCATAAGTTGTTTTAAAAATGTTAATTATTGGTTCAAAGCTATTAAAAAAGCAATATTCAAGTCAAGGATTAACAATTATTTAGCGCGGGTTTTTTTAGAGCGCTGTATTTTGTGTTTTTCTCAACGTAATACTGCCATACGATAGATTTTAACGGACTGAAATTTTCTTTATTGTAATTCGTATTTCTTTTTTTTATCATTTTATTCAATTGCCTGTAAAAGCTAAAATGCGCCTTAAGAATAGCAAAAAAATGTCTTGGTTTTAATTCAGCAACAAACTTAATGCCAGCTAAACCATCTAAAAGCATTCGAGTGAAAATACTTAGAAATACGTGTTTCTTTTTATTCTTTACCAAGTTAAAAAGGCTGTTTCTAAAGTTTAAATAGGTTTTTTTAGGATGCATCGCGTGCAAAGTTCCGCCGCCTAAATGATAAACTTTTGCTTCCGGTATTGCCCAAATTTCATAATTTAAATGGTGCGCACGCCAACAAAGATCAATTTCTTCTTGATGTGCAAAATAATCTTCATCAAACTTACCGGTTTCAAAAAACACCTTTTTTCGAATTGCAAAACACGCTCCACTTGCCCAGCCAATGCGTTGCGCTTTATTATATTGACCGTGATCTTCTTCGAGTGTTGCAAAAATTCTTCCGCGGCAATAAGGGTAACCTAATTTATCTACAAAACCACCACAAGCACCGGCATAATCAAACTTTTCTTTGTCTTGGTAGCTTAAAATTTTAGGCTGAAGAATAGCTGTTTTTGGATGATTTTCAAAATGAAATAATAAAGGCTGAAGCCAATTTTCAGTTACTTCAACATCACTATTCAATAAGATGAAAATATCTTCTTCAACATACTTTAGCGCATCGTTATATCCTTTTGCATAGCCGCCATTTTCTTTATTCTGAATAATTTCTATATGTGGAAAATTCTCTTCAACATAAGCTACAGAATCATCTTCTGAAGCATTATCGGCAAGATAGATTTGAGCTTCTTCAGAATAATTAACGACGGAAGGTAGAAAAGTTTCAAGCAATTTTCTCCCATTCCAATTTAAGATGACGACGGCAATTTTCACGATTGCAAATTAAAGAGAATACGACGAAATTTCGCGTAAGAAATGATATTTTTCTAACTCGTAATCCATTTCGCAAAAATAATGATTCATTCCGTTAGTGACCATCAATTGTTCTGCTTTTAAAGCTAAATTATAACGAGCAATTTGGTCGAAAGTATCTTGTGTGATCTTAATAGACGGCGCTTTACATTCAACAATTAAATTAATACTTCCGTCAGGATTGTAAGCCACAATATCGTAGCGTCGCGTTAAGCCATTTACTTTGAGTTGTTTTTCGGCATTTAAAAGTTGTTTTGGGTAATTTTTCTGCTGAATTAAATACTGGATCGTATGTTGTCGCACCCATTCTTCCGGGGTAAGAATGATGAATTTTTTTCGGAGTTCATCGAAAATAGCCGTTTTATTTTCGCTATTTTTGAACCGAAATTGATACGACGGAAAGTTAAGTTTTATCATCTAACTAGTACAACTTAGGCTGTAGCGCTTTTATGGAGCAAGTAAAGAAAATTGTAGCAGATATAAAAAAAGACGAGCTAAAACCTATCTATTTTTTAATGGGTGAAGAGCCTTATTATATCGATAGTTTAGCCAATTATTTTGAAGAAAATTTACTCAGTGAAGAAGAAAAAGGCTTTAACCAGTCGGTTTTATATGGTAGAGATGTAAGTGTAGACGATATTATTTCTTCTGCAAAACGCTTCCCGATGATGGCAAAATACCAATTGCTTATCGTAAAAGAAGCGCAAGATCTATCGCGTACCATCGAGAAATTGGTCAATTATGCTGAAAATCCTCAGCCTTCAACCATTTTGGTGATTTGTTACAAATATAAAAAACTGGACAAGCGTAAAGCTTTATACAAAACGCTGAATAAAACCTGTGTGGTTTTTGAAAGTAAACCATTATACGAGAATCAAATACCCGATTGGATTAGTAAAGTACTGAAAGGGAAAAACTATAGCATTACGCCGAAAGCTTCGTTGTTGTTAGTTGAATTTTTAGGAACCGATCTTGGCAAAATCAATAATGAGTTAGAGAAACTACAACTTATTTTGCCGGAAGGTTCACAAATTACACCCGAACTTATTGAAGAAAATATCGGGATCAGTAAAGACTTCAATAACTTTGAGCTGCAAAAAGCTTTAGGTGAAAAAGATTTTAAAAAGGCTTTTCGAATAATCGATTATTTTTCACAAAACCCGAAAGAGCATCCTATTTTACAAACCACTGCTATTTTATTCAGCTTTTTTACAAAGATCTTGAAGTATCATAGCTTAGCGAACCATGATAAAGGAAATGTTGCTAAAACCTTAGGTGTAAATCCATTTTTTGTAAAAGATTACGCCGTTGCCGCCAGAAATTATAAAATGAAAGAAGTAAGTGGCATTGTAGAGAAATTACGTGAAGTAGATGCTAAAGGGAAAGGAGTAGGAGCAAATGGTGCGAATACTTCAGATCTATTCAAAGAGATATTAATAAAAACCTCAATGGCCAGGTAATGGGAGTTAAGATTAAAACTTGGGTTTCGGCCGCACGATTAAGAACGTTACCACTTTCTATTGCAGGGATTATCACCGGTACTGCACTTGCTGTAGAATATCATACTTTTTCTTGGGCAATTTTTGTATTTGCGATTTTAACCACGTTGGGCTTACAAATACTTTCAAATTTTGCCAACGATTATGGTGATGGAGTAAAAGGTACCGACAACGAAGAGCGTATCGGACCGATGCGCGCGCTCCAAAGCGGAATTATTACTGACAAAGAAATGAAGAAAGCGATGATTATTACCTCGGTTATTACCATGATTTTCGCGTTGATCTTAATTTATTTAGCCTTCGGAAAAGAGAATTTTGCATATTCATTGTTGTTTTTTGTACTAGGTTTAGCATCGGTTGGAGCAGCGATAAAATACACGGTTGGTAAATCTGCTTATGGTTACCGCGGTTTAGGCGATGTATTTGTGTTTTTGTTTTTTGGTTTATTGAGCGTTGCAGGAAGTTTCTTTCTGTATTACCAAGAGCTATCGCTGCAAATTTTTCTTCCAGCAGTTGCTGTTGGTTTATTGAGTACTGCGGTTTTAAACCTAAATAATATGCGCGATCGCATTAGTGATGCTAACTCTGGTAAGAATACTTTAGTAGTAAAATTAGGAGGTCGCAAAGCTAAGGTTTATCACTTTTCGATCATTATTGTTGCTTTATTGGCACAACTTACTTTTATCATCTTAAAAGAAAACTATTACCTATTATTAAGTTTAGTAGCATTTATTCCATTATTCATTCACTTGAATGTTGTTGCGAAAAACACCATTCCGAAAGACTTAGATCCTGAATTAAAAAAAGTTGCCTTAAGCACATTTTTCTTTTCGATATTGTTTTTAATTGCCGTTCACTTATAAAAAAAAGCCTTCATTTCTGAAGGCTTTTAAACAAACCGCTAAAGCAAACAAAATTACGATAATAAATTTGGGAACTATCATAGTTAAGTTGTTGTAAACCTACTCATTAATTATGTATGAAAACATCCCTTGTAGTGGGTAATTATCTGTATTTCAGTGTGTATTAAATTCAAATGTTATTATAATGTGAATAGGTTGAGTAAAAATTGAAAATTGATTATTTTACTGCTTAAAAACTAAACATTATGAAAGTTACCTTTTACGGGCAAAATTCACTTGCTATCGAAGTAGCAGGAAAACATATTATTGTAGACCCATTTATTACCGGAAGCGATCTTGCCAAAGACAAAGTAGATATTAAAGACTTAAAAGCAGACTATATTTTCTTAACTCACGCGCATCAAGATCATATTTTAGATGCTGAAGCGATCGCTAAAAATACCGGAGCAAAAATTGTGAGTAACGCAGAAATAGCTTCTCATTACGAATCTAAAGGGTTCGAAGCTCACCCGATGAATCATGGCGGAAGCTGGAATTTTGATTTCGGAAAAGTAAAATATGTCGTTGCACATCACAGTAGCTCTTTTCCCGACGGAAGTTATGGAGGCCAACCAGGAGGTTTTGTATTTGAAACTGAAGAAGGAAATCTTTACATCGCCGGTGATACTGCCTTAACATTAGATATGAAGCTTATCCCGATGCGTACAAAATTAGACTTAGCAGTCTTGCCAATTGGCGATAATTTTACAATGGATGTCGATGACGCGATTATTGCCAGTGATTTTATTGAATGTGATAAAATTCTTGGATGTCACTACGATACTTTTGGTTTTATAGAAATAGATCATAATTTAGCCAAAGATAAATTCAAGATGAAAAATAAAGAATTGTATTTATTACCAATCGGCGAGAGTATCGAAGTTAAATGAAAGCAAGCTACAAAAAGTACACACTAAATTTTAAACGCCCTAGCGGAACTTCGCGGGGCGTTCTTACTACCAAAGAAACCTGGTTTTTAATTTTAGAAGAAGAAAATAATTTCGGGATCGGAGAATGCGGAATCTTACGAACACTAAGTATTGACGATCGTCCCGATTATGAAGAAAAACTAAAATGGACGTGCCAAAACATTCATTTACCAAAAGATGAGTTGTTGGCCGAGTTAGTTGAATTTCCTTCCATTCAGTTTGGGGTAGAAATGGCATTGTTATCGCTTCAGTCACAAGATCCGTTTCAATTATTTCCTTCAGCATTTACGAATGGTGAAAAGGGAATCCCGATTAACGGACTTATTTGGATGGGTGAAGAAACTTTTATGCATGAGCAAATTCAGCAGAAATTAGAACAGGGGTTTTCTTGTATTAAATTGAAAATTGGTGCGATCGATTTTGATAAAGAAATCGCTTTGCTTCAATCAATTCGTAAAAAATATTCAGCTTCAGAAATAGAATTACGCGTAGATGCTAACGGAGCTTTTCAGCCTCATGAAGCTTTGCAAAAACTTCAACGTTTAAGTGAATTAGATTTGCACAGCATTGAGCAACCCATTAAGCAAGGTCAGTTTTCAGAAATGGCAAAATTATGTGCTAAAACGCCGCTGCCTATTGCTTTAGATGAAGAATTAATTGGTGTGTTTTCTGTAACAAAAAAAGAAGAACTTCTACAAACCATACAACCGCAATACATTATTTTAAAACCAAGTTTAATCGGTGGTTTTAAAGGTACACAAGAATGGATAGATTTAGCGGAAAAACAAAATATCGGTTGGTGGATCACCAGCGCTTTAGAAAGTAATATTGGTTTAAATGCAATTTCGCAATTTACATTTATGCAAAATAGCAATATGCCGCAAGGTCTTGGTACCGGTAGTTTGTACACCAATAATATCGAAAGTCCGTTAATGGTCAAAGGAGAATATATAACTTATGCACCCGAAAAAACTTGGGATGTAAATTCAATTTTATAATTTATGTTTATAGCACAAGCATCGAAGTATGCTCACGATTTTTGGAGATATCTTGTAGGGTCGTTCATCATTATTGTAGCTTCAGTGATTGGCCAATTACCATTTACCTTTGCCGTTTTTTACAAAAAAGGATTCGAAATAATGGGAGCCACAGAAGCAGAATTAATGAAGGTTTTAGATTCTAATCTCAACCTTTTCTTATTATTGCTCTCTTTTGTGTTTGGGATGTTAGGGATTTATTTAGTAGTGAAATTTCTGCACAAACAGCCTTTTAAAACTGTCACGACAACCCGACAAAAAGTAGATTGGAAGCGTATTGCTTTCGGTTTTACTTTAATTGCAATTTTTACAGCTGTAACCACTTATTGGGATTATTCTTCAAATCCTGATAATTACGTGCTTAATTTTGAACCGGTTTCTTTTACGATTTTATGCATCATCGCAATTTTAATGGTTCCGATCCAAACAAGCATGGAAGAATATATCTTTAGAGGATATTTAATGCAAGGTTTTGGATTGTTAGCTAAAAATCGTTGGTTCCCGTTATTGCTCACTTCATTTATCTTTGGCGGACTACATTTTTTTAATCCTGAAGTAACCAAACTAGGTAATATTATTATGATTTATTACATCGGTACCGGGTTATTTTTAGGGATCATTACTTTGATGGATGAAGGGATGGAGCTGGCACTTGGTTTTCATGCGGGTAACAATTTAATAGGAGTTTTATTGGTTACCGCAGATTGGACAGCTTTTCAAACAGAATCTATTCTGAAAGATGTTTCTAACCCAACCGCAGGTTTTCAAGTGATTTTGCCGGTCGTTATTATTTATCCTATCTTTCTTTTAATTATGGCAAAAGTCTATAAATGGAAAAACTGGAAAGAGAAACTAATCGGTCCTGTTTCTATTCCTGAAGCAGAAAAAGTTTCTGTTGAAGAAATTTAATTTTAATTTATTGGTTTAGTAACGCTAAATTATTTACGAAATCTCATATTTGGTTATGACTGAATATAACGACTATTTTACCCCAAGACTTCACGAAGATTTTCAGTTTAACAAAAACCAACTGAATGAGGCCGGTTTAATTCAACTAGCTAATTTATATATTAATGAAGGCGAACCTTACGAAGAGCAAATAGGAGAATTTATTTTAGATTGGTTAGACGAACGAGATTTTGTTGAGGTAAAAACTTCTGGTTCTACGGGAACGCCAAAAATTATAAAAATTAGTAAAGAATTTATGGTCAATAGCGCAAAAGCGACCGGTAAATTCTTTAAACTGCCAGAGCAAACTACCGCCTTGCTTTGTTTACCTGCTTCTTATATTGCCGGTAAAATGATGTTGGTAAGAGCGATGGTTTTAGGTTGGCATATCGATAGCGTTCAACCAAAGTCAAATCCGATAGATCAGGTTTTTAAACGATACGATTTTTGTGCAATGACGCCTTTTCAGCTTGATAATTCGTTGGCAAGACTTCATTTAATTAAAAAATTAATTGTGGGTGGCGGCGCTGTTTCTGTTCCTTTAAAAAGATTGGTACAAGGTATTCCTACTAAGATTTATGAAACTTACGGAATGACCGAAACCGTCACACACATCGCTGCACGCCGAATTAATTCTAAAAAAAGCAGAAAAAAACAGCTTCCGTTTAAAGTGCTAAATAATGTAACCGTTGCGCAAGACGACCGAAATTGTTTAATGATTAAAGCGCCAATGGTTGCCGATGAAACCATTGTTACCAACGATGTGGTTGAATTGGTGGCCTATAAAAAGTTCTTCTGGAAAGGCAGAATCGATCACGTGATTAACAGCGGTGGTGTAAAAATACATCCGGAAGAAGTAGAGAAAAAGCTACAAAATATTATTTTACAACGATTTTTTGTGACCTCATTGCCCGATGATGCATTGGGTGAAAAATTAATTCTGTTTGTTGAAGCGGCTTTTAGTGAAGAAGTGCTGCAGCATTTAAAAGAAGAAATTCAGCAATCCAAAAAATTAGACAAGTTCGAAAAACCAAAAAAGATCTATTTTGTTGAGAAATTTGAAGAAACGCATACCGGTAAAATTAACCGTTTAAATACGTTGAAAGCGAGACTTGATTAAACCGATTTTTTCGCAGTTTCTATTTTTTCAAAACTTCTTCTAAATCTGTCGTAATGTAGAACTTCTTCAGGTTTACTTTTAGATGTTTAGTTGAAATTTCTTGATCTAATTCTTGCCATTTATTGGTTGGGTAGATTCTTATTTCTTCAGCATCATTAGAAAGTTCTACCGGAATTTCAAAATTCTCGACATCGGTTTTCCAGCGGTAAGAAATAACATTCTTTTCCTTTTTAAACTGAAGTTGAGGTAGTTTTGTATAACGCAAGTATTGATCGAAAAACGGAGTTAATTCTAGACCGGTTTCAGCTTCAAAAAAAGCAACTACACTTTCGGTATCTGTGGTGGTATGCTTAAATTCTGAAGTGAAATTATTCAATATATTCCACCATTTTTCATCATCATTAATTACAAAGCGTAACGTATTGATCATATTGGCGCCTTTAAAATACATATCGCCAGAACCTTCAGCATTTACGCCATAATCGCCAATAATAGGTTTGTTGTTTCTTACCATCGTACGTTTTACTCCGTTAAGGTAAGTGAGCGCTTTTTCGAGTCCCCAACGGCATTCGATATAAATCGCTTCAGTATAAGAAGTGAACGATTCGTGAATCCACATATCGGCAATATCTTTTGCGGTAATGCTGTTGCCAAACCATTCGTGACCCGATTCGTGAATAATAATATAGTCCCAATTTAAACCGACGCCGGTTGCAGAAAGATCGTTGCCACGATAACCAAAACCAAAACCATTACCATAAGCTACGGCACTTTGATGTTCCATCCCCAAAAAAGGAGTTTCTACTAATTTATAAGAATCTTCAGGAAAAGGGTAGGGGCCAATCTTTTCGTAAAAACAGTCCATCATAGGTTGTACTTCTTGAAACGATTTTTTCGCCTTTTCTAAATTGTAAGAAAGCACATAATATTCTAGATCTAAGTCTTGAAATTGATCTGAAAAATTAACGTAATCGCCAATGTTTAAAATAACGTTGTAGTTATTGATCGGGTTCACGACTTTCCAGTTCCATTGTGTGTAGTTTTTATCTAATTCTTCTTTGCCCATTAGACGTCCGTTAGAAACTGCGACTAAATCTTTTGGAGCTGTGATATGAATTTCAACCTCTTCAGGTTCATCACTTAAATGGTCTTTGTTAGGATACCATAAACTTGCTCCGGTCCCTTGTACGGCAACGCTTACCCAATCTTTACCGTTTTGGTCTTTGGTGAAAATAAAGCCACCATCCCAAGGCGGAGTTTTTGCGATGATAGGATTACCAGAATAATAAACTTCAAGCGTTCGTTTTTTATTCTTCTTGATCGCTTTTTCAAATTCAACGAAAACAGCATTAAATTCTCTGTTGAATTTTAATTTTTTTCCGCGAAAAAGAATAGAATCGATCTTCATATTTTCAAAAAGATCGATCTGTAGTTTTGGTAGTTTAGCTGAAGTTTTAAAACTGATTTTATTAACTCCGGAAATGTATTTCTTTTCAGGATCTACTTTTACGAATAGATCATATTTCTTTACGTCGTAGTCTGTTCTTTCTGGTCTTAACGAGCCACGAAGAGAATCTTTACGAGTATAATTTTTTTCTTTTCCTGAAAGTAGTTGCGCGTTAGAGAACTGAAAAAAACTGAATAAGATAAAGAAAAGTAGGTATCGCATCGATCTAAATTTAGAGGATAGCAAGATACCAATTTAAACTGAATTTTATTCTAAGTTTTCGGTATGTAAATCGTTTGGTTCTATAATCTCATCACCTTGCCAAGCATATTTAAATATCCAATATAACCCGAAACAAGCCAATAACCCAAAAGGAATGCAAAGTAAACTAAAAGCCATATCGTTCATAGAATCTACTGTTCCCGGCATAAAAATCTCTAAAAGGATACCTAATACAATTCCGCCGGTTACTAAACCAAAATAATAACTAAGTACGCCAAGAATTGCGTAAGGCCACTTTTTCTTATGTTTTTCTTCAGCAAGTGTATAGAACTTTTTTCCGACGAAGTAGATAAATACAATTCCGATCATGATAATTAGATATTAGAAGTTTTCGATAGATTTTTTTACAAGTGGTTGAATATTTATTTTATGGTTATTAAATTTCTTAGCAACCGTATTAAGTAAACTATCGAGCTTTTTGAGTTTTTGAAGATCTTCTTTGTTTTTATAATAATAGACTTCTGCCGGAGAGAAGGCAAAAGGAGAGTTTTTATACTCATCGATTTGTTGTAAAAGATAAGCATCTATTTTTTCGTTGTTTTCAACGGGATCTTTATATAACTCCTCTAATTTTTTAGAATATTGATTAATATGATCGTGTAAAGGTGAGTTTTTAACTTCTTTTACTTTGGCAAATCTATCTACCTGAATATTCAAAATAGTTTTCTCTCCATCAAGCCAGACTTGAGTTGGGGTAATATGCTTTTCGCTAAAAAATTCTATTTTATAAATATCGTTTAAAGGCTCAGGTAAATTAAACTTCAAGGTATCAAACTCTGTAGTTTCGATCACTTTATTTTTAGCATCAATACTGAAAATTGCTAAACTATCAATTTTAATCTCTGGAGAATTAATAACTACATTAATATCACCTAAAGGTCTTGGATCGACTTTAGAAGGATTTGCATCTTGCTTGCAACTTACGGTTAAAGCTAAAATGATTAAAATTGAAGCTATATATTTCATGGGTGTTTAGTTTTTTTTCAAATATATAGAAAACTTTAACAAATTAACTAAAGAACAACACCTTCGATTTGCTTGGGTTTTTAGCACGTCATATCATTTAGCTGAATTCTAAGAACTAAATTTAATGCCAAAAAATAATGATATTTTATTTATATCAAAGCGCATTTAATTCAACAGAAGTCATCGTGAGTGAACCTGCTACAGCCTTGTCATTAAAAAATGAAATTTCATCTTTTTTATCTTGTAAACCTAGCGTGTAGAGTAGCGGTAAGTAGTGATCTGGACTAGGAATGGCTAAATTAGCTGCTTGCCCTAAATTTTTATAATGAATTAACGATTCGTGATCTTTACTCTCGATTAACGACTTAAATTTTTGATTTAATTCTAAAGCCCAATCGTAACCATAATTATCGTTGATCTTATCCCAAGCGACCATTCTTAAATTATGAACCATATTACCACTACCAATAATTAAAACTCCTTTTTTTCTAAGTTCATACAATTCTTGCGCTAATTGATAATGATAGGTTGGTGGTTTGGTATAATCGATACTTAATTGTAAAACGGGAATATCTGCGTTCGGGTACATGTGTTTTACAATTACCCAAGCTCCATGATCTAATCCCCATTCGTGATCTAATTCAACAGAAGTACTTTTTATTAATGCTGAAGTTTCTTTGGCAAGTTCAGGATTTCCGGGAGCTTTGTATTGTACTTCGAATAATTCTCTGGGAAAACCACCAAAATCATGAATTGTCGCCGGAAAATCCATCGCAGTCACTTTTGTGCCTTTCGTGTACCAATGAGCAGAAACTACTAAAACAGCAGACGGTTTTGGAATTTTATAGGCAAGCGTTGACCATTTTTGTGAAAATTCGTTATTTAAAATACCATTCATCGGAGAGCCGTGGCCCACAAAAAGTGCCGGCATTAGTTTTTCACTATTTTTTAAATTTGATGTTATTTTATGTAATGTAGATAAAGATCCTACTGCAGCTCCTGCGATCATAGTTTTTACAAAATTTTTTCTGTTCATAATAATAGCGCTTTTAGCGTTAATCTGCCAATTCTAATAATTCTTTTAAGCGAATCGGTTTGGTAAACATTGCTAATTCACCTTCTGAAGTTTTTGGCCATTCTTCTTGAGGCCTGTCCCAATATAGTTCAACTCTGTTATCATCTGGATCTCGTATATAAATTGCCTGAGAAACTCCGTGATCTGAAGCTCCTATTTTTAGTTTTCCGTGTAGGTGTAACCTTTTGTAAATAGTCGCAAGGTCTTTTTGCGTTGGATATAGAATAGCTAAATGATAAAGCCCAACACCATCTCTATTAGCCGGAGGGAAATTTTGACTTTGCCAAGTATTTAGGCCAATATGATGGTGATAGCCTCCTGCCGATACAAATGCCGCTTGATCACCATACATTTGAGTAAGTTTAAAACCTAATAAACCACAATAAAAGTCGAGTGATCTTTGAAGATCAGAAACTTTTAAATGTACGTGACCAATACGAGTTTCTTGCGGAATGTGATAAGGATCTTTTTGCACGGCTTAATTATTTATTGCTGAATAAATTCAATATTCGCTTCAATCTTAACTTCGTCGCTAATTAAAGATTCAGGAAAATCGTTACCTATGTTAAAATCAGATCTGTTTAAAGTTCCTGTGATCTGAAAAGCTTCAGCTTCTTTATTATTTGCAGGATTTTTTTGATGACCACGATAAATTGCGTCGAGCGTGATTTCTTTTGAAACACCATGCATTGTTAATTCTCCTGAAATTTGATAGGTGTTTTCTTTCAATCTTTTTATGGAAGAACTTGTAAAGTTTAGGGTTTTAAATTTTTCAGCATTGAAAAAATCAGCACTTTTTAAGTGGTTGTCTCGTGCTTCAACACGTGTATTTATGGAAGCTGTTTTTGCGGTAAGCTGAAATTTTGCGTCACTAAAATCTTTCTTTTTAGCTTTTAAGTTAATATCTACATCTGTAAAAGCTCCAGAAATTTGATTGATGCCTAAATGGGTAACCTCAAAATTTAGTTGCGTATGCGGATCGTCGTTTACCCAAGTTTCTTGAAGAGTTTTAAAAGCTGTTAGACCAATAAAAGCTAAGAGAATAAAAATGATCTTTTTCATGATATCTATTTTTTGAAAATTTGATATCACAAAAATAAGTAGTCACTTACCTGTTTTC
>ENA-ORDG01000468-ORDG01000468.1-marine-metagenome-genome-assembly--contig:-NODE-468-length-18431-cov-2.995805_pt1 | contig 18431 bp, 19 predicted proteins | sample MGYA00248629_ERZ508524 | MGnify/ENA primary metagenome ERZ508524 (study PRJEB26194, sample SAMN05421901) | marine metagenome | isolation source: East of Rio de Janeiro, Brazil, South Atlantic Ocean...
TCGCGCACTGCCGCCTCGTCTTCGCACACGCGCATGCCGATGCCGCCGCCCCCGGCCGTGGCCTTGAGGATCACGGGGAAATCGATCGCGTTTGCGGCCGTGACGGCTTCCTCCTCGTCGGTCAGAAGGTCGGTGCCGGGCGCGAGCGGCACATCATGCGCCGCGGCCAGCGCCCGGGCACTGTGCTTGAGCCCGAAGGTGCGGATATTGTCGGCCGTCGGGCCGATGAACAGGATTCCGGCTTGTGCGCACGCGTCGGCGAACTCGACATTTTCCGCAAGGAACCCATAGCCCGGATGGATGGCGCCCGCACCCGTGGCGCGCGCCGCCTCGATAATGGCGGGGATGTTCAGATAGCTGTCCGACGCGCGCGCCGGGCCGATGCAGACGGCCTCGTCCGCTTCCGAGACATGGCGCGACCCTTCGTCCGCTTCCGAATAGACGGCGACGGAGCGCAGGCCCATCCGGCGCAGCGTGCGGATGATGCGCGTGGCGATGGCGCCGCGATTGGCGATGAGGACGGTGTCGAAGCTCATGCGGAAACGATCATCCGGACAGGCGTGGGGTTGAAGCCGTTGCAGGGATTGTTGATCTGCGGGCAGTTGGACACGACGACCGTCACGTCCATTTCGGCGCGCAGATCGACGGACAGGCCGGGCGCGGAAATGCCGTCGACGATGCCCAGCGCGCCATCTTGCTCCACCGGCACGTTCATGAAGAAGTTGATGTTGGACACGATGTCCCGCTTGCCGCGGCCTTCCTGCAGATTGGCCTCCAGGAAATTCTCGACGCAGGCATGCTCCGCCTTGGTGTGATGGCCGTAGCGCAATGTATTGGATTCGCACGAGCAGGCGCCGCCGATCGTGTCATGATAGTCGACCGACGTTGCGGTGATGGTCATCATCGGCCGCCCCTCGTTCGATCGCAGCACCGTCCCTTCGCGCAGGAACAGATTGCCCTGCGCTGCGACCGTGTCCTGCGCGCTGTAGCGTTCGGCATCGTCCTGCGTCGCATAGAGCAGGAAGTCGACCGCCTGATTGCCTTCCAGGTCGACGATGCGCAGCGTCTGGCCGGCCGCGACATGGTGCAGCCATGGCGCGCGGGCGGGGACGATGACGTCGTGCACGATCATGCCGGGCAGGCCGGTCAAATGAGGGTCGTCGCTCATGCTGCGTTGTTTCCTTCTCAGCGGCGGAAATAATCTTCGACATTCTGGAAGGCGCGCTGGCCCTCCGGCGTCGCGTTGCGGATGGGGTCGCCCTCGGGCGTGACGGCGCCGCGCCAGGCGGTCGCGCGCAGCGGAGTGATGGTCCAGTCCGTCCGCGGGTCCAGCACATGCGGGCAGTTCGCGAGGATGACGATGACGTCCATCTCCATGCGCAGCATCACGCGCCGTCCGGCTGCAAAGGGGCCGATCTGCGGGATGATGGCGCCGTCGGCGGCGATGGTCGCGCCCTTGAACAGGTTGACGCAGGGATGGACGTCGCGCCGGCCAAGGCCATGCTTGGCGGCGCCCAGCAGGAAGCGGTCGCGCCCGTTGGGATGGGGGCCGCTATTGCCGCCTTCGCCATATTTGGCCGCGTTGGTCGCGGCGTTCGATGTCCCGCAAAATGCGTCATGCGTGCCCGCTTCATCCTCGACGATGCTGGCGAGCACGCGGCCCATGTCCGACAAGAGCAGCTTGCCGGCGCCCAGATAGGCGTTCCACTGCACCTTGACGGTGTCGGCGACATTGAGCCGCTCGCTCGGCATTTCGGCGTTGAACAGCAGCATGGAGGCGCAGGCGTCGCCCTGAAGGTCGATCAGCCGCAGCCGCGCGCCGCGGGCGATCCGTCGCGTGGCATAGCCGCCCGGCGCGATCGTTTCCTCCCACAGCAGGTCATCGGCCGCCACGTCGGCGGGCAGGTCGTCCGCCGCGGGCGGCAGCATCGGCATGGCTTCGACTCGCGTGCCCGCCATGGCGCGCGCATGATCGCGCGCGGCCAGCGGGTTGGCCAGCGGGTTGGCGGCGGGGTTGGTCAGCGATGCGGTCATGCGACGTCTCCTGCGTCCTGTTCGTAAAGCGGCGGCAGCAGGGATGTCGTCGTCACCAGCTGCAGCTGGTGGACCCCGCGCACCCGGCGCAGGGCGTCGCACAATTCCTTGAGCAGCACGGCCGGGCCCTGCACCAGCAGCACCTCCAGCGATTGATCATCCTCCAGGAAGACATGCTGGGAGGAGATCACCTCCTTCAGATATTCGGCCTGGGTCTGGGCGAGCTGATGCCTAACTCGGCCTCTGTCGCCGCGATAGACAAGCGTGATCGTGCCCGCGAGCATCTCATCGGGGCGGGTATAGGCCTCATGCTCGGCCAGGGAGTGGCGGATCAGCTCGGCGATCAGCTGCGATCGCGATGGCAGGCCGCGTTCCTCCACCATCATGTCCAGCTGCCGGAACAGATCCGCCGGAAGGCTCATGCTGAGCCGCGCCAGGCCTGGGGTTTCGTTGCTCATCTGGATCTCTCTTCAGTCGCTGGAGACTGTCTGTAACGGGGCGGCGTCGGGTTGCTCGGTTGGCGGATCGGGCACCTTCTTGCGCAGGGCGAGGTCGTAGACCGCCGTCGCGCCGAAGCGATGCGGCGCATGCGGGTCCTGTCGGCGCTTGTCGATCGACAGCACGCGCGTCCCGAGCGTGAAGGCTTCCCTTATGTCGTGAGTCACCATGATGATGGTCAGCGCATAGTCGCGCCACAGCCGGGTGATCAGCGCATGCATGTCCGCGCGAATGCCGGGATCTAGCGCGCCGAACGGTTCGTCCAGCAGCAGGATGCGCGGGCGCTTGACCAGCGCCTGGGCGATCGCCAGCCGCTGCTGCATGCCGCCCGACATCTGCGCGGGATGGATATGCAGCGCGTCGCCAAGGCCGACCGCGTCGAGCATCTCGGCGGCCTCCGCCTCCGCGGCGCGGCGCGCCTTGCCGAACAGGCGCGCGGACAAGGGCGCCTTCTCGCATTCGATGCCGAACATCGTGTTGCGCAGCACCGACAGGTGCGGAAAGACGGAATAGCGCTGAAACACCACCCCGCGGTCCGGCCCGCATTCGGGCGTCAGGGGCGTCCCGTCGAGCAGGATGACGCCCTGCGTCGGCGCCTCCTGCCCCAGGATCAGGCGCAGCAGACTGCTCTTGCCCGCGCCCGATGGGCCCACGATCGACACGAAGGAGCCGGCTTCGATATCGATGCTGACCTTCTCCAGCACGATCTTGTCGCCATATTCGACCCAGACGTTGCGGAGGCTGAGGAGCGGGCTCAATGGCTTGCTCCCTGCGCCCAGGGAAAGATGCGACGGCCAAGCAGGGTGAGCGCCCCGTCCATCAGGATCGCGAGCAGCGCTATCCAGATGACATAGGGGATGATGATGTCCATCGAGAGATAGCGGCGGACCAGGAAGATGCGGTAGCCAAGGCCCACGTCCGAAGCGATCGCTTCGGCCGAGATCAGGAACACCCAGGCCGGGCCGAGCGCCAGGCGCACCGCATGGAACAGGCGCGGCATCGCCTGCGGCAGCGCGACGCGGATCATGATCTGCCAGGAACTGGCGCCCAGCGTCTGCGCCTTGATGATCTGCTCGCGCGGGATCGCGGCGACATGAGCGGTGATGTCGCGGACCATGACCGGCGCGATGCCGATGACGATCAGGGCGATCTTGGCGATCTCTCCCAAGCCCAGCGTGATGAACAGGATGGGCAGCAGGGCGATCGGCGGGATCACGGCGATGCCGGTCACCAGCGGGCCCAAGGTGGCGCGCACCGGCGGCAACACGCCCAGCACCAGCCCGATGACCAGAGCGGCGGCCGTTGCGATGCCCAGGCCAATGCCCAGGCGCTGCAGGCTGGCAAACGTGTCCGCCCAGAACAGCAGCTGCCCGGTCAGCTGGTCGGGCTGGAACAGCAGGTCCGACATCGCCTGCGCCATGCCGCCGGGCAGCGGCAGGACCTTGTCCATGGGATTGGCGGCGTGGCGGCCGGCCGCGACGAAGAGATATAGCAGCACCAGCAGCAGGATCGGCACCGATCCCAGCATGACGGCGTCCCCTCGGCGGACATGTCGGTTCACCCACCGCATCTCGTCAGACTCCTTTGCTAGAGCCGATCACAGCTGGCCGGACGCCGCCATCTTCATGAAGCTTTCGTCGAACCGCAGCGTCACATGCTGCGGGTCGCCCAGCGTCTTGCCGCCCGGGAAGCTCATGCCGACCGCGTCGGCAGACGCGGCGCCCTTGAACAGCCCATGGGAAAAGCTGAAATCGCGCACATGGGTCATCGTCTGGATCAGGGCCGGCGCCGACGTGGCGGTAACCGCCGCCTTGGGATCAGCATAGAGGTGCGTGGTCGCCAACTGGCTGTCGAACAGTTCCGGAGTGGCGCCGGCCAGCTTCGCCATGGCGGCGCGCGCTTCCTTGCCCTTGGCGTCCTGTCGTTGGAGCAGAGCCATCGTCTCATACCAGATGCCGGCCAGCGCCTTGCCCAGATTGGGGTTGGCCTTGAGCGTTGCGGTATCGACGACCATCAGGTCCAGGATTTCGCCGGGGATCTGCGCCGAGCTGAAAACCTCCTTGGCGCCCGCTTCCTTCTTCATCACGGCAAGCTGCGGGTTCCAGGCGACGGCGGCGGTCGCGTCCGGACTGCTGAAGGCGCCGACGATATCGGCGTCGGACGTATTCACCGTCCGGATGTCGGTCGGCTTCATGCCGGCCTTTTCTAGGGCGCGCGCGAGCAGATAATGCGACACCGACAATTCCACCAGATAGACTTGCCGCCCCTTGATGGCGGGGAATTGGTCCGCTCCCTTCAACAGGATGCCGTCATTGCCATTGGAATAGTCGCCGACGATGATCGCGCTGCTGTCCTTGCCGCCGGCCGCGGGGATGGTGAGCGCATCCATGTTGGTCACGGTGACGCCGTCGAACTTGCCGGCCGTGTACTGGTTCACCGACTCCACATAGTCGTTGACCTGCACGATATTGATCTTGATCCCGTATTTGTCGGCCCATTTCTTCACGATGCCGGCTTGCTGCGCATAGGGCCAAGGCATCCAGCCGGCATAGATCGACCAGCCGATGTTGAATTCCGTGCGGGGCGTCGAAGGCGCCTGCGACGATGGCGCGCATGATGTCAGAAATAGTGCGCCGGCGATCAGTGCGACCTTGCTGGACCTGCCCATCAACCCGATCATGATTCGATCCCCTTTCGCATCGCAGCATCACCGCAGATGCTGTCCATGTCTACCGCAAAATATTACGTAATTGAAAAAAGATAATAACAGTTTTCCGTGGCGGATATGGCGCGGTTGTTCGTTATATCTCCTCCACGTCAGTATTTGCGTGGGGGCGTGCACGCTAATCCTGCTCATTTTAGCCCGTCTTTGAAGATGATGGCACGATTCGGGGCGAGCCAGTTTGCGCGATCCGCCGAAGAAGATGTGTAAGCGTGCCGTGGGATTAGATTGAAATCAGGCGCGCGTCCTAATCCACGAAAAGGCGCGACTTGTGCGGCGCATCATGATCGGCCTTAATACTGAGCAACTGCAAAATTATTACGCTTGACGCATTCCGTAATATCCATACCGTATCGCTTGCCGCCCTTTGAAGCGGCGACAGACAGGGACAGGCAACGGCCGACAGCACAGGCCAATATGTGAGGGATCGTGGATCGACAGCAGGTCTGCAGTGCGGGTCTTAAAGGCTGGCCGATGCCGGCCCGCGCGACCGACGACACAGTAGCCTGGGGCGATCGCGCGATCGGCGGAACAGGCATCCCGCAAGACAGGGATGTCAGCCGCAGCAGTGACTATCCGGGCATTCGTCAGGGTCAGGGACATGATCGCAACGGCCTGACATGGCCGACAAGGCGCCGGCTCCGCCAGAGCGCCAAGGGGAAGGATGTCACTTAAAGGCTCAGCAAAAGGGGTCAAAGTGGCTATGAAATTGTTTCGCAATACCTTGCTTGGCGCGACCATGCTTATGGGCGCGGGAACCAACTCGGCCTGGGCGCAGGCTGCGGCCGACGGCGCTGCCGGCGGCGGTACCGAAATCGTGGTCACGGCGACTCGCCGCGCGACGTCCCTTCAGGATGTGCCGATCAACATCACTGCCTTGGGGCAGGAACAGATTGCTCGCCAGCGGATCGACGATGTGCGCGATCTGGCCGATTTCACGCCCGGCATGACCATTTCGGATACCGGGCCGGGTTCCACCGGCACGATCGTGCTGCGGGGCCTCAACGCCTCGGACTCCAGCACGTCGGGCGCTTCCTATGACGATGCGCTCGGCATGTATCTGGGCGAAGTGCCGCTTTACTATGATTTCAAGCTGCTCGACATCGCGCGGGTGGAAACGCTGCTGGGGCCGCAGGGAACGCTGTATGGCCTGGGCACTCTGGCCGGCGCCATTCGCAACATTCCCAATCGTCCCGACACCAACAATTTCGGCGGCGAAGTGCACAGCCGCCTCTATGCCAAGACGCACAGCGAAAAGGCGGGATACCAGATTGACGGTGTCATCAACATCCCGATTTTGCAGGACCATGTCGCCTTCCGGTCGGCGACGGGCTATTATTATGATCCCGGCTTCATCGATTATACGCTGCTGCTCCAGACGCCGGGTGTCTCGCTGCCGCAGCCGAGCGGCCCCGACGGCGTGACGCCGTCGGACTATGCCGCGAACCTCAAAGAGAGCAAGGACCTGAACTTCGAGAAGACGATCACGACCCGCAACCAGTTGCTGGTCCAGTTCAGTGAGGATCTGAAGGTCAATTTCACCTATGCCTTCCAGCGGACGAAAACCGAGGGCGGCCAATATAACAGCAATGGCGTGCTGGGCACGGGCCGTTATGAAAGCGCTGCGCGCTACATCGAACCGGTGAATCGTCGCGCGCATCTGGGCAGCATGGAAATCAACGCCAACCTCGCCGATTTCGCCGAGCTGGTCGCCACCACAGCCTATACCGATGTCAAGAGCGTCAGCCAGTCCGACAACACCGATCTGCTGCTCGATCTCGATTATGGCTATGAAGAGTTTCCGGCCTTTTCCAGCTGGAACGAGTCCAACGACCGCCGCAAGCAGTTCAATCAGGAAGTGCGGTTCGTCTCGACCCATGGCGGGCCGTTCAGCTGGGTGATCGGCGGCTTCTACAATCAACTGAAGCGCCATCGCGACTATATCGAACATGTGCCCAACCATCCTTGGGTCGAATTCGGCACCCAGCCCAATCCCGACGAAGTCGAATATGCGTCCTACACCCGGTCCAAAGTCACCGAGCGGGCGATCTTTGGCGAAGGCACGTTTCGGGTGACGCCGGAATGGCAGGTCACGGCGGGTGCCCGCTATTTCGGTTACAAGTCCCGGATCGCGGGCGCTTTGACGGTGCCGCTGATAGACGACCCAGAGACGCCTTTTTATGATAACCCGGTCAGCCCCTATGATCTGCCGGCGGCCGGCGGCACCGCGAAGAAGAGCGGCTGGGTGTGGAAATTCAACAGCTCCTATAATTTCACGCCGGACCTGATGCTCTACGCCACCTACAGCAAGGGCTATCGCATCGGCGGTCCCAACAGCGTGGCGCCTTGCCCGGACCCGCTGCCGAACGATCCGGACGGTGACCATATCAACAATACGCAGCTGCCCTGCGGCCTGCCGAACGAAGTCCAATATGGTCCCGACACGACCAAGAATGCCGAAATCGGCATCCGCACCCAGTTTTTCGATCGCAGGCTGACGTTCAACTTCAACGTGTTCCAGATCAAATGGGACGGCATCCAGACGGATTCGGCAACGCTGAACGGCATCGTCGGCATCACCGTCAACGGCGGCAAGGCGAAGTCGGAAGGCTTCGAAACATCGTTCCAGGCGTCGCCGATCGACGGGCTGTCCATCCACGGCACCTATTCCTATGTCGACGCCAAGCTGACGCAGGATGTGCCGGGCGTGATCGCCGTCAACGACCCGGCGGGAAGCTACCCCAGCGCGCCCGACAAGCTGGACGCGCTGGCGGGCGATCGGCTGCCGGGTTCTGCTAAGAATAGTGGCAGCCTAGGCGCGACCTACAGCTATCCCGTGCAGGAAGGCGCGATCGTCGCCGATTGGACCGCGACTTATCGTGGCAGCGTCGTCACGCGGCTAGGCTGGGATCGCGCCTATGGCGACAAGCTGCCCAGCTATGTGCTGCATCGCGCATCGCTGACCTATGAAGCCGACGCCTACAGCATCGGGCTGTTCGCGAACAATATCTTCGACAAATATGCGGTGGTGTCGGTCGCCAATGACCGCTCGCGGGTCGGCCTCAATGACGGCGTCCTGCTGCGCTATTATAAGCGCGCCGTCATCAACCCGCGCACCTTTGGCATAGAGTTGCGCTACAAATATTGACGGCAGGGTGAGGCGGGGGCTGGGGCGCTACTTCCGAGTGGCGCTCCGGTCTCGCTCTTCCTGTGAGGCGGAATGTCGCCGACCAGCGTCTTACGGACGCAATGCGGGCCGGCTGAATGGCCGAGCCCCGACGGGGCAGCGCGGCCTTATCGCAAGTAGAAGTCGACGGTGGTGACGACGCGCACCTTCTTGTAGGGCGTGTCGCTGCCGCCCTCGCCGCCTTCGCCGTCGCGTGCGTCGATCGAGAAATAGCCCTGAGTCGCGCTCTTGATGCCGCCGACGTCAGCGCCCGAATCCTTGGCGAATTGTTCGGCGGCGGCGCGGGCATCCTTCGTGGCGGCGGCAACCATCTGCGGCTTGATGTCGTTGAGCTTGGTGAAGCTGTAGCGCATGCCCGACCCTTCCTGCAGCGTCACGCCGCGGCGGACCAGATCGAACTGCTGCGCCACGGCCCTTTGCGCGCGGGCGATGTCGGTGGTGCGCAACAGCATGCGTTGCGTGATGGTGATGGTGTTGACCCCGTTGTTGAGCCATTGGTTGACGCCGGCGCCGGTGGGCGTGAGGTCTTCGGGCTTGAACCCCAGGCCAGTGAAATAGGCGCGCAGTTCGCGCGTGTTGGCGTCGATCTCGCTGCGCACGGTGGGCAGGTCGAAACCGGTCGCCGAATAGCTGATCGACCAGGTGGCGAGATCGGCAGTGACATCCTTTTCAGCCAGTCCCCGCACGGTCACCGATCGATCGGCGACCTTGGCGCGCTTCAGTCCGTCGCCCAGCAGATAGCCGCCGGCGATCGCGCCGAAGGCGAGCAGCGCCGCACTGCCCAGAAAGACCTTGTCCCGCATATCCATGATGCTGCCCTCTTTCGTCCGGTGCCACCCCACCTTATCTTGAGCGGGAGATTGTCACCCTAGAGATGAACCGTTGCTTGATAGCGACGAATGGAGATCGAATTGCCCAAATATCTGCATAGCATGATCCGCGTCGCCGACGTCGAGAAGACGAAGGCCTTTTTCGAACTGATCGGGCTTCGGGAGGTGCGGCGGTTCGACAATGAGAAAGGCCGGTTCACGCTGGTCTTCCTGGCGGCGCCAGGCGATGAGGATGCGCAGGTGGAGCTCACCTACAACTGGCCGGCGGAGGATGGCAGCCCGGCGGAAGTCTATGATGGCGGCCGCAATTTCGGCCATCTCGCCTATCGGGTCGAGAATATCTACGACACCTGCCAGCGGCTGATGGACGCGGGCGTGACGATCAACCGCCCGCCGCGCGACGGGCATATGGCGTTCGTCCGCTCACCCGACAACATTTCCGTCGAGCTGCTGCAGGACGGGCATCTGCCCCCCGCCGAGCCATGGGCGTCCATGCCTAATACCGGCGTCTGGTAAGCCATGCTGGAGGTCGTCCGCATCCCGGTGCTATCCGACAACTATGTCTGGCTGGTGCATGACGCCGCCAGTGGCGAGACGGTGGCGGTCGACCCGGCGGTGGCCGACCCGGTGCTGGAAGCGGCGGCGGCGCGCGGGTGGCGGATCGACCAGATCTGGAACACGCATTGGCATGGCGACCATACCGGCGGCAATGCGGCGATCAAGGCGGCCACCGGCTGCATCATTACCGGTCCGGCCGCGGAAGCGGAGCGGATCGGCACGCTCGACCGGATGGTCGGCGAAGGCGACAGCGTTCGCATCGGCGACCATGTCGCGCAGGTGATGGCGGTGCCCGCGCATACGGCGGGGCATATCGCCTATCACCTGTCCGATGAGCGGATCGCTTTTGTCGGCGACACGTTGTTCGCCATGGGTTGCGGCCGGTTGTTCGAAGGGACGGCGGCGCAGATGTTCGCCAATCTGCAGAGGCTGGCCGCTCTGCCGGAAGATACGTGCGTCTATTGCGCGCATGAATATACGCTCTCCAACGGTCGCTTCGCGCTGACGGTGGAGCCGGACAATGCGGCGTTGGCTGCGCGGGTTGCGGCGGTGGAGGCAGCGCGGGCGCGCGGCGAAGCGACGGTGCCGACCAGCATCGGCGAGGAACGCGCGACGAACATCTTCATGCGCGCGCGCGATGCCGAGGAGTTGGCGGAGCGGCGCGCCGCCAAGGATGCCGCCTGACGGTTGGCGGCGCACGTCGCCGTCCAAGATACGGCCAAGATGGAGAGACGATGATGCGCGCATGGATGTGGATGACGCCGCTGCTGCTGGCGGGATGCACCGGCAGCTACGAGCCCAAGCCGTTGACGCCCAAGCAGATGGCGGAACTGGACGAGGCGCTGGCCGGCAAGGTCGCCGGTGAGAAGCAGACTTGCATCAGCCGCGTGCCGCAGACCAATTTGCGGGTCATCAGCAACAATGTGCTGCTGTATCGGGTGAGCAGCAAGCTGGTCTACAAGAATGAACTGATCGGCAGCTGCAACGGCCTGACGCGCGGCGACATCATGATCGTCCGCAGCTTCGGATCGCAAATGTGCCGGGGCGATTTCACCACGACGGCGAGCCCGGTGTCCGGCATCACGTCGGGCGCGTGCGCGCTGGGCGATTTCATTCCCTATCGCACGCCCAAGCAGCCATAAGCGAGGGGGCGAGGAGCGAGGGGGCGTGCCCGGCTTCGTGATGCCCGTCCTGCCCTTCATCCCTGCTGCCGCGTCGCTGTTGCGCAGCTGCAGAGGGTGACGCCTTGTCGCCGAAGCTTCCGACAGCAGGAGATGATTCCATGGCCAAACGCGACGCCATTTTCCCCGCCGGCCAGCAGGACCTCTACACTGCGCAGACCTATTCGGCTGCCATCCGGTCGGGAGACCTGTTGTTCGTTTCCGGCCAGGTGGGAAGCCGTAGCGACGGATCGCCCGAGCCGGATTTCGAAGCGCAGGTCCGGCTCGCCTTCGCCAACCTTCAGGCGACGTTGCAGGCGGGCGGATGCGGGTTTGACGACATTGTCGACGTGACCACGTTCCATACCGATCCCGAGCAGCAGTTCGACACGATCATGGCGGTGAAGGCCGAGATCTTCCCGGAACCGCCCTATCCCAACTGGACCGCGGTCGGCGTCAACTGGCTCGCGGGGTTCGACTTCGAGATCAAGGTCATCGCCCGCATCCCGGCTGGTCAGGCCTTGTAGAGCGCGTCCAGCCGGTCGGCATAGCGTTTGCGGATGACGTGGCGGCGGATCTTCATCGAGGGGGTAAGCTCCTCATTCTCGATCCCGAAGGCTTCGTCGGCGAGTACGAAGCGGCGCACCCGCTCGATCACCGACAGGTCGTCATTGACCCGGTCGACCGCCGCGCGCAGCGCCGCCTGATAGGCGGGAAGAGCCGTGGCGACTTCAGGCCCGACGCCCTGAGCCTCCGCCCATTCGCGCGTCCATTCGACGTCAGGCACGATCAACCCGACCAGATAGGGGCGGCGGTCGCCATGGACCATCGCCTGGCCGATTTCCGGCTGGAGCGTCAGCATGCCTTCCACTTTTTGCGGAGAGACATTGTCGCCCTTGTCGTTGACGATCAGGTCCTTCTTGCGATCGGTGATGCGGATGCGCCCGCGCCCGTCGATCTCGCCAATGTCACCGGTGTGAAGCCAGCCATCCTTGAGCACTTTTTCGGTTTCGGCGGGATTGCGCCAATAGCCGTGCATGACCAGTTCGCCGCGCACCAATATCTCGCCATCGTCGGCGATCCGCACCTCGACGCCATCGAGCGGGGGGCCGACCGTGTCCATCGCGATGCCAGCGCGTGGCCGGTTGCAACTGACCACAGGACCCGCTTCGGTCTGGCCATAGCCCTGCAGCAGGGTGAGGCCCATGGCGTGGAAGAAGAGGCCGACGTCAGGATTGAGGGGTGCGCCACCCGAGACCAGTGCTTTCATCCGGCCACCGAAGCGCGCGCGCACCTTGGGAATGAGCGTGCGAGCGAGCAGCGCCTTCATCGGCGCGTCCAGGATGGAGCCCTTGCCCGCCTGTTCCTTCGCCGCGATGCGCAGCGCCTGGTTCAGCAGATAGGTAGGGAATTTCCCCTGCTTCTCGATCGACTTGATGATGCGGGCGCGCAGCACTTCGAACAGGCGGGGCACGACCACCATGATGGTGGGGCGCGCTTCCTCGATATTGCTGGCGAGCTTTTCCAAACCCTCGGCATAATAGATCTGCCCGCCCAGCAGCATCGGCAGAAACTGGCCGCCACTATGTTCATAGGCGTGGCTGAGCGGCAGGAAGGAGAGAAAAACCTCCTCATCCCAGCCGAAATCCTCGGTCACGATCGCGCCGGCGCCCTCGCAGTTCAGCAGGATCGCGCCATGATGCTGCATCACCCCGCGCGGCGCACCGCCGGTGCCGCTGGTGTAGATGATGCAGGCCTGATCGTCGCGGGTCGCGGTCTGCGCGGCGGCGACGATATCGACGTCGGCCGCGGGATCATGGGCGTGGGCGGCGATCAGGTCGCGCCACAGGTGGCAGGCGCAGCTGCCCTGCGCGCCGCGCAGCGGCTCCATGCCGATGACGAAGGCGGCTTGCGATCGGATGACGGCCGGCATCAGCGCCTGCGCGAGTTTGGCGGTGGACACGATCACGGCGCGGGCGCCGCTATCGGTCAGGATATGCTGGTGATCGCGCGTGGTGTTGGTGGTGTAGGTGGGGACGGTGACGCAGCCTGCCGCCATGATCGCCAGATCGGCGATGCAGAATTCGGGCCGGTTTTCGCTGACCAGCATCACCGGATCGCCGGGTTTCAGCCCCTGCGCCTTGAGCGCGGCGGACAGGGCGGCGACCTGACGGGCGACCTCCGCCCAGCTGAGCGGCTGCCATTCGCCCTCGGTCTTGCGCCAAAGGAAGGGCTTGTCGCCCTTTTCCTTGGCGCGGGTGAAGAACATGGTGACAAGATTGGGAAATTTCTCGATCGCCCTCAAGGCTCGACTCCTGCGGTTTTCGGCGCGTCTGGCGCGCGCCTGTGCATCTGGCAAGGCTATAACTGCGCCATGCCGTAACGGCTATGCTTTTCGGATGGTTGCCTCAGTCGAACAGGCCGTTCTGCACGTCCTGCGGCGGATGAAGGCCAAGATGCTTCCAGCCTGGCCCGTTGAGGCAGCGTCCGCGCGCGGTGCGGGCGATGAGGCCAAGCTGGATCAGATAGGGCTCGATCACTTCCTCGATTGTATCGCGCGCCTCGGAAAGGCCGGCGGCCAGCGTCTCGACGCCGACCGGACCGCCGCGATAAATGTCCGCAATCATCATCAGATAGCGCCGGTCCATGAGGTCGAGTCCAAGCTGATCGACCTCCAGCCGTTGCAGCGCGGCGTCGGCGACCTGTCGGTCGACTGCCGCCGCACCCGCGACATTGGCGAAGTCGCGCACCCGGCGCAGCAGCCGTCCCGCAATGCGGGGAGTGCCGCGCGAACGGCGCGCAATCTCGATCGCGCCGTCGGAGGTGATGGCGAGGTCCAGCAAACGAGCGGCGCGGCGGACGACCAGCTCCAGCTCCTCGACGGTGTAGAATTGCAGGCGCACGGGAATGCCGAACCGGTCCCGCAGCGGCGTCGTCAGCAGCCCCTGCCGCGTCGTCGCGCCCACCAGGGTGAAGCGCGGCAGGTCGATGCGGACGGAGCGCGCCGAAGGGCCTTCCCCGATCATCAGGTCGAGCGCGCGATCCTCCATGGCGGGATAGAGGACTTCCTCGACGGCCGGATTGAGGCGATGAATTTCGTCGACGAACAGCACGTCGCCTTCATCGAGATTGGTCAGGAGCGCGGCAAGATCGCCCGATTTGGCGATGACCGGGCCAGACGTGGCGCGAAATCCCACACCCATTTCCTTGGCCACGATCTGCGCCAGCGTCGTCTTGCCCAGGCCCGGCGGGCCGAAGAAGAGCACATGGTCGAGCGCATCGCCGCGCGCCTTTGCCGCCTGGATGAAGATCCGCAGATTTTCACGCGCCGCCTGCTGGCCGACAAATTCGTCGAGCGATTTGGGACGCAAGGCCGCATCGACATCCTCGGGACGCCGCGCGGGAGTGAGAAGGCGGTCGTCGGTCACTTTGCCGCCTTTCGCAGCGCCAGGCGGACCAGCGCGTCGAGGCTGGCAGCTTCGCCCAGTTCCTCCTCGGCGGCGGCGACGGCGCTGCTGGCTTCGGTGGGCTTGAAGCCCAGATTCTGCAGGGCGGACAGGGCGTCGGCGCTCATGCTGCCAGCGGGGAGGGCAACCGCGCCCGCCAGGCCGATCGGGCCGCCCGATGGCGCCGCGCCGATCTTGTCCTTGAGTTCATTGACGATGCGCTGGGCGAGTTTCGGGCCGACGCCATTGGCGCGCGCCACCATCGCCTTGTCGCCGGTGGCGACGGCGCGGTGCAGCTCGGCGGGCTCCAGCGCGGAAAGGATGGCCAGGGCGACCCGCGACCCGACGCCCTGGACATGGGTGAGCAGCCGATACCAGTCCCGCTCTTCCGCGCGGGCGAAGCCGACAAGGCGGATCGAATCCTCCGCCACCAGCATTTCGGTGTGGATCGTCACCGCTTCGCCCACCGGACCCAGCGCGGCGAGCGTGCGCGAGGACGCCCCGACCAGATAGCCGACGCCGCCGACATCGATCACGGCATGGTCGATGCCCGTGCTGTCGAGACGGCCCTTGAGTTTCGCAATCATGCCCGCTGCCCCATGGTCATGATCTGTTCTTTACAGCCTGTGACGCTGCGCGCCAGTGAGAAAGCGCGGCACCTTTTGCGGGCCCACGCGTATTGCAGCGCGACCCTGACCTGAGGAAGGCCGTCCATGACCGCACCGCTGCTTTCGCCCAAGGATTTCGAATTCCCCGCCATCGCCCTGTCGGGCATCGTCGATCATGGCATGTATCTGCATTTCAAGAACTGCCTGGGCAGCGCGCCGCAGCAGGGGCTGGTGGTCGTCGAAATATCGACGCTGGGCGGCGATCCGGAAATCGCGCGCCTGATGGGTGAGGATATTCGCTTTCACTCCGATCTGTATCCGCAGCGGCGGCTGGTGTTCCTGGGCAAGACCGCGGTCTATTCGGCCGGCGCGACTTTCATGAGCTTCTTTGCAACGGAAAATCGCTATCTCACGCGCGGCACGCGGCTGATGATCCATGAGCGCCTCATCACCAAGACGGTGCAGCTGGCCGGACCGCTTTCCACCTGCATCGCAACGCTGAAGGCAAATCTCAACGAGATAGAGACGTCGATCGCCATTCAGAATGAAGGTTTCCAGAATCTGATCCTGGGATCGCAGGTGACGATGGACGAGCTGCTGCAGAAGGCGCCGGAAAACTGGTATCTGGAAGCCAATGAAGCGCAGGCGCTGGGGCTGGTGGCGGCGGTCCTCTAACCCCCAGCTGAACCGTCTGGCGACCCGTGCGTTCTCCCGGGCGGGAGAGAGATGTGGACGCACATTATGAGATCGACGCCGATCCACCGCGCGGAATGATCCGCGTTCGCCTCGCCGGCTTCTTCGAGGCCGAGGATGTGCGATCCTTTGCGCTGCGCTATCGCGAGGAACTGGCGCGCGTGCCGGGTACGGGTCATCTGACATTGGCGGACATACGCGCCATGAAGATCCAGGCGCAGGATATCGTCGCCGCCTTCAGCCAGTTCATGGCATCGCCGGATATCCGGTCGCGCAAGCTCGCTTTCGTCTGCGCCTCCAACCTCGCGCGGTTGCAGGCGCAGCGGCTGACCGACCGGGAAGAAGTGCGCTTCTTCGACGATGCCGGTGCGGCCGAGGCGTGGCTGATGCAGTAGGCGCGACTCCCTTCATCGCTTGCTTACGCTTTTCTGCTAAGGATCGCGGCCATGTCCAAGGCCGATCCCTGTCCCAAATCCGCCGTCAGCCATGGGGTGGGCGTCGCCGGCCTTGTGGGGCTGGCCGTCTGGACGCTGGTGGCGCGCCATTATGGGATGAACGGCCCCAATGCGGGGCTGGCGGCGGTGGTGGCCTGTGGCGTGCCGATGGTGTTGTGGTCGTTGATCGTCGACAAGGTGCATCGCCACGCATCGACCGGCATCGACTGGGCGGCCCCGCCCCGCCCGCTGCGCGCGGTGCTGGACACCAGCATCGTCAAGATCGCCGGCCTGTGGGCGACCTGGCTCGCCATCGCCATCTTCTACTGCATCGCGCGCTGGTACTGGAGCGGCAATTATCGCTTCTCGATGGACCTGTTCCTGAACGCTGCGCCCTGGCTGCTGGCGGCGTCCGTGCCCTATATCCTCTGGATCGACCGGAGACTGATCGAGCCGCGCGACGCGACCTACAGCTTTGGCCAATGGGTGATCGGCGGCGCGGCCGGCGCGCCGGACATGAGCGAGGTTGCCAATCATGCGCGGGCCTGGGCGGTGAAGGGCTTCTTCCTCGCCTTCATGATCTCTATCGTGCCGGGCAATTTCGCGAGCGTCGTCGAATGGCGGATCAGCGATGCGGTCGCGCATCCGGTGGCGCTTGCCGGCTTCCTGATCGCCGTCATGTTCATGGTCGACGTCTGCATGGCGACGGTCGGCTATATCCTGACCTTCAAGCCGCTCGATTCGCATATCCGCACGGCCAATCCCTATCTGGGCGGCTGGCTCGCGGCGCTGATCTGCTATCCCCCCTTCGTCCTGATGGGCAAGGGCGGGCCGCTCGACTATCATGCGGGGGGCGCGGAGTGGGACGTGTGGACGCAGGGATCGACCGTCCTGCAATGGCTGCTGGGCGGCTGGCTGGTGCTGCTGACCGCCGTCTATGCCTGGGCAACGGTGGCGTTCGGCATCCGCTTTTCCAACCTGACACATCGCGGCATTTTGACGCATGGGCCCTATCGCTGGACGCGTCATCCCGCCTATCTATCGAAGAATCTCTTCTGGTGGTTCGCGTCCTTGCCTTTCCTGACGGTGAGCGGCTCCATCACAGACATGGTGCGCAATTGCGCGATGCTGGGGCTGACCAACGCCGTCTATTATTGGCGGGCGAAAACCGAGGAGAAGCATTTGTCGGCCGATCCCGCCTATCGGGCCTATAGCGCGTGGATGGAGCGGCACGCGCCGGTGCCGCGCTTCTTCGCCTGGGCGACGGGGCGCAATCAGGACGCGCACTTGCGTGAGCAGCCCGCCGAATAGGTAAGCGCACGGCGGGCTAGGTCAGAAGCTTTCTTCGGCGTAGATGCGGCCAAGGTCGCCCTGCCATTCGCCATGATAGCGGTCGAGCAGTCGCTCCGCATGCGTCTTGCCGGATGCGACCACATCGTCGAGCGTGGAAAGATAGCCGGTTTCATTGTCGCCCGACGCGTTGAGCCGCCCGCGCGCGGCAAGCCCCAAACGGGCGATGTCGAGCACCGGGCGCGCAATGTCGCGCAAGGTCCGGCCACCGCCGATCGGCGCGTCCAGGCCCAGGCGCGGCACGGAGTCGCGCAGCAACTGCCGCTCCTCCATGCTCCAGTCCTTGACCAGATCCCAGGCGGCGTCGAGCGCGCCCTGATCGTAGAGCAGGCCGACCCACAGGGCGGGCAATGCGCAGATGCGGTTCCATGGGCCGCCGTCCGCGCCGCGCATTTCAAGGAAGCTCTTCATCCGCACTTCCGGGAAGGCGGTGGACAGATGATCCTCCCAATCCTTCTCGGTCGGCTTTTCGCCGGGCAGGACGGACAGATTGCCGTCGAGAAAGTCGCGGAAGCTGTGGCCGGCCGCATCGATATATCTGCCGTCGCGATAGACGAAATACATCGGCACATCGAGCGCATAGTCGGCATAGCGTTCATAGCCGAAGCCGTCCTCGAACACGAAGGGCAGCATGCCCGTGCGCGCGGGGTCGGTATCCGACCAGATATGGCTGCGATAGGACAGGAAGCCATTGGGCTTGCCAGCGGTGAAGGGCGAATTGGCGAAGAGCGCAGTGGCGAGCGGCTGAAGCGCCAGCGAGACGCGGAATTTCTGCGCCATGTCGGCTTCGCTGCCATAGTCGAGATTGGTCTGGATCGTGCAGGTGCGCAGCATCATGTCGAGACCGAGCGAGCCCACGCGGGGCATGTGGCGCAGCATGATCTCGTAGCGCCCCTTGGGCATGATCGGCA
>ENA-ORDG01000474-ORDG01000474.1-marine-metagenome-genome-assembly--contig:-NODE-474-length-18258-cov-4.416094_pt1 | contig 18258 bp, 15 predicted proteins | sample MGYA00248629_ERZ508524 | MGnify/ENA primary metagenome ERZ508524 (study PRJEB26194, sample SAMN05421901) | marine metagenome | isolation source: East of Rio de Janeiro, Brazil, South Atlantic Ocean...
ATAAAGTTTCTTACTTTCTCGGGATCATCATTGGTTACAAAATAAAAATCGACCTGATCTTCATATTGCTGGTAAAGTTTTTCTAAATCTGGCATCTCTGCAATGCAAGGCGGGCACCAAGTTGCCCAATAATTCATAAAAACCACCTTGTTTTTAGAATGCTCAAGATTTTTTCGACGACCGTAAGGATCTTCTAAAGGCCAATAATAAGATGTTATTTTTTTCTGGTTTTCAACTTCAATTTTTGCAGGGGTTGAAGCTAACAATCGATTTACAAAAATCTGAATTTCGGTTCTAGTCTGCGGAATGGTAAGCAGAATAATTACCAAAATAATTAAAATATTACTCCAATGTTTTCGTACAAACTTCATCTATACAAAGTAATAAAACTTAGGTTAATTTTAAATCTTAATTATTTATTAAGTCTGAAGTTATTTCAACCATAAACCAAAAAATTTTAGTAATATAAAGTTGAAAAAATTAGACTATGAAATATTATCAACTCAACAACGGAAACAAAATACCCGCAATTGGCTTTGGTACTTATAAAGCTCAAGAAGATGAAGGTATTGCTTCAGTAAAAAAAGCCATTGAAACCGGTTATCGCTTAATCGATACGGCAGCAAAATATGAAAATGAAGAAGCTGTCGGTAAGGCCATTAAGCAAAGTGGCATCGCTCGAGAAGAGCTGATGATCACTACTAAGCTTTGGCGAGAAAATTTAGGTTATGAAAGTACCAAGAAAGCTTTTGAAACATCTTTAGCAAAGCTCGATCTCGATTATATCGATTTATACTTAATTCATTGGCCGGCGAATGCTAAAAACTATGAAAATTGGCAAAAAGCGAACAATGATAGCTGGCGTGCAATGGAAGAACTCGTAAAAGAAGGGAAGATTAAGAATATTGGCGTTAGTAATTTTTGGCCGGAACATTTAGAACCTTTGCTTGAAGCTGCAGAAATTGAACCGGTTATCAATCAAATTGAATTTCATCCCGGTTATTGGCAACCTGAATTAACTCGCTATTGTAAAGAAAAAAACATTTTAGTTGAAGCTTGGTCTCCCTTAGCTCGAGGAAAGGTTTTTGAAAGTGAAGAAATAAAAGCTATCGCGAAGAAGTATAATAAATCTGTAGCGCAGATTTGCTTACGCTGGATTTTAGAACACAACGCATTAGTAATACCAAAATCTTCAACACCAGAACGTATTGAAGATAACTTTGATATTTTTGACTTTCAATTGAATGCTGAAGATATCAAAACGATCGATAATTTACCGCAAATGGGCTTTAGTGGTGAGTTACCAAACCATTGGCCAGATCGTGTTTAACTTCAGATAAAATCATAAAAAAACTCATTGATGTTATTTCCCAATGAGTTTTTTATGATATAAACTGTTATTTTATTTCTTTCAGTAATTTAGCGTTGGCGTCGTAGATCACCTCAATTTCATCAAACCATTTTTCTAGCTCTAATAAATAAATAACATTTCCGTTTTCTTCACGAAGTTCACAATCGTCAATACTGTAATCGCTATACTTCTTTTTAATTGCACTTTTTATAGCGGTAGGCAATTCATTGAGATGTAATTCTTTTTCTAGTTTTACTTGCTTCCCGTCAGATGTGTACCAAACTTCATAATCCATTCGGTCAATTTCAAATTCTACTTGGTAATGATCCATTTCTTTTTCCCATTCAATATCGGTTGCGTTATTATAAGCTTGCTTGAAATGAGATTGTATTACAGTGGGTAACTCAGAAGAATTTATGTCTTGTGCATCCATAGTAAAACCAACCATTAATAAAACGATAAAACTTTTTAAAATTTTCACAATATATTATTTTTTAATTCGGTTCAAAAGAAAAACACGAATCTGAAATAAATTGGGAATAATTTTATCGGTTTACTTTTCCTATTTCTTTCCAGTTTTGAAAGTATCTTTGCACGAAATTAAATTTCTATGAAAGTTTTAATTATTGAAGATGAAGAAGAAATGCTTCAGAATATGAAGCAAACCTTAGAGAAAGAATGCTATTTGGTAGAAACTGCTACAGATTATGATTCGGCATTTCTAAAAATCGGTGTTTATGAATATGATTGCATTTTATTAGATATTTCACTTCCCGGTCAAAACGGACTAGAAATTTTAAAAGAACTTAAAAAGAGAGGAATTTCAGATGGAGTAATTATCGTTTCTGCCAAAAACTCTTTAGATGATAAATTGGAAGGGCTTCACTTAGGCGCCGACGACTATCTTCCAAAACCTTTTCATATGGCTGAATTAAATGCACGAATCAAAGCTATTTTTAGAAGAAGAAATTTGAAAGGCAATACCTTTATACAAATTGAAAACCTAAAGATAGATATAGAAAACAGAATAGCTTTTATTGAGGGAGAAGAATTATTGTTGAATAGAAAAGAGTTTGATATTCTTTTTTATCTTACTTCTAACAGAAATCGCTTGGTGAATAAAACCGCTTTAGCTGAACACGTTTGGGGCGATCATATTGATCAAACCGATAGTTTTGATTTTATTTATTCTCAAATTAAAAACCTAAGAAAAAAATTAAAAGATCATCAAGCGCAAGTAGAGGTAAAAGCTATTTATGGGATTGGCTATAAGTTAGTAAGTTTATGAAACTACTGAATTATACCACCAAATATTTTGCGGCAATTTTATTATTCGCCCTTTTAATATTTACCGTGATTTTCTATTTTCAGATGCTAGACGAGATTTATGACAGTCTAGACGATGGGCTCGAAAATCAAAAAATTCTTGTCATTAATAAAGCCAAAAAAGATCCATCTATTCTTCATAAAACCAGTTTTGAAGATGGATATTACACCATTCATCCAACCTCCTACTCACAAATTAAAGAAGTAAAAGATTCTTATCGAGATACGTTAATGTATATGCTGAATGAGAAAGACTACGAACCCGTTAGACTTCTAGAAACAGCATTTAGACAAGATGGCAAATATTATAAATTAAAAGTAATCACCTCAATGGTAGAAGAAGATGATTTGATTGAGGATCTTTTTTACTCTATTTTATGGCTTTACATTGGATTAGTTGTCGGTATATTATTGTTAAACAATTGGGTTCTAAGGCGTTTATGGCAACCATTTTATTCAGTTTTAACTAAACTCAAAAACTTTAATATTGAAAAAGAACAAGGCATTGATTTCGAAAATACTAACATTGAAGAATTTCAACTACTCAACCATCAAATAAAAAAATTATTACAAAAATCTATAGATAGTTATAAGGCTCAAAAGCAATTTATAGAAAATGCTTCTCACGAATTGCAAACTCCGCTCGCCATTAGCCTGAATAAATTAGAATTACTTGCAGAAAAAGAGGAACTTTCACCAAAAAATATAGAATTATTAGCTTCAGTCTTAGAAAATCTGGAGCGAATGACGCGTTTAAACCAAGCCTTACTTTTACTCTCTAAAATCGATAATAAACAATTTGTAGAAGAAGAAAATTTAAATATTACTGAAACTATACATCAAATTGTAAATGATTTTTTAGACTTTGCAAAACATAGAAATATTGAAATTAGTATAGTCGGAAAAAACCTTATTCAAAAACACATTAATAAAGATTTGGCTATTATTTTGTTTACCAATCTCATCAAAAATGCTATAGTTCACGCTACTTTAAATTCAATTGTAAAAATTTCTATTGAAGGCGAAAAAATAAATATCGAAAATATAGCTGAAACTGGTAAATTAGACGAGCAACAATTATTTTCCAGATTTTATAAAGTTAATACCCGTAAAAACTCAACAGGGTTAGGTTTAGCCATCGCCAAAGCAATTGCTGAAAAATATGACTTGAAGCTTACCTACGCATATCAAAACAAACACATATTTACAGTGTCGTTTTAAAACAATTTTTAAAGTCCTACAAATTACTTTTCCAAATTGTTTCCAGATTCGTTTCGCAATTTAGCATCAGATTTAAAAACAGAAACGATGAAATTATTCTATTGCTTAAGCATATTCTTACTTCTAGTATCCTGTAAAGAAGAAGATGATCACGCTTTTACTACAGTACCTTCTATTGTTGCAAGCACTTTTCAATCTAACTTTCAAAGTACAAAAGCCTTAGAATGGGAAATGAAAAATGAAAACTTTGAAGCAGAGTTTGAACTGGCTTCTATAGAACACAGTGCTGTTTTCAATAAAAAAGGAGAACTTTTAAAGTATAAAAAAGAGTGTTCGTATTCACAACTTCCAAAAAAAATACAAAAAAAACTAAGTGATAATTTTGAATTACATCAGCTAGATAAAATAGAACAAATACACATCAATAAAAAAACTTACTACCAATTAGAAATAGAACAGAGCTTTACAGAAGTAAAAAAGCTTTTTGACGAAAACGGAAATCTAATAAATAATATCCCAGTGTGGGATTAAAAAAACAACAGCTATGAAAACTGAATTAAAAATTATTCTAGGACTTTTTTTACTTATCGGATTAACGGTATTTGCATTTAACAGTAAAACGTGGGAGCAACCTAAGAAAAATTATGAATATACCATTGTTAATCGTTGGGAACTTCCAGAAATTTTAGAAGAAGTTTCCGGTATATCTTGGATAGGAAACAATAAAATTGCCTGCATTCAAGATGAAGACGGGACGATTTTTATTTATAATTTAAAAACCTCTCAACTAGAAAATAAAATAGATTTTGCAAATAAAGGCGACTATGAAGATATTGTTGTCTTTGAGAATGACGCTTATGTATTAAGAAGTGATGGAATTTTATTTAGAGTAGAAAATTATCTTACTTCTCCCACTGTAACAGAATACTCCACATTTAACGACGATTCACGAAATGTAGAAGGCCTAACCTTAGATAAGAATTATAATCGGTTATTACTTGCGGTAAAAGATGAAAAACATAAAGAAAAAGCCTTTAAAGGAATCTATGCTTTTGACCTAGTCACAAAAAAATTTCAATTTTTACCGAAATATAAAATTGATATGAAAGATGAAATATTTAAAAACTTAGCGGTAAAGAAAACCCATAAACTGATGCGACCTTCTGCACTAACCTTTACCAATAATGCAGAAGAAATTTATTACTTAGACGGGGCTCAACCTAAATTTCTAATTTCAGATAACGAAGGAAACCTTAAAAAACTTTATCAATTAAACGAAGAGGAGTTTAACCAACCAGAAGGCATTACCATAAGCCCTGATAATAGAATATTTATCTCCAATGAAGGTAAGAAAGGACTACCTAATATTTTAGAAGTTGAATTTCATTAAAACTTAATTTTTAACTATAAACAAAAAACTCCTGCTTTTCAGCAGGAGTTTTTATTTATCTAAAAAGAATAGCTTATGCGTTTAACTTTTTAATTAAGTTAAGTGCAGAACCTTCTTTGTACCATTCAATTTGGTTAGAGTTGTACGTGTGATTTGTTTTGATCACATCTTTTGTACCATCTGCGTGAACTACTTCAACCGTAAGTGGTTTTCCTTCAGCAAAATCTTCAAGATCGATAAAGTTGAACGTATCGTCTTCTTGAATTAGATCGTAATCGCTTTCATTTGCAAAAGTTAAACCTAACATTCCTTGTTTTTTCAAGTTCGTTTCGTGAATACGAGCAAAAGATTTTACGATTACCACCTTAACACCTAAATGTCTTGGTTCCATCGCTGCGTGCTCACGAGAAGATCCTTCACCGTAGTTATGATCTCCTACAACTACTGTTGGGATTCCTTTTTCTTTGTACTCACGTTGTGTATCTGGCACACCACCGTATTCTCCTGTTAACTGACTTTTTACAAAGTTTGTTTTCATATTGAAAGCGTTTACCGCTCCAATTAAACAGTTGTTAGAGATATTATCTAAGTGACCTCTGTAACGTAACCATGGTCCAGCCATAGAGATATGGTCGGTCGTACATTTACCGTGAGCTTTAATTAATAATTTAGCTCCTAATAAATTTTCACCATCCCAAGGCTCAAAAGGTGTAAGTAACTCTAAACGTTCGCTGTCTTCTGCTACTTTTACGTCTACACCACTACCATCTTCCATAGGAGCTACATAACCTGCATCTTCTACTTCGAAACCATTAGTTGGTAACTCGATCCCTTTTGGCTCATCTAACATTACTTCTTCACCATCTTCGTTCATTAACTTATCACGAGTAGGATCGAAATCTAAACGACCAGAAATTGCGATTGCTGCAACCATTTCTGGAGAACCTACAAATGCGTGTGTATTTGGGTTACCATCGGCACGTTTAGAAAAGTTACGGTTAAATGAGTGTACAATTGTATTTTTCTCTTCACCTTTACGGTCGCTACGATCCCATTGACCAATACAAGGACCACAAGCGTTTGTAAATACAGTTGCGTCAAGATCTTCAAAAATCTGTAATAAACCGTCACGCTCTGCAGTAAATCGAATTTGCTCAGAACCCGGGTTAATACCGAAATCTGATTTTGGTTTTAATTTTTTGTCTAATGCTTGTTGCGCAATAGAAGCTGCTCTTGTTAAATCTTCGTAAGAAGAGTTCGTACAAGAACCGATTAGACCCCAATCTACTTTAATTGGCCAATCGTTTTCTTTTGCTTTTTCTTGCATTTCTGAAATTGGCGTCGCTAAATCTGGAGTAAACGGTCCGTTTAAGTGCGGACGTAATTCTGAAAGGTTAATTTCAATCACCTCATCAAAATATTGCTCTGGGTTAGCGTAAACCTCATCGTCTCCTGTTAAGTGCTCACGTACTTCGTTAGCAGCGTCTGCCACATCGTTACGATCTGTTGCTCTTAAGAAACGCTCCATAGAATCATCGTAACCAAAAGTAGAAGTGGTTGCTCCAACTTCTGCTCCCATATTACAAATGGTTCCTTTACCGGTACAAGACATCGATCTTGCGCCTTCACCAAAATATTCTATAATTGCTCCAGTACCACCTTTTACAGTTAAAATACCAGCTACTTTTAAGATCACATCTTTTGCAGCCGTCCAACCATTAAGTTTTCCGGTTAATTTTACACCTATTAATTTAGGGAATTTAAGCTCCCAAGGCATTCCTGCCATTACATCTACAGCATCTGCACCACCAACACCTACTGCAACCATACCTAAACCACCGGCGTTTACCGTGTGAGAATCGGTACCAATCATCATTCCTCCTGGGAAAGCGTAGTTTTCTAAAACTACTTGGTGAATAATACCAGCTCCCGGTTTCCAGAAACCAATACCATATTTGTTAGAAACAGAACCTAAGAAATCGAAAACCTCGTTACTGGTTTCGTTAGCTCTTTTTAAATCTTTTGCAGCTCCTTGTTTTGCTTGAATTAAGTGATCACAGTGAACCGTTGTAGGTACTTCTACTTTTGGTTTACCGGCTTGCATAAATTGAAGCAATGCCATCTGTGCGGTAGCATCTTGACAAGCAATTCTGTCTGGAGAGAAATTTACGTAGTCTGCGCCACGCTCGTAAGCTTTTTCTGCTTCAACATCCCAAAGGTGAGAATAAAGGATTTTTTCTGAAAGGGTTAAAGGTTTACCAACAACTTCACGTGCTTTTTCTACACGCTCTGCCATTTGAGCATAAACCTTTTTGATCATATCAATATCGTATGCCATAGGTCTTATTAATTTTTTGAACGTCTGCGAAAATACAGATTTTTAATGAATTTTGAAAATAATCACGTTTTAGGAATAAACACCTAAAAAAAACCAGTGAAATTGTAAATTCATTAATTATATTCAGAAAAAATAAGATTACAGCGAATTACATTAACAGATTGATAATTTAAACAATTTAAATTATCATATTCATAAAACGTAATAGTTCATAAAATTCGTAATTAAACAAATCATCTATAACGTTATAGAAAAATAATATAATTTGATTTGAGTCTAAATAAAATTACAGAAGTTCTGCTATAATTTTTTCTTCGGTTAAGCCTTCTGCTTCAGCTTTGTAGTTTTTAATCATACGGTGGCGCAAAATACCTTCTGCTACTGCTTGTACATCTTCAATATCTGGAGAAAATTTACCCTTTGTAGCTGCATTTGCTTTTGCTGCCAGAATTAAGTTTTGAGAGGCTCTTGGTCCTGCTCCCCAATCGACAAATTCTTTCACGATACTTGGCGCGTATTCACCATTAGGGCGGGTTTTCGCCACCAACTTCACTGCATATTCAATTACATTATCTGCTACCGGAATCTTTCGAATAAGTTGTTGAAAGTTCACAATCTCTTCCGCAGTAAATAAAGGATTTATGGTCACATTTTTATCTGCCGTTGTGCTTTTTACCACATCTATTTCTTCTTGAAACGTAGGATATTGTAAAAAGATAGAAAACATAAAACGGTCTAATTGTGCTTCTGGTAACGGATATGTACCTTCTTGCTCAATTGGGTTTTGTGTTGCCAAAACAAAATAAGGTTTTGCCAATTGATAATTGGTACCGGCAACCGTAACCGATTTTTCTTGCATCGCCTCTAATAATGCAGCTTGCGTTTTTGGTGGTGTACGGTTAATCTCATCGGCTAAAATGATGTTAGAAAAAACAGGACCTTTAATAAATTTAAAGTTTCTGCTTTCATCTAAAATTTCTGAACCCAGAATATCACTCGGCATTAAATCTGGCGTAAATTGCATACGTTTAAAATCTAAGCCTAAGGCTTGTGAAATGGTATTTACCATTAATGTCTTTGCTAAACCGGGAACTCCTATTAATAACGCGTGACCACCGGCAAAAATTGATAGTAAAATTTCGTTTACTACTTTTTCTTGACCAATAATTTTCTTTGAAATTTCGGTTTTAAGATCGGTGTATTTATTTACTAATTGTTCTACCGCTTTAACGTCTGACATACAATTGTTTTGTTTAGTTCTTTAACCAGTTACTGTTAAACTCACAGTTTTTATAATCTCCGTTGATCTTAATGTAAGTCTCTTTAATTTTTTCGTTTTGCCACTTCTCTATCGCATCAAACTGCTTTTCACGTAAAGCTAATTCTTTAATTTTAGTGTAATCTTTTGAATAATCTGCGATATGCTCTGGATAACGTTGCGTTAAGGTAATAATTTTAAAGAATTTTTGACCGGTTCTGTTTTGATCCATTAAAACTAGAGAAACTTCACCTTTTTCAAGATTATTCACTTTCTCATAAATTAAAGGATCTACATCGGTTAACTCAAAACGAGTATCTCCCGATTTTGGATTAATTAATTGACCGCCATCACCACGTGTTTCTTTTTCATCTGAATATTTACGAGCAGCGGCATCGAAAGTAATTTCTCCATTTACGATCTCTTCACGAATACCTTCAATTTTTTCTTTTGCCTCTTGAACTGTTTTTTCAGTTACTTTAGGAATTATGATAATATGACGAATATCTAATTTTTGTCCGCGTACTTTATCTAACTGAATAATATGGTAACCAAATTCAGACTTAAAAGGTTTACTTACTTCACCGGCACGTAAACTAAAAGCGACTTGCTTAAAATCTTTATCTAATGGATCTTCTCTAGTGATCGTCATTTGCCCACCGCGAGAACTGGTAGCGTCTTCAGAATAAAGAACAGCTTTGGTTGCAAAACTAGCTCCGTCTAAAATATCTGCACGCATTTCGTTTAAGCGCTCTACTACTTTGTCTTCTTCTTCTTTAGGAACTTCCGGCTTGATAACTAATTGAGCGATTTCTACTTCGTCTCCAAATTTAGGACGCTCATCTTCAGGAATTCTATTGAAAAATTCTCTTACTTCTTCCGGAGTAATTTCTACTTCTTCAACAATTCTATCTTGCATCACGCTGGCTAATCTTCTTTCTTTATTGATCTTGAATAACTCATCGCGTAAACCTTGCTCGTCTTCTTTTCTGTAGAAGTCAAGTAACTTTTCCATACTTCCTATCTGGCTTACCATTCTAGAAACTTGCTGGTCTGTCATGTTACTAATTTCTGCATCGCTCACCACAATGGTAGAATCTTGCATAGCTTGATGCGCATAAAGTTTGTTTTCCATTAAACGACCGGCTAACTGGCAATTGGTAATTTCTGAAGCAGAAACACCTTGAGTTTCGGCGTCTTCACGCATTTTGGTAATATCGCTATCTAAAATTAGATAATCGCCAATTACTGCGGCAATACCATCTGCTTTTCTTCTTGAAAAAGGCTTTACAGAATCTATTTTCTTAACGCTAGCACGTGAGATATTATCTTTATCGGTAATGGTTAAGGTTGAATCTTGCTCTGTAGTTTGGGCATTTGCTTGCACAAACGTTACCAATGTAAATGCGAGTAAGTATAATTTAGTTGTAAATTTCAAATTTATTGTTTTTAAGTGCATCTTTAGTAATCTCTTTTTCAAAATCTTTCGACAATTCTATTTTCTTTCTATTGAGAAGTATTTGTTTTATAGTTGGCTTTGCATATTCGAACGGAGCATTTTCATTTCTTAGCAACACTTCTTCAATTTTAACCAAATATACGCCTAAAGAATCTGCTTGTTGCAAAAACTTATCTTCTTTTAAAATATCTTTGCTTTCTTCATCTTTCAGAATGGGTAACTGACGGTAAAAATCTCTACCGCTCACCCAAACCGAATCGTTTAACGAATAGGCTTTAAATTTTAAAGTTTCTTTATCTAATTGTATTTGATCTTCTTTATCAAAGCGTGTAAACTGTGCTTTTATTTTATCGAACTCCGGAAATTTTTTATTCAGATAGATGTATCTAAATTTGAGTAGATCTTGATTTAATTTGAAGTTATTCGTGTTCTCTTCGTAATATTTTTGAAGTTCTTCTTCTTGAAAAACAGTATCGATCTTGCCAGAAAGTATTAGATCTTTGTACGCTTCTGTATACAACTCGTTTCGATAATCTTTCACCAGAGCATCAAATTCTTTTTGCTTTTGATTGGGCAAATTAAGTTTAGCTTGATCAAGTAATAATTGCTCGGTCGCCCAATTTTTAATGTAATTATTTACAAAAACCGCACTATCTTCTGAAGAGATATCGCTAGGCAACATACTTTTAATATCTTCTTGATACAAAAAGTTTTGATTAACTCTAGCCAAGGGTGTTCGCGGATCTTCCGGTTGAAAGTAATCGCAACCCACTAACATTGTCGTAATAAAAACTCCTAATATGTAGCTGTGAAGCTTATTCAAATTCTTTCTTCAGTTTTGCTAACGTAGCTTTGTTTACTTCTACCTTGTGTTTTGCTCGTAACGAAGCGATCCAACGATCTTCTAACTCGTTTTGGTAAGCCGAAATCACTTGACCTTTAGATTCTTCAAAAGTTAACGCTTCTGCTTCTTGAACTTCATTCACCTTCACAACAACATATGTACCATTATTTTGGTAGATCTTGCTAACGCCTTCTTTCACTTTAAAATCTTCGGGTAATGAGCTATCGTTAATACCAAATTCACCTGAATTAAAAATCACCTCTTCAAAGTTCTCTTTAACCTCTTCAAGCTCCTTTTTCTTCAAAGCTTTACGCGCTTTTTTAAGTAGCGATTTATTAGAGGTTGAAGCAATTACTCCTTCAATTTTAGGAGAACTCACAAAATCTGATTGATGCTTATCATAATACTTTTGAAGCGCTATTGAATCTTCTTTAGCGGCATTCCAAACTTTCTTTTCCATTAAATCGAACAATAACAAACCGTTTCTATATTCTTCGATAACGTGCGCATATTCTTGATCTACTTCTTCTAAATGTTCACGATGGTACTCTCTATAAAAACCATCTTTAAAATCTTCGTACCACGCTTCTAACGCATCATTCGTATTTTTAAATTTTGTAGATTGCTTTTGTCTTGAGGCTACATATTTTGCAAAATCTGCATAGCCTTTTCCTTCTTGTTTAATACTGATTAAATCTTTCTGCGGAATAGAAGTTAGCTCGTTGTCTTCCCAAGGTTCTGCAGTAATATTTTTCTCAATATTCTTTTTGAAATACGATAAATCTGAATCGTCTTCTTTTAAATCATAAGTCGATTTAATTTTTGCCAATACTTCTGAAGCAATAAGTTGGGCACGACTATCTTTCTTGATGTTTCTTTCTAAGATAAATTTTTCTTGCTCAAAAGTACCTACCGCATCTTTCTTTAATAACTTGATAATATGCCAACCGTATTTAGATTGAATAGGTTTCGAGATTTCTCCTTCTTCATTCAAAGAAAAGGCAGCATCTTCAAATTTTTCAGAATTTAATCGTCCTCGCTTAAAGGTATTTAATTTTCCTCCGTTTACAGCCGTATTTTTATCGTCACTGTATTGCTTGGCTAAATCTTCAAATTGAGCACCTTCTTGTAGTTGTGTGTATAATTTTTCGATCTGTTCTTTTGCCGCCTCATTATCTTTACCAGATTCGATCATAATATGCGCGACGGTTACTTCTCCTTCATTCTTACGCTTATCATTCACTTTTACTAAATGGTAACCAAACTTACTTCTTACAGGCATCGATATTTCTCCCACTTCAGTTTCATAAGCGCCATTTTCAAAAGGATAAACCATATTAAAAACACCGAACCATCCTAAATCTCCTCCATTTTGTCTTGCCGAAGGATCTTCACTGTACTTTTTAGCAAAGCTTGAAAAATCTTTATCTGAAGCTAAAATTTCATTTCTAACTTTTAGCGCTTGCTCATAAACTTTTAATGTATCTTCCGGGGAAGCGTCTGCAGCTAGATTAAATAAAATGTGACTTGCGTTCACTTCTTGCTGAAGGCGATCGTAAGCTTCTTCTAATAACTGACTAGAAACTTCACTTTGGTTAATAAACTTTCTTGCCAACTGTTTTTTATAGATATTATATTCTCCGGTAAACGTAGGAAGTGTATCGAGTTTTAAATCTTCAGCCTCAATCACCTTTAATTTATAATCGATAAAAAGATCTAAATATTCATTGACATCTTGTTTTTCATCTTCTTCAATAATCGATAGATTTTTAGAGAATACGCGTTTAAACTCTTTTGCATAAACGGGCTTTCCGTCGATAGTTAACAAAACATCTTGTGATTGCTGCGCGGTAATTAAACCAACTGCGAATAAGCAAAATAAAAGAAGTGAAATTTTTCTCATGTGATTTCTTCTTAAAAAGAGGTCAAAAATAAAAAATAATAAAGGTTTTACAAGCAATTAATTAACGCTATATCGAAAGTTTAAGTATAACAAACTACTTTGATAGTATAATATTGCCATCGCTCATTTGTAAGATTTTGAATTGTGATATGATTTCTCATACTTTTTACTAATTTTAACGACCAATCAGAAATAAACAAATGAAATACTCAACCGAAATTATTATTGATCAACCACGAGAAAAAGTTATTAAAAAGCTAGATAGTGTTGAAAATTTAAAACATTGGCAACGCGGACTTCTAAAAGCTGAACCACTATCGGGAGAATTAGGTGCAGAAGGTTCTAAAATGGAACTTTATTACAAAATGGGTAAACGAGAATTAGTAATGATAGAAACCATCTTAAAACGTGAGTTACCTAATAAATTTCACGCAACCTACGATACAAAAGGGGTTCATAATATTCAGAAAAATTATTTTCAAGAAACCAACCCAAATCAAACCCGATGGATCTCTGAAAGCGAATTTCAGTTTTCTAGCTTCGCCATGAAAGTGATGGGTTTTCTAATGCCCGGGGCTTTTAAAAAGCAATCACTAAAATATATGAAAGATTTTAAAGCTTTTGTTGAAGATGGCGAAAGTGTTTCAAACGAATAAAAAAATCCCGATCCAAATGATCGGGATTTTTTGTTTGAATTCTATTTTAAAACTATCTCGTAAGTTTTTTATACTTAATACGTTTTGGCATCACATCGCCACCTAAACGTTTCTTTTTATTCTCTTCATAATCAGAGAAGCTACCTTCAAAGAAATATACCTGAGAATCACCTTCAAAAGCTAAAATGTGCGTACAAATACGATCTAAGAACCAACGGTCGTGAGAAATAACTACCGCACAACCGGCAAAATTCTCTAAACCTTCTTCTAAAGCTCGAAGCGTATTTACATCTAAATCGTTGGTAGGCTCATCTAATAATAAAACGTTACCTTCTTCTTTTAACGTCATCGCTAAGTGAAGACGGTTACGCTCACCACCAGAAAGCATATTTACCTTTTTATTCTGCTCGCTACCGCTAAAGTTAAATCTACTTAAGTAAGCTCTAGAATTTACTTCTCGACCGCCCATCATAATTAACTCTTGCTCATCGCTAAAGTTTTGCCAGATCGTTTTTTCAGAATCGATATTTGAATGACTCTGATCTACATACGCGATTTTTGCCGTCTCTCCTACTTTAAAATCTCCTTGATCGGGTTGCTCTTCTCCCATGATCATTTTAAAAATAGTGGTTTTACCGGCACCATTCGGACCGATAATTCCAACAATTCCTGCTTGCGGAAGTTTAAAGTTTAAATCTTCATACAATAACTTATCTCCAAAAGCTTTACTTACGCCATTCGCCTCGATCACATTGGTACCTAAACGTGGACCATTCGGAATGAAAATTTCTAACTTTTCATCCATTTGTTTTTGGTCTTGGCTCGCTAACTTATCGTAATTATTTAAACGTGCTTTTTGCTTAGCCTGTCTTCCTTTCGGCGCCATTTTAACCCATTCTAACTCTCGCTCTAAAGTTTTTTGGCGTTTAGAAGCTGCTTTTTGCTCTTGCGCCATACGCTTAGATTTTTGATCTAACCAAGAAGAGTAATTTCCTTTCCATGGGATTCCTTCTCCACGATCTAATTCTAAAATCCAGCCCGCTACATTATCTAAGAAATAACGGTCGTGCGTTACCGCGATCACCGTTCCTTTATATTGTTGTAAATGATGCTCTAACCAATGTACCGACTCAGCATCTAAGTGGTTGGTAGGCTCATCAAGTAATAAAATATCCGGTTCTTGTAATAACAAACGGCAAAGTGCCACACGACGACGCTCACCACCAGAAAGTACCCCAATTTTCTTATCGGCTTCCGGAGTACGTAACGCATCCATAGCGATCTCTAATTTAGTATCGATTTCCCAAGCATTAGAAGCATCGATCTCATCTTGCAATTGCGCCTGACGATCCATTAACTTTTGCATCTTATCGGCATCTTCGTAAACTTCTGGTAAGCCAAATTGATCGTTGATCGAGTTGTATTCATCTAAAATAGCAACCGTTCCGGCAACACCTTCTTTAACTACTTCTAAAACCGTTTTTTCTTCGTCAAGTTTTGGTTCTTGCTCTAAATAACCTACCGAATATCCTTGAGAAAAAACCACATCACCTTGATAGTTTTTTTCTTCTCCGGCAATAATTCTTAATAAAGTCGATTTACCGGAACCATTTAGACCTAAAATTCCAATTTTAGCTCCGTAAAAAAAGCTTAAATAAATGTTCTTTAAAACAGGAGTATTTGCGTTTTTATACGTTTTTGTCACTCCCGACATCGAGAAAATCACTTTCTTATCGTCTGACATATTTCTTGTTCTTCTGTTAGTTTATAAAATTTTAAATGGCGTTTGCTGCGCACCGCGCTATTCGCTATATCTTTTTTTGCCACTTATAAAAGCAAAAAAAGGATGCCGCTGCTATCGCTAACGCAAAAATACGAATTTAGAATAACCGAAATTCTATTTTCTTAAGAATATAGATCTAGTAGTCTAAGCACCACTAATAACTGACCCGTATGATAAGCATTATGCTCTACAATAAGCATAATCTCCCTAAAAAGCGTATGCTCTTTACTATTTTTAATAGTGGTATTTAAATTAGTTTCCGGTCTTTCGATGAGCTCGATAAGCTCTTTTCGTTCTTTAAAAAACTTATTTTTTAAATCTTGCCAAGCTTGCTCATTTTTTGGGCATTGTACTTTACACCAATAACCATCTGGCCATTGTGGTGCCAAGTAATCTTCATCTAAAATATAATTTAGAATATCTTGTTGGGCAAAAACTATGTGATAAAACAACTCGTAAAACGAATAAGGTAATCCGTCGGGCCTCACTCCTAGTTGATCGTATTCTACTTCTTCTAGAATTTGATCTAAAGGTGTAAAAGCCTCACCTCCTTCTAAGTGTCTAATTAGTTGTTCTTTCATAAATGTATTTCTGGGTGATCGATTTATAGTTATAATTTAGTAATAAACGCTATATAATTATACTCTTCCCTTTAAGGCGTTAAAAACCCAAGCGACTGCTAAAAAACCAACACCTACCGCACCAAAACCGTAACCGGCTATTTCTCTATATTTGAATGCCGCAAGTGCAATTAAACCTAAACCTACAATTATCATTATAAATGTGGCCCAAGCCAACACTGTGTTTTTATTCATACTCATATTTATCTTGTTTAAGGTCTTACAAAAAGCAATTACAAATTTATAATATTATTAATAGTTTTCTTCTTTATTAAGAAATTGAAATTAAAACTTAGCTTTTACTCTTCATTTTTATAAATTTCTCACTTTTTGCTTTAAAATTTAGTTATAAAAATGATAAGCTTTTTGTATTTTCGTTACCAAAAATAGAAAAGCGTGAGGGATTGAGCGGCATGTTTAAGCTCTTTTTATTTTAAATAAAATAAAAAAGCGAGTAGCGAAAGCCCGACCCGTTAGGGACACGCCCTAAAAATACTAGTGAATGGATTTAAAATTCAACAAAAACGAAGATCATAATAAATTATTAGTTTCAGACTTGCGTAGCAGGCTTGCCAAAGTAAAATTAGGCGGCGGCGAAAAACGTATTGAAAAACACCACGCAAAAGGCAAAATGACCGCGCGCGAGCGTATTAATTTCTTATTGGACAATCCTGAAGATGCTGTAGAAATTGGTGCTTTTGCCGGCGACGGAATGTACCAAGAACACGGTGGTTGCCCAAGTGGTGGCGTGGTGGTAAAAATTGGTAAAGTCTCTGGTAAACAAGTGATCGTGGTGGCGAATGATGCTACAGTGAAAGCCGGAGCTTGGTTCCCGATTACCGGAAAGAAAAATCTACGTGCCCAAGAAATCTCGATCGAAAATAAATTACCGATTATTTACCTAGTGGATAGCGCCGGTGTTTACCTGCCAATGCAAGATGAAATTTTTCCGGACAAAGAACATTTCGGAAGAATTTTTAGAAATAATGCGGTAATGAGCAGCATGGGAATTACTCAAATTGCTGCGGTAATGGGAAGTTGTGTTGCCGGTGGAGCGTATTTACCGATTATGAGCGACGAGGCTTTGATTGTTGAAAAAACAGGAAGTATTTTCTTGGCAGGAAGTTATTTGGTAAAAGCTGCTATTGGAGAAAGTATTGATAATGAATCTTTGGGTGGAGCTACAACGCATTGTGAAGTAAGCGGCGTAACCGATTATAAAGCCGAAGATGATAAAGATGCGCTCACCAAGATTAAAAATATTATGGATAAAATCGGTGATGCAGATACAGCCGGTTTTAACCGAAAAAAAGCGGCTAAACCAAAATTAGATCCGAAAGAGATTTTTGGTCATTTACCTGCTAAAAGAAGTGACCAATACGATATGATGGAAATTATTAATCGTTTGGTTGATAATTCTGAATTTGAAGAATATAAAGCCGGTTACGGTCAAACCATTATTACAGGTTATGCTAGAATTGATGGCTGGGCTGTTGGGATTGTTGCCAACCAACGTAAAATCGTAAAAACCACTGCAGCAAAAACTAAACCTACTGAAATGCAATTTGGTGGAGTGATTTATTCTGATTCTGCAGATAAAGCTACTCGATTTATTGCGAATTGTAACCAAAAGAAAATTCCGTTGGTGTTTTTACAAGATGTGACCGGATTTATGGTAGGAAGTAAAAGTGAACACGGTGGCATTATTAAAGATGGCGCAAAAATGGTGAATGCGGTGAGTAATTCGGTTGTTCCTAAATTCACAGTTGTGGTAGGTAATTCATACGGAGCCGGAAATTATGCGATGTGCGGTAAAGCTTACGACCCAAGATTAATTGTAGCTTGGCCAACCGCTGAATTAGCGGTAATGAGCGGAAATTCAGCTGCTAAGGTTTTACTCCAAATCGAAACTGCTGCTTTGAAGAAAAAAGGAGAAGAAATTACGGAAGAGAAAGAAAAAGAACTTTACGATAAAATTAAAGCAGATTACGATAAGCAAATAAGTCCGTATTACGCAGCAGCACGTATTTGGACCGATGCCGTGATCGACCCATTAGATACTCGCAAATGGATTTCAACCGGAATAGAAGCTGCCAACCACGCTCCTAT
>ENA-ORDG01000481-ORDG01000481.1-marine-metagenome-genome-assembly--contig:-NODE-481-length-18144-cov-4.397797_pt1 | contig 18144 bp, 18 predicted proteins | sample MGYA00248629_ERZ508524 | MGnify/ENA primary metagenome ERZ508524 (study PRJEB26194, sample SAMN05421901) | marine metagenome | isolation source: East of Rio de Janeiro, Brazil, South Atlantic Ocean...
ACTTTTTTTACTGAAAATCAGACCACTTCAGTTAATCCGCACGACGAGTTAGAGCCTAAAGAAAGTGCCAGAATTATTATTAATCACGTAATTCACGGAATTGAGATTGCGAAAAAACACAACTTACCCGATCGTTTGATCGATTTTATACGAACGCATCACGGGACGAGTTTGGTTTTCTATTTTTATAAGAAAGAAAAGCAGCGTTTAGAAGGAACCGATGAAGAAGTGAATCCGGAAGATTTTAGATACCCGGGACCTGAGCCTTTTAGTAAAGAAACTGCAATTTTAATGATGAGTGATAGCGTTGAAGCAGCGAGCAAAAGTCTAAAAGAACCTACCGCAACGCTTATTGATAATTTTGTGGAAAAGATCATCGATAAACAGATGGATGAAGGTCAGTTTTTAAATGCTGATATTACCTTTAAAGAAATTCAGATAATTAAGAAAGTTTTAAAACGAAAGTTGAAAAACATTTATCATCTTCGAATTGAATATCCAGAATAAGCTTCAATTTAAACCAATCTGTTATGAAATTTGGAAAAGTAGAAGATCCCGGAAGTATCGATTTTACGCTTCCGCCAGATCACCCGCAAACAAAAGAGGTACTACAAAATTTTGCGCCTCAATCTTTTAATAACGTAAGTATTGGTTGTGCTAAGTGGAATCGTAAAGATTTAAAAAACTTTTATCCGCGTGGTACCAAAGAAGAGCTAACTTATTATTCAACCCAATTTAATAGTATCGAATTAAATGCAACATTTTACCGAATGTGGCCGGTAGAGCAATTTCAAAACTGGAGAGATAAAACGGGAGACGATTTTAAGTTTTTCCCGAAAGTTCCTCGACTTATTAGTCATATAAAACGTTTAGCGAACGCCGACGAATTAGTAACCGATTATACTGCTAATTTGCTAGGTTTAGAGCAAAAATTAGGAATGGTTTTTCTGCAAATGCCCGAGAACTTTCAACCTAAATGGATGGAGCGTTTAACGGAGTTTTTCAAAAAATGGCCACGTGAAATTCCGCTCGCTTTTGAAGTCCGCCATCAAGATTGGCATCAAGATGAAGCGGTGAGCGACGAGTTAAATTCAATATTAAAAGAATACAACATTGCCAATGTAATTACCGATAGCGCGGGAAGACGAGATTTATTGCACATGCGTTTAACCAGTGATACCGCTTTTATTCGTTACAACGGCGCAAACCACGATTCAGATTATACACGTTTAGACGATTGGGTCGATCGCTTAGAAGATTGGTACGATCAAGGATTAAAAAATGTATACTTTTTTGTGCATCAAAACTTAGAAGAAGCTTCACCATTACTTTCGGCTCATTTCATCAAAAAAATGAACGAACGTTTTAACTTATCGATCAAAATACCACAAACCTTGAACAAATGAAACAAGACCTTGCGATTACTGTAGATGCGGTTGTTTTTGCTGAAGAAAATGAACATTTATACTTGTTAGTGATCAAACGAAAAAACGACCCTTTTCAAGGAAAATGGGCGTTACCCGGTGGTTTTTTAGAAGAAGATGAATTGTTGCATACCGGATGTTTGCGAGAGTTAGAAGAAGAAACGGGATTGCAATTAAAAGAAATACAGCAAGTTGGTATTTACGATGAAATAGATCGTGACCCTCGAGGAAGAACTTTATCGATCGCTTTTACGACAAAACTTCAGCAACGAAAAGAAATTAAAGGAAGTGACGATGCTGAAGAAGCACAGTGGGTTTTGTTAGATGAACTTAAAGAACTTGCTTTTGATCATCACAAAATCATCAACGACGCCTTAGAGAAATTACAAATAACTCGATAGTTTTTCTTAATTCAAATTGAGGTTATTTAAGTTTAAAAACAGCTAACTTTACCATAAAAAATATGAGATTTCACACGAGAAAATGGGTAAAACCCGAAGATTTAAATCCAAACGGAACTTTATTTGGAGGTCGTTTGTTAGAATGGATCGATGAAGAAGCCGCTTTATACTCAATTATTCAGTTAGAAAACCAGAAAACGGTGACGAAATATATGAGTGAGATCGATTTTCAAAGTTCTGCAAAACAAGGTGATATTGTAGAAATTGGGATTGAAGTGCTAAAATTTGGTACAGCTTCGTTAACCTTAAAATGCGAAGTGCGAAACAAAATGACTCGCAAACCTATTATTAAAGTCGATAAAATCGTCATGGTAAGCTTAGACGAAGAAGGCAAAGCCAAACCACATGGCAAAACTAAAGTAGAGTTTGTAAAAGACCGTTTAGCTGATGATGATCGTTAGTTAGACGGCAAATACTTTTTATCGGCGTAAAAAGGTCCAAAAGGTAATACCGAACAAAAAATGACGATCGCTAAAGTTTTAAACGACCAGTTGAGTTTTTCGTACATAAAATAAGCACCGATAATATACATTACAAATAAAATTCCGTGTGCCATCCCAACGATTCTCACCATTTCTGGAGTATCCCAAATGTATTTCAACGGCATTGCGATGAGTAGAAGAACAAGAAAAGAAATCGCTTCGAGAATACTAATTATTTTAAAGGCTTTTATTTGGTAATCCATCTTAAAAATTTTTAGTAAAAATAACGAAAAGCTTAAGTATAAACTACCATTTTTCTTGTAAAAGAATAGTTGTTAAAGCCTTTCAGAATTATTTTTTGAGATGATAAAATTTTGTGCTATATCGAAATTTTTAAGTAAAAATTTCGATATAATGAAATGATTTTTGCAAAAGTAAGCCTCAGTTTTAAATTATTTAGTCTAAAATAGATACCTTTATCAGGTCTTTTTTTATAAAATCTTAGAATAATTTATTGAGATGAATACAAATAGTTTAAAGGTGGTCACTAATATTTGGTCTAAAATTGCCAAAAATGCTACTACTAAAGAACTAGAAAAAATAGAAATTGAGATCTATAAGAAGATGCTTAACTTTTTTCAGGTGGGCGATTTTGCTTATATGATCTTAAATCTTTCCACCGCAAAACTGGAATATATTAGTGAAGAAATAGAAAAGCTTAATGGTTATAAAAATTCTGAATGTGGTTTAGATTTTTTAATCAATTCTATTCATCCGGATGACTTTCCGCATTTTATTTCTTTTGAATCGACCTCACTCAAGTTTTTTCTTGAATTACCGGTTGAAAAAATGATGAAATATAAAATCAGGTATAATTACAGACTGCGAACTAAATCTGGAGAATATAAAAAAGTATTGCAACAAATAATGCCCATTCAGGTAGATGAAGAAGGAAATATGCTAAGAACCTTCGTGATCTTAACCGATATTTCTCATTTAAAAGATAATCATAAAATGAAGTTATCATACATCGGTTTTGATGGAGAACCTTCTTATGTCGATGTTAAACCACTAGAAACTTTTGAGCCTACAGAAAATGTACTCACCAATCGTGAACACGAAATTCTTCTGCTGCTTTCGCAAAGTAAAACCACTAAACAAATTTCTGAACATTTATGTATTAGTGTAAATACGGTGGCAACTCATCGCAAAAACATTCTCAAAAAGACAAAAACACACAATGTTTTAGATTTAGTAAAAAAAGCGATCGATAAAGGGTGGATTTAATTATAAATTTTATCTTTAAAACAAAAACTTGAAAAAAATGAAAATATTAGTCACCGGAGGTCTAGGTTTTATTGGATCTCATACTGTTGTCGCTTTGCTAAATGAAGGTTTTGAGGTTGTTATCATCGATAACCTTTCTAATTCATCTATCGGAGTTTTGGAAGGCATCACAAAAATCACAAATCAAACTCCGGAGTTTCATAAACTAGACTTAAGAGATAAAGAACGAGTGGCTAATTTTTTTGAAGCCAATCAAGATATCGAAGGGATTATTCATTTTGCAGCTTCAAAAGCAGTTGGCGAAAGTGTAGAAAAACCTTTACTGTATTATGAGAACAATATAAATACGTTGGTTTTTATTTTACAGGAAATGAGAAGAAAAGAACTTTCTAATTTTATTTTTAGTTCTTCTTGTACGGTTTATGGCCAAGCAGATGAATTGCCAATCACCGAAAATGCTCCAGTTAAACAAGCTGAATCTCCTTACGGAAATACCAAACAAATAGGAGAGGAGATCATTGGTGATTTTGCGAAGACCAATGAAAAATTTAAAGCGATCGCTTTGCGCTATTTTAATCCGATAGGTGCGCATCCTTCAGCAGAAATAGGAGAATTACCAATAGGAACACCTCAAAATTTAGTGCCTTATATTACGCAAACAGGTGCCGGAATAAGAGAAGAACTTTCTGTATTTGGTGACGATTATCCTACCGAAGATGGTACATGCATTCGTGATTACATTCACGTGATGGATTTAGCCGAAGCTCACGTAGTTGCTTTGCAAAGACTCATAAAAAACAATAACAAAAAGAATTACGAAGTTTTCAATTTAGGAACAGGAACCGGAAATTCGGTACTAGAAGTCATCAAATCTTTTGAGAAAGTTGCTGATCAAAAACTACCGTATAAACTAGTAGATAGAAGACCAGGTGATGTAATTTCTGCTTATGCAGATACTACCAAAGCAAATTCAGACTTAGGCTGGACAGCACGTTTTAATCTGGAAGATGCTTTGGCAAGTGCTTGGAAATGGCAACAAAAGCAGCCAAGTTAATTATCTTTTACTAGTCACGTAAAACGCGTGAATTACGCCCGGAAGCCAAAAGATTAAAGTTAAAATAAGATTGATTAAAAAATCTTTACCTAAACCCTTGTTTACGAATACGCCTAAAGGTGGTAAGATAATGTTTAAAATAATAGTTAGTAAAGACATTGTTTTTTATTTAAAACTAAGCAATGTCTTTTTACTACAATAAAGATTATAGATAAGTATAACAGCTATTTAACTAAAGTGTTAAGGACAGTTGAATTCTATATCGTAAACAGGGTAACTGTAAGCCCTCCCAAAATCGTAATGCCACCATTCTGTTCTAATCGTGTGAAAACCGAATTTCTTTAAACCTTCTCGCAGTAACTTTCTATTCGCTAAAACCTTAGCCGGTAATTTTTTGTAAGCTTGATGGGCTTCTTCTCCAAAATGATCATAACCGGTTCCCATTTCTAATGGCTTACCGTTTTCTTTATTCACTAACGTCAAGTCTACCGCAGCACCGCGATTATGTACCGATTTTTTGGTGTATGGATTGGCAACATAACGAGCATCAGGATAAATTTCCCACATCTTCTTTTGAGCGCTTAAAGGTCGGTAACAATCAAAAAGCTTGATTTGATAACCTAAATCACAAAAATAATTATTGGCTTTTGCTAAAGCTTCAGCTACTTCTGGTAATAACAAACATTTTTCACAATCGTAAATAGGTTGTTCTAAAAAGTTGTTTGCAGTTGCATATCGAACATCATAGGTAAAACTATCGTCATAATTTTCTAGATCGATAAAATGACTTAAACTATCTTTAGTTTGTGAAAAAACATATAACGGAAAAAAGCATAAGATAACAAATAGCATTCTCATACTTATAAATGTAGGCATCATCGTGGGGAAGAATAAAAAAGCCTTCTTAAAAAGAAGGCCGGTGTTGTTAAATTTTAGTAGAAATTAGTCTTCGTAAGCCTGAAGCGCTTCATTGTATTCTCTAATTTCTTCAATATTCATTGGGTTTTCAGCATTTTTAATAAGGTTGATTAGGTACATCAAACTCTCATCGGCGCTAAACTCTTGGGTACTAAACTCTTCTTCTTCACCTTCAATAGGCTCATCTTCCGGGATCGGGATATCGAACGTGTAATTTTCTTCTAAATGTTCGTATGTTAAACGTAAAGCTTTGGCAACCACAGGAAGCTTTTCTTCCACAGCGTAAGGGCGTAGTTGCTTTAAATCTTCAACTAATGTATTGGTAATAATACCGGCGTGATCTAAATCGTCTAAGATCTTTTTGATTAATTTCTGAGCTTTAGGATTATTCAAAATCGAGTTTTTTAAAGGTTAACGGGTTACAAAAATAAATTTTTAATACTTCCTTTCTTTATAAATTTTAAAAAATGTAGATATTTTTTTCAAGGCAATCTTCGAAATAATTGTTGACCATTTTTTTAGATTTATAAGGCTTTGACTATGAATAAACTAAAATTAAATTGAGATTTTAGGGGTAAATATTTCAATAAACCTTTAAAACTGATTAATTTTGCAGGGTTTTATTTTAAGAATTACAAGAAGAGGAGATAACGATTTATGGCTGAAAAAGTGGCAGAAAAGAAATTATACGACTATCAAGAAGCAGATTTACAGAAGATATTTTCATATCTAAATGATGCGCCCGATAATTTTAATTTATTATATCAACTTCCTACAGGAGGTGGTAAAACGGTGGTGTTTTCTGAAATCGTTAGAAGATATATCGAGCAAACCAATAAAAAGGTAGTGATTTTAACGCACCGTATTGAGCTTTGTAAGCAAACTTCTAAAATGCTGAAGGGTTTCAACGTTAACAATAAGATCATTAATAGTAAGGTTAAAGAATTACCAGATCAAGACGAATATCAATGTTTTGTGGCCATGGTAGAAACTTTAAATAACCGTTTAAGTGATGATAAATTAGAAGTTTCTGATGTTGGTTTAGTGATTATTGATGAAGCGCATTATAACTCGTTCACGAAGCTATTTAAATACTTCGAAGAATCTTTTATTTTAGGAGTAACTGCTACGCCATTAAGTTCGAATATAAAATTACCGATGAAGGATAATTACCAAGAACTTATTGTAGGTAATTCTATTCCTTCGTTGATAGAAAAAGGCTTTTTAGCGCGTGCCAACACGTATAGTTACGATGTTGGTTTAACTTCGCTACAAGTCGGGATTAACGGAGATTACACCGTAAAATCTTCAGAAGATCTATATACGAATTTTTCGATGCAAGAGAAGCTCGTGCAAGCTTACGAAGAGCGTTGTAAAGGTAAGAAAACATTAATCTTTAATAACGGTATTAATACCTCGTGGTATGTTTACCAAACCTTTAAAGATGCGGGTTACGAGATTAGGCATTTAGACAATACGCATAGTAAAAAAGAACGTAAAGAAATTTTGCGCTGGTTTAAAGAGAAACCGGATGCTATTCTAACTTCGGTAAGTATTTTAACCACCGGTTTTGATGAACCTACTGTTGAAAATATTATTCTTAACCGAGCAACTAAATCTCTTACCTTATATTATCAAATGATCGGGCGTGGTTCTCGTAAATTACCGGGTAAAGATGAATTTAGCGTAATTGATCTGGGGAATAATGCAGCTCGTTTCGGACTTTGGGATGCTCCGGTAGATTGGCAATTGATCTTTAAGAACCCGGATTATTTCTTAGAGAACATCACTTCAGATGAAGATATTGAACGTGAGTTTAAATATAAAATGCCGGAAGAAGTTCGAGAGATGTTCAAAAATTCTGATAATATAGAATTTGATATCAAAGAAGCTTATGAAGCGGCTGTAAACAACGGAGAGAAATCGAAAAAAGTATTAGAAGAATCGATCGATCAACACGCGCAAATGTGTGCAGAAAATAGTGAAGATGTGTTTGATGCCAGAATTTTAGCTCGTGAGTTAGGCGATGATATTCGTGATCGTGTAAAACGTTATTCTCGTTGTATTATCAATAACACTAAAAACTATAGAGATTGGTTGTTTGAAGATTATAACCGTAAACTAAGATCTAGAATTAACGAAATGTTTCAGGATTAATTGCTGAAACTTTCGATTTATAAAAAGAAAAAGCCAGATTTTAAAATCTGGCTTTTTTTATAGGTTGAAATTTAATTGAATTTTTTTAGTCGAGTGCTCCAAAAATAGCGACACCATATAAGAAGAAACGTAAGAAACGTAACAATCCGAACAGTAAATAACTACCAAAAGGAAATTTAATAATCCCGGCAGCCATACTTGAGATAGAAAATGGGATCGGTAATAATGCTCCTACAACAATTAAAAAACCGCCCCATTTACGCATGTTTTTAATGTGTTTGGCCATTTTTACTTCCAAATACACAAATACCGATGGAATGCTGGCAATACCTCTTCCCATAAAATAAGAAAGAATACCACCGCAATAAGAAAGGGTAGCGATGGCAGCTAAATACCATTCTGGATGTGCAGATTTTCCTGCCCAAGCAATAAAAATTTCCGGGGGAATTAATCCTAAAATAGATTCTGAAGCAAAAAATACAGATAAAACTCCGAGTGGCGGAAAGTTATCGGTCACATATGCTAATATGTCATTAATATCGATAACAAAAAAATGAACACAAATAAGCGCAGCTATAAAAACTAAAATAGGAATAGCTGCTTTTAATAAACTTTTACCTACAAAACTATAAAACCCTGTGTAGGAGTAATATTGATGTAGGAGTTTCCATTTAGGTTTACGGTTTGTTGGGCGTTTGTTCTTCATAAGTAATAAGCGTAAAAATAAGGGGTAATTTTACACGAGCCAATAAATAAATGGTAAGAATTAGTTAATAAAATTAACTTTTGTAAGTCGGATTCATCTGGCTTAATTCTCTAAAATCATATCCGGTTGGCAATTCATATAATTCTAAATTAAAATAGGGGGTAGCGGCTAATAAATGATCAAAAATATCGGCAATAATATGTTCGTAATTTTGCCATACTTTATCTTTACTAAATGCATAAATTTCTAAAGGAATTCCTTGAGGTGTTGGATCTAATTGTCGCGTCATGATCATCATATCTTTGTTGATCGCAGAATGCTGGTTTAAATAGGCATCGACATATTTTCTGAAAATTCCGAAGTTGGTCATATTTCTACCATTCAGTAACACTTCTTTATTTACTTTGTTCTTTTGGTTGTGTTGATCGATATCGGCTTGACGCTTTTCAAGATAATCGCTAATCAATTCAAATTGTTTAAATTTTTGCAATTCTTCATCGTTTATATAATGAATACTCGTCGCTTGTATTAAGAGTGCTCTTTTTATTCTTCTTCCTCCGGAAACACTCATTCCACGCCAGTTTTTAAACGAATCAGAAATCAAATAATAAGTAGGGATCGTGGTAATGGTGTTATCAAAATTTCTCACTTTAACTGAAGCCAAGTTAATTTCGATCACATCACCATCGGCGCCATATTTTTCCATAGTGATCCAATCGCCAATTCTTACCGTATCGTTCACCGTTACTTGAATACTGGCGACAAAACCTAAGATCGTATCTTTAAAAATTAAAAGAATAATTGCAGAAACCGCTCCTAAGGCAGTTAGAAATTCAACAATAGATTTACCGGTTAAAATGGTAAAGACCACTATAAAACCAATACCCCAAGAAAAAATCAAAAAAACCTGTAGGTAGCTTTCAATAGGCTTGTCTTTAAAATTTTCTAAAGATTTTAAAAAGTCTTTTACCGTAAGTAAAACACTTCGAATAAGCCAGATCACTAAAAATACGGTTACAATATCTAAGAAAGTATCGACCTCGTCTTTAACTTCAGGATAATCCCGCAATACAAACGGCATCACCCATTTTAAAATGAACACCGAAAGTAAATGGCAAAAGTTTAAAAATACTTTATTATGAAATAGATGATCGTCAAACTCGCTAATGGTTTTTTGCGCTACTAAGCCTAATGTTCTTTTAAAAATGTTACGTAAAACTCGATTAAAAGTGTAGGTGATGATGAGTAAAATAATGGTGTTGATCACCACATTTACAAAACTTGCTGCACTTTTAGACCAACCAAAATCTATAAAAAGATCATAAAAATAATGTGTGATGCTAGTAATATCCATTTAGGCTTAAAATTTTGTACAAAAATACATTTGAAATTTTGTACTGCCAAGAAGTATTGGGCTTAGCTGATAAACTATTCTTAAAGAAACTAAAAAATTGTACAGTTTAAATAACTTTGTGCCAAACTTTGCAAACCTGCTGAATGAACCTAGAACAAATCAAAACAAATTTTTTAAGATTTATCTCAGGCACCGATTTTTCTAAAGGTGTGCTTTTAGCATTTGATATGGTCTTAAAAGTTTCTGTGGCTTATTATTTTGATGCCATTCCTATTGGAGTTAGTTTGGCGATCGGTTCGTTTTTAGTTGCACCTAGCGACGTTCCCGGTAATTTAAAGCATCGACTTTTTGGGATGCTAACTGCTTTGTTTTTAGGAGTAAGCGTAACTTTACTTTCTGGTTTACTTCAGCTGAATATTTGGCTAGAATTACCAATTTATTTTGTGGTTATTTTCTTCTTGGCCTACATATCTGTGTATGGTTTTAGAGCTTCTTTAGTAACCTTTACCGGCCTCATCGCATTTGTTTTAGGCTTTGCCAATTTAGGTGGAGACAATCTAATCATGCATGCTGCTTTGATCGCCGCCGGCGGACTTTGGTTTATATTTATCACCAGTATTTATTGGATCTTAAGACCAGAAAAACACCAAGAGCTACTACTAGGGGAAACCGCGCAGTTAACCAGCAAGTTTTTGGCAATTCGATCTAAATTAGGTAATCGTAATGAACGTGAAAACCTTTTAAAAGAGCAATTCAACCTGCAAATATCCATTAACGATCTCCATGAAAGTTTACGAGAAAGTTTAATAGGAAATCGAAAGCGCTCCGGAAGATCAAATTCTGCGCGTCGTAAAATATTAGTGTTTATTGAATTGGTCGATATTTTAGAGTTGAGTATTGCGCATCCGGTGAATTTTCAAAAAGTAGATGAATTGAATGAAGATTTCCCGGAAATGATTTCAGCGATCGAAAAATTACTGATTTTAATGAGCGATCGACTTCAGGATATTTCGAATTTTTTAATCGATGGGAAGACTATTCAATCTCATAAAAAAATACCGGAGCAACTTCAGTTTATCGACGATTTAATTGAAACCTATAAAAAAACAGAACCTTACCCGCAATCGAGACCTATGATTTTGCTGATGCGAAATCTATTAGATTACGAGAAAAAGCAATATGAAAAAATTCTGTCGATCGAAAGAATTTTAGGAGCGATAAACGACCGGAACAAAGTAAAATTAGGGTATAGAAAGATTGAACAATTTATCACGCCCACCGATTATTCCTTCAGCATATTAAAAGAAAACTTCAGTTTATCGTCAACTATTTTTAGGCATAGTTTGCGTTTAGCGATCTTAATGATCGCCGGTATTTTAATAGGTCATTTTTTTCATCTTCAAAACTCGTATTGGATTTTATTGACCATCGTCGTGATTATGCGACCTAATTACGGACTTACCAAAGAGCGTTCGAAACAGCGAATTTTAGGAACCGTAATTGGTGGTTTACTCGCTTTAGCCATTGTTTTATTGATCGAAAACCCTTGGTTTTATGTGGTTTGCGGCGTAGTAAGTTTAATTATGGCTTTCTCGATGCTTCAAAAAAACTATGTAGGCGCAGCCATTTTTATCACTTTAATGGTGATTTTTCTGTACGCGTTAATTCAGCCCGATGCAGTGAATGTGGTGCAGTTTAGAATTATCGACACTATTATTGGCGCGGTGTTGGCCATTATCGGAAATAAATTTATACTTCCTGCCTGGGAACATTTGGAGATTGAAAATACCATTGCCAATACCATCGAGAAAAATATCACTTACCTAAAAGAGATCGATAAGTATTACCATAACAAAGAAAAACTTTCGAACTCGTATAAACTGGCAAGAAAAGAAGCTTTTTTAGCGATGGGGAATTTGAGTGCTGCCTTTCAGCGAACTTCTCAAGAGCCTAAATCTAATCAAAAACAATATGCTTCTATTTATCGCTATACGGTGCTTAACTATACGTTTTTAACCTCTTTGGCGAGTTTGGGTACTTTTATTAGAACGCATAAAACTACCGAAGCTTCTATCTATTTTGAAACCTATGTAAATTATATTCTGAAGAATTTGCAGGCAGCCATTCAAAAACTCAACCAATCGGTTCAATTAGAATATAATGAAGACTATTCGCTAGACGCCGCGGAAGAATACCTTGAAAAAGAAAATCAAAAATTACACGATATTCGAGATCAAGAAGTGAAAGAAGGCTATCAAGAAATTAGCAATACCTTAAGAACAAAAATGCAGGAAGTTCAGTTAATTTCAGAACAATTAAAATGGTTGCATCAAGTCTCTATCAATTTAAAAAACATAACTAGTAAGAAAACCTATGAAAGATTATTTTAAAAGTCCGCCGTTTTTTATCACTATCGGGATTTTACTATTAGTCGGCATTATTTATTATTTCTCAAAAGATAAATATTACATCGAATATACCGATTCTAGCCAAATTAAAATTGTAAATAAATGGCCGTTACCACGAGTTTTAGAAGAGGTTTCTGCAATTGCTTATTTAGATAATGAGCGTGTGGCTTGTGTTCAAGATGAAGTGGGCGATATTTTTATTTATAATTTAGTAAGCGAACGAATAGAAAACCGTATCAACATTGCCAAAGATGACGATTTTGAAGGATTAACGATGGTGAAAAATAAGGCTTACGTGCTTCGAAGCGATGGGAACATTTTTAGGGTAGAAGACATTACCGTAAAAAACCCGAAAGTAGTAAAATTTGAAACCGGACTTTCTTACAAATATGATTTTGAAGGTTTGTGTTACGATCAAAAAAATAATCGTTTGCTCGTAGCTGCAAAGAGTTACGGACCTAATAACGACGATCGTTTTAAGCCTGTTTTTGCCTTTAATTTACGTACCAATAAAATTGAAAAAGAACCTGCTTTTAAGTTGAATTATGATAATCCTGTTTTCGAAGGTTTAGATGCTGCCGGAGATGAAAAAGTATTTAGAACTTCAGAAATAAATATTCATCCTAAAACCGGACAGATTTATATGTTAGACGGTGTGATTGGTAAACTTTTAATTTTAGATGAAAAATGGAACGCTCAAGATCTTTATATCTTTAATCCAGATGATTTCCCTCAACCGGAAGGCATTACTTTTTCACCCGAAGGAAAAATGTTGATCTCTAATGAAGGAGAATGGGATCCTGCCAATATTCTAGAAGTAGAATTAAAAGGACCTCCCAAAGAAAAACCAACGATAGAAAGAGAACAAGCGACGCCTTAATTATTCGTCGTCTTCATCTTTTTTTCCTTTTAAGAAAGAGAAAATACCACCTTTTTTCTTTTTCTCTTTCTTAAATTCTTTTTTGTCTTTTTCGCCACCAAATAACTTTTTAAAGAAACCATCTTCTTTAGAAAGCTCACAATCTAGATCGTTCAAGACTTCATTATCTGGCGTTTCGAATTTTGCTTGAGTAATCGAGTTAAAATCTTCATCACGATTTAGTTCTTGCATAAATTCACCAAAAATGGGTAATGCCGAGTTTGCTCCTTGACCAATACCGGTACTGCTAAAACCAATACGCTGGTCGTCGTTACCTACCCAAGTTACCGTAACTAATTTCGGAGTAATTCCTACAAACCAGCCGTCTTTATTATCTTGAGTGGTTCCGGTTTTTCCGGCGATATCGTTAGTCAAACCGTAGGTATTTCTAATTCTTGTTGCCGTACCTTCATTGATGGTAGCTTTCATAAATTCTAACATCACTTGTCGTGTATAATCGCTGTAAACTTGTTCAGGCTCTTTTTCTTCAGCTTCATTTTCAAAAATAAGATTCCCGTTCTTATCTTCAATTTTGGTGATAAACAGTGGAGTAGTGGGTTTACTTTCATTTACAAAACTTGTATATGCCTTAGCAAGTTCTAATAAGCCTAGATTTTCTGTTCCCAAAGCAATCGATGGTACTTCTTCGATTTCACTTTCAATTCCCATTTTGTGAGCAAGATCGATCACTTTTTCAATACCAACTTCATTCATCACTTTTACGGCAATGGTATTTACAGAATTACTCAAGGCTTTTTCTAAACTGTAATTTAGATCAGGATCATTAAGTCCGCCGGCATTTTTTGGCGTCCAATCATCCATATCGGTATAAGTAACTTCTTTTACCGGAAAATACGTACAAGGTTCCATTCCGTTTTCGATCGCTGCGGTGTACACAAAAGGTTTAAAAGTAGAACCTACTTGGCGCTTGCTTTGGCTCACGTGATCGTATTTAAAGTAACGATAATCGATGCCACCAATATAGGCTCTAACCGCTCCGTTTTCGGGATCTAAAGCAACCATTCCGCTATTTAAAAACTTTAAATAATGTTGTAAACTATCGATGGTAGAAGCTTGTACAACTTTATTCTCATTCCACTCAAACAACTCAACTTCTTTTTTTACAGTTAAGCTGTCTTTAATCTGAGCTTCAGAAAGACCTTGCGCTTGTAGCTGTTGGTAACGCTTCAACTTTTTTAGGTTGCTTTCTAAAATTTGCTTGTTGGTGAGCCAAGGAGCTCGATTGCCATAAGCATCTTCATAAGTTTGCTGAAGTTTAGCCATATGTTTTTGCATAGCTTCTTCAGCATATTTTTGCATCGTTAAATCGAGCGTTGTGTAAATTTTTAAACCATCACGGTAAATATTGTAATTCGATCCGTCTGGTTTTAAGTAATCTTTGTCTTTAAGAAGTTTTTCAACCTTCTTTTTAATATTTTCTCTGAAATATGGAGCAACCCCTTGATTGGGCGCGTAATATTGATAATCTAATTCAATTTTAGATTGCATTGCATCGCTACCTTCTTTTTCTGAAAGATAGCCGTATTTTACCATTTGCTGAAGCACCACATCACGGCGCAATTGGCTACGTTCCGGGAATAATCTTGGGTTGTAACTGTGATTTGCTTTTAAAGAACCTACTAAGGTTGCTGCTTCAGGTAAACTAAGTTCTTTAGTATGCTTGTTGAAAAATTTAAGCGAAGCACTTTCAATTCCGTAGGTGTTATCACTAAAAGGCACGGTGTTAAAATACATGGTTAAGATATCTTTTTTAGAATAAATATCTTCCATGCGTTGAGCAACGATGCTTTCTCTAATTTTGTTTACCACAATACCAAGCGAACCATAATCTTTTCTTCCGAAGAGATTCTTAGCGAGCTGAAGGGTAATAGTACTACCACCACCGGAAGATTCATCAGAAAGTAAAATGGTTTTAAAGAAAACCCGTAATAAACTCTGATTATCAACCCCGTCATGTTCGTAAAACCGAACATCTTCTGTGGCTACCAAAGCATCGATTAAAGGTTTAGGTAGATCGTTGTAAGTAACACTTTGTCTGTCGAATACGTAAAACTTACCAATAAGTTGTTCATCTTTGTCAAGTATTTGAGTGGCCTGACTTTGTTTAAGATCGCTCAACTCTTTTTTGGTAGGTACTTCTCCCCAAAAACCAACATATATACTGGCGTAAAAGCCGGCAACAACTATAATAAAAAATAAGAATAAATAGGAAATACGCTTTACCCATTTATTCTTAAAAAATTTCTTCAACATACATTTAAATCGTTAATCAAACTTTTTGTGTTTCGATAAAAGCACTACAAAAATACCATAACAAGCCAAACCTGCCGCAACTAAACCTAAAAGAATATCGCCGTAACTTGAATCTTGTAAGAATGAAAACGCATCTTGGGTACCTTTAATTTCATTTTGACCAGAATATAATCCTGCTTTTAAGAAAAAGAAAGCAATGATCCCAGAAACCACAGCTCTCGCGTAGTAACCAAAATAACCGGCGTTTTTAGCTAATTTGTGGTATTTAAGATCTGCGATCGAATATTCATCCATAAACTTTTTCTGGTAGGCCTTTTTAAAATGAAAAATCGCTTTTACGGCAAGCGCAACACCTATAATAATAAAAGCTATCGTAATGACGGTTGGTCCGAAGGTATCTACATAATTTTGCCCACCGGAAGAACTTCCGCCACCGGCAACTACTTTTTTAATAGCGAGTCCCGCTAAAGCTAAATAGATTAAACCGCTCACGCCAAAACCGGCACGTTTTAATTTTGCTTTGGTATCGCTACCTTCATTTTCGGGATCACTAAAACATTGGATAAATCGCCAAACCGAATACGAGATTAACCCCAAAGCTAAAACAATGAGAATCACATTACCTAAAGGTTGCTTTTCTAAGAAATCGAGTACTTTAAATTTTCCCGATTTAGAACCGCCCATATTCAAGGCAGACAATAAAGTTAATATTCCGGAGATGAGATAAATACTTCCTTTGGCAAATAAACCAAATTTTGCAATTTTTTTAGTAGAATCTTTCATTTTCAGTTGGTTAGTTGTTTTTATTTTGAAATTTACAAGACATTTATCAAACCACTCCGGCAATTTATATAAGTTTAACAAGAGATTTTCGCAACGTTAAATTCTTCCAAAAGAATTAAAGTATTCGCTTTTTTTCTATATTCTACAATATCTTTAAACTTTAAAAACAACCTTAAACTTATGAGTACTTTAAAAAATAAAACTGCCTTTATTACCGGCGGAAGTAAAGGAATTGGCTTTGGGATTGCTCAAGCTTTAATTAACGAAGGCGTAAATGTTGCCATCACTAGTAGATCTCTGCAAGCGGCACAAGATGCAGCAGAAAAATTATCTTCAGATAAAGCGAAAGCACTAGGCTTAAAAGCAGATGTTCGAAATTTAATCGATCAAGAAGAAGCGATCAAAGCCACCGTAAAAGAATTTGGTCAAGTAGACTATGTGATCGCAAATGCAGGACTTGGACATTTTGCTTCTATTGAAGAATTAACCGATAAGCAATGGCGAGAAACCATCGATACTAATCTTACCGGTGTATTTTATACCATTAAATCTTCCGTGGCAGAATTAAAAAAATCTGAAGGTTATTTTATTACCATCTCTAGTTTAGCAGGAACCAATTTCTTTGCTAACGGAGCAGCTTATAATGCGAGTAAATTTGGACTTACCGGTTTTACGCAAGCAGTGATGCTCGATTTAAGAAATGAAGGGGTAAGTGTTTCTACCATTATGCCGGGATCGGTTTCTACCCATTTTAACGGAAATAATCCTGAAGAGAAGAAAGCCGAAGAAGCTTGGAAGATACAGATTGAAGATTTAGGAGAGTTAGTGGTCGATCTCTTTAAAATGAATAAGAGAACCTTACCAAGTAAAATAGAAGTAAGACCTTCACAACCCGGAAAAAAATAAAAACCACGCTATGAAAAAGAAAAAATTTGGAAACTCCAATTTAGAAACCAATCCGATTATTTTTGGAGGAAATGTTTTTGGGTGGACTTTAGATGAAAAAGAATCATTTAAAATTTTAGATGAACTTTTTGAAAAAGGTTATCGAACCATCGATACGGCCGATGTTTATTCTCGCTGGGCTGAAGGAAATGAAGGTGGAGAGTCTGAAGCAATTATTGGTAAATGGATGAAAGAACGCGGTGTTCGTGATCAAATAAGTTTACATACTAAAGTAGGCTCAGATATGGGTCAAGGGCACAAAGACATTTCTAAATCTTATATTCTAAAAGCAGTTGAAGATTCTTTAAAGCGTTTGCAAACCGATTATATCGATCTGTATTACACACATTGGGACGATGATAAAACTAAAGTTGAAGAGACTCTTGGGGCTTACCAACAATTTATTGAAAGTGGGAAAGTGAATCATATTGGCGCTTCCAATTTATCTCCGCAACGATTATTAGAATCATTAGACGCCCATAAAGTTCATGAATTGCCAAAATATGAAGTTTTTCAGCAACAATACAATTTGGTGGAAAGAAATGATTTTGAAGGCGATATCAAAGAAATATGTGAACAACATGGAGTAGGAGTGGCGACTTATTTTTCATTAGCCAGCGGATTTTTAACCGGAAAATACCGTAAAGAAGAAGATTTTGAAGGTAAAAAACGTAAAGGTTTTGTAGAGAAATACTTAAACCGTCAAGGCTTAGCTATTTTAGACACCTTAGACAAAATTGCTGAAGAACACGAAGTTACCAATGCAGCGGTGGCTTTAGCGTGGATCATAAATCGACCAGGCGTAACAGCACCAATTGCCAGTGCTACCAAATCTTCACATATTGAAGCATTTGATGAAGCCATACAATTACAGCTTTCTGAAGATGAAATGAATAAACTTAACGAAGTAAGTAAAAAGTAATTTCAATCTACTTTTAAACAAAAAAAGCGTGATTTAAATCACGCTTTTTTTATATCAATTATCCTAAGTATTTTTTAAGGATTTTATTTTTAGACTGATGTTTTAAACGT
>ENA-ORDG01000482-ORDG01000482.1-marine-metagenome-genome-assembly--contig:-NODE-482-length-18137-cov-5.879070_pt1 | contig 18137 bp, 16 predicted proteins | sample MGYA00248629_ERZ508524 | MGnify/ENA primary metagenome ERZ508524 (study PRJEB26194, sample SAMN05421901) | marine metagenome | isolation source: East of Rio de Janeiro, Brazil, South Atlantic Ocean...
CGAATCCGTCTACGGGGTAGGTTAGACTGGGGTCGTGCCTGCCGTAGATAGGGAAGCAGCCCCCACTGGTGCCGAAGAGGGGGTCGCAGATGCCTGAACTTTCAGGTCCCGTGGCGAAAACGAGTTGTAGAACCATCGCGAACCAGAATATCGGTAAGCTGACGAACGCGATGGCGAAGAAACGCGAGATGTGATCGAACATACGGTCCTGCCTTACGGCGCTGATGATGCCGAGGATGATGCCTAAGGGATATGCAATGAATAGAGCTAGAAAAGCCATCTCTAAGGTAATCGGTGCCGCGTCTTTAACCACATCTACGACTGGTCGATGATATGTGCTCGATTCCCCCCAATCGCCCTCATAGAGATGGGTCACGTAAAGCCCGAATTGAATAATGAGCGGCTCATTCATCCCCAGCCTTTCCCGATTTGCCTCATAGGCGGTTATCGGATCCCCATCATCGGTGTAACCGACGACGATTCCACACTTGTCACCACACTGCGCTGCAGCGGCGTCTGCGGGGATGAGATGAGAGATTGTGAAGGTCAGGATTGTTACTCCAACTATTACAGGCACGAGCAGAATTAAGCGTCGTACTATGAACATGTGCAGTTTCATCGTAACGCCTCATTGGGGCCGTGCTGAGACGGCTCTTTCATAGTTGCCTCCCGCCAATCATCAACCGACAGAAGCTAGAGTCTCGGCACGACGGCAACCTCCCGAGAGAGGTCGCCGCCGGCCTTACGTTTTCTAGGCGTTAATTCAGCAGGAGCCGACTAACTCGCCGTTGACCATTGGCAGCTTGTCGTAGTCGAACCAGTGGGCGGACCCAATGGCGACCCAGTCCGGGCTGCAGATGTCGTCGTGCTTGACACCTACACCGTTGTACTGTCCAATGATGATCATGTTAGGATCTAGAATCCATGCCTCGAAGGCATCGATGTACGCCTGCCTGCGCTCAGCATCATCCTGAGAAGTCCTACCGATGATTAGGGCGGCGTTGACGTCCGCGTTCTCGTAACCCGTACCATAGGCGTCGCCGCCGATGGAGTAACCGCCGGCGAACGGCGACCAGTAGTTGTCGGGGTCGAGGTAGTCAGGAGCCCATCCGCTGAACCTGATGTCCCATGTCCTGGTGTAGTACATGGTCAGGTACTCTGCCCATGGCTTGGCGTCTCCGGCGGTGGCGACTCCGATGGTCCCCAGGGCCTCAGCGAGCTGGCCGGCCATGGCGATTCGGTAGTCGTTGCCCTCGTTGGCCATTACGCCCAGGATGTTCGGCAGGCGGCACTCGGTGCCGTCTCTGTCTCCCGCAGGAACCACGTCTGGTGCACCGCTGCGGCTAAGCGAGGAGCAGTCGTACTGGCGGATGAAGCCAGCGTCCTCTAGGAGCTGCTCAGCGTAGACCAGATCGTAGGTGAAGGTCTCGTACTGGGTATCCGCATACAGGAAGCCAGCCGGAATCGGCCCGTACTGCGGTGCCAGAGAGTTGTCGTACGTGTCCCTCCGGTGGGTCTCGTAGTCGAACGAGTAGGAGATGGCCGCTCGGACCGCTCCTACCTCCATGACGCTGCAGTCATTGGTGCCATCGCCATCACAGTCGTGGTTGATGATCAAGGACGAGTTAGCATCAGTGTTGGTGTTGTCCTCTCCTGCATCAAGTGCCTTCGGGTGTAGGTTGAAGGCCGACAGGGTCGTAGTGAAAGTCTCCCTGTAACTGCAGATGTATCCTTCCTTGGACTCTACGTTTGGCTTGTCATCCAAGTTATCGCAGAAGTTCGACAAATGCTCGATGTTGATGCTGCCGAAGTCGACCTCACCGTCGGTGAAGGCCAGCAGCCTCGTCGAAGCCTCGGTCACGATGGACACTGTGTGGCGGTTGACGTTGTAGTCACCGCTCTCCCAGTACATCCAGTTCGGCACGAGGACCAGTCGGTCCTCGCGGACCCATGACTGTACCACGTACGCGTTGGTTCCGGCTCCAAAGGGAGCCTCGTCCATCCACTCGTGGCAGTAGTCATCGCCATCGCCGCCCGCATCGACGCGGTTGGCCTCGCACAGCTCAGCGTTAATCACAGCGCCGACCGTGTAAGCGATCGTCGAGATGAATGCCGAGGACGGGGCGAATAGGGTGACCGAGAAAGAGGTCGGGCTGAGGACTGATAAGCTCAGGCCGCCAGTGTCGCTGTGGTTACCATCAGCGTCGTTGCAGTCGAAGCTCTGTTCTAGGATCCAGCCTACGTGGCTGTCAGGTGATCCATAGCCGAGAACGCGGCACCATGAGTACACAACGTCAGAGGCCTCCATCAAGTCACCATTGCTGAAGTACACGTCATCTCGTAGATCGAACGTGTAGGTCAGGCTGTCTCCACTGACTGTGTAGCCAGTGGCGAGGCGGGGCTCGATGATGGCGTTTCCAGATCCGTCACCCGCGTAGCGGTAGAGCGTGTCATAGACTTGCTCAATGACGTCTCCAGATGCCGAGTCGTATGCGTCGTGAGGGTCGATTGTCGAGGCGTCGCCAATCGACATCTCAACTATCTCGCAAGGGTTGTTAGACCCCTGCTCACGGCACTTCCTCGACTTCTCTAACTCGTAGAGGGCCTCAGAGAACTCCATATCGCCAGCCGAGTAGGCTGCCATAATGTCTGCCTGCGCCATACCATAGTCGCAAGAGCCGTCATCGTCTTCGGCCGCTGCGTTATGGTTGTTAGCAGCCGGGTCCATGCAACCCATCACGGTTTCAGCGTAACTACACGAACCGTCGTCACGAGTGGCGGCGGAATTGTAGTTAGTCGCGGCTGCGTTGGTGCAGCCCATAACTGGCTCCTCACCGGGCGCATAGGCACAACTACCGTCGTCCTTGGTGGCGTCGGCGTCGTAGTTGGTTGCATCCGAATAGGTGCATCCCAGTACGTCATCGTCCACGGGTTCGTCATCCCCGCCGAGACACCCGGCAAGAGTTGACGCGATCATTATTGTGCATAGAAGTATGGCAGATAATCTAGACCTCATAGGCATCTCGGGGAAGTGTAAGTATTTAGAATCGACCTCAATTGAGTCTGAAAACGCCATTCAACCACCTCTGTCAATAAATTTTTCCTCGGATCTCTGAATGAAGGGAGACGGAATGGCGATATCACGAAAATCGAGATACGAGGATTTGAACCTCCGTCCGAACGGTCGTCTTACTGGGATTAGACAGGTTACCCTTGTTCAAACTCGCCTCTCGCTTGAATTCAATGGTGGACGTGCCGAGATTTGAACTCGGGGCCTCTTCCATGCCAAGGAAGCGCGCTTCCAAGCTGCGCCACACGCCCAGTGAGCCGGCGACCTGCGACGCCCATTTAAGGAGAATGGCACAGGCTCCGGCATGGACGAAGCAGGTGACGGTGACATACGTCCAGAGACCCCACCGATGCCGAGTGACATCTTGGACCGACTCAGACTTCGACTGCAGAAAGAGGAGGCACCATTCCTCCGTCATCTCGGCGAACATCTCAGTCTGGAATGGATGGAGCAATCTGAGAATCGCCTTGGAATCACCCGGTTCGAATTCAACCATCACGAACTCTTTCGCCGCCGACGTCTACGCGGCTCACCCGGACCGGTGACAATAGCACTTCACCCACGCCTGCACGCCGACGAACTCCTCTATCTCCACACTCTGGTGCATGAACTCCTGCACGCAGCAGGTCTGATTGATCATGGAGGCATTCATGCAGAGATCGTCAACGAGATCGCCCCCGCCCCGAGGCTCTCCGAATCTCCAGTTCTGACCAGCATGAGGAGAGATGTCCTTGAAGGACTTCCGGAGAGAAAATGGATCTGCGGAGATTGTGGATACGCCTGGCAGCGGCTGCGGGTTTCGATGCCGGCTCGATGTCCGAAATGTGCCAAGCCCTTCTCCCGGACATGAGCGGATATCATCTCGATGAATCTCACATTTTCCCTCTATCGATTAGGAAGGCAGTTTCTTGTGTACGAGGCGGTCTGGAAGCCTCATGGCCATTCCCACCACGCAGGATGAACTCTTGTTGATTCTACGTGATTTCGCCACCGACACCTTCCCGACTCTGATGGCGATCATCGCCATCGCTGCCTACTCAGGATTCGTCTTCATGTTCTATCGGCTGCTGGCAAAAAGAGACCTCCTCACGCTCGATCTCAAACGTTACGAAGACTCGATGACAGGCCGCATCAGAGTCTTCTTCCGAAGCCTCTTGTTCGTCGCCCAATATGTCTTGTTGATTCCGATTCTGATCGGCTTCTGGACTGTCGTCATGGCAACGATTCTGACCCTTCTCTCAGACAGTTCTGACCACAGCCGAAACGCCATGATCGCAACATCGGTGGTAGGTGCGGTTCGCATTCTCGCCTACTGGACCGAAGACCTCTCGCGCGATGTTGCAAAAATGCTTCCTTTCGCCGTACTCGGTGTCTTTCTGGTGGGTTCGACTTCAGTTAATTTCAGCGAGTTCAAGGCTCTCTACAGCAATCTACCAGAACTCGCTGATGCCTATCTCAACAGCCTGATTCTCCTCTCGATTCTTGAGACTGTTCTGCGTGTAGGCCACGTCGTGAAGGATCTGTTTGGAGGGCAGCGTAGAGTGAAGAAGAAACTCAAGAAAATTTCCAAAGAGACGGGGCGGAAAACTGCAGATATCCGCGAAGACATGCTTGACGATGGCATCCTGAATTACAGTTCTAGGACTGATTCGAAGTCAAATGGAAAAAGCTGAAACACATTTCGAACAATTTCTGGATTTCTCTTTCGACGATAAGGTAGAGATTCGGATTCGTCGACTAGGGGATTCACAAAGGGTAACCGCCGCCGTTTGACTGGGTGCGTGGTGTAGCGGATATCATGCTGGCCTTCTAAGCCGGCGACCCGGGTTCGAATCCTGGCGCGCCCACCACATCTCCAAATCGCTGTCCCGTAGGGACACTCCGAATCCATCATATATGGCGAGCAGGTCGGCGGGCCGCATGAAGCGAGGTTCCCGCGCGTGGAAGAAGGCGGGAAAGCAACGCTGGAAGTGGCGAAAGAAGAAGTTACGACGCCGGAAGGCAGCACGCAAGCAAGCGCGTCAATGAGTCAACGGCTCATTTCACCGCAATCGTCAAAGACCCTCCCTCCCAATGTCAGGGGCTATGTGGAATCAACCGAGAATAGCATGGAGCCCTACCCGTGGAAAGCTCCTCGACAACTGCTCGAGGAGATACGTGCTGGAGCACGTCATTGGACCGAACGATAAGTTCGTCAAACGAAAATCGAAGATTCGGCGCCTCGACGATCATGCGCGTTTCGGTCTACGAGACGCGTTGCTGACGCGTCTCGAGGATGACGAACCCTCGATGAATGAATTGCGCGCAATCATCTATCGCAATGTCTTGCGAGCGATAATCGCCGGCGAAGTGATGGATGAGAATCCGCATGATTCTGTCAACGAAGTCGTGGACCTGATGATGCACAGACTTCGACTCTTCGACTCAGCCCCGCTCATCGGAATTCGCAGAAAGTCAACTGCGGAGATGTGGCTGGTCGATAGATTGCAACCACTCTTGTTGGATGGCGCTCGTCAATATGGGGCACCCGATATCGTGATACAGAACGGCAGCAGATTGTGTCTAGTGCGCCTCGCAATGGAATTGCCTTCACGCGCACCCAACAAAGCAGGTGAATTGGAGCTCGGCTCGATGCTGCTGTGGGCCGAACGCAATCCGATGATTCAGGCCACCGTCGATGATATCGATGTGGTCCGAGTCGGTTGGCTCGGTACCCGTTGGGTCAAGTGGTCGAAGAAAGCCACCAACGAATGGGCTGCTCAGGCTCGCTCGATGATCGCGATGGATATCGAGGCGATGGCTCACCTGATGATTTTCGATGGCAGTCTCGACGAACTACCGCGCTCGCGTAGCATCTGGCGCTGTTCCCGCTGCGCCTTCAATGACGAATGTCCCGGCGTTGAGGTCAGAGGGCAGAGACGAGGTCAGAAACGACGGCAGCAGGATCCTCTGCTTGTGTGACCCCACTAGCCAATAGAACACCGGTCGTACCGAGTTCGATGGCAGCAGCGACATCTGCTCCACTCTTGACACCAGCCCCACAAAGAATCCCGACTTGTTCTGAGATTTCGCGGACGGCTGCAGCGGTGGCCCTGACGATCTCGGGGTCGGCCGAGGTTACTGAGACGTCGCCACCAATCAGTTCGGGCGGCTCGACCGCGACGTAGTCCGGTTGCAGGGCAGAGAGAGCACGAGCCTCCTCAATATCCGCAGCGCAAGCACAGACGGTGAAGCCCTCCGGAACCTGATCGAGCAGCATAGCCACGTGCTCGATGCTGACCTTGTGTTCGGCGTGATTGATGAGAGTTCCACTCGCCCCTCGCTCAACGGCGGTTGCAGGGTGAAGCCAGCCGGTGAACGAACCGAATTCAATCGGGTCTAGATGTTGGCACCAGACCTCGAGATCAGGTGCGGCTGCGACCACCGCGGCGAGGTCGAAAGCAGAGACTGCAGCGACCAGCCTCGCATCGGTGTGAACACCAGCCATCACTTCCGCCAAAGCCTCAGCAGAAGCACCATGGGCGCTCTCGTATGTCTTGAGATTGACAACCACCAACGGTCGGCTCACATATCGCCGAGTTGACGAATCGCTTTGACGCTGACGGCTCGCAATAATGCCCGAAGCAAGTCAAAGATGTTTGATTCCATTCGCAGATGTGCGATTCCCCTCACGCGCGCGAAGCATGACCTACGACGGCATCGAAGAGTTCAACCCCATCCTCAAGAATCGCGCCCTCTCCGATTATACAGCGCGATATATGACATCCTGCGCCAATCTGAGCACCAGCCAGAACCACACTGTTCTCGACAGTCGAGGCAGCACCGATGTGAACACCTCGCCCAATCGAAGAACCGGTCACCCCCGCAATCGAACCACCGTCACCGAACCAAGAAAGGCAGCAGACCTCACCCGTCGAAAAGCGACCTGCCCCGATGCAGACCTGAGCAGCCTCGATGTACGAAGCAGGAGTCCCCGCATCGACGAAATATCCAGTGAAGACAAGCCCTGCCATCCCTCCCGATTCGGCAATCGAGGGGAAGACCTCGCGCTCCATTGAATGCTTCTCGACACTCAATTCATCGAGAACCTCGCGCTCGACCAGATAACATCCAGCATTGATCAGATTTGAGAATTCTGTTCCACTTTCAGGCTTCTCTTGGAAGCGGCGAATCATCCCCTGGCCATCCAATTCACAGACACCGAAACGACTCGGGTCCTCCACTTCCCAAAGCGAAAGCGTAGCAAGAGCACCTGTAGCCGAGTGATGAGCAGCCAAAGCGGCCACATCAACACTCGAAACCAAGTCACCATTCAGCACCAGAACAGGGCCACTACCAGTCATGTGTTCACGCGCTAGAGCAATCGCGCCTCCGGTTCCCAAAGCATCCTCTTCAACCGAGAGAACGACCTCGTAGGGAAGCATCGTAGAAGCAGCCCAAGCGCGCATCTCATCGGTTCCATAACCAGCTGCGACGATAACACGACTGACCATCTCGGAGGGCACGACCTCGACGACACGTTCGAGTAGAGTCAGGTCGAGAACAGGCAAGAGCGGTTTGGCACGGCCTTCAGTCAGCGGGCGCAGGCGTGTGCCGAAGCCACCGGCGAGCACGATGACGTCCATAGCGGGTCGAGGACTTGGCCTGTCTTTGAGCACTTCGTGTCCAAGTCGGCCACAACTGGCGGGCGCATCGTTGAAAGACGGCGGGCGGGTGGTCGGGCCGTCATCATGAACATTCACGAGTACCAAGGCAAGCAACTGTTCGCCAAAGCCGGCGTGAAGGTGCTTGCAGGAGTCCATTGTCGGAGTGTCGAGCAAGCGCTGGCTGCATACGATTCGCTGGGCTCGAAAGTAGTCGCCGTGAAGAGCCAGATTCATGCTGGAGGGCGTGGTAAAGGCACTCTCTATGATGTTGAATCTGGTGAAATCGTGATGGAAGGTGGAGTCAAAATCGCTTTTTCGCGCGAGGATGTCGAGACTTATGCCGCGAACATCCTCGGCCGCAGATTGGTCACCAAACAGACAGGATTGGCGGGCAAAATCGTCTCCAATCTCTATGTTGAGTCAGGATGCGACATCGCTCACGAATACTATCTCGCTCTGCTCGTCGACCGCGAGGCGAAATCGGTCTTGATCATGGCTTCAACCGAGGGTGGAATGGACATCGAAGAGGTCGCTGAGACGACTCCAGAAGCCATACACAAAGTCTGGGTAAAGCCTGATTCAGGACTGCTCGACTCACAAAAAACCGAACTTGGAACTGCGCTGGGCCTCTCTGGCACATCTCTGGAATCGTTCGTTGGGATGATCGGCAGTTTGTACGACGTCTTCGTCGATAACGATTGTTCGATGGTTGAGATCAATCCACTCGTGCGTGATGCGGCCGGCGAGATGGTCGCGCTCGACGCCAAAGTCGGATTCGATGACAATGCATCTTTCAGGCATCCAGAATGGGCTGGGATGCGCGATCTCTCGGAGGAGGAACCGACTGAGATTCGCGCCAAGGCCGCTGGATTGTCCTATGTTAAATTGGACGGTGAGATCGGTTGCCTCGTCAATGGCGCTGGACTAGCGATGGCGACCATGGACGTCATCCAACTCTACGGCGGCGAGCCCGCTAACTTCCTCGATATCGGAGGAGGGGCCGACGAGGCCACCATTCGCGAAGCTTTCAAAATCATCCTTGAGGACCCCAATGTGAAGGGCATCCTCGTCAATATCTTCGGCGGAATACAGCGCTGTGACATCGTTGCGAACGCGGTGCTGGAAACGAGTGCGGCGATTGGCTTGGACGTTCCATTGGTGATTCGACTTTCGGGTACGAACTTCGAGGAAGGACGAGCTATCGTCGATGCCTCGAATCTCGATTGTCATTCGGTCGAGACTCTCGCTGAAGGCGCCAAAGCGATCGTTGAACTCATCGGAGGTGAGGCCTGAATGGCGATCTGGATCGGCGAAGATGCGAAACTCCTGATTCAGGGAATCACCGGAAGTCAAGGCAGCTTCCACGGTGAGAAGATGATCGAATACGGCACCGACGTGGTCGGTGGAGTCACACCCGGAAAGGGTGGGCAGACTATCGAACTCGCTGGTGAGACGATTGCGGTCTACAACACGATGGTCGAAGCCATCGAAGCCACCGACGCCGATGCATCTGTCATCTACGTCCCGCCTCGATTCGCCGCAGCAGCGATCATGGAGGCGGCCGACGCCTTCGACCGGCTGAAGGGTGAGGGCGTGGTCGTCTGCATCACGGAAGGAATCCCCACACTCGACATGGTGAAGGCTGTTGCTTTCGTTGACGAACGGTCAGGAATTCGACTCATCGGGCCGAATTGCCCGGGCATCATCACTCCGGGAGAAAACGGTGGCAGCAAGATTGGCATTATGCCGGGCCACATCCATGCCAAAGGCCGAATAGGAGTCATCTCCAAATCGGGCACTTTGACCTACGAAGCGGTGGCTCAGACGATGAGCATCAGCGAGGGGCAATCGACCTGCATCGGCATTGGCGGAGATCCTGTCAACGGCACCGGCTTCATCGATTGCCTAGAAGCCTTCGAAGCAGACCCTCAGACCGTCGCTGTGGTTCTGATCGGTGAGATTGGAGGCACTGCTGAAGAGGACGCAGCCGCTTGGGCTGCGGACAACATGAACAAGCCGATCGTCGGCTTCGTCGCCGGCTCAAGCGCACCGCCGGGAAAACGCATGGGACATGCCGGTGCAATCATCTCAGGCGGCAAGGGAACCGCAGCCGAGAAGTTCGCCGCCTTCGAGGCTGCGGGCATCCATATCGCTCGAGACCCCTCGGAGATCGGTGAGGTTCTGAGACAGGCTCTGACGGAAGCCGGTCTTCTGTGAAGACCGCTCGCGCGAGCACTCGGCATTGCGAGAGACTTAGACCGAGCGACGCAGCCGACGCGGCGTGGCTGCTGATTCTCGCGTCGTGGTCGTCGGCGGCGGACTCGCGGGCTGTGCCTGCGCTCTCGGCCTCGCCGGCCGAGGCGTGGAAGTGACTCTGCTCGAGGCCGGCTCAACTCTCGGTGGGCGGGTTCAATCGGTCAATCTCAAGGGAATGGAGCGTGGTATCGACAATTCTCAACACGCTGCATTTCGCGTCTACGGCAGGTTCCTGCAATTGCTCGCCACCTGCGATGCGCGTGAAATAATCAAACTCCAGAAGCGTACAACTCTGCCCTATCTCGAGGTGGAGAAGGGCCGAATCAGCATAGTCCAATCGGGACGGCTACCGCCTCCAAACCACCTCGCAGTCTCCTTGATGAAAGCAAAATTCCTAAGCCTAGGCGACAAGTTGGCGATGCAGAAGGCGGTCAAGGCATTACAGCGGATGAGCGAGGAGAAGAGGCGTTCTCTCGATGATACCCCATTCATCGAATGGCTGCAGGAAAATGGACAGACCGAACGGGCGATTCGGCGCTTTTGGGATCCATTGGTCAAGGCTGCGCTCAACATCGACTCCGAACAAGCGAGCACTTCGGTCGCGTGCTTCCTCTTCAGGCGCGGCCTCTTCGGCGACCCCGATGCCTTCGATGTCGGTTCCTTCACCTCCGACCTCTCGGACTCGATCTCACCCGCACTGCGCCGGACACTGGCTCGAACCGGCGTTGAGGTCCGCACCTCATTGCCCGTCACGGGTCTCTTCCGCGAAGAAGGTCGAGTTGCAGGAGTAATGACCCGTGAAGGATTGCTGACAGCGTCGAGTGTGGTACTCTGCACCCCGATCGCTGCCACAGCGCGCCTGCTGACAGGCGCGGAGGCCAGCGTCGCATCGCATGAAGTCGCGGATAGGCTGGCGAGGCTCGGCAACACTGCACTCATCGGCATCCATGCCTTCCACGAAGGCCCTGTCTTGCCCAGCGGCATTCCCTTCGTCACCTGTTGTGACGAGCCGCTGATCCAGATGCTCTTCGACCGCACCGGCGAATTGGACGAGCAGAATCGAGATGGTCTTCCAGGTCACTGGATTTCAGTGGCGGTTTCCTACGCAGACCCATACCTAGATTGGGATGACGAGTTGATGAGAACCGAATACGAGCGCGTCGTCTATTCTGCATTCCCCGATGCGCCCACCATAACACAATTCCACGTCATCCGAGTCAAGCGAGCGACCACGGCTCTGACCGTTGGATCGCAGAGGCTTCGGCCCGACCCCTCAGACGCTGGCGAGGGAGTAATCCTCGGCGGAGACTGGCTCGACATCGACTGGCCCAGCACGATGGAAGGCGCGACCCGCGCCGGACTTTCAGCGGCTGCCACGATTCTGGGCCACAGAGGCGATTCTCTGATGAGAGGATGGCAGCACGACGATGACTGGCCGGATTGGCCCGAACCACCACGAAGAGGTGCAGAGGGCTGGCGCGAGTGGTGAAGCGAAACAGAAGAGACGGCAAAAGAAGCGAGGGAGCAGCGAAAAAAATGTCAGAGAAATTCGATTTCGGCGAGCACGAAGTCACTGAGGATGGCTCAGTCACTCGGCTCGCCGGCTGGGATACCCATCAGAACCTCGACGAAGCACAAGCATTCTGCAAGAAAATCACTGAATCGCATTACGAGAACTTCGTCGTAACCAACCAATTCACACCGGCAGAACATGTCGAACACATCCAGAACATCTACGCCTTCTGCCGCTACGGCGACGACCTCGGAGACGATGCACCATTCAGCGACGAGATCAGGTGGAAACTGCTCGACGCATGGGAACAAGACCTCTCAGAAGCAGCCCGCGACGACTGGAGCGGAAACCCGCGGCACCCGATACTCAAAGCGATTCAAGCAACGGCGCGCGAGAAGGGCATTCCACGCCAGCCGTTCTGGAAATTGATTCAAGCTTTCAAGATGGACCAGACCAAGAAGCGTTATGCCGATTTCGATGAACTACGACGCTATTGCTTTTACAGCGCAGACCCTGTCGGCCACCTTTTCCTCTACGTTTATGGGCACGATGACGAGGAACTTCGAGCCCTTTCCGATTGGACCTGCACGGCTCTGCAATTGGCCAATCATTGGCAGGATGTGGCTCGCGATCTGGACCAAGACCGCATCTATCTGCCAGCCGACACGATGACTCGCCACGGTTATTCGTACGACGACTATCTCTCCCGTACCGCCGATGATCGCTGGTGCGCCCTGCTCGCAGACGAGGTTGCGCGGGCACAGGAATGGTTCGACAAAGGAGAGGAATTGTGGCAGCGCTGCGACCCGCGCCTCGCCGTCGACCTGATGATGTTCAGCTGGGGTGGACAAGCGGTTCTCGCCTCGATTCGTAAACAGAGATTCGACACTTGGCGCAAGCGGCCGAGAGTCAGCAAACTCAAACAGTTCTTCTTGCTGATGAAAGCACGGCGAAAATGGCGTGCTGCTCTGAAGCACGCCGTTTGACTTAGCACCCATGCGCGCGAGGGTGAGGTTCAAGAGTGAATGATGTGGGCTCGCGTTTGATAAGGCCATGACTCAGCGAAGCAAGACCGATTCCGCAAGCGGGATTCGCTATGACCTCGAGCGGAGCATATCCCTCATCGAAGCCGATGTCGAACCCGAACGGATCGATATGGTTCGCGCTGCTGTCGGTATCACTCGAGATGCGGCGCGGGCAATCAGCATCACCGCGATGGAGACGATTCGCGAGGGAGCGAGATTCATGGGCGTCGTCGGCAATCGCGGTGAACTCGTCAATCCCTTCGGTCATATCGACGCAGCCATCTGGTCTGAGGCCACCGTTCCCGATTACATGATTGAGAGCGCTTACGATTATTGTGAGGAGTTGACACGTCGTGAAGCAGGCAATTTCCATCACTCGTTCAAGTATCTGCCAGACGATGCTCGACGTTCGATCTGCGCTTACTACGCCTTCTGCCGCCGAGCCGATGACATCGCCGACGGAGACTTCGTCGACCACTTTCCCGGCGGCTCCTCCGACGACCCTGAATCAATCGAATATCGAGCCGATATCGAGCGACTGACCGGCACATCTCCGGTCGTCGACCGCTCGCATTATGACGACAGAATGTCGCAATTATTCTACTATAGAAAGAAGCTCTCAACCGCTTACGAGCCGATTACTTCGACCGATCCGATCTTCATCGCACTGAAGGATACGATTCACCGCTACAATCTCCCTCGACAACTTCTGGACGACATGATCAGCGGCATGGAGGACGACTTCCACAACAACCGCTACGAGACCTTTGAGGACCTCTACTCCTACTGCTACCGCGTCGCTTCAACCGTCGGGCTGGTCTGCATCGAGATTTACGGATACGATGATCCTGCGGCCCGAGAGTTCGCTGAGGCATGGGGGATCTTCATGCAGATGACGAATATCATCCGTGACGTTGTCGAGGATTCCGAGCGAGACAGAATCTATCTGCCGCTCGAGGATCTGCAGCGTTTTGGAATCACCGAGCAGGATGTGCGCGGTGGTGAATCCCTGCTCGATCACCCTGGTTGGAAGCCTTTCATCGACGATTACATCTCGAAGGCTGAGACTTATCGTGATAAGGCGTTCAAGCTGCTGCCGCTGCTGGATAAGCAATCGCGTTATTCTCCAGCAGCGATGATGGCATTCTACGAATCAATTCTGAAGAAGATCGACAAGAAAGATGGCGATATCTTCAGCGAGCGTGTACAACTCTCGAAAGCTGAGAAGATTACCCTCGCAGCCTACGTGTACGCGCGTTACCGCTTCCTCGCCGTCTGAGCGAAAAGCGGCTTACATTGGACAAGCCTCAAGGGAAGATTATCGAGCAGAGTGAATTGGAGGGGAGTCGATGAGGGTTGCAGTTCTGCTCGAGGATCGCTGTCAGCCCAAGAAGTGCAACGCCGAATGTTGGGCTTTCTGCCCACCGGTTCGCAATGGCATCGAGTGCATCGTACTCGATGATTCGAGCGGCAAGCCGCTGATTTCAGAGCCGCTCTGCATCGGTTGCGGAATCTGTGTGGTCAAATGTCCATTCGAGGCGCTGATCATCACTAATCTGCCCGAGGAACTCGAGGGCGAGATGACTCACCGCTACGGTGAGAATGGCTTCCGTCTGTTTCGACTGCCCTCACCTCGCCAGGAGCAAATCGTTGGCATTCTGGGACCCAATGGAATGGGTAAGTCGACGGCGATAAATCTGCTGTCAGGCTCGTTACGGCCGAACCTCGGAGATTGGACGATACAAGGGAAGGATTGGGCAGAAATCGTCGAATCATTCCCTCGCGGCGAATTGCGCGATTATCTCAGCATGGTAGCACAAGACGGCGTCAAAATCGCTGTCAAACCACAGTACATCGACAAACTGCCCAAGATATTCCAAGGCGAAGTCGTGGAACTCCTCAAGCGAGTTGACGACCGAGATGAATTGGCCCACTACGCCGAACTTCTGGCCATCGACCACCTGCTCAACCGCCGACTGGACAAGTTGTCCGGCGGTGAATTGCAGCGCGTTGCGATCGCTGCAACGCTGCTGAAAGAGGCCGACGTCTACTTCTTCGACGAATTATCCTCCTATCTCGACATACACGAGCGCCTACGCATAGTGCGAATAATCCAAGGAATGGTCGCGCGCGGAAAGCGAATCCTCGTTGTCGAACACGATCTGGCGATTCTCGACGTTCTCTGCGATCTGATTCACATCGTTTATGGCGAGCGCGCGGCATACGGAATCTTCACTCCGCCGCGCTCGACGCGGGCCGCGATAAACGCCTATCTCGACGGATATCTACCCGAAGAGAATGTGCGGATTCGCGACAAACCGATTCAATTCCTGCGCGGTCGTGTGCGCGGCGAGGAAGTGGGTTCACCCATCCTGCAATGGGGCGACATGGAGAAGACATTAGGCGAATTCCACCTCAAAACCGGCAAGGGCGAAGTTCGCAGCGCCGAAGTCGTCGGAGTCGTCGGGCCAAATGCAACCGGCAAGACGACCATGGTGCGAATGATTGCTGGTGAGATCGAGCCCGACATGGGCTGGTGCACGATGGATGCAACGGTCTCGTACAAACAGCAGCACGTCACCACCGACTTCGATGGCAGCGTCCAGGATTGGCTCGATACCGAGCTTGGAGGACGCTGGCGCAGCGGCGAATTCCATACTCAGGTAATTCGGCCGCTGCAGGTCGATCAATTGCTTGAATTGCGCGCGAAGAAACTCTCGGGTGGTGAGTTGCAGGCTGTCTGTATCGCGATTTGTCTTGGAAAGGATGCCGACCTCTATCTGCTTGATGAGCCGAGCGCACATCTCGACGCAAATGCTCGGATGGAGGCTGCGAAGGCGATACGCCGCACCATGAAGAGCAATGAGAAAGCGGCGATGGTCATCGACCACGACATCTACTTCATCGACATCGTCAGCGACTCGCTGCTCGTCTTCGATGGAGAAGGAGGGAAGCATGGCAATGCACAGGGACCTCTGTCACTTCGAAAAGGCATGAATCGGTTCCTCGCCGATGTCGATGTCACCTTCAGGCGCGACCACGAATCACACCGCCCGCGCATCAACAAGCCGAACAGCCGCAAGGATCGCGAGCAGAAGGCTAGCGGTGAATACTTCTACGTCGAATGAGCAAAGAACGAGCGACTCGAACCATTGGATTCTTGAAGGTTGCTCAGAGAGCGTGAGTCATGTCTGAGGACGAGATCGAGACGGCTGCCCAGCCCGATGAGGTCGAAGAGCTTGTCGAAGACCCGATCGAAGTACTGGAGACGAGGGTCGCAGAACTTCTCTCAGACCTCCAATATGCACGAGCTGAGACGATTAATGCTCGCCACCGAGGGCAGCGCGACAAGGCCGAGGTGATTCGCTTCGGCAGCGCCGGACTGGCAGTGCGGATTCTGCCAGCGATAGATGGGCTTGAGAAGGCGCTGGCCAATGGAGATGGTGATTCAGAGGCTATCCTCAGCGGTGTCCGACTTACACTCGACGCCATGCGAGCAGCGCTCACTGCCGAGGGAATCTCGCGAGTGGAAGCCGAGGGAGCAGAGTTCGACCCGACCTGCATGGAAGCGATTGCAACCATTGCAGCGCCCGATGGCGCGGCCGCCGGCTCGGTCATCGAAGTCATCGAAGCCGGCTACACTCTGCACGACAGAGTCCTTCGACCTGCCAAAGTCATCGTCGCAGAAGGCTGACCAGTCGGCTGATACGACCTAGTGGCGGTTTGATAACCCAGACATGACTCAGGGCGACGATGGTCACTGTTTCCCGCCGCCGAATCGCCTTACTACTCGTCGCATCGATGTTCCTTTCGGGATGTACTGGCGCTGTCGAAACCGACCCCATAATCATCGCTGGATGCATGGATGAGACCGCGACCAATTACAATCCAGATGCGACTGAAGCAGACCGCTCCTGCCTCTACGATGACGGTGACGGAGAGATTCCAGATGACCCCTCACCGCTAGCCATCGAACAGAACGAATTCTGTGACGATGTCAACCCCCACCACTGCATGCTGCCATTTCCGGCACCGGCATTCTTGAATGACGATCCAAGCAGCACCACAGGCTACAATCTGATGATCACAGACGAGGCGATTCCCGACTCAGGCTCTGGCCCCACGAATGCATTCCACATGATCAATCGCCTCGACGGCTACAGTCCCTCGACTCAGATCTTCACCACATTCGACCAGACCCCGGACATCTCGGGACTCGCAGGACACAACTCTATCGAAGACTCCCTGTCCGCCGACCACGCTACGGTTCTGATCAACCTCGACACTGGCGAATTACTCTACCATTGGGTCGAGATCGACGCTCGAACACAGGATGATGAGCCGACCTTCGTCTATCTCCGAACGACTCGCGGGCTCGACCACGACACGCTCTACGGCGTCGCTTACAGAAACCTCCTCGACTCAGAGGGAACATGGGTCGAGGCATCAGCAGCATTCGCTGCACTGCGAGACGACCAGACCACTGACTCGCCACAGATCGAAGCCCAACGAGACATGTATGAGACTCTCTTCACGGCTCTGGGCGAACACGGAGTCGAGCGTGGAACCCTACAGGCAGCCTGGTACTTCCACACCGCTTCGACAGCTTCGATTCTCGCCGACATAGTCACCGCACGCGACGATGCTTCCGAGCGCTTGGGCGAGGACGGCATCGACTGCAAGGTAACAGAAGTCATCGATGATTACGGCGATGACAACAGTACTTTCCGCCGAATACACGGCACTTTCACAACTCCACAATACATGGAATCTGATTTTCCACCCACGAGCATGCGACGCACAGACGCAGGCGACCCGGAATTCATCGAATTCCGTGAAGTGGTATTCACCATCCTCATCCCACAGGTTCTCGCCGACGAATCGAGAGCGGGTCAGATGACGCTCCTCGGCCATGGTTTCATGGGTAATGGCAAGGGTATGGTGAGCGGGTTTCGAGAGTATGCGCAATTGTATGACAGGGTGATGATTGCGACCGATTTCAAGGGTTGGAGCTCTGACGGCGACTTCGATGCGCTGACTTATTCACTGATCAATGGTGAGTACTTCCAGCACCAACAGGAACGCCACATCCAGTCGATAATCAACAACCTCGCGATGATTCGTACCTTCACCGGCGTCTGCTCCGAATTACCTGAATTCATTCATGGTGGAGTCAATTTGGTCGACGTCTCGGATGTCGATTACATGGGGGTTTCCTTTGGTGGACTTCGCGGTCCTTCGATTCTCGGGATGATTCCTGAGGTCAACCGCGGTGTGTTGTGGGTTGGAGGTTCTTCATTCACTCATCAGATCGAGCGATCGACGCATTATCGCACCTTCGAGTTGCTCTTCGCTGAGAGCATCGCCTACCCTTCGAGAATGGACCGCGGCTTGATGATCGCTGCATTGCAATCGATTTGGGATGTCACCGATGCAGAGACTTATCTGCCATTCCACAAGAATGGATTGGAGGGGCTGGTGCTACCCTTCGAGGTACTCTACATCACCTCGATAAATGATTTCCAAGTCTCGACTCTAAGTTGCGATCGAGCCGTAAGAACCGCTGGCATCCAGAATCTGGCGGCCTCGGCCTGGCAGCCTTGGGGTGTCGAGTCGAGTGAAGGGCC
>ENA-ORDG01000489-ORDG01000489.1-marine-metagenome-genome-assembly--contig:-NODE-489-length-17946-cov-2.870222_pt1 | contig 17946 bp, 17 predicted proteins | sample MGYA00248629_ERZ508524 | MGnify/ENA primary metagenome ERZ508524 (study PRJEB26194, sample SAMN05421901) | marine metagenome | isolation source: East of Rio de Janeiro, Brazil, South Atlantic Ocean...
CGTCGATGGCCAGACAACCGCCCACTACATCACCGAACGCCTTGCCGATTGCGACGTGAAAGTCACCCGGCTGGCGCATGGCGTGCCGGTGGGCGGTGAGCTCGACTATCTGGACGAAGGCACGCTGGCACAGGCGCTGCGGGCGCGCCGTCCGGTCGCCTAGGGCGCCGGGAATGGCGCGGAGCGCTTGATAAATGCACGCGTTCCGCCTATGTTCGTGGCATGGCAATCCGTCCCATCCTTGAAGCGCCCGATCCTCGGCTGCGCACCATTTCGACCCCGGTCGAGGCGATCGACGACGATCTGCAGACGCTGATCGACGATATGTTCGAGACCATGTATGATGCGCCCGGCATCGGGCTGGCTGCGATCCAGGTCGGCGTGCCCAAGCGGGTGCTGATCATCGACCTTCAGGAACCCGAATCGGACGAGGAAGGCGCGCCGCTGGTCAAGAACCCGCTGGTCTTCATCAATCCGCAGATCCTCAAGGGCTCGGACGAACTGTCGGTCTATAATGAAGGGTGCCTGTCGGTGCCCGACCAGTTCGCCGAGGTCGAGCGACCTTCCGTGATCCGCGCCAGCTGGATGGACCGTGAAGGCCGCATTCATGAGGAACAGCTGGAGGGCCTTCTGGCCACCTGTCTTCAGCATGAGATGGATCATCTGGAAGGCATACTCTTCATCGATCATCTCTCGCGGCTGAAGCGCGACATGTTGCTGAAGAAGCTCAACAAGGCCCGCCGCGCGGCCTGACACGCGGCTTCCTACTACCTATCGCAAAGGCGCTCTGGCCAGTTGGGCAGAGCGCCTTTTTCCTTATGCGTCGTTGGGATGGCGTGACGGCTTTGGGCACGGAGCGCCAACGGCATTGCATTGTGGGGCAATAACTCACTCAACATCTGAAATGATACGTAATAATTTGACGTATTCCATAGTCATATCTCAATAGAATTGGTCGAAGTGACCGTGAAATTAAAGGTAATATTCTGAAGCAACTTTTAATTTAACAAATTTGTCACGGCCCACGCGCAGGGGAACGCTCACGGTTCGCATGGATCGCCAAGAGCATAAGAAGCCGGGCGACTGCGGCCTTTCCAAGACAAAGGGAATTCGGGTCCATGAAAAAGCTATTGATGTGCAGCGCCGCGATGGTCGTGGCGGCTATGCCTGCGCTCGTCCACGCGCAATCGACCGGGTCGCAGGATTTTGAGGATGCGATCGTCGTCACCGGCGCGCGCGCCGACGACAGCGTGGCCGGCGTCACCATACCGGACACGCCCAAGGCCAAGGTCACGATCGAGCAGGAACTGATCGCGCGCCAGCGTCCTGGCCAGGCGATCAACGAAACGCTGAACCTCGTGCCGGGCGTCAGCTTCTCCAATCAGGACCCCTGGGGTTCGCTGGGCGGCAGCTTTACCATCCGCGGCTTCAGCGCAGACCGCGTGTCGCAGACGATCGACGGCATCCCGCTCAACGATTCGGGCAATTACGCGCTCTACACCAACCAGCAGCTCGATCCCGAAGTGATCGAATCCGCCACCGTCAGCCTCGGCTCCACCGATGTGGACAGTCCGACCGCTTCCGCCGCCGGCGGCACGATTAACATCCGGTCGCTGACCCCCAGCGACGAGATGGGCGCGATGTTCAGCGCCAGCTACGGCAATATCGTCGCGCGCGGTAATGATGACGACCGCGCCTATCACCGCGTGTTCGGTCTGTTCCAGACCGGCGTCTTCACCTCAATCGGCACCAAGGCCTGGTTTTCCGCCTCGCGCGCGGTGAACGATTCGACCTTCGTCAACTATGGCGGCGTCGACAAGCAGCAATATAATGGCAAGATCTACCAGCCGCTGGGCAGCAATGGCGACTTCATTTCGATCGCGGGCCATTACAACCAGAACCGCAACACTTTCAACGGATCGACCTACACCACCAGCAGCTTCCCCGGCACGGCGGAAAGCCGCTTCTACGAAACCCCCAGCTGCACGACGGATACCGCCGAAGCCGGTGTGACCGACATCGCCAATAGCTGTGGATCGGCGTTCGAGCGTCGCTACAACCCGTCCAACACCGGCAATGTCCGCATCAATTCGCGCTTCACCCTGGCGCAGGGGCTGACGCTGACGGTCGATCCCAGCTTCCAATATACCAAGGCCAATGGCGGCGGCACCTCCTATGGCTATGAAGGGGCGAACGCGGATGGCTATAGCGGCGGCTATTATACCAGTGACAGCCGGAACACGGCGACGAGCAGTTCCACCCAATATTATTATTTCGGCGGCGTGGACCTGAATGGCGACGGCGACACACAGGACTTCGTCCGTATTCTCTCGCCCAGCCAGACCGAAACCAAGCGTTACGGCGTGATCGCCAATCTGGGCTATGAGATCGACCCGAACAACCGGGTTCGCCTGTCCTACACCTTCGATCGCGCGCGGCATCGGCAGACGGGCGAGGCGGGCTATCTGACGCTGAGCGGCGATCCCGTCGATGTCTTCCCGGTGAACGATCCGATCACCGACGCGGACGGCAATGTCATCCAGAAGCGCGACCGCCTGTCCTATGCGACGCTGAACCAGATCGCGGGCGAATATCGCGGCAGCTTCGCCGACGATTCGATCGTGCTGCTCGCCGGCGCCCGCGCCCCCTTCTTCACGCGGGACCTCAACCAATATTGCGTGACCACCGATGCGTCGGGCAACGTCGCCTGCCCTGCTACCCAGGCGGGCATCGATGCGCTGCTGGCGGCCAATTCTTTCTATGCGGCGCCGCAGTCGCGCAAGATCACATACAGCAAGCTGCTGCCCAACCTGGGCGTCACCTACAAGTTCAACGACAAGGCAAGCCTGTTCACCAGCTATGCCAAGAACCTGTCGGTGCCGGGCACGGATGCGCTCTACGGCGCGCTCTATTTCGACGAGGACAGCAGCTCAGGCCAGCCCAAGCCGGAAACGTCCGACGCCTTCGATTTGGGCTTCCGTTATCAGTCGGGGATCATCCAGGCTCAGCTATCGGGCTGGTATACCCGCTATAATAACCGCCTGGCGAGCGCCTATGACGCCGATTGCGATTGCACCGTTACGCGCAACCTGGGCCGGGTCGACAAATATGGCATCGATGGCAGCGTCGCCGTGCGGCCGGTCAAGGACCTGATGTTCTACGTCTTCGGCTCCTACCTCAAGTCGGAGATCAAGGACGACGTCCAGACCAGCGCCACCGCCTATGCCGAGACCGCCGGCAAGCGCGAAGCGGGCGCGCCCACATATACGTTCGGCGGCCGCATCCAGGGCACGCTTGGGCCGGTGGATCTAGGATTGCAGGTCAAGCGGACGGGCGAGCGCTACGTCAACGACATCAACACGGTGAAGCTGCCCGGCTACACGCTGGTGGACCTCGACGCTCGCTTCTCGCTGGCGCAGTTCGGGCTGGAGAAGACCTTCTTCCAGCTCAACGTCACCAACCTCTTCGACAAAGTCTATATCGGCTATTCGGGGACCAGCCTGACTGGCACATCGGGCACCGCTTATCTCGGCGCGCCCCGCGCCATCAGTGGATCCATGGTCGTCGCCTTTTGAGTGGATCAGGGGGAGGGGCTATGGCGCCTTCCCCTGAGGCATCCGACCTGAAAACAAAAAGCCCTCCCCAAACTGTCTTGGGGAGGGCTTTTCGTTTCCGCTCGACCGGTTGAGCGTCAGGCCATGCCTTCGGTGTCGAGCGCATAGCCTGCGGAGCGCACCGTGCGGATGATGTCCTGATATTGGCCATCGGCATTGATCGCCTTGCGCAGGCGGCGGATATGCACGTCGACCGTGCGCAGTTCGATGTCGCTGTCCTGGCCCCAGACGCTGTCGAGCAGGCGCTCGCGCGAGAAGACCCAGCCGGGATGCTCCAGGAAGTGCTTGAGCAGGCGAAATTCGGTGGGCCCCAGCGGTATCACCTGGCCCGACCGGCGAACCTTGTGACCGACCGTGTCCATCTCGACATCGGCGAAGGTCAGCGTTTCGCCTGCCAGCGCGGGACGCACCCGGCGCAGCACCGCGCCGACGCGGGCGACCAGTTCGCGGGGGCTGAACGGCTTGGTGACATAATCGTCCGCGCCGGTTTCCAGCCCGCGCACGCGGTCCTCCTCCTCGCCGCGGGCGGTCAGCATGATGATCGGCACATTGGCGGTGCCGGTCATGCGGCGCAGGCGCCGGCAAACCTCGATGCCCGAAAGGCTTTCGACCATCCAGTCGAGCAGGACGATGTCGGGGACATTCTCCTGCGCCATCAGCAACGCTTCCTCACCATCGACGGTGTGGGAGACGTCGAAATCCTCTCGCTTGAAATGCCAGATCAGGAGCTCGGCAAGCGCCGCGTCATCCTCAACCAGCAGCATCTTGGCCCGCGGCATGATCAGTCCTCCAGTTGGATGTCGGGGCCGCGCTCCCGGTCGGGCAGGGTCTTGCCCGTCGCGGCATAATAGACCATTTCGGCGACGTTCGTGGCGTGATCGCCGATGCGTTCGATATTCTTGGCGATGAACAGCAGATGCGCGCATTCGCTGATCGTCTTGGGATTTTCGACCATATAGGTCACCAGCGTGCGGAAGACGCTGTTGTAGAAATCATCCACCACCGTGTCGCGCTCGACGACGGCCAGGGCCAGGTCGGGATCGCGCGCGGCGAAGGCGTTCAGCGCGTCATGCACCATCTCGCCGGCGACCTGGCCCATGGAAGGAAGAAGCGAAATCGGCTCCATGGTGCGGGTGTTTGTGGCGACCAGCGGCACCCGCTTGGCGATATTCTTGGCATAGTCGCCGATCCGTTCGACGACGCTGACGATCTTGAGCGCGGCGATGACGTCGCGCAGGTCGTTGGCCATCGGCGCGCGCAGGGCGATCACTTCGACCACCATCTTCTCGACCTCCGCCTCGATCGCGTCGATGCGCTTGTCGTCGGCGACCACTTCGGCGGCCAGCGTCTTGTCGTGCCGCTGCAGCGCGAGCATCGCATTTTCGATGGCGGCTTCGGCCCGGCCGCCCATTTCGGCGATCAGGCCGCGCAGCCGGTCGATGTCCTCGTCAAATGCCTTGATCGTATGTTCTGCCATCTCAATGCCTCCGCGCGGATCAGCCGTAGCGACCCGTGATATAATCCTTGGTCCGCTCCTGGCGCGGATTGGTGAAGATGTCGGACGTCACGCCATATTCCACCAGCTCGCCCAGATGGAAAAAGGCGGTGCGCTGCGACACGCGGGCCGCCTGCTGCATGTTGTGCGTCACGATCACGATGCCGTAGCGGCCGCGCAGTTCGTGGATCAGCTCCTCGATCTTGGCGGTGGCGATCGGGTCCAGCGCCGAACAGGGCTCGTCCATCAGGATCACTTCGGGCTCCACCGCAATCGCGCGGCCGATGCACAGCCGCTGCTGCTGACCACCCGAAAGCGCGGTGCCGCTGTCCTGCAGCCGGTCCTTCACTTCTTCCCACAGTCCCGCACGGCGCAGCGACTTTTCGACGATGACGTCCATGTCCGCCTTGGACGCGGCCAGGCCGTGGATGCGCGGGCCGTAGGCGATATTTTCGTAGATCGACTTGGGGAAGGGATTGGGCTTCTGGAACACCATGCCGACGCGCGCGCGCAGTTGCACCACGTCCATCGACGGAGCGTAGATATCTTCGCCGTCCAGCGTGATCGTCCCTTCGACCCGCGCCGATGCGACGGTGTCGTTCATGCGATTGAGCGTCCGCAGGAAGGTCGACTTGCCGCAGCCCGACGGACCGATGAAGGCGGTGACATTGTCCATGTCGACGTCGATGGAGACGCCCTTGATCGCCTGCTTGGGGCCATAGAAGACCTTGACGTCGCGCGCCGTCATCTTCGGGTCGGCCGGGGCCAGGCTTTTCTGTTCTTCAGTCATGGGGCTGTTTACCACCGTTTTTCAAACTTGTTGCGCAGGTAGATGGCGAGACCGTTCATCGCCAGCAGGAAGACGAGCAGCACGATGATCGCCGCCGAGGTCTTTTCCACAAAGCCCTTGGAGACTTCGTCGGACCACAGGAAGATCTGCACCGGCAGCACGGTCGCCGGATCGCTGACGCCGCCGGGCGGGGTCGCGATGAAGGCGCGCATGCCGATCATCAGCAGCGGCGCGGTTTCGCCCAGCGCACGGGCCATGCCGATGATGGTGCCGGTCAGGATGCCGGGCAGGGCGAGCGGCAGCACGTGCTGGAACACGACCTGCACCGGGGACGCGCCGATGCCGAGCGCCGCGTCGCGGATGCTGGGCGGCACCGACTTGATCGCGTTGCGTCCGGCGATGACGATGACGGGCATCGTCATCAGCGCCAGCGTCATGCCGCCGACCAGCGCCGCGGATCGGGGCAGGTGCAGGAAGTTGAGGAAGATGGACAGGCCGAGCAGGCCGAAGATGATCGACGGGACCGCCGCCAGATTGTTGATCGACACTTCGATGATGTCGGTCCACCAGGCCTTGGGCGCATATTCCTCCAGATAGAGGGCGGTCGCCACGCCGATCGGAAAGCTCAACACCAGGGTGACGAGCATCGTCAGCAGCGACCCCTTGAACGCGCCCCAGATGCCGACCTGCGTCGGGTCCGTGCCGTCGCTGGCCGACAGAAAGCTCCAGTTGAAGCCGGTCGACAGGATTCCCGCCTGTTTGAGGCGCTTGACGGCGGCTTCTGCGGCGGGCGTTCCATCGCTCTTGGCGGCGAGGTCGATGTCCGTCGATGCGGGCACGCGGATGACCTCCGTGCGATTGAGGATCGTCGGATCGGCCTTGATCGCGTCGCGCAGGCTGAGCCAGGCGGTGGGCGCGAGCAGGGCGTCGGCATCCTTGCCAAGCATTTTTTCTGCGACCGCGCTGGTCACCATCGGCAGATTGGCGTTGGCCAGCGCCTCATTGGTGATCGCCTGCGGGTCGAGCAGCAGGGGCGAGGCTGGAAAATCGACCTTCAGCGCGATCTCCGTCCGGGTAAAGCCGCGCAGGCCATTGCCCATCATCGTCACCAGCAGGAAGGCAAGGAAGGCGGCCGACAGCAGCACGGCGCCCAAGCCCAGCAAGTGGAAGCGCCGTTCGGCCGCGTAGCGCCGCGCGATCCGCTTGCGCATCGCGTCGGACTTCCAGTCGGTGGGAAGCCGCTCGGCGGGAGAGGGGGTCGGGCTCATTCGTAGGCCTCGCGATATTTCTTCACGACCCGCAGGGCCACGATGTTGAGCAACAAGGTGACAACGAACAGGACAAGTCCGAGCGCGAAGGCGGCAAGCGTCTTGGCGCTGTCAAATTCCTGGTCGCCGGTCAGCAGCTGGACGATCTGGGTCGTCACCGTCGTCACGCTGGCGAAGGGGTTGAGGGTGAGGTTCGCGGCCAGGCCGGCGGCCATGACCACGATCATCGTTTCGCCGATCGCGCGGCTGACGGCCAGCAGCACGCCGCCGACCACGCCAGGCAAAGCGGCGGGGATGAGCACGCGAGTGATTGTCTCACTCGTTGTCGCACCCATCGCCAAGCTGCCGTCGCGCATCGATTGCGGCACAGCGGCGATGCTGTCGTCGGCCATGGAGGACACGAAGGGAATGATCATCACGCCCATGACCAGGCCCGCCGCCAGCGCGCTTTCGGAGCTGGCGCCATGGATGCCGATCGAGGCGGCGAGATCGCGCAGCGCCGGGGCGACGGTCAACGCCGCGAAATAGCCGTAGACCACGGTGGGAACGCCCGCCAGCACCTCCAGCATCGGCTTCATCCACTTGCGCACCGTCGGGCTGGCATATTGGGTGAGGTAGATGGCGCTCATCAGGCCGAGCGGAATCGCCACGATCATGGCGATGATGGCGCCAATGAAGATGGTGCCCCAGAAGAGCGGGACCGCGCCGAAGGCATCATCATTGCCATAGCCCATGGCGGCCGATTGCGGCGACCATTTGAGCCCGAAGAGGAAATCAATGGGATTGACCATCGAGAAGAAGCGGAAGCTTTCCCACAGCAGCGACGCGACGATGCCTACCGTGGTGACGATCGCCAGCAGCGACGCGATCAGCAGCGAGATCATGACCAACCGTTCGACCCGGGTGCGGGCGCGGAAATCCGGACGGATGCGGGTAAAGGCATAGGCGCCCCCGGCGAAGGCGAGGATCAGCGCCAGTGCCGCGCCGGCGATGCCATATTCGGTCATCGCCGTGCGATAGGGTTCGACCAGCGGTTCGCTCGCCGGATTGAAGGCGGCGGCTTGAAGGCCGCTGGCGATGGCGCGCGCCTCGCCCAGGATGGCGGCGCGGGCGAAACCGTCGGCGGGCAGGCTCTGCGCCGCCGGATCGGTCAGCACCGACTGAGTGACAAGGCCCGGTGCGACATTGGCCCAGATGGCGAGGAAGATGCCAGCGGGGATCAGCGCCCAGAGCGCGACATACCAGCCATGATAGCCGGGAAGGGAATGGACGGCATCGCGCCGTCCGGTCGCCCGCGCGGCGGTCTGAAGCCGCATGGCGCGCGCGCGCGCGCTGACCCAGGCGATGGCGCCCAGGCCTGCGAGCAGCAGGAGAATAGCAGGTCCGGTCATTGGCCTTCGCTTAGTTCAGTTCAGCGCCGTCGAGCACGGTCAGCGACTTGACCGTCTCCGCATTCTTCTTGCGCACATCCTCGGGCGCCGGGACCATGCCGCGCTTGGCCAGCACGCCGTCCGGCCCCCAATTGGCGGCAAAGGTGTTGAGATAGGCATGCAGGCCGGGAACAGCCTGCATATGCGCCTTCTTCACATAGATGTAGAGTGGCCGCGCGCCGGGATACTGGCCGGTCGAGACGGTCTCGTAGGTCGCCTGGATGCCGTTGATCGGCACATCCTTGAGCGTATCCTTATTCTCTTCCAGGAAGCTGAAGCCGAACACGCCCACGGCATTGGGATTGGCGCCCAGCTTCTGCACGATCAGATTGTCGTTCTCGCCCGAATCCACATATTTGCCGTCTTCACGGATGCGGGTGCAGGTCGCCTTATATTCGTCCTCGCTCTTTTCCTTGAGCGCTTCCATGGCCGGATCGGTCTGGCAGCCCTTTTCAAGGATGAGTTCCGCGAGCGAATCGCGCGTGCCGCTGGTCGAGGGCGGGCCGAAGACGGAGATGGGAATGGCCGGCAGGCTGGCGTCGACATCCTTCCACGTCTGCGCCTTGTTCGGCCCCTTGCCATAAGGGTTGGCGGCCAGCGCTTCATAGACGATCTTGGGCGTCAGCGAGAGGCCGGGGCCTTCCTTCGATTCCGCGAAGGCAAGGCCGTCGACGCCGATCTGCACCTCGATGATGTCCTTGACGCCATTGGCCTGGCACTGGTCGAATTCGGATTTCTTGATGCGCCGCGACGCGTCTTCGATATCGGGATGCTGTGCGCCCACGCCGGCGCAGAACAGCTTCATGCCACCGCCGGTGCCGGTCGATTCGATGATCGGCGACTTCATGCCCGGATTGCTCTGGACGAACAGTTCGGCGGCTGCGGTGGCGAAGGGATAGACGGTGGAGGACCCGACCGCGCGGATCTGATCGCGCGTGCCGCCGGCGCCGCCGGTCTGATCGCCGCAGGCAGCGAGGCTGAGAACGCTCGTGGCGGCAGCGGCGAGCAAGGCGAAAGCTTTCACTGGTATCTCCATCGTCAAAGCCGCGAGTCGAATGCCGCCGCCCCCCTAGGGGCCGGGCCTTAGTCGCGGACCGTCGCGCCTCTGTGACATTCCGGTTTCATTTTCATGACACCGTGCCCGACAAGGCAGAGGGGCGCTTCTTCTCGTCCATGCGCGCGGACGCTTCTTCCGCCGGCGGCGGCAGCAGCACGCTGATGCTGGTGCCCTTGCCCAATGTGCTGGCAATGTCCAGCCGCCCGCGATGCCGCTCGACGATATGCTTGACGATGGCGAGGCCAAGGCCCGTGCCGCCCATCGCTCGGCTGCGGCCCGAATCCACGCGGTAGAAGCGTTCGGTGAGGCGCGGCAGATGGTCGGGGCCGATCCCTTCGCCCTCATCGGCGACGCAGAGCTTCGCCATGCCGCTGGGGCCTTCCGCCAGCGTCACCCGGATGGGGGTGCCGGGGCGGCCATATTTGACCGAATTGCCGATGAGATTGTGGATCAGCTGCGACAGCTGCGCGCGGTCGCCCAGTACCGGGCCGAGCGACGGCGCGATCTCCATTTCGACGTCGCGGCCCCGTTCGCCGTGGCTGGAGCGGAACACGCCGACCACTTCGGCCACCAGTTCGCTCAAGTCCACCGGACTGTCGGGCGCGCGATATTTCTCCGCCTCGATGCGCGACAGCGAGATGAGGTCGTCGATCAGCCGCTGCATGCGCCGCGCCTCCCCATCCATGATCTTGAGGAAGCGTTGGCGGGTTTCGACATCCTTGCCCAGTTCGGGGTCGGCCAGCGTTTCGATGAAGCCCAATATGCCGGCCAGCGGGGTGCGCAGTTCATGGCTGGCATTGGCGACGAAATCGACGCGCATCCGTTCGGCGGCGTGAGTGCCGCTATGGTCGACCAGATGAACCAGCCGCCGCATCATGTTGACCGCGCCCACGGGCGCAACGCGCATCTGCCAGCGTTGTTCGCGCGTGCCGAGCCCGACCAGTTCGATCATGATCGGTTCGGCCAAAGGAGCGAGGCTGGCGAGCCGTTCGGCCGCAGCCGGGTGGCGGATCGCTATGCGCGCGTCCTCACCCTCTATATGCGCGCCCAGCAGCCGCATAGCCGCGCGATTGGCGCGCACGATACGGCCCTTTTCCACTAGCATCAGCGGATCGGAAATCCCTTCCAGCAGGCTCGGGAAATCGGGATGCGCGGTGAAGTCGGGCTGGTCCGGCACCACCGGCGCGGGCGGTTCGGCCGGGCGCAGGCCCGCATCCCCCGACGTGATGATCAGCACCAGCACGCCCGCCAGCACGGGCAGGGCGATGCTGATCGGGTGCGCGCCCATCATCAGCGCGCCCCCCGTCCCCAGCAACAGCATGGCGAGGGAGGCAGTGATCTGCGATATGCTCAGTCGATTCATGGTTACCGTGCTGGATTTGTCGCGCATCTGCTGCGAGTGTCTTGCCCCAATAGCGTGCAATCTTTACGCTTTGGCAAGCGCCGGATGCGAAATGGAGCGATATGACTGAGCCCAAGCCCGATCAGGACGGCGCCTCGCCGGACCAGCCCTCGGCTGCCGATCGGCTGGCGGAAGGCGGCGTGGCGTCGCGTCGGCAATTGCTGATGGGCGGCGCGGTCGCGGCATCGACCATCGTGTCGATCCGCCCGGCGCTCGCGAACACGGCGGCGTCGGTCCTCAACTGCACCATCCCCGTGCCCGATCAGGGGCGGGCGGGCAACTATATCGCGCCCAATGGTCAGGTTGTGCCGCCTGGCACGCCCGGCGCCTTTCCCGGCACCGGTCGCAGCTATACCGGCGAACAGGTGAAGCAGGCGTTGCGCGGACGCCCCCTGCCGGGCACCAGCTACGATCAGAACCAGGCCTATCTCAATTATATCCGCCGGCTTCAGTCGGGGACGAGCGGCTTTACCTGCTACGCATCGCTGCAGATGCCGCGCTGACTCGTCGCGTCGGCACGATCGGTGCAGCGCAAGCGCCTTGCGTAACCGGAGCCGATACGGATCATGCGCGTTGATGCCGTCGAACCGCTGAGGTTCATCCGAGCGGCGGAGACGAGATGTATCAGCAAGGCGCCCCGTTGACGGCCGACCTGTCGGTGGCGGTCTATCTTTACCAGCCGGGCGATGGCGGGCTGGACCGGGTCGCGATCCTGCTGGCCAATCACATGGCGCGGCGCGGCATGAAGGTCGAATTGTGGATGGCCCGCACCCAGGGCGTCAGCGCTCATCTGATCGATCCCAGGGTGCCGGTGCGACGGGTGGCGGCACTGCGCGGCCAACGGCGCCTGTCGATGATCGGCCAATATCCGGCCCTGTCCGCCATGGTGCGGCGGCATCGGCCGGACATTCTCTATTCCGCCGGCAATCAGAGCAACATGCTGGTGGCGCTCGCTTGCGCCGGCACGCAGACGCGGTCGGTCGCGCGCATTTCCAATCCGATCATCCGGCCCAGGCAGCGCGTCATGGCCGCCTGGGCGCGGCTGAAGCGGTTCCGCGCGATCACGCGGCTGAGCGACCTCACCATCGTCATGGGCGAGCATGACCGCGCGCTGCTGGCGCCCAGCGGAACGGTGCGGCTGTTGCCGCGGCCGACCGTGACGCCCGCGATGGAGAAGGCGCGGGCGCTGCGCCGGCCGCGCGAAGCGGACGCGCCTTTCGCGCTGCTGATGGTCGGGCGAATGGTGGCGCAGAAGGATCATGCCACCGCGCTCGACGCGCTGGGGCGCCTGTCGCATATCGACTGGCGGCTGACGATCGCGGGCGAAGGACCGCTGCGCGCGGCGCTGGAGCGACAGGCGCACGCGCTCGGCATCGCCGATCGTGTCGACTTCGCGGGCTATGTCCGGGATCCCGAGCGCCTGGCGGGGCTGATGGGACAGGCCGATCTTCTGCTCCAGCCTTCCCGTTGGGAAGGGCTGTGTGCGACGCTGATCGAGGCACTGGCTTGTGGCGCGCATGTCGTCGCGACCGACAGCACGCCCAATATCCGGCCCGTCCTTGCCGCCGCGGGTCAGCATCCGCCGGTGCCCGTGGGCGATGCCGCCGCTCTGGCCCGGGCGATCGAACGCACGCTGGCGCGTCCGGCCGCGCCCGCCTTGCTGGATGCCGCGGTGCGGGAGCATGGCGCGGGCCGGGCGCTCGACGCATATCTTGATGCCTTCGCGGCGCTGGTCCGCCGACCCGTTCCGGCATTGTCACCCTCGCCCGCCTTGCCCTGATGCGTTAGGCTCTTGGCTACTCTCCTGCGCTAAGGCGGGGGCATGCCGCAGGAAGAGCCAGCTTTGGACCGGACCCGCATCTACCGTCTCGACCCGCGGGATCATTGCCGCATCTGCCCGCTCGACGACCTGGTGCTGCTCTATCATGTCCGGTCGGGACAGACCCATATGGTCATCAGCCCGGTGCCGGAGATGCTGGAGGCGATGGCGGACGGCGCGCCGTTGAGCGCGAGCGATCTTTATGCGCGGCTGGCGCACGACTATGATCTGGGCCCGCCGGATGCGGCCGTGGCGCAGATTGGGGCGCAATTGCAGGCGCTCGAAGCGCTGGGTCTGGTGCGCGCGGCATGAGGCACGGCCTGACCCTGCGGATCGGCCCCGCGACCTTTCGCATCGGCTCCGCCTGGCGTACGCCGATCGAAGCACTGGCGCGCCTCTACGCCGCCTATCCCGATGGCGGCGGCACGGTCGCCGACTTCACCGTCCGGCTCCAGCCGACCAGCACGCTGCGGCGCTGGGTGCGGCCGTCCATCTTCATCACCGGCGACCATGGCCTGGCGGACGCCGCGCCGATGAGCCTGGCCCATGGGCTGCTGGCGGCGGAAATGGGGATGAACCTGCAAATGGCGCTGGGCTGGCGGCGGCATCTGCTGCTTCACGCATCGAGCGTAGAGAAGGATGGCCGCGCGCTGGTGATGACCGGCGAATCTGGATCGGGCAAGTCGACCTTGGCGGCGTTGCTGGGCGAGCGGGGCTGGCGGCTGATGGGGGACGAGTTCGCGCTGCTCGATCTCGACAGCGGCGCGATCCTGCCCTTTCCGCGCCTCGTGTCGCTGAAGAACCAGGCGATCGGCGTGGTGGCCGACGCCGTGGCGCCGGACCGGCTGGGACCATTGCTGCGCGCCACGGCCAAGGGGGACATTCGCCATATGGTGCCGCGCGCCGATGCGGTCGCTCGCATGAGCGAGGGAGCGATGCCGGCGCTGCTGCTCTTTCCGCGCTTTGGGCATGAGGCCGCTCTGCGCCCCGTGGGGCAGGGGGAGGCGTTCATGCGCCTGACGCAGGCCTCCACCAACTATGTCGCGCTGGGCGAGCCGGGCTTCGCCGCGCTCACTCGCTTTGTCACTGGCGTGCCGGCCTGCGCGATCGACTTTCCGACGGGCGACGCCGCCTTCGAGATGGTGGGTCGTCTGTGGGAGGGCGGGGCATGAGCGCCGCCTTGCTGGTGCGGGTATTGCGCGATCCGGCTTCGGTCGAGGCGCTGGACGCGGCGGGCTGGACCGGCTTGCTGGCGGCGGCCAAGGCCGAACGATTGATCGCTACGCTGGCATGGCGAATTGAGGGGAGGCAGCTGCCGCACGGCGTGAAGCCGATCCTGCTGGACGCCCGGATGGATGCGGAGCGAGAGGCGCGGCAGGCATTGTGGGAGGCGGACCGCGCGGCCCATGCCCTGTCCGCGATCGGCGTGCGGCTGGTCGTGCTCAAAGGCACGGCCTATGCGGCGGCGGGGCTGGCCGCGGGGCAGGGGCGCTTCATCGGCGATCTCGATATTCTCGTGCCGCGCGCCGCCATGGAGGCGGTGGAGCGCGCGCTGATGGCGGCAGGCTGGGAATGGGTGAAGGAAGACGCCTATGACGACGCCTATTATCGCCAGTGGATGCATGAACTGCCGCCGATGATCCATGCCGAGCGCGATCGGATGATCGACGTGCACCACACCATCCTGCCGCTGACGGCGCGACCGAAGCCGGATGCGGCGGCCTTGCTGGCGGACGCGGTCGCGATCGGGGATAGCCTGTGGACGCTTTCGCCCGAGGATCGGGTGATCCATGCCGCGGCCCATATGCTGGCGGACGGGGATCTGCAGGGCGGGTTGCGCAACCTTTGGGATATCCACTGCCTGCTTCATGACATCGACCGATCCACGCTTGACCGGCGGGCGGCGCGGCATGGCCTGCGGGCGCATGTGCGGCAGGCGGAGCGACTGGCGGACGCGCTCTATGGCGGCGGCGCGGCCTTGACGGCATGGGACCGGGTCGTACGCGCCCGCCTGCTGGCCCGGGACGGATGGGGGCGCGAGACGCGCAAGCTGCTGGTCTTCGCCTGTTACCTGCGCTCGCACTGGTTGCGCATGCCGCCACTGATGCTGGCGCGGCATTTGTGGACCAAGTGGCGCAAGGGGCATCGGCCGCGCTAGCGTCCTTCGGGCTCCAGCATGGCGCGGATCGCGAGCGCGGCCATGTCGGCGATGGCGACCAGACGATCGGTCGCATGGCCCGCGCGCGCATCGCTGGACAGACCCGACATGACGGCGGCCACATAGTCAGCCACGACCTGTGCTTGTTCGGGATGCGACCGAGCCACGAAGTCGCGGATCGTCGCCACGCTGACGTCGCGGCACCCCCGCGCACGGCAGGCGGCGTCGGCGTCGGTGCTGCGGCCATTTTCCAGCACCAGGCAGCCGGCCAGGGCCGGATCGGCCGAATAGGCGCTCGCCGCATTGCGCAGCAGGCTCGCCAGCGCGGCGGCAGGGTCGATGCCGGGCAGGTCCAGCACGTCCAGCAGCGGCGAAGCCTGGGCGTAGCGCGCCAATATCTCGTCGAACAATTGCGCCTTGCTGCCGAAGGCGGCGTAGAAGCTGGGCGGATTGATGCCCATGGCGCTGGCCAGCGCGGCCACGCCGACGCCCTCATAGCCATGGACGTGGAACAGCGCCTGCGCCTGGTCGAGCGCCCGGTCCCGGTCGAAAGCGCGCGGGCGCCCACGCTTCCGGATTTTTTCTGTATCGGCCACTATAATAATCCTTGAACGGTTCCTTCCTCAACTTATATAGCGCTCTCTACATAATTCTCAAGGAAGACCGACATGACTGACCTTCACTCCAAAAAGACCCTCATCATCGGCGGCAGCCGCGGTATCGGCGCGGCCATCGTCCGCCGGTTCGTGCAGGATGGCGCACACGTGGCCTTCACTTATTCGGGATCGCATGACGCCGCGCAGGCGCTGAGCGCCGACACCGGGGCGACGGCGATCCGGTCCGATGCAGCCGACCGGCAGCAGGTGGTCGACGTGGTGGCCCAGCAAGGGCCGCTCGACATATTGGTCGTCAACGCCGGCGTCGCGATGATCGGCGATCCGCTGACGTTCGAGGCCGATGCGGTGGACCGGATGATCGATATCAACGTTCGCGCGCCCTATCATGCCGCGGTGGAGGCGGCGCGGACCATGGCCGACGGCGGGCGCATCATCGTCATCGGGTCAGTCAATGGCGACGCGGTTCCCTTCGCCGGCGCGGCCGCCTATGCCATGACCAAATCGGCGCTGCAGGGCATGGCGCGCGGTCTGGCGCGGGATCTGGGCGAGCGCGGCATTACCGTCAACATCATCCAGCCCGGCCCGGTCGACACAGACATGAACCCGGCCGATGGCGAGATCGCCGGCATGGTCATGCCGTTCATGGCGATCAAACGCTATGGCAAGGCGACGGAAATCGCGGGCATGGCGGCGTATCTGGCCGGCGCCGAAGCCTCCTACATCACCGGCGCCATGCACACGATCGACGGCGGCTTCGGCGCCTGAGGGCAGCGTGGGCGGGGCGCCCCCACGAGCGCCCCGTCCGCTCATTGCTTCTTCAAGATGTCGAGCGCCAGGACGGTCATCGCTTCGCTGGCGGTGGCGATAACCTTGTCGGCCTGGGGCGCCCAGAAGGGGCTGTGCAGCGAAGGCAGGCTGATCTGCCCGGCCTTGGCCGCCGCCATTTTCTCCGCGGGGACGCCGCCGACCCAGAAGATGAAGCTCTTGATCGACTTGTCCGCGCGGTAGAAGCGGCCGAAATCCTCGCCGCCCATGACGGCGGGGGTCTGGACCACGCGGCCGTCGGGGAAGTGGGTCTTGAGCAGGCCCGCCATCTGTTCGGCAAATTCGGGCGGGTTGTAGGTGGAGGGGGTGAATTCGTCCTTCACGCTGACGACCGGCATCTTGTCGTCCGGCACACCCGCGGCAATCGCCTCGCCCCGCGCCACGCGCTTGATCCCTTCGATCAGCTTTTCCCGCGTCTCGTCGGAATAGCTGCGCACGGTCAGCAGCAGCTTGGCCTGGTCCGGAATGATATTATGCTTGGCGCCGGCCTGGAAGCTGCCGACGGTGACGACGGCGGGGTCCTGCGGGTCCTGTTCGCGGCTGACCAGCGTCTGGAGGGTGCCGACGATGCGCGATCCCAGCACAATGGGGTCCTTGGCGGTCTGCGGATAGGCGCCGTGACCGCCGACGCCCTTCACGTCGATGTCGACGCTGTCGACATTGGCCAGCGCATAGCCGGGCGTGAAGCCGATCACTCCAGCCTCCAGATTGGCCGCGTCGTGGAAGGCGAGGGCGTGGGTCGGGCGCGGGAAGCGGGTGTAGAGGCCGTCCTCCAGCATGTCGCGCGCGCCCTTGCCGACTTCCTCGGCGGGCTGGAGGATCATGACCAGCGTGCCCTTCCAGTCGTCCTTGCGCGCAGCCAGCAGCTTTGCCGTCTCGATGAAGGCGGTCATATGGGTGTCGTGGCCGCAGGCGTGCATCACGCCGGTTTCCACGCCCTCGGGCGTCTTGGTGCGCACCTTGGACGCGAACTCCAGCCCGGTCTGCTCGACCACCGGCAGGCCGTCCATGTCCGCACGGATGAGCAGCACCGGTCCGGAGCCGTTCTTCATCACCGCAACAACGCCCGTCCCGCCGACCTTCTCGGTCACGTCATATTTGAGCGCCTTCAGCCGCTTGGCGAGCTTGGCCGCGGTGTTGACTTCCTTGAGCGACAATTCGGGATTGGCGTGCAGGTCGCGATAGAGCGTCATCATCGCGTCCATATCCTTGGCGACCGCCGCGCCGATCTCGCTTTGCGCGGGCGGGGTGGCCTGGGCGGGTGCGGCGGTGCTGGCGGGCTCCGTCTGGGCGGCGGCGGCGGACGTAAGGCTGGCGACGGCCAACAGGGCCGCGAGCGTGTGACGCATGTTCAAAATCTCCCTTGCTGGCGCGCAGCATAAGGGCAATTTGCCGCGGTTGAAGAGCCAAGTTTTCGCCATCCCGATCACCGCTCGGAAATGAAGGCGCGGATATCGGCGCTCAATTTGCG
>ENA-ORDG01000493-ORDG01000493.1-marine-metagenome-genome-assembly--contig:-NODE-493-length-17812-cov-3.867155_pt1 | contig 17812 bp, 13 predicted proteins | sample MGYA00248629_ERZ508524 | MGnify/ENA primary metagenome ERZ508524 (study PRJEB26194, sample SAMN05421901) | marine metagenome | isolation source: East of Rio de Janeiro, Brazil, South Atlantic Ocean...
TGCGCAGTGGAAGTAAAAACACGAAGTACTCCGGAATTTGGAAATCCGCAAGATTTTGTGAAACCGAAGCAGATTCAACAATTGGTGAAAGCGATGGATTTTTATATTACTGAAAATGATCTTGATGTTGAATTACGTTTTGATATTGTGGCGATTATCAAAAATAAGCTCGGAACTCAAATTGAACATTTAGAAGACGCTTTTCTTTATTTTTAATTACAATCCCGAATTATGATTTCTAAAAAACCTCACAGGTTTTGGAAACCTATGAGATTTAATTTTTATTTCCCAAAAAAATCTAAGCTTCCACCTCAGAGGTTTTCTTTCTAAAATCCAGAGGCTGTAAAGCTTTTAAAGCTTTTTCGATCGAATTAATTCTTTCAAAAGTCAGTAATAATCGTAAACCGTTTCTGGTTTTCTTTTCCTTCATCTTGCAGGCATTAGGATGCGTTTGCACGTACTGTAAGACTTTAGTAAACGTATTGGTTTGGTAGAAACTAGATTGCTGATCGGCAATAAAATAACCAATCAGTTTGTTTTGTTTCATAATGATCCTCTCGAGTCCGATTTTCGAAGCGATCCATTTTATTCGAACGCTGTTTAATAGATCAACCGCCGGAATTGGTAATTCTCCAAAACGATCGACCAGTTCAGCTTCATATTTTTCTAACTCTTCTTCGGTTTTCAGCTCGTTCAGCTTGGTATATAAATTCAGTCGTTCTGCGATATTATTGATATAATCATCTGGGAACAGAATTTCAAAATCGGTATCAATCTGCGTCTCTTTTACGTAATCTTTTTCTTCCGCATTTTCCTGATCGGCATACAGGTCTTTAAACTCGTTTTCCTTCAACTCTTCGATCGCTTCACTTAGGATTTTTTGATAAGTATCAAAACCAATTTCATTGATAAATCCGCTTTGTTCACCACCTAAAAGATCTCCGGCACCACGAATTTCTAAATCCTTCATCGCAATATTGAAACCACTTCCCAGGTCTGAAAACTGCTCCAAAGCTGTCATTCGCTTACGCGCTTCTTCGGTCATTGCAGAATAAGGCGGCGTGATAAAATAACAAAATGCCTTTTTGTTGCTTCGCCCTACCCGACCACGCATTTGGTGCAGATCTGAAAGTCCAAAGTTATTCGCATTATTAATAAAGATCGTGTTCGCATTGGTCACATCTAATCCACTTTCTATAATTGTGGTTGAAACCAAAACGTCAAATTCCCCATTAATAAAACTCAGCATCAATTTCTCCAATTTCTTCCCATCCATCTGGCCGTGACCAATGCCCACTTTCGCATCGGGAACGAGACGCTGAATCATTCCGGCAACTTCTTTGATATTTTCAATTCGGTTATGAATAAAAAATACCTGCCCGCCACGCTGAATTTCATACAATACCGCATCCCGAATAGTTTCTTCGGAAAAACGAATCACATTAGATTCGATTGGGTAACGGTTTGGCGGAGGCGTAGTAATGGTAGATAAATCTCGCGCTGCCATTAAACTAAACTGAAGCGTACGCGGAATTGGCGTTGCCGTCAAGGTCAACGTATCAACATTTTCTTTGATGGTTTTTAGCTTATCTTTTACCGCTACTCCAAACTTCTGTTCTTCATCAACGATCAGCAATCCAAGATCTTTAAATTTAACCGACTTGTTCACTAACTGATGCGTCCCGATGATAATATCTACCGTTCCTTTTTCAAGATCAGCAAGGGTTTCACGACGTTCTTTTGCGGTTCTAAACCTGTTTAAATAATCAACCGTTACCGGTAAATCTTTTAAACGTTCAGAAAAAGTTTGATGATGCTGAAACGCTAAAATCGTGGTTGGCACTAAAACCGCCACCTGTTTGCCGTTATCTACCGCTTTAAAAGCTGCACGAATCGCAACTTCTGTCTTCCCGAAACCAACATCCCCACAAACCAAACGATCCATTGGGCGCTCGTTTTCCATATCTTTTTTAACAGCTTCAGTCGCGGTACTTTGATCTGGTGTGTCTTCATAGATAAATGAAGCTTCTAGCTCGTGCTGCAAATACGAATCGGGACCGTAAGCAAAACCTTTCTGCAAACGGCGTTTTGCGTATAATTCAATTAAATTATAGGCGATATGTTTAACGCGGGCTTTAGTCTTTTTCTTCAGGTTTTTCCAGGCATTGCTACCCAGTTTAAAGATTTTCGGTTCCTTCCCGTCTTTCCCGTTATATTTTGAAATTTTATGCAGCGAGTGAATGCTTAAATACAAGATATCGCGTTCGCCATAGATCAATTTGATCGCTTCCTGCTTTTTACCTTCTACATCTATTTTTTGCAAGCCACCAAACTTTCCAATTCCGTGGTCAATATGGGTTACATAATCGCCAACGGTAAGATTGGTCAATTCTTTCAGTGTTATTGCCTGCTTTTTCGCATAACCATTTTTTAAGCTGAATTTATGGTAACGCTCAAAGATCTGATGATCTGTATAACAAACATTTTTTGCCTGCTCATCAATAAATCCCTGAAAAAGCGAAAGTACCACCGTCTTGTATTTTACCTCTTTCTCCTGATCTTTAAAAATATCGTGGAAACGCTTCGCCTGCTGTTCGCTTCCGCAGAAAATATAATTGGTATAGCCTTTTTCCTGATTTTCGATTAAATTAGTAATCAATAAATCGAACTGTTTATTGAACGAAGGTTGCGGAGTCACAAAAAATACGATCTCCTTCTTCGGTTTTAGATAGGCCTGATTGCTTAATTCAGCCACCGAAAAGTCAAGGAGTTGTTTTTTTATTAATTCTGAAGTACAAAAAAGTTCCTTTGGCTCACTTTGTTTAATTTCTCCTGAAATTTTTTCGAAAGCTTCTTCTGCTTTACTGAAGAGCTTATCGATCTGTGCTGAAAAAAGGTCGAGATTTTTAACGAATATCAGCGTATTATCGGCGACATATTTTAAGAAACTCTCCCGAACTTCATCGAGCTTTTTATTCTCGACATTCGGCATTATCGAAATCTTGTTCACCTTATCGGTAGACAATTGCGACTCGACATCGAAACTCCGAATACTATCTACTTCATCTCCAAAAAATTCGATTCGATAGGGCTCGTCATTACTAAATGAAAATACATCGATAATCCCACCACGCACTGAAAATTCACCCGGTTCTGTAACAAAATCTACTCTTTTGAATTTGTATTCAAACAAAACTTCGTTTACAAAATCGATCGAAAGTTCGTCATTCACCTTGATCTTAAGTGTACTTCTATCAAGTTCTTTTCGAGTGACAACTTTTTCAAAAAGCGCATCGGGATAAGTTACGATCACCGCCGGTTTTTTACGAGAATTAATTCGGTTTAAAACTTCGGCACGTAAAAGCACATTTGCATTATCGGTTTCTTCGATCTGGTAAGGCCTACGGTAACTGCCGGGATAGAACAATACATTGTCCTCGCCAACTAACTGCTCGAGGTCGTTTAAGTGATAAGCAGCTTCTTCCTTATCATTTAAAACCATCAAAAATGGGCGCTTGGCGTCTTTAAAAGCATTGGCCACCACAAAAGAAAGTGACGAGCCAACAAGGCCTTTTAGATGAATTTTATCGGTGTTTTTTTCAGAAACGGCAATAGCGTCCCGCAATTCCTGCTGTTGCGGGGATTGTGCAAAACTTTGGGCGATTGTAGATGTACTCATTGCTGCAAAGATAATTGCTGTGTGGAGTAACTACAATAGTCTTAGGATTTTTTAACGATATAAAAATATAGAGGAATCTTATTTAAAAGCTTCGTCTTTAGGTTCCCAAAGTTCAATTTTATTTCCTTCGGGATCTAGAATCCAACCGAATTTTCCGTAGCTATATTCTTCCGGTTCGCCAACAATAGTTACGCCTTCTTCTTTTAGAGCAGCTAACAATTCATCTAAATTTTCAACACGAAAATTCATCATAAATTGTTTTTGCGAAGGCTGAAAATATTCGGTTTTCTCGTCCATTGGGCTCCACTGCGTTGAACAGTCGTTACCTTCTTTATCTTTGCACCAAAAGGTGCAACCGTATTGATCGGTGTCTAAACCTAAATGCTCTTTGTACCAATTTTTTGCGGCATCTGGATTTTCAGATTTAAAGAAAAATCCGCCTAAGCCGGTGACTCTTTTTTTCATTTTTTCTGGAGATTAGTTTCGTAAATATTGATAAAATCTTCCGGAGTCATTTTCTGGCAGAGTTCTGCAATTAACTCGTACGGAATATGTTTTATATTTTTAAAGCGAACGCAACTTTTACCCATATCTAACTTGGTTTTTACGTGCTTAGGATATTCTTGCTGCCACCATTTTAATAAATCAGGATCGGCATAAATACCGCTATGGTAAAGTGCCACAAAATTTTTCTGACTAGCAATACTCATAAACGGTAACGGCAAACTAGGATCGCAATGATAACCGTCGGGATAAATACTTTTAGGAATCACGTAACCGACCATCCCGTAACTTAAACATTCTTGAAAACCGGAAGGTAAATTTTCAACGATCGTTTTTCGCAACTTGGCAAATGCTTCTTTACGTTCTTCGGGAACATTGGCTAAATACTCTTCTACGGAATCTGCTTTGATCTGCATATTTTCAAGAATTAAGTTGAAGGATTCTTACAAACTTAGTGAATGATTGCTAAAGTTTACAACTACTGAAGCTTAAGATTTTGAAATGAATTCTGCTTTGATTTTATCGACAATTACCTGCGCCAATTTTCGTTTGCTTTCGATCGTCCAACCTGCTACGTGCGGAGAAAGCAAAACGTTTTCAGCATTTACTAAATATTGAAAAGCCTCCGGCATTTGCGCTGCGGAAGTAAATAGATTTTCAAAGGAAGTTTTTTCATATTCTAACACATCGAGCCCGGCGCCTAAGACTTTACCCGACTTTAGAGCTTCCACCAAATCTGATGTCACTACACTTTGCCCGCGCCCGGTATTGATGAACCAAAAGTTATTTTTAAATGAATTGATGAATTTGGCATCAACCATATTATGGGTCGTTTCTGTTAATGGCGTATGTAAACTAAGTACTTCTGCGTTTTGCTGAAATTCTTCTAAACTCACTTGCTTGGCAAATTGATCACCTACATTTTCTTGAATATCGTAACACAATACCTCAACATCGAAACCTTGTAACTTTTTAGCAAACGATTTTCCCATATTCCCGTAGCCGATAATTCCTAGGGTTTTGCCTTCAAGTTCTACTCCGCGATTTTCTTCTCGCAACCATTTGCCGTTTCTTACTTCTCGATCGGCTTTATTGAGTTTATTGAATAGTGAAAGTAACATTCCTAAAGCGTGTTCTCCAACGGCATTTCTGTTACCTTCCGGTGCTGAAAATAATTTGATGCCTTGCGCTGAAGCAAATTCTGTATCGATATTTTCTAGTCCTGCGCCTAACCGACCGATAAATTTTAAGTTTTTCGCTGCGGAAAGAAATGCTTGATCGAGTTTGAAGCGACTACGAATGATGATTCCATCGTAAGCATCGATTTTCTCTAGAATTTCTTCTTTGGATGAAGTATAATCTTCTTCGTTAGTGAAACCTAATTCTTGTAGCTGTTCTAAGATTAAGGGATGGTTTTTATCGAGATGAAGGACTTTCATTATTTTTAATGTTATTTTATTAATTTATGTAAAACCTGAAGTTGTGCGTCATGCTGAACTTGATTCAGCATCTCATCGTATGTTAAATATAATTACAAGCCAGATGAGACCTTTCGACTCCGCTCAAGGTGACATTACAATTTACCTAATCTTCAAAAAAAGGTTCGGTGATTTCTGGAGTGATGCGCACGGGACGATGACTTTGCTTCTCGATTAAACACCACAAGGTTTTGGCTTGCGCAATAATTTTATTGTCTTTTTTTCGAATGACCTCAACGCGACGTTCACTTTTTACGCCTTCGTGACTTTGGATCCAGGTTTTTAAAATGAGTTTTTCGTTTAAAAATGCCGGACTTTTATATTCAATAAAATGGTTAAGCACTACCCAACCGTATTTTTCTCTTAACTCTTCTGAAGTTTTTAAGTTCCAATGTTTTTCTCCTACATCTTGCACCCATTGCAAATAGGTAACATTGTTTACGTGTTTTAAATCGTCGATATGTTCGGGTTGTACTTCAATTTCGTATTGAAACGGGATGGGTGTCATTCTTCTTTTTGCTTTTCTTCAAATGTAGGAATATTTTGAATAATAAACCCTTCCGCCTTCGGCACCTTTCCTTTGAAAGGGAAGGAATTTTTTAAATAGTTTTTCGAATTTAACAACTTAGAAAAAGTAGGCTTGAAAATAAACTTTTTGATCGTATCCTATCTTGAAAATGAGATACTGAAATCAAGATCATCGTGACGATGCAAAAACTATTTTCAACTCATAAAACAGTGGATTTTTTTTTGCGTGAGGGATAGTAGTGGCATCCTTTTTTGTTGTGCTTCGACAAACTCAGCATGACAACAAAAAAGATATAACGAATAGCCCGACCCGATAGGGTCACGCCCAAATGAATTATCTAAAAACCAAGAATGAGTTTGGCAATACTGAAGTAAATAAGAATCCCGCAAATGTCGTTACTCGTCGTAATAAACGGTCCGGTAGCCATCGCAGGATCGATGCCTTGTTTGTCTAAAATAATTGGCACAAACGTACCGATAAGCGAAGCGGTAATAATTACAGAAATTAGGGAAATGGCAACTGTCAAGCCGAAATCGAAATCTAAATTGAGTAAGAAAACTCCGCCTAAAACCAGCAACAACGCCAACACAAAACCATTGAGTAAACTGAGTAAAACCTCTTTTACCAGACGATTTAGTAAAGAACCTCGCAACGAATTATTGGCCAAACCTTGCAACACGATCGCAGACGATTGCACGCCAACATTCCCGGCCATCGCAGCAATTAAAGGAACGAAGAAGAATAAAGCTCCGTGTTTTTCCATCGCGCCATCGAAGGTTTCTAAAACATTTACACTTATAAAACCTCCTAAAAGTGCGAGAATTAACCAAGGTAAACGCGCTCGGGTGAGTTGCCAAATGCTACTGTCTGCTTCGACGTCTTCAGAAATACCGGCCGCCATTTGGTAATCTTTTTCAGCTTCTTCACGGATAAAATCAAGAATATCATCAACGGTAATACGACCGACTAATTTGCCCATTTCGTTCACCACAGGAATAGCTTCTAGATCATATTTTTGCATTATACGCGCTACTTCTTCGCCTTTGGTATCAACGGAAACGTAATCTACTTTATTGATATAAACATCGCTGATCTGCGCAGTGCTTGGTGCGGTAATTAAATCTTTAAGTGAAAGTCTGCCTTTTAATCGGTTTTTATTATCGACCACGTAAATAGAATGTACGCGCGTCACATTTTCTGCCTGATCACGCATCTCGCTCATACAACCGGTAACACTCCAATTCTCGTTAACTTTTACAAGCTCTTTTGCCATGAGACCTCCGGCAGAATTCTCGTCGTAACGCAGAAGATCTACAATATCGTCGGCGTGTTGCTCGTCTTCGATATTGGCGATGACCATTTCTTTAATTTCTGGAGAAAGTTCACCAACGATATCGGCAGCATCATCGGTATCCATCTCTTCGATCTCTTCTGCAATTTCTTTGGCAGAAAGATTATTGAGGACTTTTTCTCGATCTTCTTCATCGAGCTCCATTAAGACTTCTGCCGTCTTATCGCTTTCTAGCAATTTAATGACGTAAGTAGCATCGTCGAGGGAGAGTTCTTCTAAAATTTCAGCAATATCGGCGTGGTGCATATTTTCAAATTGCACCAATAGCTCCTTGTTGTTTTTATCTTCAACAAGGTTTTCTATTTTTTCTATAAACTCCCGACTAATCTGAAACTGCATCGTGTTGTATCTTTTGGGTGAGTTCTAAAAATTGGTCGACCGATAATTGTTCGGGTCGCTGGCCAAAGATACTATCTTCTTTTAATTGTGGACTAAGGTCGAAGCTTTTTAAACTGTTTCTTAACGTTTTTCTTCGTTGTTGAAATGCGGTTTTCACTACTCTAAAGAATAATTTTTCTTCTACAGGAAGGCTGAAATCTGCTTTTCTAATTAAGCGTAAGACACCACTATCTACTTTTGGCGGCGGATTAAAAACACTCGGCGGAACGGTAAATAAATATTCGGCATCGAAATAGGCTTGCGTGAGTACCGAGAGAATTCCGTAGGTTTTGCTACCTTCTTTTTCGCAAATGCGTTGCGCCACTTCTTTTTGGAACATCCCAGTGAACTCCGGGACTAACTCTTTATTTTCTATCGCTTTAAAAACAATTTGAGAAGAAATATTGTAAGGGAAATTCCCGGTAATCGCAAATGGTTCTCCATTAAACAGTTTTTCTAAATTCATCTTTAGAAAATCGCCTTCGATCACCTGAAAATTCTTGGTAGAAATTGAAGGATGATCTAACGCGAACGACTGATTAAGGTACTCGATCGATTCGGTATCTAGATCTGCGGCGATCACATTTTTCCCTTTTTGTAAGATGTATTTAGTAAGTACTCCCGTTCCCGGACCGATTTCTAACACGTTCTCGTAACCGTTTAAGGTTAGCGTATCGCCAATTCGCTCGGCAACTTCTTCATCTTTTAAAAAGTGTTGCCCTAAATGTTTTTTAGCCTTTACAGGATCTGGAGCGTATTGCTTTTTAGACGGTTTTTGTTTTTTATGGGAGTATTTTTTTTTCATTTTTTAGAAGGTGTTTTGTAAATCATCTTCATTCCGAGTTTGATTCGGAAACTTATTTTCAAATAAAAAAGCTTGAAATATTGGATGCGACCCTGAATCAAGTTCAGGGTGACGGAACATTTCAGTTAATTAAATTTAACCGAGCAATTTTAAATGAAAAATTACTGTTCAGAAATTACTTCTAACTCGGTTCTAAAAAACACGGTTTTGTCTTTAAAACGTTGCGATTGCGCTCTAAGATTTTCAGCATCTTCTTGATAGTAGCGTTCTAACATCGCTTTACTTTCTGCTTTATATTGTACCGAATACGTAACGCCGCCCATAGGTTCTTGCACCAAAACTTTGGTCATCATAGCGTTTAAAAATTTTCCGGTATCGAGCATTTGCGGGATGTGTTCTTGCTTCATCCAATTAAGCCACTCATCGTGAACCTCTTCACTTACATTAATGGTAACGTTGTAAATAATCATCGCTTCAAAGTTTTAAAGCTGCAAAATTGCATTATTCTAGTTGATCGCCACGTAATATGCGGTATTTTTTTCGGGATTCGACAAAGAAAATACTATCGGCAAAATTAAAAATGATCTGTTCGTAGTTTTCTTTGGCTTTTTCGGGTTGGTTGAGTTGATTTCTATAGAGTTCTGCTAAATAATAATAAGCATCATCCGCCAAAATATCTTCTGAATAATACTGAATGATCTGCTGATAGTTTTCTTCGGCTTTTTCGTATTCACCCAATTGCTCAAAAAGTTGTGCTTTTCTCAAGAGCGCTTCGTCTTCAATTTTTTCGCCTTTATGCTGAAGTAAAATCGTATCTAACACATTAAGGGCTTTTTCATCTTTCTTTTGAAAGGTATATAAATCGGCTTTCGCAAAAAGTTTTAGAGCGGTTTGGGTTGAATCTTCTAAAGAATTATCAGAAATTAATAAATTCAATTGAAGGGCGTCGTTAGCAATTAACTGACTCGTTGCGGTTTTCAACACTTTTAATTGTGTCTGCGCCCATTTAAAATCTCCTTTATAATAACTGGTTTTGGCTACTTTAAAGGTGGCTTCTTGTGCCAGCTCATTATTTTGCACCAAGTTTTGCACTTGACTGTAATAAATTAACGCCTGATTAAATTTTTGTTCTAACACCAAAATATCAGCCAAGACCATTTTGGTCCGTGCTTCTTCAAATCGGTTAATATTTTCTTCTAAGGCATTTCGCAATAGAGTTTTGGCTTCTTCATTTTGATTATTGTTGAAGGCCAAAAACTTGGCATATTGTAATTGTAAACCAAGCGTATTCCTAGCTTTTCCATATTGCTGAAAGACTTCTTGAAAATAATTATCGATTTCTTCTTTTTCTTGTGCTGAAGAAATATGTTCAATTTCAATGGCTAACAACAATTCGTAGGCGTTTAGTTTTTGACTTTCTACGGCAGCGGTCTCAATAGTATAATTCAAGATTTCCTTCGCAGTTTCCGGCTCGCCGTTTTCATTCGCGATTTCTGCAAGTTCAGTGATTTTGCGTAAGCTTTTTTCTGGGGAACGTTGGTAAATGGCTTTCTCCTGAATAAAAGCTTTTTTATATTCTTGCTGCTGCGTGAATAACCAACTGAGCATCTGGTTGTAAAACAAATCAGGTTCTTGTTGAATACGCTTCAGCAATAATTTCCGAAGAATTTGATTGGCTTCATTAGCTGCATCTTCGGTGATATATTCTGAAAAATTTCGGTTAACGGCATAGAAATATTCGGCTTTTTGTTTAATCAGGTCGAGATATGTAGCGAACATTTCTTCCAGTTTTCCTTGTTCCCCGTAAATCCTCGCCAACTGAATGATAAAGTTAGGATTGGGCTGTTTTCCTAGTCCCTTTTCGTAAGCCAAAGCAGCTTCTTCCAACAAATTATATTTTTGAAATGCCCGTCCAACGGTATAGGCATAACTGGGGATTTTATCTATTTTCTCAATCGCTTGTTGGTAGTATTCTTTTGCTTTTTCCGGTTGTTCTTGCAGTTGATAATTATAGCCAAGCTCTACCAATAAATTGGGATAAGCAGTATTGCGGTGAGTAAAATCTAAGAGGTATTTTTCGACTTCTTGGTATTGCTCCAATTCTTGCATGCTACTGATCAAACCTTGTAAATAATTGAGATTACCGTTGCTTCTTTTGTACAACTGCTCGTAAACCGACTTGGCTTTTTCGTATTCTCCTTGGTCAAAATAGTTTTGGGCGATTTCAGCTGATTGTGAAAAAACCGAACTGCTTAAACCAAGTGTAATAAATAGTGTAATTAAAAAACGCATCTTGCTAAGATAACAAAATGCGTTTTGAATTATTGTTTTTAATGGGAATTATCTTTTTGAAGTTTAAACCCTTCTGCTTGAAGTTAGAACCCTTCCGCCTTCGGCACCTTCCCTTAGAAAGGGAAGGAACTTTTTGGGATAAATTCTAGTTAATCAAATCGAAACCGGTGTAAGGCACTAAAACTTCAGGAACTTTGATACCATCTTCAGTTTGGTAATTTTCTAAAATACCGGCCATTACACGAGGTAAAGCTAATGAGCTTCCATTTAAGGTATGTACCAATTCTTTCTTTCCTTCTTTGTTTTTGTAACGAACTTTTAGTCGGTTAGACTGAAAGGTTTCAAAATTTGAAACTGAAGAAATTTCTAACCAACGATCTTGCGCGGTAGAAAATACTTCAAAATCGAAAGTTAAGGCTGAAGTAAATCCCAGATCGCCACCACAAAGTCTCAACACTCGATAAGGGAGCTTTAAATCTTTTAAAATATCTTTTACGTGCTCAACCATTTTATCTAAAGTGGCGTAAGAATCTTCCGGTTTTACCAGGTTTACCAATTCAACTTTATCAAATTGGTGTAAACGGTTTAAACCACGAACGTGCGCACCGTAAGAACCTGCTTCTCTACGAAAACAAGGCGTAAAAGCCGTACAACTAATAGGTAATTGTTTTTCTTCTAATAAATCGCCTCTAAACATATTGGTAAGCGGCACTTCTGAAGTCGGGATCAAATACAAATCATCGTTTTGCACGTGATACATTTGTCCTTCTTTATCGGGTAATTGTCCCGTACCGTAACCAGATTCTTCATTTACCACTAAAGGCACTTGATATTCGGTATAACCGGCTTCAATATTTTTATCTAAAAAGTAAGTGATTAAAGCGCGTTGTAATCTCGCTCCTTTTCCTTTATACACAGGAAAACCGGCTCCGGTAATTTTGTTACCTAATTCAAAATCGATGAGGTCATATTTTTTTGCCAATTCCCAGTGCGGCAGACTTCCTTCTGCTAAAACAGGAACGTCTCCTTCTTTATAAACCTCTTCATTATCTTCTTCATCTTTCCCCGCAGGTACAGATTCGTGCGGAATATTAGGAATGGTGTATAAAAGCTGATTTAATTGTTCTGAAACCGCGTTCAGCTTTTCGCTTAATTCTTTCGATTTTTCTTTTAAATCGCCGGTTTGCTCTTTTACCTTATTGGCTTTTTCGTGCTCTCCAGATTTAAATAACAACCCAATTTCTTTGGAAAGTTTGTTAGATTCTGCTAACGTATTGTCTAACTCGGTTTGAGTTGAACGACGTTCTTCGTCTAACGAAATTACTTGCTCTAAAATACTTTCTGCTTCAAAATTTCTCTTTTTTAAAGCTTGTACGTAAACCTCTTTGTTTTCTCTAATGTGAGCTACTTGTAACATTGGGTTGAATTTTTCTGTTTAATTAAAGGCTCAAAGTTAATTATTTCGGCGTAACTAATCTTCATCTTCGTGAAGTAAAATCCAATCGTTATGAAAGAAATAATCCCACTCGGCTTCTGCCATATTTACTTTTGGGTCGATAAGCTGTTTTCGCTCTTTGTAGTTTACACTTACACGAGCATTAACGTAGATTTCAATTTCTTCTCCTTTTTTAGCATAAATTTCTTTTAAACGCTGTGAAAATTGCCAAATTACATCGGGTTTTGTGCTGGCTTGTCTAATTTGTTTTCGGGTAAGGTAATCTCCCTTTTTCACGTAGTTCACTTCACCTGTGGTTTTATTAACGATTTTGTAAGAAGCGAGTCCGCTTTTGCTGCGCAACATCATTCGCCAACTCATCCGGTGGCCTTCTTCTGTCCACAATACATCGCCTTTAATTGCCCAATGACGAAGCGGCATTAAAATTTGAAGCGGAAACCAAACACAAAATATTCCGATCAATAAATTACGATGTTCCGGGACGATGACTTCTGCTTGATCGTAGAATGGTTTTTTATATAGAAAACGTCGATGCACCAATTCCGCAGAAAAGAAAAATAAACAAAATGCCAACGACAGATATGGAAAAATGCCTATTCTGAAAACGTAACTATTGAATAAATGAAAGAATATAGCCAGACAGAACATCGGGAGTCTGGTTTTTCGATACAACAATAACGGAACGATGAGTAAGTCGAATAAAATTCCGAAGTATAAAATCACATAATGCGTCCATTTTTGCTGAAGAATTTCACCAACCAGCCAATAATCTTTTTTGCCTTTCATGAGCATTGCCGGCACTTCACCGCTTAACCAATCGGGATAAAGTTTAGCGACGGAAGCGTAGGTATAAACAATCCATAACTGAAAAACGATAAACAACACCACCCAACGCGGCATCGAGATTTGTTTGAGCTTGGGGTTGAGTTTTACATCGACCGACGCGTAAGTATTTGCCGGAACAATCAACATAAATATTAAGATAAGAATGAGCAGGTAATAATGGTTATTGTAACTAGACTTTTGCATTAAATAAACGCACGTCCACATTAAGGTATAACCCGAAATGCTCCATTTATATTTATAGCCGATCATGACAAAAACGCCCAACAGTCCCATGAGGCCGTAATAAAAATACATTCCGTTTCCCGGAAGTGGTTGCAGGAAATCGAACCCAATAAAATTGAACGTAAATTGAGGTTCGATAAGTGTTCTGCGAATCCAGCCGGTGAAAATTGCTCCCCAAGCTTCAAGCGTAATTAGAAAGCCGAAGCATATTCTAAATACTATTAAAGAACTATTATCTACCCGCTGAAATAACCACTTATTAAGCACTTTACTGAGTTTTAAATTGATGGATGTACTTTTCTGAAAAAGCCTGATCCTCTTTCATAGCTCCAATAAGCTCTTCGACTCCGCTAAACTTCTTTTCTTCACGAATGCGTTTTAGCATCTCTATTTGAAGTTTTTTACCATAAAGGTTTTTGTCTAAGTTGAAAAAGTAAGTTTCAATAGTTTTTTCTGAGCCGCCCACGGTAGGATTGTAACCAATATTCATCATTCCAAAAAACTCTTGATCATCAATTAGAGCTTTCACTACGTAAACTCCCGTTTTAGGAATAAGCTTATAAGTTTCTTCAATTTTTAAATTGGCAGTAGGAAAACCTAGATCTTTCCCTAAACCTTTACCTTTCACGATGGTTCCCGTAAGTAAAAAGTTACTCCCTAAATACGTATTTGCTTTTTCGACATCGCCTTCCTGAAGAGCTTTTCTGATTTTGGTTGAACTTACCGCAACTTCATCGACATCTTGTTTAGATATTTCTTCTACTTCAAACCCATATTTTTCTCCGTATTTTCTTAGGTCTTCGATATCGGCATTTCTATTTCGACCAAATCGATGATCGTAACCAATGATTACTTTTTTTGCCTGAAGTTTTTTCACTAAAACTTCTTCTATATATTCTTGCGCAGTTAATCTAGAAAAAGCTCGAGTAAATGGATGTACAATTAAATGATCAACGCCTGTATTTTCAAGAATTTGTTTGCGCTCTTCGATGGTATTGATAAGCTCAATACCTACTTCTTTTTGCAACACCATTCTCGGATGCGGAAAAAAAGTTAGCACCGCAGATTCTAAGGCTGAATTTTCTGCAGATTCAACTATACGTTTTATAATTTTTCGATGACCTATATGCACTCCATCAAATGTCCCGATGGTGATTACGGTATTGCCTAAAGGTTTAGAAAACTCTATTTCTCTCTTCATATAAACTACTAGTTGTTAGTTTAATTATTCATAAATAGCTAACTTTGAAACATTAAACCCTATAACTTATTTTACATGAACACAAATTTACATTATGTTTTAGGTTTGTTCTTGTTTTTCTTGACTTTTTCAATGTCAGGTCAAAACAATTATTGGACTGAAACATCGGAAAGTAACTTAACCGATTTAGAAAAAGCCAGAAGAAGCTCAACTCCTAAAGATTATTCTTTATATCATTTAGATATCGAAGCTTTTAAAACGGCTCTAGAAAATGCTCCTGAAAGAGGCTCATTAAACGGCCAAGCTCCGGTAGTGATCAGCTTCCCTATTAGTGATGGGCATTTTGAAAAATTCAATGTAGTGTCTTCTTCAATTTTAGAAGGAGAACTTCAAGAAAAGTACTCTAACATCAGAACTTATAAAGCGACAGGAATTGATGATCCTACAGCAACTATGAGATTTAGTGTTACTCAATTTGGAGTACACACTATAAGCTTATCAGGTAAAAGAAATGCAGAATACATTGACCCTTTCACTATAGACGGTGAAAACTATATTGTTTACAACAGAAAAGATTTAACCAATAGCTCACAAAACTTTGAGTGCCTGACAGATGATGTTAAACTTCCTTCGCTAGAAGGAAATGCAACTAATAGAATGTTAGATGCAGATGACAGTACTCACAGAACCTATCGTTTAGCATTATCTTGTAACGCTGAATATGGAAATTTATTCGCGACTCTAGGTAATGAAGTTGAAGCTATTCAAGCTCAAATGACCTTAACGATTAACCGCGTTAATGAAATTTATGAACGAGACTTAAGCATAACCTTGATTTTTGTCGAAAATAATGACGAGCTTATCTATTTTGGTAATACCTCCCAAGATCCTTGGAGTGGAGAATATATCAATACCACACAACAAGTTAATGACAACACCATTGGCGATGCTAATTACGACATTGGTCACAACTTTAACACTTCTGGCGGTGGTCAAGCTGGATGCATAGGTTGTGTTTGCCAATCTGGTATTAAAGGTGGAGCTTTTACAGGAAGTCTTAATCCAACTGGAGATGCTTTTGACATTGACTATGTCGCACACGAAATGGGACACCAATTCGGAGGTTATCATACTATGAATACTTGTAGCCGAAGCGGTGATGGAACCACAGAGGTTGAACCAGCAAGTGGTAGTTCTATTATGGGGTATGCAGGAATTTGTCCTGTAAACGTTCAATCTAACAGTGATGCTCATTTTAATTATGTAACTGTTAGAGATATAACAAACAATATTAAAAATGGTGTAAGCAGCTCTTGTCCTGAAGAATTTGCTATCACTAATCAGGCACCGGTCGCAGATGCAGGTGAAGATTATACAATCCCAGCATCTACCGCTTTCGTTCTAGAAGGTTCTGCAACAGACCAAGATGGAACAGAATCTTTAACATACAACTGGTCTCAAAACGATACTGAACAAGCGCCCGGAACTGGGTCACCACAGCCTACTTGGGAAGTTGGACCATTATATAGGTCTATATTACCATTAGATAGCCCACAAAGATACCTTCCTAACTTACAAGATGTATTAGATGGTGACTTAACACCTACTTGGGAAGTAACCCCTTCTGTTAGTAGAGAAATGAATTTCTCTTTTATCGTAAGAGATAACGGTAGTGGCTTCTCAGATGGAATCGGACAAACAGATTCAGACCTGATGACTGTTACTGTAAATGATCAAGCAGGACCTTTTACGGTTACCTCTCAAAATGATGGGAATACAATTTGGTACGAAGGAGAATCTCGACAAATCACTTGGGATGTTGCCAACACAAATACAGCTCCGATTAATGCTACTAATGTTGATATTTACCTAAGCACGAATGCAGGACAAACATTTGAAACAACACTAGCTTCTAATGTTCCTAATAATGGTTCTGCAACTATTACAGTACCACTTGGGACCTCTACCAATAATGCGAGATTGATGGTTAAAGCATCAGAAAATATCTTTTATGCTGTGAACCAAGAAGAGTTTAATATTGAAACTTCATCTTTCTTCTTTGCTGTAGACAACTTGTCTAATGGTGCATGTGCTCCAAATACTGCAGAATATAGTTTCACTTATAATACTAACAACTCATTCTCAGGATCAACAGATTTTTCAGCCGAAAACTTACCTGCAGGCCTAACTGCTACATTCAACCCAAGTTCAGCTTCATCAAATGATACTGAAGTTACGTTAACTATAACCGGAACAGAAAATGTTGATTTCGGCACTTATGAATTTGACCTTACAGGCAACTCAGGCACAGAAAGCTTCTCTACAACATTGAGTTTAGGAGTATTTGATTCATCCTTAGAAACACCTGATTTATTAACACCAAATAACGGACAAACAGGAGTAAACCAAAACCCTGTACTTACTTGGGAAGAATTATCTAACGCAAACACTTATCAATTACAAATAGCAAGTGACGAACAATTTACTGCAATTGTTGTTGATACCGAATTAGAAGCCAACACTTATCCATTTACATCATCTCAATTAAACACCACCTATTTCTGGAGAGTTAAAGCTATTAATCCTTGCTCTGAAACAGAATTTTCAAATTTTTTCGAATTTCAAATTTCAGATTGTTCGGTTTGCCCATCAGAAGGTAATTTAGATTTTAATACTGGAACAACGCTTGTTAACTTTAATACAATCAACAACCCTACACCATCTAATAAAGAAAACGCATATAATGACTTTACAGATATTTCAACTCAAGTTGTTATCGGAGAAACGTATGATATGACCATCAATATCAATACTGACGGGAATTATATTTGCGGCACATTAGTTTGGATAGACTGGAATCAAAACTGTAGCTTTGACGACCCTGGTGAAGAATATGACCTAGGAGCTGCTTTAAATGTAGCTGATGGTATAACAAATAATTCTCCTTTAGGCATTACTGTTCCAGATGACGCAGCACTTGGGGAAACCATTATGAGAGTAAGCACGAGATATGAAGTTTATCCTGAAGCTTGCGGAATAGATTTTGATGGCGAGGTAGAAGATTACACGGT
>ENA-ORDG01000496-ORDG01000496.1-marine-metagenome-genome-assembly--contig:-NODE-496-length-17773-cov-5.539557_pt1 | contig 17773 bp, 15 predicted proteins | sample MGYA00248629_ERZ508524 | MGnify/ENA primary metagenome ERZ508524 (study PRJEB26194, sample SAMN05421901) | marine metagenome | isolation source: East of Rio de Janeiro, Brazil, South Atlantic Ocean...
TACCATTTTATTAACTTGGTGTTTAACCAATTCAAGTTGTCCTTCTTCAGTTAGAGGCGGTTCCTCCATGCATAAGTTTCTCGGGTATATTCCACCTTTAGCCATCATTGCATCATAGATCAACTTGTATTCTTCAATCCGCATATCTTTGACTAAGTTTTGCCACTGACCTCGGACCCTAAAATCACGCAATCCGTCCACATTGATAATGCCACTAACCAAGGCCTCACCACCACCAAGATATTCAGACATGATACCGCCTCTATAATCAATGATCTGACTTCTGCCATTGCTCATTTTAAAATCTTCTCCTCCAGGCATATAGATACCACCAATGTTCGGGGCAATAACGTAACAGGTATTAAAAACAGCGTGTGCTCGGTTCTGCACCTCATTTATTTGATTACCCATCCAAGGTTCAGGATATTGGGTTCGCCAGATAATTTCTGCACCATTCAGAGCAAGCCCCCTTGCTGCTTCTGGGTAGCTGCCCTCGGCACAAATCAAGGTTCCAATGTTCCCAATTTCTGTCTTGGCAACCGGATAGAGTATGTCGAGCAATTTTTCAGGATCATCTCCATATTTCTCAAGGTACCGATTCCAGATATCACTGGGCGCCGTATTGGTTTCTCTTTGGTAGAACGATGTCTTGATGTGTTTATGGATTACTTCACCATCGGGGTCGATAATAAAAGCGATGTTGAATATGCGGTCTTCCATGATTTCAGGGGCTTTGGCAACCATCTGAGCAATCAGGTAGATGTTAAATTGTTTGCATATCTCACCTAGGAATTCTGTTTCCTTGCCGGGTATCTCAGGGACCACATCCCGGCATATTCTCAAATGTTCGTCACCCCCTCCTAAACACCAGCCTCCAATGCCGCCTTCTGAAATAGCCACCAATCTGACTGGAAGATCCAGACTGCAATTCCAAACCGCATAGCCTATGCTGGTCTGCAGGCGTTCTAAGTCTTTCCAGTAATCACTGATGTCCGTTGCCATGTGTGATTCATTTTGGATCCCAACTGCGCTGTATTGAAGTACCATATCTATTCCTTTTATTTAATTTACATTGATTTAATTTACAGCACTAAATTTTAGGGCTGTTAACATTGTTTACTCATTATTACTAAAACATATATCAACAGAGTATAAATATACAAATCTAATTGAGGAACTTATGAACCAACCAAAGCCGAGCAATAGTCAAGAAACTACCCCTATTGCTTCTTTGTCGGAGATACCTGCCCTGTCTTACAAAGTATTCTTTATTTGTTTAATCGGTGTTACTTTTGCAAATCTAGACCATTCTATTTTTATTCTTGTCAGTGAAAAGTTTCAAAGTGATTTTGGTTGGAGCTTGACCGATGTGGGATGGTATGTGGCGTTAACTTTTTTTATCTCAGGATTACTCTGCACTCAAGTGGGCGTTCTTACCGATCGCATTGGAAGAAAGAAATCCTTATTACTCTCAACGTTCTTAACCCCAGTTTTTGTTGCTTATCTGGCAATAGCTCCCAATACTCTTGCAATTCTAATTGCTAGAACTTTGGGGTTCACAGCTGCAGGCGCACAGTCTCCTATTACATTAACAACCGTCACCGAGTCTTCACCACCGCGGTTTCGAGGCCTGTTTACAGGGATCTTACAAATTGGCTTCCCTTTAGGTTGGTTTTTTGCCTCAATTTTGGTTACTTTCATGATTGATCAACTCGGCATTAATTGGCGTTACACATTTCTATTAGCGCTTCTTTTTGTCCCATATGGATGGATCATTCATAAATATCTTCCAGAGTCAAAAGTATGGCTTGCAGCCCAAGCTAGAAAAACAGACGATCAACCCAACCCCAGCACTATGATCTTATTCACCAAACAATGGAGAAGAAAATCACTGCTATTATTTTCAGGCCAATTTTTATACGCATTTGCCTACGGCAGTACTTTGATGCTGGTCTTGTATTTCACTCAAGCTAGAGGCTGGGATATAGTTGATGCCATCAAAATCGTTGGCTACTCCTATGGTATTGGTGCATTTGGCTATATCGCAGCAGCAATTGTCGGCGAGTTTTTGCTGACTCGAAGAAACACCATCATTCTCTGGGCACTCTTGGGCAGTATAGCATTCGTCTTCTTAATATGGTGGGCTAAGAGTTGGACCCAAGTTTTGGTTATGTATGGGATGATGACCTTATTTTTCTATGGTGCCTATGCGGTAATGGCAACATTTATTGCAGAGAATTTCCCAGCAGAACTAAGAGCAACAGCAGCAAGTTTTTCAGGTACATTGGCGATCAATTTAGGCTTTGGTTTGGGACCATTGGCGATAACATATGCAGCAACGAACTTTGGTTGGAATATGGCATATACCTATGTAGGGATCATTCCAATTATTCTAGCTGCAATGATTTTTTTACTGCTGAAGCCGGTACCGAGAGAAGACGTCTTTTAATCTATGTTAGTGACGGAGGTCTTGTCGGGCTAAACTCCCTGATACTTTTCAAAGTCACAGGTGTAATCATGGAAAGTATGGTTGGGCTCATAGGCAAATGGCTTCCAACCCAACTGGCCGTAACCTCCAGCGAGTGAAGTTGGTTTGATGAGACCAGCAGTTTGAACAACGGCACCAAAATTTTGTCTGTTTTTGAACATCATTGGATCCCAGCCATGATACATGTACAGCATGTTTTGGCCCACACCAGAGGTTAGGTGGGCTTGGCAAATAAACGAACCTGTCTTGTTAAATATTTGAATCAAATCCCCATCAACAACCCCTTTCTTTTCAGCATCTTTTGGGTTGACGTAAATATCAGGCTCTCCCCTTTGTAAGCTCAACAGAAAGCTGTCATCTCGCCACATACTGTGGATACCATGCCTTGCATGTCCCATGATCATTTTCATTGGATAACCTTCATTAACCAAAGCATCTATGTGCCTAGGCAAGACTTCATCAAACTCAAAGAACCATTCGTGATCGATATAAAACTGTTGCCTATGGGTAAGTGTCTTGTAGCCCTTTTTTTCGTGGACGCTTTCCCAAATATCGGAGTAATAGGGTGATTCTTTGCTGTGTACAGTTGTTTCTGAGCCCTTGTTTCTGATAAAACCTTTTTCTGCTAACTCGTCGTATGACACACTCTGGATACCACTGGAATTATCCAGTAAGAATTGGATCACATCCTTTACCGATTTGATTGATCCATTTTTGGTGTAGTCATCCAAAAATTTCTTGAAGTCTCTTTTAATAGGCACCCCAGTGACATTGTCATCTATAGGCTGTATATCACGTTCTATTGCTTTTTTGCTAATGGCTTCTGCCAATCTTTTGTAAGCCGTCCAGTCGTCAACTGATTCCCCTAAAGGCTCGACTGCTTTGTCGATGACTTGCATGTAAGGTGTTCTTGGCTCCAGGTGAAAATCATGCCGCTCATAGTGATGGGCGATTGGGAGAACGTAATCAGAATACATGGAAGTTATTCCCATATCTGTTGCAAAGCTGACAATGGTTTCCAACTTACTAAAAGCGGTTTCGCGCCATCTTTTTCCCGATGAACGCCAGGCTGCTGCATTGGTTCCTGAGAACATGGCCATTTTCCAAGGTACTTTGGAGTAATCCGGAAACCAACCACGGTCCACCGATTCTTGAAAGTATTTATCCATTTCCTCTGCCAATTCCGCTCCAAAAGCATCTCGATTAAGTTCTTTCATGTCAGCGTGAACATAATCCCAGCGAGAGAGAGTTGCAACCCTGAAAGCAGCATCTGGGTTTGACAAAGCAAATGGAAACACGGCATCATCTTTGGCAAGGTTGGTGATTGTTAGTCCACCACCTTCTTTTCCTGTGTTGCCAGTGATGCAAAGAAGTAAAAACAAGGCTCTCTGCAATAGATCACCGTGCAGATATTTTGAAGCTCGATAGCCTGCATAAATCATACTGGGTTTTGCACTTGCAAATTTTCTTGCTACTTGGCGAATGACATCCGCATGAATCCCGGTTATCTCTTGAGCCATTTCAGGGGTATGCTGAGCTGCACGTCTTTTAGTTAGTTCAAAAACCGTTGTGACCCTTATCGGTCCATCTTTTGTTTCAACAGTCCACTCACCCTCAATTGCAGGATCAATACCAGCCAACTCAATGGATGGCAGTTTAATCAGATGTTCAGGAGTTCCAGGTGGGGCTGTCGGTGTACCTGTCCCTGGGGCTTCCACAAGAGCGTTGGTGGCCTCATCCCAGAGGTAAAACAGATTATCCCTTGCCTCAGGAGTATCAAAATCAGTTTCTCTGAGATATTTGAGATTATCTGCTCTCACGAGAAAAGGTAAATCAGATTGTTCTTTGATGTATTCGGTATCAAAGCTCCGATCTTTCAAGATAGTGTGAACCATCGCCATTGCCAATGCGATATCGCTGCCAGGTTTTGGGTTTAACCATTTGCTTGCGTGCATCGCGCTAGCATTAAAATCAGGGGAAATGGAAATGACTTCAGTGCCGTTGTACTTTGCTTCCCAGAAAAAATGGGCATCTGGTATTCGAGTGACAGCTGGGTTGCAAAACCAAATTAAACAACACTTGGATTTATAAATTTCTGCCATTGTATTGCCAAGAGTGACATGGCCAAAAGTTATTTGGGCACCAGTAAACAGATCCCCCACACCAGCAAAAGCTTCGGGCATTTGCACGCCACTGATATTAGCAAAGCGGAGAAGGCTGGCATAAGATGCCCGTTTCATAATCATTTGGGTACCCAATCCACAGGTTACAGATTCCGGGCCAAATTCGATATTGTAATCCAAGAATTTGTCTGCAACTTCCAGCATCGCTTGATCCCAAGAAATCCTTTCCCATTTGCCTTGTCCTCTCTCGCCAACCCTTTTTAAAGGGTATAAAATTCTTTGTTTGCCATACATGTACTTGGAGTGACGCAATCCTTTCTGACAGCCTCTAGGACCGTAATCTGGAGCATCACTTGAAGCACCGTATTCGCCTTGCTGTTCTTCTCGCCAGACCACGCCATTTTTAACATACACATTGAAGGCACATTGGCCTGTGCAATTGGTACCGTGGGTAGAATGGGTAATGCTATCCCAGGTCCATTTTTTTCTCGCCAGATCTTCCCACGATCGATAGGGTTTGGTATCGCCAAGATTGGCAATAGCAGGTTTTGAGTAGTTCAAAGAGAGGCCAATTGCAGATGCACTACCGAGTAAAAATTTTCTTCGTGTTGTTTTCGCAGACTTATACATCCCTAATAATCTATCATATTAATTCAGTTATGTACCATGCTGACCTGGCAGGACTAAAATTTTACCGCTCGCTCTGCCAATGGAAAATTCCACAAGAGGTATTCTGTCGTTTCCGAAATACATATCATCTTCAACGAACATAGTTGGAGATCCAAATCCTCCTCTTTCAATCAGATCAGTTGCATTGTTTTTAAGTCGTTTCAGATTCACCATTGAATTAATTCCAGATTCATAATCGGTCGGATCCAATTCAAGTTTTGTTGCAATTTCTGTCAGAACTTCGTTGTTAGAAATATCCTTGAGCCCACCAAAATATGCATCAAAAACCAACCTGCTGTAATCAGCAATTTTATTTGCTTCAATGGCACAAAATGCACCACACAAAGCTTTTTTAGATACATTTTTAGGGTCATCATTTCTGGGCGTTATTTTAAGACCACAATAATTGGCCCAATCTTGCAGGTCTTTTGTTTCATACTTTATCTCGGAGGGATGAGGAATTTTAGGATCAATAATTGAGCCAAGTTCTTGTTCAATATCTGCAAGCAGTATGGGTTTCCAATTGATTACAGAAGCAGTTCTTGTTGTGGTTTGGATGAGTCGTTTAAAACTCAAGTAGGTCCAAGGGCAACAATAATCAAAATAATAATCTACGACTATTTTTTTTTCTGTCATCAGTTAAGTTTTCTCAGGGTTGTTTTAAGAACTTTGCCGCCAGCATTTCTTGGGATTGCATCAATGAGGCTTACTGTCCGAGGCATTTTAATTTTTGCAATTTTGCCTTCGCAGAATTGTTTGAGAGTATCTGTGTTTAATTCAACATTGTCTTTGGTGACCAAAAAAGCCTTCAGTGTTTCACCCCATTTTTCATCAGGAACACCAATCACTGCAGCATCGATAATATCAGGATGTTGAAATAACACTTCCTCTATCTCCCTCGGGTAGATGTTAATGCCTCCGGAGATTACCATGTCTTTTTTGCGGTCAACGATATAAAGATAGCCTTCATCATCTCTTTTAGCTAAATCACCAACAGTAAGCCAACCTTGGTCAAGTGCTTCCTCAGTTTCCTTGGGTCTTTTCCAGTAGCCATTGAAAAGGTAAGGGCTTGATGAAAATAATTCACCGACTTCATTTGGAGGGCATTCTTCTCCAGATGTATTGACAACCTTGATGTAGGTGCACGGGAAGGGTTGGCCAACACATTGAAGTTTTCTCAATTGATCGGCCGGCCTTAGGTTAGAAATGATTCCGCCTTCTGTGGATCCATAGGTCTCATGGAGAACATCATCGCCATAGACCTTCACAATTTCTTCTTTGATTGCCTGAGGTAATGCTGCTGCGTTGGAAATGATTGTTTCTAGAGAGCCGGGCTTGTTTTTTTCCAATATTGCATTCTCCAAGCTAAGAATGCCATGAAAGTGGGTTGGCACTCCAAAAAACCCAGTAATGTGTTCTTTTTTGAGGACAGTTACAATTTCTTCTGGGTCAAATTGATCCATAATTTCTGCGTACCCTCCAAAAAAAATCGGTGCCAGAGCAAAAATCATGCCAGCACCGTGGCACATCGGGGCAATTGCCAGAAATCGATCATCAGGAGAATAACATCCATACTCGACTGCCATGCCAAACAGTTGCAGAATTCTGGAGCGATAAGGCACCAACACGCCTTTTGGTTTACCTGTAGTTCCGGAAGTATAGGGTATGGTGAAGACATCCCATTCCTGGACAACGGGAAGATCGCTGATGGGCTTGGACTGATTGATCCATTCTTCCAGTTCGTTATTGATGGCAATTACTGTGGTAATGGTTTCGAAATGAACATCCCTTAAAAGTTCTGCTGAAGACTCGTCCACAAACAATACTTTGGCTTCAACATCGTTGCAGATCAATTGGATTTCGACCGGAGACAGCTTTGGGCTAATTGTAGCCATGGCTATGCCTACTTGCGAGGCACCCAAAATAATTTCCATGTACTCAATGGAATTACTTGAAATTATGGCGGCATGATCCTTGGGGGTTAGCTTTAGATCATGGATAAGCCCGTTACTAATTCGATCCATGCGATCAGTCAGTTGTTTGTATGATCGTTTATTTTTGCCGTGTTTTAATGCTTGTTTGCTTGGATTTCGAGACATTGCTGACCGAATGCCCCCAGCAATTGATAAGTGTTGAAAGGTTGGGGGTAGCATTATATTGCCTTTCATAGATAAAAAATTTTTAATTTAAATTAAATACCTTGAGGGCATTGTCTCGCATGATTAATTTTTTTGCTTCTTCGCGAAAACCAAGATCTTCTACTTCCTTGACTGCTCGGATTGGGTCAATGACTGGCCAATCGGTTCCAAACATGACTTTGTTTTTGCCATAGGAATTAGCATAGTGGACAAACGATTCTGGCCAGTATTTTGGTGCGTAGGCATCGCCAGCGGTAAATACATTTTCATGTTTCCAGCACATTGAAATCATCTCGTCAGTCCAGGGGATACCAATGTGGATACCAATCAGTTTTAATTCAGGGAAATCAATTGCAACCTGATCAAGGTAAATGGGTTTGCCGACACTAGGGAGTCGCCTGTTTCTTGAGTAAATTAAATTGTGTCCAACTTGCATCATAATTGGGATATTAAGCTCAGAGCATTTAGCGTAATAAGGGTAATATTTTGCGTGATCAGGGGGCAGTTCACACCAGTGAGGGTATAAATGCGCGCCCACAAAACCCATGTGATTTACTGCTTCTTCCAGGTCTTTGAGCCCAGCCATACCCCTGAAAGGATCAATTCCAGCCAAACCTGAAAAACGCTCTGGATGTTCTTGGCAAATTTCATAAACCCTTGAATAGGGAATTTCAAACGATTCCGGTACTCTGATGTCCCCAGCTCTTACGGCAATTAATAACGATCGCTCGATACCAGCAAGATCCATTTTTTCAAGGTATTGATCTATTGTGACACCACCACGCATCTCTTTTGGCATCCGGACTTGTTCTTTAAAATCCTCATCCAAACCGGTTTGTTTCTGTTCCACTTCTTTTGGGGTAAACAAATTTACTACGATATCAATAATGCCTTCCATGTTGCTTTACCAATAATGTTTTAGAAATGCTTTATTCAGAAAAAGGCTAAAGAGTTGTTTTTACTGCCCATCAAGATCCCAAGGGCTCGTGGATCTAGATCTAACGGGAATGCCTGCTATTACAGGCCCCTGAGTTTTAGGGTCGTAATTGACCGGGTCACCCTTGATAATAACTTCTGAATTTAGGGTCACCCAATTAATTAAGGAACCATCCAATCTAAACAACCAAGATGCACCCACTTCTTCACCCGTAACAAAGTGACCATGTTTGACTCTTGCAGGCCTGAAAAAATAAGCCCCTGGTACAAAACGACCAAAATTATAATCCATATGACCGGTTAAGGTGTAGGCTTCTTCAAACACTGGATGATGAATTAATCGATCATCAGACCAACCTGGGGGTGCCCATCCAAGCATAGTGATAAATCCTTTTTCATTCTCACCTTCTGGTGAAGGATCGTTATAAAGAATTTTAAGTTGAAGAAATCGTTGGGTGTCGCCTTCGTAGATGTTGTCCATCCACTCCATCTTTGACGAATCGACAATGGTTAATTTACCCGGTTCTTCCGATGCGGTATTACCACCCTCTGCGACAAAGTCACTTTTGTCTGCCTCAGAGACTGAAAAGCCCCAATCGCCATATTCACGGAACAGCAACACTTCTGTTTTCTCATCCACAGAAATGGGCGGTACCTTCAATCCTGCTGGAGCACGCCAATACATACCAGGACCGAACGTAGTTTCACCCATTTTTATCCGACCTTCCAGGACAAACCATTCCGTATCTGCTTCATGGTAGCCACCTGGACGATCCCAAGCAGTTTCAAAATACAGTTTAGTTGATGCAGAGCCATCTTCTTCGTCGTAGGAGAGATTACGTTGCATAACCCTCCCTGTTCCTCCATGCATTTCTGCAGGATGCCAACACAAATCACTTTGCTGAATGATTTCTACATGGGGCCTCATGTGACTGACCTCTTATTGTTTTATAACTCATTAAGAATATATGAAAGTTTATACTTGATAAAGAGTTGTCAAATTATTTTCATTAAATGATAATCATAGATAGCTTAATTTAAGGAGAGGAAGATGTCTGAAATAAGACTTTCATGGTCTGGTGCGGATGTTACTGTGACTGATGAATACTTGGATATAACCCGTGTTTCAGTCAACATGGAGCAGAGTAGAGCTTTTAGGGACTGGCGAGTTCCAAGAGCAATAGAGTTAGCACAAAGAAATCTAGAAGCCTTGGAGGCTGACAATACTTCGGAAGAAACACAAGCTACTTTAGCCATGTATATAGGAGAACTATATTGTTGGCAAGAGGACGGTGAGGTTGTTGAACCGCCTGTGCAAACAAACTAAACAAGAACCCGTTAGAAAGGAGATCTAAGGTGGATCAATATGAGATTTGGAAATTTCTGCATATTTGCATGTTTGTTTTTTGGCTGGGAACAGACATGGGGGTTATGATTTGTTCAAAGAAATCGACGGACACAACACTGTCTATTCCAGCACGTTTCCAATTGTTGGAAATCGCCCTAGTAATTGAGCTTTTACCAAGGGTAATGTGGGTAATGGCTCTACCATTGGGCATCCATCTATCAAAGTCGCTTGGATATATTGACCCCAGCTTAATCACTTTAGCTGCAATGTGGGTATTTGTTGTTGCGTGGTTAATTATTAATGTCGGGGGTGCAACAAATTTAGAAAAACCATGGGGGCAACAATTGTCAAAAATAAATAGATTTATTGTAGCTTCTTTGGGCGTGGCTCTGATCATAGTGGCTATTTCTTCTTATCTAGGAAATGGGCCATTCGAAGCCAATTCAATTGCCTTAAAAGTCGGACTTTATGGCTTGATCAATATCACAATTCTAGGAATAGAGATCGCGTTTTTCCCTCTGGGTGAAGCTTTTGCAAGACTTGCTGAAGAAGGATCTAGCCCAGAGCTAGAAGAATCTATCAGTTCAGGTATGCGTACCACTTTGATGTGGGTGCATACCACTTACTTCATGATCTTTGTGGTAGCCTTTATTGGCGTCACAAAAATCGCTGGATAGTACAAAAATTCTGACTTGATTCAGGACCCTTATAAATACTTAGCCGCCAATGTAGTTAGTTGGTGGGAAAACTTTGGAAGAAAAAATCTTCCTTGGCAAACGCATCCCTCAAAATATAAGACTTGGATTTCAGAAATCATGTTGCAACAAACCCAAGTCAACACTGTGGAGCCTTATTTTCATAGATTTATGGAACGATTTCCAACAGTTGAGGAACTTGCATCAAGCTCACCGGATGAAGTTTTGCAAATTTGGTCGGGACTTGGCTATTATGCTCGAGCTCGAAACATTCATCGATCCGCTCAGTTGATAATTAAACAACATAAGGGAGAACTCCCGTCCGACTATGAAAGTTTGTTGCATTTACCAGGAATAGGCGAATCTACGGCAGGCGCCATTTTATCTCTAAGTGGCATTGAGCCAAAGCCCATTCTAGATGGGAATGTAAAGAGAGTTTTGAGTCGATTTTTTGGTATTAAAGGTTGGTCTGGTGAAAGCAAAGTCAGTAAAGAGTTATGGGATTTATCTGCCAAGTCTTTACCCGTCGATAATTTTCAAGTTTACACACAAGGAATCATGGATTTAGGTGCGATGATTTGCTTGCCTAGAAATCCAAATTGCTCCATCTGCCCTATCCAAAGAAGGTGCTATGCGCATCAAAATCATTTGGTTGATGAAATTCCCAGCAAGAAACCTAAAAAAAAGAAACGAACAGAATCAATGTACTTTCTTATGATCGTTTTTGATGGAAATAAGCTTTTTTTGGAAAGGAGGAAGCCCAAGGGAATATGGGGTGGCTTGTGGTCATTTCCACAAATCCAACTTGCAGACGACCCTAAAGTATGGTGTGAGCAGCAGTTTACTAATAAAATCCTGTGGGTTGACCCATGGGAACCTTTCAAGCATTCCTTCAGTCATTTTGATTTGTATATACACCCGATTCAAATTAGGATGGATGGGCAATTTATGAACACAGCATATAAAGCAAAAACACAATCATTTAGCCTGAATCAGTTGGGCTCTTTAGGGTTATCAGCTCCAGTCAAAGGGTTGGTTAATAAGCTTTACTAAAACAATGACTAGACTGGTATTTTGTGAACATTTTCAGAAGGAACTAGAGGGTTTGGAGCGACCTCCATATCCTGGTGAAATCGGGGAAAGGATTTATAATTCAGTCTCAAAACAGGCTTGGCAAATGTGGATAGAGCATCAAACTATGCTGCTTAATGAAAATAAATTGTCAATGGTAAACCCTGAAGCTAGGAAGTATTTGCAAGAAGAGATGATAAAGTTTTTCTTTGGTGGGGGCTCTCAAAAGCCCACAGGCTATGTCCCCCCAGAGTAGTACGAGTTTTTTTAGGTTTTCTTTTACGAATTCTATAAAATAGGTCATCCCTGTGGCCAGATAGCTCAGTTGGTAGAGCAGCGGACTGAAAATCCGCGTGTCGGTGGTTCAATTCCACCTCTGGCCACCACCTGAAAGCCCAGTTATAGTGAATAAAAGTAATTAGAATCAGTCTAAAAAGCGCAGTTTTTTTTGATTTTACTTAAATTTTTGGATAATTTGACAAAAAACCCCTAAAGCCTAATGAAATCAATGATTTTGGCAGAATACTTAATGTTTTTTTATAGTATGAAATATCCCTAAAGCCAGAAATAACTTTATAAAAACAATTACATAGAGGATGAATGAATATTGTTGTTTTAAAACAAATAATACATGTTTTTTTGACTCAAGTGTGGGCTTTTGGTTAGATCAATGAGTCTTCTTTGTAGTAAAGGGGACGAACGTTTAAACCTTAATTAAGGGGAGGATTTTATCATGAATAGAATCAAAGGTTGGATTGGAGAACTAACCGATATTACAGTTGCACTTGTGGCACTTGGTGTTGCAGCAGGCGTAGTATTTGGTATGGATGTACCATTCGTGGGCGCTGTCCTAGGTAACTTGGTCGACTTGATCAATGCTTTGGGTGATGCTGGCGTTGTTGGTATCATTGTTCTCGCAATTCTCTCAGGAATGTACGGCCGAGGCGGTGTGTAACTGAGATAAATAAAGCTTTTTTAAGTTTTTAAAATTTAATAAAAGCAAAAAAGGGCTCTTGTGAAAGGGCCCTTTTTTTTATTTCTTTATTTTTAATAGATCCTAAACTATATTTAGAGCATGTTAAAAAATTTCCTCAGGCAGCTAACTAAAGCAACTGATATTGCTATCGTAATTGCCTCGGCCTTAGTTGTGCTGGCTTTTCTGACATCCGACTATCCTGCAGCAACGATAGAAACAGCAAACAAAGCAGCAACCACAGCCGCAGCCACAAAGAATGCAGCAACAACTGCCGCAGCAGATTTAGCAACAGCAAAAGAAGTCGCAGAGGATGTAGCTGCAGAAGCAGGTGCAGCAGCAACTGCCGCAGCTGAAGCAACCACAGAAGCAACCACTGCAGAAGCAGCGGCGATTGCAGTAGGTACAGTTACCGCAGCAGAGTTGGCAGATGCCGTAGCCGCAGCCACAGAAACAGCCACGGCCGCAGCCGCAGCAGTAACCGCAGCAGATTTAGCTGCAGCAGAGTTGGCGGATGCCGTAACCGCAGCCAGGGAAGCAGCCACAGAAACAGAACCAGCAGCAGCTGGAGATGAGACAATAGCACTATTAACAGCTGCAGCAGAGAACGCCACAGCAAAAGTTACAGCCACTGAAAAAGCAGCAGCCGCAGCAGCAGAAGCATTAGCAGCAACAAGAGCGATTACTGAAACATCAGAACTATCTGCAGCAACAGAGCTAGCAGCAACATTGGCAAACAAAGCCATAGTTGCCGCTGAAGATGCAGCAAAATTAGCCACAGCTAAAGTTCTGGCAACAGAAGCAGTTGCAGCCGCAACTGCAGCCGCAGCAGCAGCAATGGATGCAGCAGAGGCTGCCACAGTTGCTACAGAAGTGGCAGAAAAATCCGTAGAAGACGCAATGAAATTTCATGTCTGGTGGCTTCAAGAGGTCAGAGATAACACCATGATCCTAATTAATGCTGCTAGCATTGATGGGTTTATAGCAGTTTTTGCAGCACTTATTTTTTACCTTGCTTACAAAAGAAGAAAACCCTTTTTTGACAGATATTTTAATTATAGGTTCAAACGATAGATACGTACTCAACTCAGATTGAGTTATTTGTAGTCACCAAACTTATTAATTATGAGAACACAATACTTTGGTGATATTTCAGTAGCAAAAGTACTGGATGGCACTGACCATTTCAAAGCAGCAATAGCCTTTCCAGATGTTGATCTTAATCACTTTCATCAACACCATGATTGGATCCGTCCTTTTTATGATTTTGAGAATGAAAGCATCATCATCAGCACCCATTCTTATGTTGTTAAAACCCCAGAGTTTACAGCCATTGTTGATACATGCATTGGCAATGATAAAAATCGAATAGGCTCTGGACCTATCTTCAAGGCCAATAAGGGTGTTTTATCGCAGTGGAATAATCGCAATAGCCCCTACCTCGATAATTTAATTCAAAGTGGGGTCGATCCAAGAGAGGTAGATTATGTGCTGTGTACACACATGCATGCAGATCATGTGGGTTGGAATACAAAACTACAAGACGGGCGCTGGGTTCCAACCTTTCCGAATGCACAATATCTTTTTTCCCAAACCGAGCTCGAAGGCATGCAAAAACAAACGGGCAATCCATTTGATGAATACATACGTCTGGTCTATGAAGACAGCGTTCTTCCTGTTATCCAATCGGGTCAGTCGATTATCATTGATAGTGACTTTGATTTAGGCAAGGGAATTACCATATTGCCAACACCAGGACACAGTCCAGGACACTTTTGTATTGAGCTTAGAGCAAAGAATTCTCGTGGCATTCTGACCGGCGATGTTCTGCATAACCCAATCCAAGTTTGTTATCCTCACTGGACAACAATGTTTTGTGAAGACAAGGAAAAAGCCAATGAAACAAGGATCAAACTTGTGGATTATTTGACAGACAGCGACATTGTCGTTTTGGCAGCACACTTTGCTGGGACCACAGCGGGTAAAATTGTTGCTGATGCCAATGGCATAAAATTTAATTTACTGGATTAATTCTTATGAGTGAGACCACTATAGATTTTGAGAATAATAATTGCTTCGTTTGCGGTCCCAGTAACCCAATCGGTTTAAGGATTAAGTTTCGTATTGACGGCGATGTTTGTCGAGGAGAGTTTAAACCCGGAGAACACCACGTGGGCTACAACAACATCACTCATGGGGGGATCATCTTTAGTCTATTAGACGATGTAATGGCCAATTGGCTATTTTTAAAAAACGAGATTGCACAGACCGCAAAATGCGAATTAAGATATCGCAGACCGTTGCCCATCAATGAAACAATACTACTTGAGGGTAGACTGATCAAAAGGAAGGGGCAAGTTGCGGTGATGCACGGTTTGATTATCCACAAGAAAGCACGGCACATCGTTGCGGAAAGCAACGCTAAATTCATGATTGTAAAACCCTGAGTACTATGTAACTTTTTGTAACGTTTAAGGACTTTTCAGGGGGATTTCTTTAGCATCAAACCTCGTAGAAGATTTGAATCCAAGACGCTCTTGGGTTCAAATTCTTTGCGGTATTGTGCGTATGAATTCTGAGAAAAAAAATTTTTTAAACCAAGTATTTAAAAGGTCAAAAGCAACGTTAATACTCGTTGGGTTTACGGTGTTGTTTATCTTCTATTTAATGACGACCAAGACCGAACCTGAAATTATTGATGCACCAGAAAAAGTTTGGCCCATTGAAGCGGCAGTAGCAGAGTATAAAAACATCACGCCACAGCTCAAATTATATGGAGAAATTACTTCTGCCAGAAGGAGTGATTTACGAGTCTCTGTTGGTGGGCAAGTAACTGAGGTTGGAGGAAATTTTAAAGAGGGAGGGGTCGTAATAAAAGGCGAGCTTCTTCTTATGATTGATGATTTTGAATATCGAAATGCAGTGACTGAAGGACAAGCAAAATTCGACATTCTTAAAAACGATGCTGAGAGAGCGGAAAAATTATTTCTGAAAGGCACTGTTTCTGAACAGTTTAAAGACAATGCTCTGCTGGAAAAAATTCAACAAGAAATAATTTTAGCTGAAGCAAAAAAAGACCTTCGTGACACTAAATTGTTTGCGCCTTACGATGGAGTTATTAATGGTGTTGTTGCTAGTCTTGGCAAACAAGTCAGTACTTTCAATGACAAAGTGGGCGAAATTATTGATATAACAAACCTTGAAGTTCGTTTTTCATTATCCAAAGCACAATATGGACGATTGTTGGAAGACAGCCAGTCGGTGATTGGTAGACCCGTGTCTATTAATTGGACTGCAGGTAATAGGACCTTCAATTTTGACGCCAACATTGCACGCATTGGCGCTGAAATCAAATCAAACACCGGTGGTATTGATGTTTATGCAATATTGTTGCCAGATAACACCAGCACTGCTCTAATCAGACCGGGTGCCTTTGTAGGGATTAAGGTACCTGACAAAACTTACAACCAAATTATTTCTGTACCGGACACCGCCATTTATGAAGAAGGTTATGTATTTGTTATCAAGAATGAACGATTGGAAAAGCGGTTTATCTCTATTCTGGGATACGACAATATCAATACTCTCATAGTTGCAAAACAACCTAGTGTCATCGAGGAGGGGGATATGATAGCTGTGACTCAACTCAGAGAAGCAGGTGAAGGAGTTACGGTTGAGATTTTGCAATGACCGATAAGAACGACAATCAAAACAATCCAAAGAGAGGGAATGCTACTGATGAATTTAGATTCGGTGTCATTACTTTTTTCTCACAACACAAGGTCGCAGGTAACTTGCTGATGATTCTTATGATTCTTTTTGGGGCCTACGGCTTAACCCAAATGAAGCGACAATTGATGCCTGATTTCGGATTGGAACTGATAACCATTGATGTGGAATGGTCGGGCGCAAGCGCTGAGGATGTAGAGGCTAATATCATTAATGCGATAGAACCTGAGGTCCGATTTATAGACAAAGTCGAAAAAGTCGTAGCAACAGCTTATGAAGGCAGGACTAAGATGCAGCTTTTTTTTGAAGCAGACACATCCATGTCAAAAGCTTTGACCGATGTACAGTCAGCTGTTTCTAGAATAACTACATTTCCCCAAGATATTGAGAAGCCTATTGTTGCGCAAGTCGTGCAACGTGATGAAGTTTGTAGGATCGATATATCCGGCCCATTTTCAGAAAAAACACTGAAATACTTCGCCAGGCAAATGCGAGATGACTTAATCAACATGGGCTTGGCAAATGTTAGATTTGAAGGCGCTCGCGACCAAGAGATTTGGATTGAAGTGCCGTCAGACAATTTACGGGAGTTGGATTTGACTCTCGGTGATATCTCGAATCGGATAGCCGCTTCAAGCATTGATCTGCCATCAGGCAGTATCAATTCTGGCGGTATTTCGAAACAAATCAGAAGCGAGCAGCTAGCAAGAACTCCAAGGGAGCTGAGACAGATTGAAGTGGTGTCAAAAGGATCTGGAGAAAAACTATATCTGAAAGACATTGCCAGAGTCTTTGAAACCTTTCAGGAAGATTCTCCTTATCGTATTAACAATCAAGGTCCATCCATCGGTTTGCTAGTTTCCCGTACTCGCGGTGCAGATTCTTTAATTTCTCAAGACTTGGTACAGCAATACATGACTAAAATTAGCACCAAGTATCCTCAGTCACTAGAAATCGTTGTGTACGATGTTTTCGCTGATTCGGTTAGACAACGTCTAACAATGCTAGTCCAGAATGGCCAACTGGGTCTGTTGCTTGTTCTGGGAGTCCTATTCCTCTTTTTGAATGGCAGAGTGGCGTTGTGGGTTGCCATTGGCATACCTGTTGCTTTTCTTGGAGGGTTGGGTGCGATGTCTATGTTAGGCATGTCATTGGATATGATTACCATGTTTGCACTTATTTTGGGAGTTGGCATTGTGGTCGATGATACGATAGTGGTTGCCGAGCATGCCACCACTCTACATCGTCGAGGCATGCACTACCAAGACGCTGCCACTCAAGCAGCCAACCGCATGTTTGCCCCTGTGTTGGCTGCATCTCTCACAACCATGGCTGCTTTTTTACCTGTGTTGATGGTAAAAAATGAGGTAGGGGAAATTATTTCAGGCATTCCTATAACTCTGAGTTTGATTATTGTAGCCAGTCTTGTTGAGTGTTTCCTTGTGTTACCCATGCATCTTAGGAAATCACTCAAAAAGAGCAGCCAAGGAGAACAAACAAAGCCAAGAAAATTTGACGCTTGGTTCAGCCATTTCAGAGATCAATATTTTTGCCGGTTCAGTGAAATAACCTTTCTGAACAAAGGGTTTACAGTTATTGCAAC
>ENA-ORDG01000498-ORDG01000498.1-marine-metagenome-genome-assembly--contig:-NODE-498-length-17756-cov-3.556479_pt1 | contig 17756 bp, 19 predicted proteins | sample MGYA00248629_ERZ508524 | MGnify/ENA primary metagenome ERZ508524 (study PRJEB26194, sample SAMN05421901) | marine metagenome | isolation source: East of Rio de Janeiro, Brazil, South Atlantic Ocean...
TTAATAAATATAATATATATTATTTATTATATTTTATTACAGAATGTCTGGTTTTATTGCGAGCTTTTCGCTTATATGGACTCTCATTCTTCTCCTAGGTATACTAGCGTCATTACAAGCAACTTTGACATTACCAGGTATTGCTGGATTAATTTTGACTATTGGAATGTCTATAGATGCTAACGTAATTATCTTTGAAAGAATCAGAGAAGAATTAAGAAAAGGGAAAACTGTTCGATCTGCAATTGATGCTGGATATCAAAGAGCAATAACAACAATTGTTGATGCAAATTTAACTACTGGAATTGCGGCAGGTATATTATACCAATATGGGACAGGACCAATCAAAGGATTTGCAACAGTATTATTCTGGGGAATTGTTGTAAGTATGTTTACTGCAATTATAGTAACAAGATTTCTGTTTGATTTTACAACCTCTAGGAAAAATCTGGAGAAACTAAGTATTTAATATGGAACTACTGAAAAATACTAATATAAATTTTATGGCAGCAAAAAATGTTGGATTTACTATATCCTCTATCTGTTTTGTTTTATCTCTGTTTATGATATTCTCAGGATTAAATCTTGGAATTGACTTCAGAGGAGGAACAATGATTGGACTAAATTTTTCTGAAGAAGTTGAAATCCAAGAAGTAAGAGCAGCAATGCAGTCTATTCTAATTGAAGGACAGGAATTTGATCTTAGTACGGAAGAAATAAAACATTTTGGTAATAATACTGATGTAATGATAAAGATTAACACAAGAGACGATGCACCAAAAAACTTTGCACAAGAAATTGTAAATCACCTTTATCAAACCATGAATGAAAAAGTACCTGAAGATAAAAATAATTTTATTTTATCCGTTGAAATGGTAGGTCCAAAAGTTGGATCAGAGTTAAGTGGAAAAGCATTATGGTCTATTATTTCTGCTTTAGGACTTATTCTTTTTTATATCTCAATTAGATTTGAATTCAAATTTGCTATAGGAGCAATTTTAGCACTAGTTCATGATGTCGTAATTACATTAGGCATTTTTTCTTTTACTGGATACGAAATTACATTAGGTACTGTTGCAGCATTCTTAACTATTGTTGGATATTCACTTAATGATACAATCGTAATTCTTGATCGCATTAGAGAAAATATGAAATCTTCAGGAACAGTATTATTTGAATCGACGATTAATAAAAGTATTAATCAATCACTAAGCAGAACATTAATTACGTCATTGACTACTTTATTGGTAATTATTGTATTAATCTATGCTGGTGGAGAAATTATTCGTCCTTTTGCTTTTACCATGCTTGTAGGTGTAATTATTGGAACCTATTCAAGTATCTATATAGCTAGTGGACTACTCGCTTCAATCTATAAGTCATCTTAATTAATGAATAACAAAACTTTCTTACCTTTTGTAGCACTATGTCTAATCTGGGGTTCAACATGGTACTTTATCAAAATTACTTTAAATGCAGGAATGCCACCTATGTATGGAGTAGGAATACGTTTCTTCTTTTCAGGTCTCTTATTCTTTTTAATACTTCTTTTCAGAAAAGAATCTATTCCGATTAACAAACAAACGATCAAACTTTATCTTTCCTTTGCATTATTAAATTTTAGTTTATCTTATGGAATTACTTATTGGGCTACTCAATATATCTATTCGAGTATATCAGCTATTATTTGGGGATTATTCCCAGCAGTAACCAGCTTAATTGCACATTTTATGATTCCTAATGATCCAAATGAAAGATTAACACAAAATAAATTATTGGCTTTAGGGATTGGATTTATCGGATTAACGATTATCTTTTCAAACCAAACAATTGATTTTAGTTCGAATTCTTTTATTGGTATTCTATTATTGATGTGTGCTGTGGTTGCAGCAGCATATCCGAGTGTTTTATATAAAAAACACAGTAAAGAAGTGAATCATTATCAAATGAATGCTGTTTGTCAATTAATTACAGGAGTGGTCATGTTGTCTCTGTCATATTTTATAGAAACAGAAGATACTATGCAATTGGTATGGACTAATGAATTAATTCTGTCTACAATATATTTAATTGTTTTGGGTGGAGTTGTATCTTGGGGAATTTATTTCTGGCTATATCAACACCTCACCGTCACTCAAGTGACTTATGTTGCTATTTTTCCTCCAATCGTAGCAATTATAATAGGATGGATTTTTCTTAACGAAGTTCTCACAATAAAGGAAATTATTGGAACAATTTTTATTTTAAGCGGTTCAGTACTTATATATAGGAAATAGTGAAATATAATTTTTAAATTAAGAACATAATGATAGAGAAAATAAAAAAATCGTTCCTCGCTGGTATTATTACAATCATACCAATTGCCTTAACTGTATACGTATTACAGGCGATATTCAATATTTCTTTAGCAGTAGGAGGAAAAATAGCAGAACCTCTAAAGAATATTGTTAATGCTGATTTTATTGGATTTAATCTGTTGACTTCTATTGCTGGATTATTTGTTGTACTGATAACATTGATTATTGTTGGTTTCTTTGCACGCAATGTATTAGGAAAACGTGTTGTCAATTGGATTGAAGGAATTTTTAAGAAAATTCCATTAATTAGTATGATTTATACCACAACAAAACAAATCATCGAATCAATCTCTGGAACAACAAATAATTCATTCCAGAAAGTAGTCTATATTGAATATCCAAGAAAACGACTATGGACACTAGGATTTGTTACAAACGAATCTTCTAATAAAGAAAATGAAAAATTTTATCATTTATTTATACCAACCACACCAAATCCTACTTCTGGATATTTTTTAGTAATTCCTATTGAGGATGCTTTAGATGCTGAAATCAGTGTCGAAGAGGGATTCCGAATGATCATATCCAGTGGAATTGCTTCTAGTAATAAAATTCCAATTTCAAAATAATCATAAAAAAAGGGCAAAAAATTGCCCTTTTTTTTATTTCTTAAAGTATAGAAGCGTTAATTAACCTCTACCTCTAGCCATAGGTGCACGAGAAACGTCGCCATCTTTATCGATAAAATACAAATAGCCACTTTCACGTGTTACACCTGCGTCAGCAACTTTTTCAGCATTTCCGCCACCAGAACCTCCGCGTGACATTTGTGAACGCCATACATTACCATCTTTACCTAGATAATAAAGGTATCCACTTTCTTTACTGACACCAGTTGTCTTTACTTTTTCAGCCATTTTTTTCTCCTTACTATTAAATTAAAAACGCAATTCTTTGACTGCACTGCACGATTCTACAGCTAAACTCGAATTATAGCAAGAATTTTCTCGTCGGAGGCTCCTCGCTAAATCATGTGAAAATCTTGCCAATATCCCTTCTAATTGATTAGATTCCTTGCTGTTATGCCCCGTTAGCTCAGCTGGATAGAGCAATTGGTTTCTAACCAATAGGTCATAGGTTCAAGTCCTATACGGGGTACTTACTCATCGAGAAACTCCCTAATTTCATTCTCTAGTATCATTCCGGCATCCTCATTGAGATGAATATGATCGCACAATGCTTTTAAACCATATTTTTTTCCAATTTGATTCCAATTCTGACCAAAAATATAGTGTAATATTATAGCTCTGAGCACTCGTAGTGTACGCCATTGAGTGGTTTCATAAGGGTGGCTAGCGCTATTATCACCAATAAACTTGCTAAGATGACTAAAAAAATCAATTAATATTAAATCATATTTGCTAGCCATATTTTTAATAATATTATTGTATTCTTTAACAACACTAATAATATCATCCGAAGCACGTTCTCCAATCCATGGCAGAGTACTAATAACAATTTTTGCATTGCTATGAGATTTCATGTATTGAATCATAGATTCTAATTCTTTTTCATACCAGTCCATTGATGGTAATTGCGGTAATCCTTTGTTTGTCACATAATATTCTTGAATAAACTTAATTTTTTGACTCCCCATCGCATCATTTGTACCAATAAGAATAGTGATATAGTCTGGATTACATTTTAAAGCATTTTCTAATCTTTGATTTAAATTCCATGCTAAATCTCCATTTATTCCAGCATTAACATATATTTTTGAAGAATCCTTTTCTCTTAATGCTCCTACCCAATCATATCCTATATGCCCATGAGTAATGCTATCTCCACAACAAAGAACAATTGGATGACTATCACTAGAATCTCTAACAAAAGAATCAGCAGACATTTTTGGTAATCCCCATGCATGTTTTATAATAGGAAATCTCCATGCATTCATTAGAATATGTCTTAACATATAATATTTATTTAATGAAGTCAGATATTATTTTGATTTTATTTTATTTAGCAATACCAAGTAATTCAATTTCAAAAATAAGAACTGAGGCCGGTGGAACAACAAATGTTCCCATCTCTTGACCACGAATTCCAGATTCTCCATATGCTAAATCATACGGAATATATACTTCCCACTTAGAACCAACAGGCATTATTTGTAATATTTCTACCCATCCTGGTATAACTCCAGGAGTTCCATCTGGTCTTGTAATTGAAAATCTAGCAGGAGTACCTCGATCATAACTGCTATCAAATTTATGTCCATCAACAAGATAGCCGCTGTAATGAACAATCACTTCATCATTGTAATCTGGCACACCTCCAGTACCAGTTATAATTTTTTTAAATTGAAGATTGCTTCTTCTTACTAAAACACCTTCTTTTATTTTATTCTCATCGAGAAATGTTTGACCTTTTATTTTATTTTCTCTAGATAATTTTTGGAATTCTTCACCTGCTTCTTTCATTTCTTCTCTTTCAAAACCAGCCATTTCAATATTAAACTTCCTTAGAATTTCTTGTCTTTCAGCAACATTAAGTAAAGGTTCCTTATTGGTAAAAAAATCATCTAATCCTTTCTTGATTAGTTTTTTATCGACATTTGCATAGGCTGGTAAATTTTTTCCAATATTAATCCCCATAGAATAGCTAAGAGAATCTTTAAATGTATTTAATGTAGTATCATCAGAAACAGATGGACTATCAGCATTATTCTGATTACATGCTATTATAAAAATAATTATTGGTAATAATTTTTTAATGTCCATCTTCATATCCTTTATATGGTTTAAAACGTACTATACCATTGTATACCATATGCAAGAGCTACACTAACCATCAACCCTAACATTAATCGGAGAAAATCTTTATATAACATTGGGAAAATAGCCTTTTTGTGTCTACTAGTATATGTTAGTTGTCCATAGCCAATAGCCATCCAAATTCCAAGCTCCCTACCTGCCAACATTCCCATAAAGACAAATGTAGTACTCATTGGTATATTATTGACTTCTTTGAAATAATACAAAACAAAACAATAAACTAAATCAATGAGCGTAGCTGATCGAACATATCTTGTATTAGTCTTTGACAAAACAATCTCTTGTATTTTCCCACCTTTTTCATAAAACATGAATCCCAAACCTAAAAGCATTGCACCAATAACAAAAAATTTAAAGTCGATATTCCCAATGGAACTATATCTTGGTAAAAATACCATGATATTTGCCATATCATGTTTCAACCATGTTGCCCATAACCAACCAGTGGTTAACCATTGAGCAACTCTCCAATAGTTATTATATTTATTTTTACCCTTCTCACCTTCATTCAAAATATACTTACTAATCAAATACCAAGATCCCCAAGCAAAAATAAAAGATACTGCGTAACCTAAGAAACTTTTCAATAACATTTTTTCCATCACAACAGATGTTGCAAAAACCGATAAGACTAGGAATGTAGTTGATACTGGTATTTTTACTCTTGTTAATACAATCAGAACTAATGGTGCTATTGCATGATACCATTGTATTTCTACTTCTGGAAACTGATCTAATCTTCCAAAAGTTGGATCACCAGCATTAAAACCCTGCACCATAGTAAATACAAAAATAGAACCCATATATGCAAACATCCAATACCATTTAATATCATCACGATTGGATGCAATGTAAGTTCCTAGTGTTTGAATACTGTCATTAGCTGTGACAGCATAAACAGCGAATAAAAAACCAAGTAAAGGCCAAAGTGTAAAGAAATCCATTTTTTTCTTCTTAAATAGGTTTATTCATTATTTATTTTTTTCATTAGCATTATGTTGCTCCGGAGGAGGGACTCGAACCCCCGACCTGGTGATTAACAGTCACTCGCTCTACCAACTGAGCTACTCCGGAATCGAGATGGAATTTCTCATAATATTATATAAAGAATCAAGGAATAATTTATACTTCAAGTTCAATAATTAAATCTTTAGATAAATTAAATTGTGCGTGATCAAAAACATCTTTGGAAACAGTAACTTTATTATTATCTGATACTGAACCAAGACGAGCATGGGTAGACTTTAATCCTCCAAGATACCATCTATGATCGCTAATATAAATTAAATCTCCTTTATTTCCTTTTATCTTATCCATATAGTTCTTTGGTAACGATACTTCATTGTTGTCTTTTTGTGTTACTTCTACTTCTGCTCCAGAAAACTGAATAGTTATACCTGCATTTTTATTCACATCAGATCCTTTAAAGTATTGTGGGCCATCCTTAATCGTCCAAATGGTCAATCCTTTAATTCTATCATAATTTTTCGGAGGTTTTGTAAACAAGGTAACAATGATACCAATAGATACACATGCAAATACATTATATAATGCTCTTATATAAGACCAGGGTTGTGCCTCAACAAATTCAATGCCATGAGCAAATGGTTGTACAAATGTCTTAGGATATTCAATTCCTAACAGAATAAAAATCCCTCCCACAACAAACGTTAGAACGGCAGCCCTAGAGGAAAATCTTTTCCAGAAGATTCCTAAGAATATCACCGTAACCATTGGAGGAGTAACAACACTATGGAATGCGCCATGTGCTTCATAAATAGTACCATATTTACTAAATAGAAAAGCAGCTTGTATACCAATAAATGTCACTAATAAAGACGTAAACATAGCAACACGTAGTCGAGTTTTTTCAGATGGATTTTTACTTAATGGGGTATAAATATCATTCACAGCTACTGCTGCTGATGCATTGATTTGAGAATCAAGACTTGACATCAGTGCAGCAACAACTGCCGCCACTAAGAAAGCAAAGATTGCTTCAGATCCTGATACAATACCAGCCACCACCGTAAAAATTCCATTTGGATTAGTAGTTTCCGCAATAATATCTGGTGAAGTATTCGTGATAGCTCTAGCAATCCAACCAGAATTTGATACTGCAATCGTAGCAATTGGTAATAATACCAAAACGTTTATTATGGTTGCTCTTCGGGCATGAACAACGGAACGAGCTGCTAAAAAACGCATAATAACAGCTTGATTCATGAAAGCAAATCCTACAGATCCTACTATACCGTCTTGCCAAAAAATACCAGCAAAATTAAAATCAGGAGGAGAATTAAAATCAGCTAGAGGTAATTTGTTTGTTATAGATAGATTATTCCAAAATGAATCAAATCCTCCTAGATAAGCAATTCCTAATCCAAAAATTAGAAGTCCAGCAAACAATAGAATAATTCCCTGGAGAAAATCAGTAAAGATAATAGCTGTTTGTCCTCCTAGAGAAACATAAATACCAGAAATAACAGCTACGACAATGATGATTGTATTAATTTCCCATCCTAAAATAGGTTGAAGCAATGATCCAAGGGCAAGTAATCCAATACCAATATATCCAATCAAATATAATAACATGGTAAAGGTTGATAAATTTCTGACCGTACTATTGAAACGACGTTTAAAATATTCAGGAATGGAATTAACCTTCATATAATAGATAATTGGAATCCATCCAAACAATAATAATGGCATAAAAAACCAATCATTCATATATGTCATTGTGGATGAAAATCCATACTCAAACCCTTTAGAAGCATATTTTGCAAAACTATGTGATCCTACTCCTGTAGCTAACATAGACATTGCAATTAACCACCAAGAAAATCGTCTCCCACCAAAAAAGAAATCTTCTGTTGATTTGTTATTGCGAGCAAAAAATAATCCTGCACCCAAGACAAAAAAAACATAACAAATTAAGATTCCCCAAAATAATCCAGTTGTTGGAATAAGTGTGTTCATTTGATATTCCTCACAAGAATACCAACATTTAATACATACAAAGCAAGAATGAATAAATATATCTTGGGAGCATCATTCAATGCTGATAATGTCATAAATAAATGAATAGAAAAAATATAAATAAACCCCCATACTAAAACTTGTATCCATGTTTTATATTCCTTCCAAAATTGATTACCGCCATAAGCACGGAATATTGTGAAAAGTCCACCACCAAAAATTAGGATACCAAAACCATATTGATACATAAGAGGAAGCCAGGAATGAGAAAATAAATCCATTATTTAATTTCCTCAAAGAATGGTTTCAATTGATCATAGGTATCATGTAGTCCTTGTGCAACAACTTTTGTTGATCCTACAACTGGCATGAAAGAAGTATCAGATGTCCATCGTGGAACAATATGAAAATGTAAATGTCCTTCAATAGATGCACCAGATCCTTTACCAATATTTGCTCCAAAATTGAATCCATGACATTGTAAATTTTCTCTTAAAATTTTCATCGTTTTTTTAGTAAGTCGCATAATCTCTGTTAATGTTTCATCTGCTAAATTTTCTACTGAATCTGATTCCTCATATGGAACAATCATCAAATGTCCATTGTTATATGGATAATAATTCATAATGATATAACAAGATTCACCGCGGTAAAGAATGAAATTTTCTTTATCCTCAGTTTCATTCGGTTTACTAGAAAAAATCTTTTGTGAAGCATCTTTATTCTTAATGTATTCCATTTTCCATGGAGCCCATAAATGTTTTTTATGTGACATATTCGTTTTCCAACTTCACTTTATCAATTAGTTCTCTCAACACAGGTTTAATATAAATATTATCAAGATTCATCTTACCAAAACATTTTGCTAAAATATTTACACGTTGTTCCAATGGCTTATGTTTATTAATAACAATAAAATTATCGCTAAATAATAAACAATTATCTCCGTTAAAATCCCCCTTATCATGTACAATCTTCACATTTAATTTATCGCTTAATTCGATAAAATCATTAACAAGTTCTTCATATTTTTTGTTTATTTTTTTGAGTCGCATTTCATTCCAGTAATCTTACTACTACTTCTAATTTTTTCTCCTAAACCATCCACCATTTTGATAGAATATTTTTCTATAATAGCAGTTTCTGGTATTTCACTTAAACTTCTATCACCACCATTGGCAAAAATACTCGGTTTCAGAAATTCCAAACTTTTACACACACTTTTGTCATCATCAATGCTTAAAAATACTTCATCAACACACTGTAATGCAGAAACAATCTCCATTCTATTTTTTTCATTCATAAAAGACTTTCCTTTTTTTAAGATAGCCTGTTTATCATTATTAACAATCACAATCAATTTATCTCCAAGTTGTTTTGCAAGTTTTAAGTATTCTAAATGTCCTACATGAATTGGATCAAAATATCCACTTACGGCTACAACAATCATTTTATTCTTCCTTTTCTAAGCTATAATTCCACATTGGAACTTCTAATTCCCAATTTGCTCTCAAAATTAATGAATCAGGATAAACATAAAATCTTTCAGCAAATTGTTCATCAGTAAAAGATCCCATATTTAAAATTAAATCATTATTTCTATCTTCATAAATTAATAATTGATATTTCCCTTCTAAAACTTCATCAATGGTATAATTACCTCCTAATTCTACTAAATTCGTGTAACTGTTCTCTTTGTTTTTTAAGAACACACTTATAGGATGAAGAAAATTACCCTTCACAGATCCTAATACGGTCGCTGTTTTTACCAATGCTTTTTCATCAGTATCATCAATTGTTAAACTATCAGAAGATATAACACCATTCTCTTCTTTTGTAGGTCTTGCAAGATAGAAATTGATATTACTTAATAAATTATTATGTAAGGATAATTTATTTTTTCTATAAAACGAAAAGGCCCCTTTTGTATAATCAATATTTGATCCATATTGTTGAACTGCTACAATTGAAAAATCTGTATTAGGTAAAAAATTAAACTGATATGTTTCATTTGATAATGCATGCAAAATATAATCTGGAGCTGTATTGAGCATAATAGCCTTATTTGGATTGTTCAACCATAAGAGAATAAATGCAGTATTAAAATCTCCAAAAATATTCCCTTTAATTGTACCAGAATGAAAGACAAAATCTCTTGAAAATGGAATAACAATATCTTGAGTAATATTTACACCATGTTCATCCTTAAGTTTTGTATCAAACACAAGCAAATATGTAGTATCAGTATCTAAATTTGATGGTATCCAGAAATCAATTTCATCACCTTTATATTCATATTTAAAATCATAGTCTCCAGTTGGAAAAATCTTAATCGCTTTTTTTAAAGATGTTTCTTGTAAATACTCATTGAATTGAATTGTAATTTTTTGAGTTGGATTAATCTCAGTTAATATCTTTGGAGTGGTTGAAACTAATCCTGGAGAAATAGCATCAATTTCTCCACCTTGTGGTGCAGATACTGACGCACAATTATTAATAAAAATAATTGCCAAAAGTAAAAATAACTTATTTGCTATTCTCATATTTTTCTAGATAATCTTCTGACCATTTTACGAAAGTATGGTTATTAATTTCAAATTTAATTTGATTCATTAAATCAAAGTAATATGCAATATTAATTAGTGTAGCAATTCGAATACCTAATATTTCATTAATTTGGAATAAATATCTTAAATATGATTTAGAATATTCTTTGGCAAAAGTTATATTACTATTTTCATCAATTGGTGAAATGTCATGTTTATACCTACTATTAACAATGTTAATAATTCCTTCGTTAGTAAAAAGTTGGCCATTTCTTGCATTTCTTGTTGGCAATACACAATCAAACATATCTATTCCCCTCAAAATTGATTTTACGATATCGGTTGGTTTCCCTACACCCATTAAATATTTTGGATGATTCTCAGGAATAGCTTTACCTAATAAGTGTACGGTATCAAACATTGGTTCCTTCTTCTCTCCTACTGATAATCCTCCAATTGCTATGCCACAATTAGCAAAAGGAAGCATTTGTTCCAAACATTGTAGTCGCTCATCTTTATCAATACCTCCTTGGATAATAGGAAACAAAATTTGTTTATGATTATAAAGCGGTTTGTGTGTATCTAAATAATCATAAGCTCTTTTGGTCCAATCATGAGTCAATTTAGAAGCTCTTTTTAATTCTCTTTTTGTACAATCTGCTGGAGGACAATAGTCAAAAGCCATAATAATATCTGATCCTAGCTTTTGTTGAACTTCCATCGAAATCTCTGGAGTAAAAAGATGCATGCTTCCATCAAGATGTGATTTAAAATGAACACCATTATCAGTAATCTTGTTCATTTTATTTAAAGAAAACACTTGATAACCACCGCTATCCGTTAAAATACTATTAGACCAATTCAAAAATTTATGTAACCCGCCATTTTCTTCAATAATGCCTGTTCCAGGTCTCAAATAAAGATGATAAGTATTAGATAACATAATCTGTGTGTTCAAATCATAAAGTTCATCGGGGGATATAGACTTTACGACTCCATGTGTACCCACTGGCATAAAAACAGGTGTTTCAATAACAGAGTGATCTGTCTGAATTTGTCCTGTTCTTGCTAATGAATATTTATCTTTTGATTTGACTATAAATTTCAACGAATTACCAATCGTACCCAATCGATAAAATGTATTGAGGCTTAGAATAATCACCATCGGGATAACGATCCCATGCGGTATCGATTCTTATTAATGCCCATGGAGTAAATATTTTCATACCAATTCCGAGAGTAGAAATAATTGGAGAAGCATCAGGATCAGTTAGATTATACTTGGACCGAACAAGTGCACTATCATCAAATTCTTCACTATTATCCCATGCAGCACCAACATCTAAGAAAAGATGTCCAAAAATATTACCAAATTTAATTCGAGCAGGAAATCCAACATCAACATAATTAATAAATGGAAATCGCAATTCAAAGTTGGCAACAGCAACATTTTCACCAGTGCGTTCTCTATAGCGTGCTCCTCGCACAGGAAATACATACTCCGTAAAATAGACATCTTCTAACACAGTAGAACTCTCATAATCTAAAATTCTTTCTGCATACAATCCTGAATCGTCTCTACCTTCAGTCTGAGTATCAGAATAAAAAGTCATTTGAGATGCTCCACCTAGAAAAAACTTTTCAGGATTTTTACCAAAACTTCTTCCCAACATTAGCCTGGTGGCAAAACTATAATTTCTATTAATTTTAAAATATTTTCTTATATCAAATTTAACGGTTTTAAAAGCAAGGCTGTCATCACCAATATCTGGACTAAATTGGAAAGTTAAATATTGTCTTAATCCATCATTAGGACCAGTATAAGTATTAGTTGTATTATCGTATACCCAACTTACTAAAGGAATAAATGATTTCAGATTTTCTGAATAATTTGTCTCAACTTGTCCAGTCCAATAGTCAATCTCTTTGATTTCATAGCTAATACCTCGTAGGGTTACACCAAGGTCAATTCTATTAAATTTTGAAAATGGATATTGAGCAAAAAATCCAACACCATAATCTCTTAATAAACCTATATAATCAGCATCAATACTATAACCTAGAGAGAATAAATTTGCATATTGGAAAAGTGTTCCATAATAGTTTGTTCTATTCTTTAGATATCCATAACTCAATGCTATATCACTATTGTCTAAATCCATAACAAGATTAGAAGCAAACCTTACTTGGTGATCCCCCATAACATCGCTCCATGCAATATTAGCAAGACCAGTAGTTCCAAATAAATTATCAATAGAAGCACTGGTATAAACATAATCTAATGAGAACTCTATTTTGTACTTTTGTGGATTGTAATTACCAGAAAGACGTAAAGAATCAACAGATGTTAATTCCTGATCTGAATCTATATGATCTGGATCATTAAATTTCTTATAACTGCGAGCAAAAATATAGTTTGAATAATCTTCTTGTTCGGAAATATTTGGTTCATTTTTGACAAAACGCAGATCTTCAAAATCTTCTGATTCATCTTTTGTAGTGTAAAATACTGTAGGAGAAATTTCTTTATTTTCAATTTCAATTGGATTATTCATCAAAAATAAGTCCCAACCTCTTTTTTTATACCCAGCAAAAATTATTTTATCTGCATTTCTATCAACATCAATCTGTTGAATACCAGTAATAACATTAGTAATAGGATAAGCTTCATTTGTTATTAAGTCATGTTTAAAAATATTGTAGACTCCGTTATAATCAGCTGTATAAAATAAAGTATTATCTTTTGATGCTACAGGATAAGCTTCATCGTAATTAGTGTCAGTAATTTGTGTAATAGATTCAGTATTGAAATCATACATAAAAATATCCTTTTGGGAAAAATCTATTTCCGAGATGTTAGTATTATTCTTATAACTTGATTGATCGGAACTAAAAAACACTTTATCACCATTCAAGCTCCATGATGGAGAAGAATCAGAGAAAACATCATTTGTTAGATTTGTAACTTTTTCCGTTTTTAAATCAATAAGATATAAATCACTTGAATCGTCTTTATGGCCAATAAATACAATTTTATTATCTTTTGGGTGCCATGCTGTAGTAAACACGCCATCTAATCCAATAGGAATCTTTTTATATTTCCCATTTTTCACATTTACAATGATAATAGAATCTTCTTTTCCACTTTTAGAAGCAAAAGCAATCTGCTTACCATTTGGTGACCAAGATAATCCAGGTTGTAACCATTTTAATTCTTCAAAATCTGGAGAATTATTGCCACGAATTAATCTTTTTTTCTGTTCACCAGAGTTGGCATTTAAAAGAATCAAATCCATATATCCTGATTGATCAGTAAAATAAGCAATGGTATTGCCATCTGGTGAAAACGAAGGACTAATATTATAAAAATTCTTTGATTTTGATCTATCGGTAAGTTTTTCAGAAAAATCAGACAATTTTTCTCGTTTGTTGATATCTCCCCAATATTCTTTCTTCAAGTAATCATGCCAATTTTCAGTCAATTTTTCAAAATCAATCCCTAATGCATTTTCAAAACCTTTCTCTGCATTCTGAGTTCTTTTCATTTGCTGAAATACTTCTCCAACTTTTTCTCTTCCATATTTATTTGTTATATACTTCCAAATTGATTGACCCCCTTTGTATGCCAGGATTGAATAATTGAGTTGATCAATTTCAGGTAAATTTTCTTCAATGGCCAAATCTCTTAAAACCATATCAGTATTGGTATCCCAATCTACAGAAAGAAACTCTGCTAACCCTTCATTGGCCCACAGAGGAACTTGAAGTAAAACACGTCCACTTAATATTCCCTGGACGTTCCCTCCATATACCATATCATTAATAATCGCATGCACAAGTTCATGGTGTATGACATGTTTAAATTGTGCGTAAGATCCTTCGAATGGAATAACAATTCTATTTTTATAGAGCTCAGTCACTCCTCCTATACCTTCAGACATATATACATTCACAATATTCGTTTGTTGAAAATCATTATGAGAAGTGTAAACAATAATTTTAATAGGTTGTTGACTTCTCCAACGTAAGTGTTTCCCAATTTGATCAAGCGACTCTTCTGCAATTTTTGACGTAAAAATTGCTAAATCATAATTATCGCCATAATAGTAGATATTAAAATTAGGACTCACGATAAAATTCCAATCAAATTCATTGTATTGAACTTTATTTTGACCAAAATATTGCCCAAACAAAGCTTGACTGAATAGTGTTAAGATTAAAATAAAACGCATTGATAATTTTATATAATATTAAACATAATAAATATGAAAAAAGTAAAAATAATTAAATATTGGACCGATTTAATATAAGAATTAAGTTTTTTCATGCAATTACCAATATATTTTTTTGGAGATACACATTTTAAACTCCAAAAATCAAGTCAAGAAGATAAAAAAATTGAAAAATTTTCCCATTTTTTAAATCATATAACCGAAAAAAATACTGGGGGGACATTAGTCATTACAGGTGATTTATTTGATTATTATTTTGAATACAAAAATAGAATTCCACAATATCATAAAAAAGTATTTGCATCACTCTCTGATGTTAAAGAGAAAGGATTTGATATTTATTTTTGGGCTGGAAATCATGACTATTGGGTAGGTAAATATTTTAAAAGCCATGTAACAGAGTGCTTTGATGGTGATAATCACTTTAAAGCAAGTAATAAGAATTTTTACATCACTCACGGAGATGGGATTCTTTCATGGGATCATTCTTATCGTCTTTTAAGAACTATTTTAAGAAGTAGATTATTCATTATGCTATTTTCTTTAATCCCAGAAAAAATAGCATTCAAAATTGCAGAAAAGATATCACATAAAAGAAAAGGTTCACATAAAATAGACCAAGAAACAGAAAATAAGATTCATAAAGAATTAGAAAATTTTGCATTAGAAAAAATTAATGATGATGAAATTCATTATTGGGCTGGTTTTGATTACGTTATTATGGGCCATTATCACCACTCTTATCATAAGAAACTCAATAATGGAGAACTAATTGTATTGGGTGAGTGCAATGAAGAGAATTATAATTATGCTGTCTTTGATGGAGACAAATTAGAAATCAAGAATTTCTAAACTTTATTGCACAAAGTAACCATAATTGCATTTTGCATGTGTAATCTATTTTCTGCCTGTTCAAAGACAATTGAATTTTCTGAGTCAATTACATTATCAGTTACTTCTCTGCCTCGATCTGCTGGTAAGCAATGCATAAACAAATAATCGTCTTTTGCATTCTTTACTAAATCTGAATTCACTTGAAATGGAGAAAATATTTTGATGCGTTCATCAATTTCTTCTTTTTGACCCATAGATGCCCATACATCTGTATAGATTACATCTGCATTATGAACAGAATCAAGTGAATGAGATACAGATATATTAGAGATGCCAACATCATTTGCAAGTTTAATAGTATCTGCATCAGGAGAATATCCCTCAGGACACACGCAAACGAATTCAAAAGGAAGTACAGATGCCAACCTAACCCAAGAATTAACAATATTATTTCCATCTCCTAGATACACTATCTTCAGATTATCAAAAGAATCTTTCTTTTGTTCCCATACTGTAAAGATATCAGCCAATATCTGACATGGATGGTTGTAATCAGTTAATCCATTAATAACAGGAACTGTAGCATGTTTTTCAAAATCTAACATATCTTGATGATTAAATACTCTGGCCATAATCATATCATTGTAGCGACTAAATAGTTGTGCCAAATCGGAGGCACTTTCTCTTTTGCCCAATCCGATATCTTGGGGAGCTAAATAAATTGCATGCCCTCCCATCCAAGAAAATCCTGTTTCAAAAGACACCCTTGTTCTTGCTGAAGGTTTAGCAAATACCATTGCTAAAGAATGGTTGTTAAATGGTTTGAATTCTTCTTTATTTCTGTATTTTGATTTTAAATCGGAAGCTAAATTAAATAAATTCAAAATTTCTTCTTTAGAAAAATCATCTACCTTAATACAATGTCTAATATTCATTTTAACTGCCTTTTTTTTATATTAGGAATATTCATTGATTTTCTATATTTGGCTACCGTTCTTCTAGCAATAGAAATATCTTTTTTCTTTAAAAGATTAGATATTTCTAAATCAGAAAATGGATGACTATTATCTTCTGATTGAATTAAATCTTTTATAGTATCTTTCAGTTCTCTTGTCCCAATAACTTCACCAGAATCTTTAATAATCTTACTGCTAAAGAAACTTTTCAAACTTATAATACCCAAAGGGGTATCAACATACTTATTTTTAACTACTCTACTAATACTGGATATATCCATATCTAACTTAGTTGCAATATCTTTCAAACGAAGCGGGTTAGGATAATCTTGATTTTCAGATAAATAAGCATTTTGAAAACCAATAATTTCATTCATCACGTTTTTAAGTGTGTGAGATCTAAATATAATTGTATCTAATAAATTTTGAGCACTATCAGTATGTTCTTTAATAAATTTTTTCTCCTTATCTGAAAATTTTTGTGTCATTGCTTCACTCAAATAGTCATTAGCAATTTTAAATCGATTTAGATTTTTATCATTTACCAAAATAATCCATTTATTGTCTTTCATTCTAATAATAAGATCAGGAATAATTTGATCAGAATCATTACTCATAATGATTGGAGAAAAATTTTTAGAGGAAATAATTTTTAGTGCATCATCAAATTCAGCATCTGAACATACTAAGTTTGATTTAATTTTTGAAAAATTTTGGTTTAAAAATTCGTCAAAATATTTTGTAATTATTTCCTGAGCAAAAAAATCATTATCATCAATTTGTAAAGCAAGATATTCCTGCACACCACTACAACTAACTCCTTGAGGAGTGAATTTCTTTACAAGATGTAAAACTTTATTTACTTCACTCAAATCTGCATGACAATTATCGGCAATTAATTCAATTTCAGTGTCTAAAAATCCAGTTTCATCCACATTAAATATAATTTGTTTAGCAATATCTTTTTCTTTGCTATCCATTTCTGATTCTTCAACTTGTTTGATTAAACTACCTATAACATCTATCGCTCAACTTGAATTGCATCTGGAGCACGCATAATTTTCTTGACGGCAGC
>ENA-ORDG01000505-ORDG01000505.1-marine-metagenome-genome-assembly--contig:-NODE-505-length-17671-cov-3.923838_pt1 | contig 17671 bp, 12 predicted proteins | sample MGYA00248629_ERZ508524 | MGnify/ENA primary metagenome ERZ508524 (study PRJEB26194, sample SAMN05421901) | marine metagenome | isolation source: East of Rio de Janeiro, Brazil, South Atlantic Ocean...
GGGCGATGCCCGCATTGTGAAGGCGCCGGTGTGATCACCTTATCGATGAGTATGCTGGGAACGGTGAATCAAACTTGTCCGCATTGTTTGGGAAAACGCTTTCAGCCTGAAGTCTTAGCAGTCACATGGAATCAAAAAAACATTGCCGATATTTATGAGCTGAGCATCGATGAAGCACTCGATTTCTTTTCCGAAGAAAAAAAATTAGCAGCTATTTTATCGTTAATGCATCAATTGGGCTTGGGTTACCTCAAGCTTGGGCAAGCGTCAAACACCTTATCGGGAGGAGAAGCGCAGCGTATTAAACTCACAAAGCATTTTGCCAAATCGGCCAAGAAAACCTTGTTGTGGTTAGAAGAACCCAGTATTGGTTTGCATCAGCAAAATGTAGCACAATTACTGGCAGCCTTGCAGCAATTGAAAGCAAAAACTGCCGGAATTGTTTGTGTAGAGAATCATCAACTTTTTCAGCAAGCGGCCGATGTTTGGCTCGATAATGCTGAAGTGATTTCGTATCAAGAACTAACCCTTCCTTCGGTTCAGCGGCAAGATGTCATTTCGGTAAGAGGAGCGCGAACCCATGCTCTGAAAGATTTGAATGTTGAATTTCCGAAGCAACAATTATCGGTGGTGACCGGTATTTCAGGTTCAGGAAAATCGTCTTTGGTGATTGATACCTTGCACGGTTACGGTTTGCAAGAAATGACCAAGCAATTTTCAAGTTACGAGCAATCTCGTGTGGGTGTTAATTTTCAGTTAGAAGTTGAACATATCGAAGGTTTAACCCCTAGTATTTGCATTAGCCGAAAAGAGAAAAATTTTACCGAACGCTCCGATCTTGCTAAGCAAACCGATATTGATAAAAGCTTGCGTTTTGCCTTTTCGAGAAAAGCACAATATGAAGGAAAAGATTGGACGGCGAGTCATTTTTCTAATCAGCACGAATTAGGCAAATGTGTGGTTTGCGATGGCTTGGGAGAAGAGCAATTGCCCGACCCGCAAAAAGTGGTGATCGATGCCAAAAAAAGCATTGCCGAAGGTGTTTTTACCCATAACAAAGCGCTGGCGTATTATGGGCAACCTGATAGTCAATATATGGCGGTGTTGAAAGAAGTTGGGAAGGCGAATGGTTTCGATTTACAAACGCAGTTTGAAGATTTAACGCCTGCGCAACAAGAACTCATTTTTAATGGAATTCCCGATAAAAAGTGGAAGGCTACTTGGGAGTTTAAAACCAAAACCCGAACCGGAACCCAAGAATTGCAGATGGTTTGGGAAGGATTGTTTACCTATTTACGTGATGAATATTTAAAAACACGAAAAAACAAACACATTAAAGCTTTGCAGGCTTTACTTTCTGCACAAACCTGTAGTCATTGTGAAGGCAGCGGATTGAAGCCTGAGCGATTAGCCATTGAAATTGGCGGGAAGTCGATGCACGAGTTAAAATCGATGAATTTTGAAGAATTTGCTGAATTTTTAAATGAAACTTCTTCATTTTCCAAAATCGATCGAGATCTAGTGAAGCGCTTAGCCGAATATTTACAAACCACACTTTTACGCGCACAGCAATTGCATATTGATTATTTACAGTTGAACCGAAAATCGAAAACGCTAAGTGGTGGTGAGCAGCAACGCGTCGCTTTGATCAAGCAATTAAATAGTCCGTTGCAAGGCGTTACCTATTTGTTAGATGAACCTTCGGCCGGTTTATCGCAAGCTAATATTCCCGATTTAATTCGGTTATTGAAAGAATTGGTAGCGAAAGGAAATACGGTGATCGTGATTGAACACCATAAAGATATCATCTTGGCTGCCGATCGATTGTACGAGATCGGTCCCAAAGCCGGAAGTTTAGGAGGTGAGTTGATGTTTGAAGGGAGTCCGCAGGCATATGTGAAAACTGAACATTGTCATCCATTTTTGCAACAAGCTTCCGAGCAAATTCAGCTTCAATCGGGAACGAAACAAATTCAGCTTCAGCAATTAGAAAAACACAGTTTAAAGAAAGAACACCTCGCCATTCCTGTGGGCGGAATTACCGCGATTACCGGTAAATCGGGCGTGGGAAAAACTACTTTGGTCAAAGAAATTTTAATCCCCAGTATTGAAAGAGGAAAACCGGTGAATTGTGCGCAAATTGAATTTCCTACTAGTTATGCCGGCGTTGATTATTTTGAACCTAAAAAATTACGCGCGCATCACAAAACTTTATTGGTCGATTATTTAGATCTCTTGAAAGTGATCACCAAAGTATTTGCCGAACACAGCGAAAAACCGTCTCGCTATTTTTCTTATAAAACCAAGAGCAGTCAATGCCCGAACTGCAAAGGAAAAGGATTTGTAGAAACCAGTTTAGATGTGGTTGCTAATGCGGTGGAAGTTTGTGAGGTTTGCGAAGGCAAGCGCTATCAAGCTGAAGTTTTAGCCGTAAAGGTCAACGCGAAAAGTATTGCCGATGTTCTTGCGTTTAGCATTTCAGCATTAAACGATTGGCTGCAAAACTTTGCTGTAAAATCTACTACAGAAAAATTCTTGCAGCAGCTCATCGATATTGGTTTAGGACATTTAGCGATCGATCAAGCCGTTACTTCACTTTCTTCCGGAGAAAAGCAGCGGTTGTTATTGCTGAATTGGCTTCAGCAACCCGAAGAAAATCAATTGTATATTTTAGATGAACCCAGTACCGGTTTGCATTATGCAGATATTGATTTGTTGTTCAGTATTCTTCAGCAACTCAGTACAACCAATGATTTGCTGGTGATCGATCACAATCCTTATTTGTTAGAAAAAATAGGTGTTGGGATGATCTTGGTATAATATAACCTCCGGGAAATTGAACAATTTCCCGGAGGATTACGTTTAGTTTTTCCGCACTCTTTGCGACCAACTAGCTCCACTAATATCGGTGAGTTTAAGTTGGTAATTGCCTTTAGGTAATTGTTTAAACTTTGCGTTGGTAAAGCTTAAAACTGCTTTTGCTCCTAACGGAATCACTAAACTATGTTTGCCCGGTTTTACTTTAGCCACATATTTATTTTTAATTTGATGGCTGCTAAGTTGGGCTAAATCTTCTTGTTTGTAAGCCATCACTATTTTGTTTTCGGTATTCAACAGTTCCACTTTAATAAGCCAAGAGCCGTAAACATCAACGCCTTCTGTTCTGTAAACTTCAAAAGAAAGGTTTTCTTGGGTGATGTTTGCCTGTCTAATTTCTAATTTGGGTTTAACCGATTTGTTATGCAACTTGCCCCATAAGCCTCCATGAAAAATTTGATTGGTACTTAAGGTGATCGCTAAAATTACCAATGAGCCTACGAGTACAAATTTTGGTACAAGCTTCGCTTTTAAAGGGAATTCACCAGAGCCTAGCCAAGCAAAATATTTGGTTTTGGTGAATTTAACTTTTTGCTGAAGCCAATAGTGATCGATCGAGTAGGTGCTGCTTCCGGTGAGAAACAGTACAAAACCTGCGGCAATCCCTAGCACTCCAATTTGCCATTCATCGAGGCAGGTCGTGCCAATCCACCCCGAACCTAAAAGAATACCAAGTGCCAATGCCATCACGCCGATACTCATTAATCGAGTAAATACGCCGAACATTAAACATAAGCCTACTAAACCTTCGATAATGGTAAAGATGAGCATATGGAGCCATAAGGCCTCGGGATGTTCTACTAAATATTCGATGATGGGTTGTATACCGAGTGCGTTAGGCAAAAAGTGATTGAATTTTTTACCGATGTAACCGGCAAATTCAGGATCTAGTTTTGGAGCTAAGATGGTTCTGCGCCAAAATGCAGAAAAGTACGTCCATCCCACGACGAGTCTTAAAACTAAAGTGAAGAGTCCGCTATTGTGATTAAGATTTATATTTTTCATCATTAAATACTTAGAGTTAAAAATCCTTGTTTTTGAAGTTGAAAAGCGTGTAAAATTCCGTTTTCGGTAATTGGTAAACCGGGCGGTACATCTTTTTTACTGAGGTTGAATTTGGTTAATGAAATTCCGCAGGCAAAAATCTTCACCCCTTGCTTTTTCGCAGTTTTTAATAGAGCAATAAACTCTTGGTTTTGTGGAATATTCTGAAGGGTTTTTCCGCAGAAAATCACCTGAAATTCTCCAAATAGTTCACCATCTTCATTTTCTAATGCAGTGGCGGTTTGTAAAATAGCCGGTAGTTGTTGAATATTTTTAGAAAGCACCGCATACTTATTTTTTTCAAGTTGAGTTTGTGCTTTTAAACTTGAGGTTGCCATTCCGAAGAAAAAGAGAGAACAGCATATCATGATCGTATTTTTCATTTGATAAACGATTTAAAATTTGATATTAATAGTTGTGAACCCTTACGTGAGGTAAGCGTTTTAGAAAAGTTGGAAAGTAGGCTTAAGTGAGCATGAAAATTTTAGGTATAGTAAGCCCTTTTTATAGGATGAATAAAAAGAAATACGTAAAAAGCTTCAGCTTAAGCTATGCGAAATAAGAAGGATGATCTTTAAAATTCTGGTAGAGAATGTAGAGCGGGACCGGTACATTTCTCAAAATTTGAGAAGTTAGTAGTGGGCTAGCTTCCGTTTTTATTTCGGTGGAATAAAAACCGGCAGAAACTGAAGTGGGTAAAACGGCAAGCGTTTGAAATGCGCTGTCATTTTTTAGCGTAGTTGCAGTAACTTCTTCAAAAGCTACACAACTTGCCGGACTGAGTGTCGCTTTACTTTTATTGGTAGCTTCGGTGGTTTCTACACCAATCTGATCCTGAATAAAATTGCGAAGCTTGCATGGTGAAAGTAATAACAAGACCAAGCATAACGCTATCGATGCGCTATAAAAAAAGCCGGTGTGTTGATGATTTACTCTCAAAGTGAAATTTTATTGATAATCTAGTTCTGCTAAAATACGAGCTTTATCTTTAATAATGCTCGAATCTGCTTTTTTAAGCAAACGCTCTTTGTCGGTAAAATAGTATTTGTATTTGGCACGGGCTACCGAAATATCGTAATTATCGAAATCTTGCCCCGACACATCGACGCCGGTTTTAAAAGGCACAGGCGATTTTAATACCGAAATGTGATAGTCGTAACTCTTATCGAAATATTGCTTACCACCTAAGGCAAGTCGGTAACGATCAATTTCGAGTAAAGCCGGGAGGATCTTTACATCATCTTCTTCAAACTCCATCTCGAGTTCTAGGTTTTTTACGGGGTTTTTCTCTTTGCTTTTAAACATAAAAGTTTTTGCCAATTCTCTAAAAGTCGGGCCGTCGAGTACCATAATATCTTTGGCTTTCATCGCCGCTACTCCGCGTAGTGTTTTAAGGTTAAAATCGAGGGTTTTGGTAAGATCTACTTTTCCTTTTATTCTAAAATCGGCTTTGCCTTCAAAAGCGCGAGCAGAGGGAACGACTGAATCTAAGACCGGTAAAAACTCGCCAAGTTTCCCCATTTCGATCTCTGTTAGGTAAAACTGAAAATCGAGATTGGCTTTTTGGCTATCGTTTGCGGTGTAAGTTAAACTGGCATCGAGATTAGCTGCCAAAGTTTTTAGGTGTAAATGATCTAGTTGAAGATCGCCGTTTTGCACATTTACTTTTCCCCAAATGTCTCGGAGTTGCATTTTTCCGAATTCGAGTGCTTCGATATTCGTATGAAGTTGAAACGCCAGGTTCTTCGGAATTTTAAAAGTGTGTTTTTCCTGTGGAAGTGAATCTTGAGCACTTATCGCCACACGTTCTGAAGTTTCGGTTGCCTCAGCTTCTGAAGCGAATACCTGCATGAGTTGGTTGGCATTGAGGTGCGACGATTGTAGGTTGAGGTTTGCGGTCACTAATTCGCCGTTTTTAAATCCGCGTGCGTGATCAAGTTTTCCGGTGAGTTCGACTTGAGAATCGCCAAATTCAACTTCAGCGTGATCAAGTATAAAATTGTCATTTTCAAATTCAATTTTTGAAGCCGGCATTTTTAAACGATGTACAAATTTTGGATCGTAGGCCATTAAATTTTTAAAACTTACCGAACCTTTTGGAGACCATTTTTTTGGTGCGTTTCGGGTGAGTTCGATATCGTAATTTCCTTGTTGAATGGCTACAAATGTTTTTTGCTGACTTACCGCCACGCTATCGATCGTAAATTGTGAAGTGATGTAGGTGTTTTTGTTTTCTTCCTTCGGAAAGACTTGCGCCTTTACTTCAGCATTTTGTATAAAACCGCTAATAGATTCTTTTGCCTGAAACTTAAATTTTTCCAGATCAATGTCTCCGTTTAAACGTGCTTGCCGTTCTCCGGTTTGTTTCACCCAAACTTTTCCTGTTAATTTCTCTGCCGAAGCTTCTACGAGCTTTTTAAAATGTACATCAGAATCGAGGAGTTCTATTTTTGTAGCTAAGGTGTGGTATGTATCGGTTTGTTTATAAAATTGAGCGTTTAGTTTTTCTGAATGCAACGAGATGCTGTCTTTTGCGGAAGCCAAAAACATTTTTTTTAAGCTCACTTCACCCTGAAGATCTATTTTTTCATAGTGGTTTTCCTGAAGTTCAGAAAGCAGAAAGTTAGTGGTAACGTGGGTATGAATTTCTCCGGAAGCTGTTATATTTTTATCTACCGGAAAATTCTGGTAGAGCTTCGTTAAATCGATGTCGCCATCCAATTGAACCTTACATTGAGGATTGGCCAATAATTGCTGAATGTTTGCGGTCGTGTGCACATCGATTCCTGTACCCACGATATCTAATTTTTCCATCTTAGCGAATGCGTTTTCAGGCTCATCCCAATCAAATGCTGTCGTGATCTCGGTATTTAATTGGTCAATTTTTCCGGGGAAATCTTTGTAAGCAATCGAAGCGTCGTTAAGGCTGATCTTAGCTTCTACTTTTGGGTAATGTTCTTTGTCGTAATAGCCGTTGGTACTGAGGTGCATTTTTAGATTTCCGCTAGTGCTTATAGCTTGCTTGGCCAAGAAACGTGAAGGCACCAATTCTAGAAAATTCTTTAACGAATTGGTGCTCAGCTTACTTTCTAAATGAATCAGGCTACTTTTCTGGTGGGGAAAAAATGCAATGCTTCCTTTATTTTGAAAATGAATATCATTCATCGCAAAATCACTTGTATTAACGTGTAAAATGGTGTCTGCAAACGACAGGTAAAGTTCTGCGTTTACTCCGGTTTTGTCGATTTTATATTGCTTTTCTGGAGTTTTATAAATCGCTATTTCTCGATTAAAGTTTTTTACGTCTAGTCCTAAACCTTTATCGGTTTTCGCCATTTTTAAAACAAGATTAAAATCGTTAATGGCGTGGGTAAGTTGCGAAAGTTCGTCTTTGTAGCGTGCTTTGGCATGATTGATCTCAAATTTTCGAATTCGAACATCATTCAGTTTAAAATTACTGGTCGAGTCTTGCGTTTTTTCGAGCGTATCGGTTTGTTTTAAAATATTCCAATTAGAGCCTCCTAACGAATCTAAATGAAAATAAAGTTGCGGTTTTTCTAGCTGAATGTTTTTAATATCAACTTCATTCTGCTTTAAAAATTTATAAAGGTTAAAGGAGAGATTTGCTTCCTTAAATTGAACTAATGTATCTTGATCTGGATAGCTAGGATCTGGCAACAATGCGCCGTCACTAAACGTTAGTCCGAAATTAGGAAAAGAAGAAAAAAAGGTGAGTTCGATACGCTCACAAGCCACTTCACCAACTAAATATTCGTTGGCAATCGCTAAAGCTTTAGGGGTAAGTTTTTCGGGAGTGAAAATAAAATTCAGCAAAATGCCTATCGCTAAACCTAGGATAAGGATCAAGGCTAAAATTGTTCTTAAACTTCTTTTAATTAGTTTTTTAATCGTCATTCTTGTTCTTCTTCTACCGTATATGTAAACTCTCGTACTTGCGAAAGCCTAAAATAGCCCAAGGCATAGTTGTCTTCATTGGTCTCATTTATAATATTCCCTCTGATATTGGCCGGTGGCGTACCAAAAGGATTTGCGCTCGTGCTTTCTAAAATAAGACTCATATAACTATGAAACTGCTCTGAGATCGCTCTAAATCTGATCGCAAGGGTATAGCCGGGTTCCAGATCTTCATCTGAAAAATCGCTATCCATCTCGTTCCCGTTAAAAAAGTCGTCACTCGTAATATCGTATTCCGGTAGCGGCAGAAAATCGACTTCCACATCGGTTAAATAAAAGTTTTCTTCTTCAGCAGGATCGTCGTAATAAAAAGTGACTTGATAATCTTCTCCCAGAAAACCTCCATCGGCTTCTTGTTCGATCCGGTTAATTTCTGGTGTAGCAATTAGACTTTCGGTTGCCGTAAAGGTTTCATCATCGACACTTACAAATAGCTGATAGGTTTCCTGAAGTTGAGGTGCAAAATCGTTACATTGGTAGGTGCCGGCTTCATCGGTTTCCGTAAACGTAAAGGTGTCGCCCGAAGTATTGGTGATGTAAACTTCAGCATTCGCAACCTTAGTCGTTTCGGTTTCGTAATAATTGGTGAGTCGGCTTAGGTAGATTTGTTGAACATTTCCTGAAGTTGCTGTATCCCAAAGAATTTCTGCATCGATCACTAAACGATTATCACTCGACGCTAGATCAACTTCTACTACATCTTCACAAGAAAACAGAAAAAGGCTTAAGGCGAATAAGGATGCATAAACAACACATCTTGATTTTATATGATGAAAGAATTTCATAAGCTTTTAAAATTTGAAGTTATAAGAAACACTTGGCAAAATACCGAAAATAGAAAGTCGGCGAGCTTCGTTCACACCGCTATTTTCGTTGGTGGTAAATCGGATTGAAGCGGCATTACTCCGGTTATATACATTGTAAATACTAAATACCCAATAGCTTTGCCAGCCTTTTTTCTTATCGGGTTTTGGAGTAAAGGTAGCGGCTAGGTCTAAATGATGGTATGCGGGTAATCGATTTTCATTTCGGTTCGCATAATTAGGAACCGGAATACCGCCTAACTCATAATAGCCGTTGGGGTAGGTGACCGGTTGCCCCGATTGTAAGGCAAAATTGGCGCTAAACGACCATTTTTTGGTATGCTCGTAACTTCCTGTTACGCTCAAGTTATGGAGTTTGTCGTAAGGCGAAAGGTACCAATCGCCATTGGCAATGCCCGGTTCTTCCGGCGAGTTGCCTTCTGTACGTTGTTCGGCACGAGATAAAGTGTAGGAAACCCAACCGGTTAACTTACCTGTGTTTTTTCTGAATAAGACTTCTAACCCATAAGCTCTGGCTTCCCCATTCAGCAAGACTTGTTCGATATTGTTGTTGGCGATAAGATCGGCGCCATCTACATAATCGATTCGGTTTTGAATGTCTTTGTAAAATACTTCGGTTTCTAATGAATATTTTTTATTGCTGAAATTTCTAAAATAGCCCAACGCATATTGGTCTAGCAATTGAGGCTCGATAAACGAACCGCTCGGCGTCCAGATATTTACCGGAGTAGGTGATTGGCTGTTAGAAACAATATGTAAGTATTGCGCCATTCGATTATAACTTGCCTTTAAGGAAGTGTCGTCGTTTAAGGCAAAAGATAGTGCTGCACGAGGTTCTAGGTTACTAAAATCTCTAATCACTTCACCGTTATCGTAAAGAGTACCGCCAATTGGCGGAGCTTCTTCATAAATACCAAAATCAGGATTGTAGACTACAGGATTATTGTTGGCATACCTGCTAATTGCTTGCGGACCAAAACGGTAAAACATACTATAGCGCAAGCCATATCTTACATTGAGTTGCTCAGAAATTTGATGAGAAACATCGATATAGGCAGAAGGCTGTAATGCATATTTTTTATCGAGTTGTCTAAAGTTTACCGAAGATTCGGCATTTGGAGCCAAGGTACCCGGATTTACTTCATAATAAATAGCTTCTGCACCGTAATTTAATTGCACTTTTTCTGAAAGGTAATGTTGCCAGTCGTAGGTGAGTCCGTAACTTTCTATGGCGCTTTGCCACTCAAAATTTTGGCTATTTAGTTCTAGGTTGAAACGGTAATCGCTATAGAATACAGCCAAATTGGTAAGAATATTTTCGTTAAAACGATGTTCCCATTTTAGATTAGCCATCGTATTGCCATAAGTACTGGAAAAGCTATCGCTAATATCGAACAAGTCGTTCCCATAATACCCAGAAAAGCTCAATGCGTTTTTATCGTTGAGGCGATATTTTAAGCGTGTATTTAGATCGTAAAACATAGCCGAGTTTTCGTTATCTGCCAATTGAAGAAAGAGGTGTGCGTAAGAAGTTCTTCCGCCGATCATAAACGAGCCTTTTTCTTTTTCGATAGGTCCTTCAAGCATTAATTTGCTCGAGATGAGTCCGATGCCGCCGGTTGCTTTGAATTCTTGATCGCTTCCGGTGTGTTGGTGCACGTCTAGTACCGAAGAAACCCGACCTCCAAACTGTGAGGGAATTCCGCCTTTGTATAATTCTAAATTATTCACCACGTCGGCGTTAAAAACTGAAAAGAAACCAAACATATGTGAATCGCTATAAATTGGTGTTCCGTCCAGTAGAATTAAATTTTGATCGGCTGCACCACCTCGAACATTAAAGCCAGAAGAACCTTCGCCGGCATTGGTAACGCCCGGTAACGTAAGCAGTGACTTTAAAGGATCGGGTTCTCCCATGGCGACGGGTATTTGCTTGATCTCGTTCATGTCGAGGGTATTCATACTCATTTGCGGTTTTTTAATATCGACTGCTTTTGAGTTTTGTGTAATCACCACTTCTTCTAAACTTTCACCATCTTCTTCTAACTGAGCTTTAATTGTAATGTCTTGGTTTAAATTTACCGTCTGGGTTTGGTTCATAAAACCAATATAGCTGATGTTTAGCGTATAGGTTCCTGCCGGGAGTTCTAGAGCGAATTTTCCGTTTTCATCGGTGGAGGTTCCGGTGGCGGCTTCTTCCACATAAATATTTGCACCTAATAGCGGAACATTCGCAGGATCGCTAATCGTTCCCGATAAGGTATAGGTTTTTTGAGCATTGTTTTGCGCTGCCTGTTTTACTGTAATGGTATTGCCAATAATTTCATATTTATAAGCATTTTGCAGGTTCAGTTTTTCTAAGAGCTGTTTTACTTCCATACTGGCAGGTAAAGCTTCAGTATCCAAAGCTCGATTGGTTTGAATGTTATTGCTATAAGCAAAGCTATACGAAGTTTGCTCTTCCACCAGACTCATTAATTCTTTTAAAGTGGTAGGAGAAGTTTTAAACTGTATGGTTTGCGCTTTTGTTGGTAAATTACTAACTATGAAGAGCAGTAATAAAAGCCATTGCTTCATAAGAGATTAAGTTTTTAGAGGTTGTTAGTTGTTGGTGGCAAAATAAATTTTTTGATCGGTGTTACTTTTTTGATAACTATATTGATAGAGTTGTGCTACGATCGCTACTATATGCTCGAGCGGTTCTTGTCGGTTTAGTTTTAGTGTAATTTTTTTATGATTAATATCGTCGGGAAACACGAGTTGAAATCCGTAATTTTTCTGAATATAAGTTACAAAGTCTTTTAGAGGCGCTTCTTTAAATTCTTTAAAAAGTTCGAAACTTTCGATATCGATAGCATCATTTTTTAATACAAAAACTTCTCCCGGGGCAATGATCCAATTTTTATCGCGACCTTCGACTTGCATCTGAACGCTCCCTTCGTATAAATTGACTTCGGTGTGTTTAGCCGATAGGTTTTTTACTTTAAAAATCGTCCCCAAAACTCGGGTAGTGGTTAATTGACTTTTTACCGTAAATGGATGTGCGGAATCTTTTTTGACTTCAAAAACCGCTTCTCCCTTAAGTTTTACATTACGGTGCGTTTTAAAATTTTCAGGAAAGCTTAGTTGTGCATTGGCAGCCAAACTAACTTTAGAGCTGTCGGGTAAAAAGATGGTTTTAATATGTGTTGTTGGGTTTTCAATAATTTGGTAAGCGCTAGTGTTGGTAGTTGCTAATTTATTTTTCTGAAATAAGACTCCGGTTAGTGTTGCTGCGATCACTAGAAATGAAGCCGCGATCCCGTAATACCATTTTTTGGGTTTTTGCTGCGGAAATCTTTCCGCTTGAAATTTTTTCCAAGAAGCTTCTTTTTGGCCATCAGAAGCAGGATTGCTGTTGCCGGCTTTCCAGCTTTCTTTTATTTTTTTATCGATTTCTTCTTCATTCATCCTCTAAAAGAATTCAACCTAGATGAGGTTCTTTTAATAGTAGACAAATGAGAAATAAAAAGTTCCTAAGCTTTTTTTACTTTTTTTAAAATAAATTGATGGGCGAGGTAAATATGATTGGCGATCGTTTTACGAGAAAGTCCCGTAAAGTCTGAAATTTCTTGGTAAGAATAATTATCAATTTTATGAAGTCGAAAGATTTTTTGGCGTTGCTCAGGCAATTGCGCTATAAGTTGGTAGAGTTGTTCTTTTTGAAATTGAATATTTTCTGAAATCGCTTTTTCTTCGATTTCTTCCTTCAAAAAATTAGGTTCTAAGCGTATTACTTTTTGCTCGCGCTGAAGGTGATTGAGGATAAGATTTTTACAAATCACAAAAAGTTGCTTCTCGAAGGCAACCTCTTCGTTTAACAGTTTTCTGTTATCGTAAACTTTTAAAAAAGTTTCGTGTACAAAATCGTCTGGAGTTAACAGCTGAAAATTAAAACGTCTAGCTACGCCAATAAGGTGGTCGTAATAGTGAAAGTATGCTTTTTTAAAGCTCGCTTCTTTTCCTTTTTTTAAACCTTTAATTAGTTTTTTTTCTGAAAAAACTCGCTTCATACTTTTTTGTTCGTAGGTATATAACTGCCGTAACCGAGAATTATTTTACTCCTGAAAGATAAAAATTTTTTGAGTTTGGTTGAAAATAAAAAGCCGAACTGCTATGAATTTCATAAGCATCCGGCCTTGGGGTAAATGAACAAAAACAATCAATCTAACATTAATTTTGTTTAGTAAATTGAGCGTTTACAATAAGCTTCACTTTATCTGAAACGACTACGTTCCCTGCTTCGGTCACGGCGCTCCATGAAAGTCCGAAATCTTTACGGTTCAAACTTCCGGTAAACTCAAAACCTGCTTTGGTTTGCCCGTAAGGATCTTCTACAATCCCGTTGTAATCTACCTCAAGAGTAATTTCTTTGGTTACGCCTCTTAGGGTAATTTTACCTGTTAATTTTTCTCCGTCAAAGGCTGTTGAAGTAAAACTAAGCTCCGGATGCGCTGCTGCATTAAAGAAATCTTCCGATTTTAAATGTGCGTCACGATCGCTGTTTTTAGTATTGATCGAGTCTACTTTTGCAGAAAATCTCATTTCAGCATTTTTAAAATCTTCCTGTTCTGTTTCTATAGAAGCTTCAAACTCGTCAAAATGTCCCGTTACGGTCGAGATCATCATGTGTTTTACTTTAAAAGACACTTCAGAATGAGAAGGATCTAAAATCCATTTTGTAGTTGCCATATTTTTTCTTTTTTATAGTGTGATTTAATTCATTGGGACTTCCATCAATAAAAGATGAGCGTCTTCTAAAATTTCTATGTTGAAAGCTGAAGTTTCCCAAACGCCAAGCCCATCTCTTTTAGAAAGTTCTTGATCTTCAATTTTAATTTTTCCGTCAATTAAGAAAGCATAAACTCCGTTATTCGGGTCTTGAAGTTGATAGGTGTTTTGCTCTCCTTTTTCAAAACGACCTATATGAAACCAAGCGTTTTGATGTATCCAAGCACCTTCATCTTCAGGGTTGGGAGATACAATTTGCTGAAATTTATTTTTACTGTCTTTAGCATTCAATTGAATTTCGTCGTAACGCGGACTAACTTCTTCGGTATGTGGGATTACCCAGATTTGTAAAAACTTTACAGGATCGTGAGCGCTGCCGTTAAGCTCGCTATGTACAATTCCCGTTCCGGCAGACATTACCTGTATTTGATTAGGCTCGATAATGCCGCCATTGCCCATATTGTCGCCGTGTTTTAATTTGCCTGCTAATGGGATGCTAATGATCTCCATATTTTTATGCGGGTGTTTGCCAAAACCCATTCCGCCGGCAACATGATCGTCGTTAAGCACTCGTAAAGCACCAAAATTTACTCTTTCAGGATCAAAATAGTTCGCAAAACTAAAAGTGTGGTAACTTTTTAACCAGCCGTGATCGGCATAACCTCTACTGTTTGCTTGGTGAAATACCGTTTTCATCTTCTTTCTCTTTTAATTTCAGGTCAAAATTAAGGTAGAAAAAAGCAATGCGCATTGACCTATGGTAAGAAGTGAAAATGGCTACAATTCTTTATGGGCTATTTTTTTTCGAACACGACTTAAACTCTCTGGCGTGATGCCCAAATAAGAGGCAATAAGTCGTAGTGGAACTCGCTTACTTAAATTAGGGTAGAGTTTTAAAAAATCGACATATCGTTCTTCGGCAGAAGCGCCTAGCAATAAATTAATACGGTGGTTGAGGTGACGAACGTGTTTGTGTAGCAAAGCTTCGTTTCTTTCTCTAAAATTGGTGCAGAGTTTAGCCAATTCATCAAAAAAAGATTCGTTAAAAATACACACTAATGAGTCTTCGATAGCTTCGACATAAAAAGAAGAACGCTCTTTAAGATGAATACTTCCGCGGTCGCCAATAAGCCAATTTTCGGGCGCAAATTGTAAAATGTGCTCTTTACCGTTGCTGGAATACGAATACGATTTTAGCAAACCACTTTCTACAAAATAATATTCATTACTAAATTCTTCTATCTGTAGTAATACTTCGCCTTTTTCTAAGCTTCTTTTTTCGTAGAAATTTTGAAGTTTTAAGGTGTCTTCTTCAGAAAGTCCCCATTGTTTTTTTATGTACCACTGGAAGTTTGAACTCATCATAAAATTTTCAGCCTTTAAAATTATAAAATCTTTCTGAAGAAAGCCTGACTTCTATTCTGTTGAATTGAGAAATAGATTTATTTAACTTTTTCTTAGACTAGGTGATTTTACGAATGCACTATCTTTAAAAACCTTGAAAAGGTAAATCACTTCCCCACATTAGCTTATAAAACTGAATCTATTTTCTGAAAATATGTAGAAATGATGAATAGAAAGTGTAGAAATATTCCTCAGTTTTTCGGCTTTAAATTTTATTCAAAAAAAATACAAAGCTGTGAATGCTTGTTGTAGAAGCGATTATGTTTTGTTCTTTGATTTTTAACCAAATAGGTTTAATAATTGTTTAAGCACTAACCAAATTACTTTACTTACACGCATTATGAAAAATTATACTTACAAAAGTTTAAGCGTTTATGGTTCGATGATGATGACCGTGATGCTTTTAGCCACTTTTATTTCATGTAAAGAAGAAGAGAAACCCGATGAAGGTTTGCCTTTACCGGTAATGGCGTTAAAAGAGCAAAATGCCGCCAAAGGCTTTGAATATATTGGTTCGATTGAAGGAGTTGAAACCGTAGAAATTCGTCCGCAAGTCGATGGAATTTTAGAAGAGATTTATGTAGATGAAGGAGATTTTGTCGAGAAAGATCAGCCGCTTTTCAAAGTAAATAGTCAACCCTATATGGAAGATTATAAAAATGCGATGGCGAACGTTGCTTTAGAACGCGCAAAAGTTGAAAAAGCAAAAAGTGACCTAGAGCGTTTACAACCCTTAATTGATAATGAAGTAATTTCTGAAGTAAGAAAAAAATCGGTAGAAGCCGATTACCAAGTCGCTAAATCTTCACTAGAAAGAGCGCAAGCGCAAGCCGCCAATATGCGTATTAATTTAGATTTTACGACCATCAAAGCTCCTGTAAGTGGTTTTATAGGAAGAATACCAAAATCACCCGGTAATGTGGTAAAACAAACCGATAGCGAACCACTTACCGTACTTTCTAAAGTCGATAACATTTATGTGTATTTCTCGATGAGCGAGTCAGACTATTTATATTACGAGCGTTCTAAAAACGATACTTTATCTAATAAAATGAATAGCAAGGTAAAACTTGTTTTAGCCGATGGTTCTATTTACGAACATCCCGGTCGTGTTGATGCCAACTCAGGTCAAATCGATAAAACGACCGGATCGATCACTTTAAGAGCAAGATTTAATAATCCCGATACTTTATTACGATCAGGAAATACCGGTAAAGTTTTAATGGAAGAGCTTTACCCGAAAGCCATTTTGGTTCCGCAGCGATCTACTACCTACATTCAAGACAAAAAGTTCGTGTTTGTTTTAGATGAAAACAATATCGCTCATCGTCGCGAGATTGAAACCGAAGGAAGATCTGGCGATAATTATATTGTAAGTCGCGAAAGTCTTTCTCCCGACGAGCGCATTGTAGTTTCTGGTTTAGATAAACTCGCTACCGGTATAAAAGTAAAACCTATTAAACGTGGTCGTCTTTTAAGCACAAATAATTAATAAAATTATTTAACCGACTTTTTCTTCAACTAAACCATTCAACTTTTTACGATACGCTATAACCCATGTTTAAAAAGATTATAAAAAGACCAGTACTTACACTTGTCATCACTATTATTCTCATTTTAGCCGGAGTTGCCAGTATCTCTACTTTACCAGTAGAGCGTTTTCCGGAGATTGCCCCACCAAGTGTAAGTATTCAAGTTTATTATCCCGGAGGTAATGCAGAAACGGTAGCCAAATCTGTACTTCTTCCTATAGAAGAAGCAATTAACGGTACCGAAAATATGAGTTATGCCAACTCTACCGCGACCAACTCGGGTCGTGGGCGAGTTACCGTATATTTTAAGCCGGGTACAGATCCTAATGCTGCGGCAGTCGATATACAAAACCGAATATCTACCATCACCTCGATGATTCCGCCAGAAGTTAATGAAGCAGGGATCTCTGTAGTGAAGCGGATGAAAGGTAGCATTATGACCATCAACATTTTTAGTGAAGATGGTTCTTACGATGAAACTTTTTTAAATGCCTTTACCCGTATAAATATTCGGCGTGAGTTGAAGCGTATCGATGGGTTAGCAGAAGCTTCTATTTTAAGACAACGGGATTACGCCATGCGAATTTGGCTCAATCCGCAAAAAATGGCAAGTTACGAGTTAACGCCAAGAGAAGTTTACAATCAAATTAAAGATCAAAATTTTGAAGCTGCTCCCGGTAAATTTGGTGAAAATTCTGATGAACTTTTTGAGATCGTCATGAAGCATGACGGTCGGTTTAATGAACCGGAGCAATATAAAAACCTTGTCATTAAATCTAATAAACAAGGAACTTCATTACATTTAAAAGATATTGCCCGTGTAGAATTTGGAGCTTCTAACTACACTAGTGAAAACCGATTAGACGGGAAACCTTCTGTGACGATCGATATTGTTCAGATGAATGGAGCTAATGCCAAAGAGATCGATGAGAACATTAGAAAAGTCTTAGAAGAGCAATCTCGATTATTTCCTGAAGGTGTCGGTTATGAAATTACCTACAGTGTACGTGATCAGATCGAAGAATCTATGAGCCAGGTAGAGCATACCTTGGTAGAAGCTTTTATTTTGGTGTTCTTAGTAGTGTTTATCTTTTTGCAAGATTTTAGAGCAACCTTGATCACCGCGATCTCGATACCGGCTTCCTTATTGGGTACCTTTTTCTTTCTCAATATTATTGGCGCTTCGATGAATGTATTAAGTATGTTCTCCCTAGTATTAGCCATTGGTATTGTGGTTGATGATGC